>JAANMY010001833.1_pt1 | contig 22185 bp, 20 predicted proteins | sample 7279691 | NCBI WGS metagenome assembly JAANMY01 (sample SAMN14094543, study PRJNA606508) | bioreactor metagenome | isolation source: A lab-scale SPAN reactor treating ammonium-rich wastewater day 388 | place: Ireland: Galway | collected 2018-02-07
CCAGGTAGTTCGTCGTGTGCAGCGCCGAGTTCCAGTACAGTGTTACAACCGGAGAGTTCGTCTGCACGACGGCGTTCAACTCCACCACCGCATCGCGCGTGATCGCCGCACCCGCCGGCGACGCGAGCGAAATCGCGACCAGCAGCGCGCCGACGCATCGGCGCCTCGGGGTATGAGGCGGTGCGCAGGGCGGGGAATTCGGCATCGCGCGCATCGGAAGGCGCCGACTTTCGGCAATTGGGAGGGGCCACTCAAGAGGATTATTCTGTCAGGTCGCAGGCAGGGCATCCCCGGGGCAGAAAACGTAGCCCATCTGGCAACAGATGGGCCAGGGCGTTCCGCCAGCGCGTCCACGGTCTGACGACCGTGGCTACACCCAGAATTTTCGAGCCAGATCCCGTGCCCCGCACGCGGGGCACCATCGGCACCGAAAATGTAGCCGAACGCGCAAGCGTTTGGCCGACGGCCCTAGGAGTTCGGGCCAAACGCCTTGGGGCGCTCGGCTACGGGAATTTTCAGGTCAGCGCCTCACGCGCCCCGGACCATGTCGACGATCTTTGCGGCATCGAGGGTGCGGGCGCGATCGGCGATCTTGGGGGCGTATTGTGCCTGGAGGCGTTTGCCCTCGCCGAGCATGTCGGCGAAGGCCTGTTTCAGGAGGGCCATGTCCATGCGGCGCCCGGAGGCATAGTGGCGCCGCGCGACGTGGCCCAGGGCGTAGGTGGTGGCGAAGGAGAACGCGGCGCCCGTCGCGGCCCGTCCCAGCCCTCCGGCCATCTTGCCCGCGGCGGCGCGCAAGAGCCCGCCGACGAGCCTCCGGCCGATCTGCTCCACGTATTGGGAGGTGAGGCCGACGCCGAGGGTCGCGAGGAATTCTTTGATGTGGCCCTGGTCCAGCTGATGCCCGTGCGCCTTGCCGATGCGATAGACCATCTTCATCTGCAGCGGGATGATGGCCATCGTCGCCAGCGACTGCGGCAGCAGTTCCAGCGCGCCGTTGAGGATGGCGTAGTTCAGGATCGTCTTGTCCAGCGCATCGCCGTCGGGGCCACCCGTCGCGCCCGCGAGCACCGGCGGCTCTTTATCGAGTGGCGCCTCGGCGAGGGCGTCCGCCGCCTCCGCGGTCTGCGCCGCCTCGTCGGCCGGCAATCCCAGCGCCGACGCCAGCCCGGCGAGAAAGGCCGCCTCGGCCTCGTCGCGGCGACCGTCCGCGTCGCAGACGCCCACCGCCAATTCGTACGCCAATTGCCTCAGCTCGGGCACCCCGATCGCCGCGATCGCGTCCTCGAGCTTCACCTTGCCCAGCAGCACATCCTGATAGACCGCCGCGATGTTGATGTCGGATTCCCCGGAGAGGGATTCCGCGACGCGCCGGATCTCGGCCCGCTCGGTATCCGCCTTCCGCCGGTCGGCGAAGGCCGCGAGGATCGCGATCGATAGGATGGCTTTCTGTTCGTCTTGGGTCATGTCTTCCCTCCAGAGGCGGAAGTCTGCCCGAAAGCGCCGGGGAGGCAACCCCCGGCTGATCCCCGAGTCGCGGATGAAGGACTTCCGCCCGCCCGAGCCGAGCATCCCCCGCGTGCCGCACGGCCTCGATGGCCACGAGCAGGATTGGATCCGTTCCTGCAAGGATGGAAAACCTTCGTCTTCCCATTTCGATTATTCCGGCCCACTTTCAGAAATGGTGCTGATGGGCAACCTGGCGGTCCGCTATCCGGGCCGTGAGCTGGTGTGGGATGGGGAGAAGATGGAGGTCACCAATGATGCCGAGGCCAATGCATTCGTTCGAAGCCAATACCGGGACGGCTGGGCGCTCTGAGCGGCGCGGCCGGGGCGGGTCGCGCGGCACCCGCGGGCCGGCCATGGTGAAGGCCTGGCCTCTCGCCATCGGCCTCCTGCTCGCCGCGGGCACCGCGGCGCCCTCGTCCGGCACCTCATCGGCGCATCCGGATGCCACCGATTGGCGCCAGCTGTTCGCCGAGGACCTCTCCGACGCCGTCGCGCCCCCGGGAATATGGTCGTGGCGCGACGGGGTACTCGGCGCCACCGAGGACCAGTGCCTCTGGACCCGCGAGGAGTACTCCGATTTCACACTGGACCTGGAGTTCCGCAATTCAAATGGGACAAACAGCGGGGTGATCGTGTACGCGAGCGATACGAAGAACTGGATCCCGAACTCGGTGGAGATTCAGATCGCGGATGACTTCAACCCCAAGTGGGCCAAGAGCCCAAAGAGCTGGCAGTGCGGGGCCATCTTTGGCCACAAGCCCGCCACCACGAGCGCCGTCCGCAAGCCAGGCGAATGGAACCGCATGACGATCACCTGCCGCGGCCCGATCATCTCGGTGGCGCTCAACGGGGAGGCGGTCAACGAGATCGACCTGCGCCAGTGGACGTCGGCGAAGCATAACCCCGATGGCTCCGAGATCCCGCCGTGGCTGAGCAAGCCCCTCGCGGAACTGCCCACCCGGGGACGCATCGGCCTGCAGGGCAAGCATGCCGGTGCGCCGATCGAGTTCCGCAATATCAGGGTATCGGCTCAGGCGGCCCGCTGAGGCAGGCTAAATCCCGACGACCGTGAGCACGACCCGCAGGAAGTTCATCTTCGCCGCCGGTGGGAGCGGCATCGGGGCGCTGGCACCGGCACCATTGACGGCCGCGGGACAGAACTCCGCCGGGGCGAGTCCGGGTCCCCATATCGCGATGCCGGCGAGGCGCGTGCCGGCGCTCGCCGAGGCAGACATCGTCGTCTGCGGCGGTGGCACGGCCGGGATCGCCGCCGCGTGCTGCGCGGCGCGGCACGGGGCCAAGGTCATCCTCTTGGAGCGCTGGCCGAGCCTGGGCGGGATGGCCACCAACGCGCTCGTCAATATCTGGCATACGAGCGACCGCACCAAGCCCGTCATCCGGGGCTTCGTCCAAGAGGCGATCGAGCGCGGCGGGAGGTTCGTCCGCCAGATGGCGCATTACCCGACGCGACCCGAGACCCACGAATTCGATTCAACCGGCATGCGCATGGTGTTCGACCGCATGCTCCGCGACGCCGGCGTCCGCGCCTTCTGCAACCTGGCGGCGGTCGAATCGGTGGTCGAGGACGGCCGGATGCGCGCGGTGCTCGTGGACACCAAGACCGGGCGGAAGGCCGTGCGCGGCAAGATATTCATCGACGCCACCGGCGATGGCGACGTCGCCGCCAACGCGGGCCTGCCCTTCGATTTCGGGCGCGCCGCCGATGGCCTCGTGCAGGGAATGACCATGATGTTCCGCCTCCGCGGGCTCGATCCGGCCCGCGTCAAGGCGCACCCCGAGGACGCCCAGCGCGTCTTCGAGCTGATGAAGAAATTGCGCGACGAGGGGAAATTCCCGCCCTTCCTCGAAGCCGCCGCCCGCTCGTACCTCGCCAGTCCCCGCGACCCGATCGTGTCGTACAATATGTGCCCCGTATCCGGTAACCCTCTCGACGAGGAGGAACTGACCCGGCTGTCCGCGCAGGCGCGCGAACAGGTCTACCGCTACGTCGATCTCTGGCGCGAGATGATGCCCGGCTTCGAGAACGCCGACGTCGAGCAGATGGGCTTCGCCCTTGGGATCCGAGAATCGCGCCGCATCCGCGGCATCAAGACCCTCGAGGCCCCCATGGTCGTGAACGCCGTCAAGCAACCCGACGCCATCGGCCACGGATTCTGGATGATCGACATCCACGACCCGAAGGGCAGCGGCCACACGACCTGGGTGGACCAGAAGAAAGAGATGATGCCCCCCGTCGGCGAGAGCTACCACATCCCCCTCGGCATCTGCCTGAATGACCGCATCCCCAACCTCGCCGTGGTCGGGCGCTGCATCTCCGCGACCCACGAGGCCCTCGCCTCCGTCCGCCTCCAGTCGCACTGCATGGTCATGGGCCAGGGCGTCGGCACCTGCGCCGCGCTGGCCCTGGGCGCCGGCGTGGACATGGCGAAGTTCGACGTGCGGGCATTGCAGGCGCGGCTGCGGCAAGACGGCGTGTATCTGGAAGGCGTGCCTTGATGGCTTTTGCGGAAGTTCAGCGGGCGATGCGGTGACGCGTTCGGCTACGGAATGCGCCTCACGCGAATGGAGTCCTTGGACGGGCCGCCGAACGCGAATCGCTATTCCTCCTTATTTGGGAACGGGCTCTGGACCGCGTTCACCGCTGAATGTCTCGCGCAGGCGGCGTCCGAAGCGCACTCTTTACGGCCGATGGGCCGGGGCAAGACTTTCCATGATTGGGCGCGGCGCAGCGCCCTGGCGGCCTGCCATTCTTCCCATGTCCAGCGGACCTTAAGCTTCTCCGAGGCACCAAGAAAGTCGATCTGGAAGGCCGCGTCAGATAAGCGAAGTAAAGCAGGGGCGCAGGCAAGTTAAACCACGTTTGGGAGGGCCCGCGGCCTCGCGGGCCGGGTCGGCCGAGGCATCCCGCATGCGGGTGGCGCGCGGACGCCGGGGCCGGCGTCCCTCCCGATTGAAGGCATAGCGCCACGGCTCTGGCCGAACGTCCCAAACCGCTATTAACTTTAGCGCCATTCTGGTCCGACCCCGATGCAGAGCCCGATGCAGAGAATGCGGGCGGTCGAGCCCGGGGGTCTCTGAGAGAACTCTGGGGCGAAGCATCGGTCGCTAACCGCCCCCGCACGAGCGCGATTCTCGCCCCTTTACCGGCAAGTGAGGCGCGCTGTATGCTCCGACCCATGAGCCCGCGAATCACGCGCCGCAGGTTTCTTCAATCGGCCACGGCCACCGCGCTCGTGCCCGCCGTGATGGTGCCGGAGCGCGGGCTGCGTGCGCGAGTCGCCCGCGTCGGCGGCGTGCTGAAAATCGAGATCGACGGCAAGGTCTTTGATCCGCTGGCCTACCGCTCGTACCGGCCCACGCCCGAGCTAGTCCGCGGATTCGCCGGTACCGGCCTCCGGTTGGCCAACGTCACGCACACCGGCATGCTGTGTACGCTGGACGTGCCTTACTCCCTGTTCGGCGAGGTCTGGACCGGCCCGGAACAGTTCGACTGGGACAACTTCGACGCGCAGATGGCCATGTTCGAGGCCAACGCCCCGGGCGCCTACTACAACATCGCGCTGCAGCTCGACACCCGCGACTGGTACTTGGCCGCCCACCCGGAATGCTCGAATAGTTACTGGAATCTGGTCGAAATGGCAGGCCATGAGCCCTGGCGTGCGGACACGGCCGCATCGCTTCAGGAGTTTCTGCGCCAGATCGAGGCGCGCTACGGCGACCGCGTGTTCGCCTACAGCCTGCTCTGCGGTTCGTCGACAGAGTGGTACACGAACTCGCAGGGCCGCGGGCGGCCCGAGGCACAGATCCGCGAGCACCCGCTCAAGACGGCGGCGTTCCGGAGGTTCACCGGCGATCCGGCGGCGACGATGCCGTCGCTCGACGTGCTGCACCGCACCTCGCACGGCATCTTCCGCGACCCCGTCGCGGACGCGGAGGCGCTGCGCTATTGGCGGTTCCACCACGAGATCATCGGTGACGCGATCGTCTATTTTGCCGGCAAGGCGCAGGAGGTGCTGCGGCACCGGAAACTGCTCGGGTTGTTCTACGGGTATCTGACGCAGCTCAGCAGCGAGCGGCTGCTGCAGGAGGGCCACCTGGGCTACGAGCGCGTCTGGCGCTCACCGGACATCGACATGATCTACGCGCCCGCGAAGTACGGCGCGCCGCGCAGCCTCGAGGGAGCGAGCGGCTACCTTCTCACTGTCGATTCGCTCGACCTCCACGGCAAGTTGGTGTTTCAGGAGATCGACCACACCACCCACATCGCCCGCGACACCGTGGAGAACGGGCGGAAGATCCCCGGGGGCAACACCAAGCTGGCCGACGCGTTCGCCTCGCGGCAGGTGCTGCGGCGGGAGTTCGCCCTGACGCGCGCCAAGCGCACGGCCCTGTGGTGGTTCGATTTCCTCGGCGGCAACTACGCCAGCCCGGAGATGATGGCGATGGTCGCCGAGCTGGTGCGCGCGCAGGAACGGCTGCGCGACGTGCCCATGCGATCGGTGGCGGAGATCGCGGTGTTCGGCGACGTTCCCTCCATGTACCACATCAACGCGCGCTCCAGCGTCGCGGACGACCTCTTGGTGCGCCCGCCCGACGAGCTGGCCCGCATCGGGGCGCCGTACGACATCTACAACTTCTCGGACCTCGACCACGCGGGCATCCCGTGGGAGCGCTACAGGCTGTGCATCTTCCTCAACGCTTTCGTCATCCCGGAAGAAAAGCGGGCGTTCCTCCGCTCGAAGGTGAAGGCCCACGGCCGCACCCTGCTGTGGGTCTATGCCCCGAACTATATCCAAGAGAACGGCTTTTCGGCGGACGGGATTTTCGAAGTCACGGGGATCCGGGTCGCGCGCCGAAGCGACGAGGGCAGCGCGGTGACGGTCCGCCCCGAAGGCCTCTTCGCCCGGCTCGGCGCCGAGGTGCGATACCGCTTCGCTCCCGGGCTGAAATCCGACGCGCCGCGCGATCAGGCGTCCGACGCGCGAAGCAAGGGTCTTCTGGAAACCGCGCCGCTCTTCGAGATCCGGGATGAGGCGGCCCGGACGTGTGGCGTTTACGATTCGAACGGCGCACCGGCCCTAGCGCTGAAGGAATTCGAGACGCATGCGTCCATGTACAGCGCGGTCGGCAACCTCCCCGCCGCGCTCTACCGCGAGATCGCCCGATCCGCCGGTGTCCACATCTACTACGAGGGAAGCGATCCGACCTGCATCAACAGCCGCCTGTTCGGCATCCACATGCAGAGCGACACCGTGTGCGAAGTCGCGCTGCCGGGCGACGTGAGCGGAACGTTTTCCGAGCTGTTCGACGGCGGAGAAATCCGCGTCGCCAACGGCGCCTGCCGACTGCCGCGCGAGCCCGGCGCAACAAAGCTCTACCTCCTCACCAATGCCGGGCTCAAAACATGAACCCAACCGCAACCGTGAAAGCTCGCCCTTCCATTCCCATGAACACCAAGAACAACCTGACTCGACGCGCGACCCTCTTCGGGGCCGCGATTTCGGCGGCGGGCGCCGCGCTGGCGGGGCTCTTCGGGCTTCGCCCTCCAGCGGCGCGTGCCGGTGAGCCGGAGCCGGACGGCCCGAAGGCGGACGGCTGGCACGCGGAGCTGACGCGGCGCATCGCGGCGTTGGACGCCCGCGGCGGCGGGACTCTCGAGCTGGGCGATGGCGTGTATGAGATCGACAAGCCCCTGCGCTTGCCCCGTTCCGTCAGCCTCGTGATGACCCCCAACGCGGTCATCCGGGCGAAGCCGAACTTCCAGGGCGACGCGGTCTTGGTCAAGGGCGGCGGAAAATACGCCATGTCCTCGGCCACCGCGGGCTGGATCCGCGGCGGCGTGATCGACGGGAACCGCCAGCCGCTCACGGGCATACTCGTCGAGGATCTGCACCGCCTGGAGATCGCGGACATCTCGGTGCTGAACGCGCTGTTCAAGGGCGTCCATCTGGTCAAGGGCGGCAACGAGTCCAACCTCACCCGGGTCCGCTGCGACGTCGACATGAAGACCCCGTGCGCGCCCGGGAGCATCGGCGTCCATGTCGAGAGGACCGACTGCAAGTTTCACCTTGTCCACGTCATTGGCTATGAGACGGGCGTGCGCAGCGACGCCGGCAGCAACTGGTTCAGCCTCGTGCACGTCTGGAACTGGCAGCCCACCCAGGGGCCGATGAAGTACTGCTTCCACTGCAATGGCGGGAACAACACCTTCAGCCAGTGCTACGCCGATTCGCCGACTGTCGCGGGTTTCTTCATCACGGCCCCGCACCAGGCGGTCATGCAGTGCCGCATATACTACAGCAGGTGGGCCGATGATAACACGGGCGCGGGTTTCCTCATCACCCCGAAGGGGCGTCACGGCTCTTACTTCGGAAACGTCATTTTCGCGGACAAAAACCACAGGCTGGCCAAGGCCTTCGACGGCGACCTGGAGGGTGCCTGCATTCTGGGCGGCAGTTCCGCGGGGGTGGTGGGCGGACTGGAAAACCGCATCCCCTCCGGCAGTTCCATCGAGCACCCATCGTTGAACCTCGCGGGCGGCGGCGTCCGCCTCGCGCGGCATACGGCCGCCCCGCAGCCCGCGGAGGGGGAACTCGGGGAAGTGCGCTGGGTCGATGACGCGAATGCTTCGGCGTTGTGGGTCAAGACCACGGCGGGATGGAAGAGATCCCAACTGACTTAGAGAAACAAGAGGAATCACACCATGAATGCCACCCTCAACAGAACCATCATGGGCGCCCTGGCGCTCGTCACGTCATCGATCGCCGCGCGGGCCGCTGGGCCGGGCAACCCGGAGCGCGAGGCGCGACTGGCGTGGTGGCACGAGGCGAAATTCGGCATGTTCATCCACTGGGGGCTTTACTCCCTGCCCGCCGGTGAGTGGAAGGGCCAGCCGGTGGACGGGATAGGCGAGTGGGTCATGTTCAAGGCCCGCATCCCGGTGGCGGAATATGAGGCGTTGGCCACGCGGTTCAACCCCGTCAAGTTCGATGCCGAGGCATGGGCGCAGCTCGCGCAGGACGCGGGCATGAAATACCTCGTGATCACGTCCAAACACCACGACGGTTTCGCGATGTTCGGTTCCAGGGCGGACCCATTCAACATAGTGGACGCGACCCCGTTCAAGCGCGACCCGATGAAGGAACTGGCGGCCGCATGCGCGAAGCGCGGCATCAGGTTCGGGTTCTACTATTCCCAAGCGCAGGACTGGACGGCTCCGGGCGGTGCCATCTGGAAAGGCCGTCACGAAGACGGCCCGGATTTCGGAGGCAGATGCTGGGACCCACGCCAGGAGGGAGACTTCGATGCCTACTTGAACCGCAAAGCCATCCCCCAGGTGCAGGAACTTCTCCGCAACTACGGGCCGGTGTCGATCATCTGGTTCGATACGCCGCTCGACGTCATGACCCGCGAACGCGCCGCCCGGTTCGAGCGCGCCGTCCGCGGTCTCCAGCCAGACTGCCTCATCAGCGGCCGCCTCGGCGGCGAGAGCCAGAGCGACTATCAATCCGAAGGAGACAACAGAATACCCGACCTGTCGCGAGCCGGCGCGTGGGAAACCCCGGCCACCCTTAACGACACCTGGGGCTTCAAGAAAAACGACCACAACTGGAAGAAGCCCGAGGACCTGACCTTCAAGCTCGTGGACATCGTCAGCAAGGGCGGTAACTACCTGCTGAACGTCGGACCCGATGGAGAGGGCGTCATCCCGCAGCCCAGCCAGGACATGCTCCGCGTGGTGGGGCGCTGGCTGAAGGTCAATGGCGAGGCGATCTACGGCGCGGGGCGCAGCCCGTTCGGCGGGGAGTTCGGCGCATTCAGCGAGAACAGGAAAGACAAGAAGGGGAAACCGCTGTTTGAAGCGCGCAAGCAATGGCGCTGCACGACGAAACCGGGCCGACTCTACCTCCACCTGTTCGCATGGCCGGATGGAAAGTTCGACCTGGCCGGGGTCAAAGGCCGGGTCACCAAGGCGTATCTCCTCGCCGACCCGCAGCGCGCGCCGCTGAAGGTCACGCAGAACGGGGAGAACGTGTCCATCGCGCTGCCCAAGAATGCGCCGGATCCCATCGCATCAGTGGTCTGCGTGGAAGTCGATGACAACACCCCAGGGGGCGGGTAGTGGCGAGCCCCGGGGCGAAGGAGGCGGTCATGGATACGTCTTTCATCAAATACATCATCGTGGGCGCGCTGCTGCATTCCGCCGCCGCAACCATGGCCGGGCAGATCACCCCGGTGCCTGAAAAAGTGCCTTGTGTTGTTTCCGACAGGCAGGACATCCAGGTCCCGGACCGGGTGCAACTCGGCGGCTGGCTCGGCGCGCGGATCGCCGCCAACGAGGCCAACCGCCTCGTGAGAATCGATACTTCTCGCCTGTTGGAAGGTTACCGCAAGCGCCCCGGCCGGCAGACCTGGGACGGCGAACACGTGGGCAAGTGGCTGCATGCCGCCACCCTTGCTTGGGTGAACACCGGCGACGCCGCGCTCCGCGCCAAGCTGGACGAGACGGCCGCCGCGCTTTGCGAATGCCAACTCGAAGACGGCTACCTGGGCACGTATCTGGAGAAGGACCGGTGGACCGCGTGGGATGTCTGGGCGCACAAATACAACCTCATCGGTCTCGTCACCTACATGCGCTACACCGGCAACCTCGCGCCCTTGGCGGCCTGCCAGCGCATGGCCGACCTCCTGTGCAAGACCTTTGGCGATGCCCCGGGCCAGTTGGACCTGGTCTCGAGCAAGGTCGGGGGCCACATGGGCATGGCGTCATCCAGCGTGCTGGAGCCGATGGTCCTGCTCTACCGATTCACCGGGGAGAAGCGCTACCTGGATTTCTGCCACTACATCCTCCGCGCGTGGGAGCAACCGCACGGCCCGCAGATCGTCTCGCGCCTGCTGGCGCATCAAGGCGTGAATCAGGTGGGTAACGCGAAAGCCTACGAGATGCTCTCCTGCCTCAACGGCGCGCTCGAACTCTACCGCACCACCGGGGACAGGAAGTTGCTCGATGCCTGCCTCAACGCCTGGCAGGACATCGTGGACCACCGGCTCTATCCCACCGGCGCCGCCAGCTACCGCGAGCTCTTCCGTGACGATTTCGACTTGCCGGAATCGAACAACGTGGGCGAGACCTGTGTCACCGTCACCTGGCTGCAGTTCAACGCCCAGCTCCTGCGCCTCACCGGCGAGGCCAGGTTCGCGGAACAGCTCGAACGCGTCGTTCTCAATCAGCTGTTAGGCGCGCAGAAGCCCGATGGCTCGGCATGGGGATACTACGTCCAGATGAAGGGCAAGAAACCCTACAGCTCTACGCTGGATGGCCATTGCTGCCTCTCCAGCGGCCCGCGCGGCATCGCGCTGCTGCCGACCTTCGCCATCAGCACGGACCGGGACGGCGCCGTCGTCAATCTCTTCGATGCCGGAACCGCCAACCTCACCCTGCACGACGGCACGGCGGTTAATTTGAAAATCGAAACCCTTTATCCTGCCGAGGGCCGCATCCGCATCGCGGTCGATTCTCATCAGGAATCCGAGTTTTCCATCAAGCTCCGCGTGCCGGCATGGTGCAATGAGAGCCGCATCACACCCGAGGGCGCCACCCGTGGCGCGGATGGCTACACCACGCTGCGAAGGAAATGGAAATCCGGAGACGTGATTCAACTGGACCTGACCCTCGAACCGCGCGTGGTCATCGGCGATCACCTCTGCGAGGGCAAGGCCCACGTGTGTTATGGCCCCCTGGTACTGGCCGCGGATGAAGCCCTGCTCGCTGGCGCCGATGTCAGATTTGAAAATCTCGCGCTGGCCAAGACCGCCCCGGATGGGCTGGGCATTGCCGGGCACGACGCGCCGCCAGAGTGGCGCACGTGGCTGGGCGCCAGGCTATTCCAGGTGAACGCCGACACGCGAAAGGGCGGCACGCCTTTCACCGCGCGCCTGGTGCCCTTCGCCGACGCCGGGGCGACCGGATCCCGCTACAAGGTCTGGTTGCCGATCGCCGGCCGCCCGATGGCAAACCTCCTGCTCGACGGCACCGAGAGCCGCTCGCGCCAGGGCAATGTCGCCGGCTCGATCAACGACGATGACCCACAGAGCCTCGTCACCACCTTCGATGGCAAACCCGCCGCCGAAGACTGGTTCGCCGTCACCCTCGACCAGCCCGTTTCCGCCCGCCGGGTGGTCTTCCTGAGCGGCAAGGTCTATCACGACGGCGGCTGGTTCGACACCAGCGCCGGCAAACCGCGGGTGCAGATCCAGCGCGCCTCCGACGGCCCGTGGGAGACCATCGGCGAGCTGGCCAACTACCCCGCGACCACCGCAACCCACGGCGATGCGCTCAAGCACCTCCAGAACCGGTTCGCGCTGGAGCTGTCCGAGCCCGTCTCCTTCACCGCCGTCCGCGTCATCGGTGTGCCCGCCAGCGGCGACAATCCGCGGCAGGCGTTCTCGTCGTGCGCGGAACTGCAGGCCTTTGCGCGCTAACAGCATCACCCCTCGCAACATGCCAACCACCTTGACCCGAATTCTCGCGAGCGCGCTGTTCCCGGGTTCAGGCTCGAGTGGCGCTAAGCGAAAGGGGTTTGGGACGTTCGACCAGAGCCGCGCCGTTACGCCTTCAATCGGGAGGGACGCCGGCCCCGGCGTCCGCGCGCCACCCGCATCCGGGATGCCTCGGCTGGCCCGGCCCGCGAGGCTGCGGGCGCTCCCAAACATGGGTTAACTTAGCCCGGATCGATCACTAACTTTGTGATCGATCCGCCCGAAGGGCCGACAGCCCAACGGGTTGTCGGAGCTAGCCCCGACACTGCGTGTCGGCGCTCCGTGCGGATTGTTCACTCTACGCGTGAACAGTCCGGGTTAGCGCCGGTCGGGTCAGTCGTGGTGTGTTGACATCCCTGTCGCGAAATGACAAGAAGCCATGACTGACCCCGTGGAAAGACCCGATGCGTTCGATGATTCGCCGTACCAAGGGCAATCCTCCGAGCTGGTAACGCCGGAGCGACTTGGCTGCGGGCCTTGACATCTTGACATACATATGCCATATTGTTATCAAGATGTCAAGTGCCCGGCTGCGCAAAAAACTACGCGGGCTCATCGAGCGGGAGCGAGCTCTCGTCGAGGAACTCGCCGCCTGCCCGGCCATGTTGCGGGGCTCGTTCACCCGAATTCACACCCGATGCGGCAAGCCCAATTGCTGGTGCGCACACGCTCCCCGAGGCCACACCCACACCCGGCTCACCTGGAACGAGCGTGGCCACACCTTTACGCGCAAAGTACCCGCCGAAGAGGTCGAGCGCGTCATCCAATGGACGGCCAACTACCGCAGCTACCGCGCACGGCGCAAACGACTCGTCGCGCTCCATGAACAGATTGCTCAAACCCTCGATCAGCTCGAACAACACATCACGGAGCGAACACGACAGCCGCTCCCCTACCTCCAAGTCGACGACAATTCGCCCAAATCCGAGGCTTCATCCAACGAAAAACACTGAGATGCCCAAAACCAATCTACGCACACACTGTTGCTTCAGAATGAGTTACGAAACCGCAAATTGCCCAAAAAACCGCCTCGCGAAGTGCGGAATGTAAGCCAAAGGCCCGAATCCGGCCAGTGCCGCCGCATAAGCCCTTGATGTTGCAGGGAAACCCGTGGTCCGACCCCGATGGAACACAAGCCCGCCGCAAAAGGAAGGTGGTGATTTGTGAGAAATGCTTGGCTGAGACTTTTCCCTCCACTCGCCCCTTATAAGAAATAATCGACTGACCCCTTTTTCGTTTGCTTTTTCGTTTGGGAGTGTGGGCGGGCCTGTTCTTGTTGTCGGTGTCGATCCCGGGGTAATCTGGGGTCGGACCACGGGAATTGGATGTAAATGGGCGGAATTGAGTGGAAATGGGTGTGATTGGATGTAGCGTCTCTTCATGCGCTTGCCGCTTCCGCCCAAGATCCAACCCAGTCATGATATCCTTTCGTTGATCGCCGCGATCGATGAGTTCAAGGGCGAGTGGCGGGCGAAAGGGGATCTCGGGCCGCGGGCGCTGCAGTCCCTGCGCCGCATTGCGACCATCGAGAGCGCCGGATCCTCGACCCGCATCGAGGGCGCCCGACTCGATGACCGGGAGATCGCCCGCCTGCTGGCCAACCTGGGGCGCGAGTCGTTTCAATCCCGCGACGAGGAGGAGGTGGCCGGCTACGCCCACGTGATGGAGACGGTGCAATCCGCATGGGCGGAACTCCGAATTTCCGAAGGCATCCTTCTCCAGCTACACCGCGACCTGCTGCGCTACAGCGGGAAGGACGAACGACATCGCGGGCAGTGGAAGACCCACGACAACCATGTGGCGGCCTATGACAAGGGGGGGCGGGAAGTCGGGATCGTCTTTCAAACCGCCAGTCCCTTCGAAACCCCGGGTCTCATGGAGGCGCTGTTGGCATGGCACGCTAAGGAGGAAGCCGATGCGGTCCTGCATCCACTGCTGCGCATCGCCGTCTTTCAGGTCATCTTCCTCGCCATACATCCTTTTCAGGATGGCAACGGGCGGCTTTCTCGGGTGCTCACGAACCTCATGCTCCTGCGCGGCGGCTATGCCTACGTCTCCTATATTTCGCTCGAGAGCGTGGTCGAGCACAGCAAGGAGGCCTACTACCTCGCCCTGCGCCGAACACAGACGTCGTTCGACGGGGAAGCCAACTGGGAACCTTGGATTCTGTTCTTCCTCCGAGCGCTGTGGTCGCAGATCAGGCGGCTCTCCGATCGCCTGAAGGAATCCAGCGCGGCGGACGAGCGGCTTCTTCCTGACGACCTCTCCCCACTCGCCGGCCGCTTGCTCGTTCTGCTACGGGAGCGCGGCACGTTGTCGGTGGCAGGAGCGACCGCCGCTCTCGACGCGAATCGCAATACCCTCAAGGACAAGTTCGCGGAACTCGTTCGGGCCGGCCACGCGACGCTGCATGGCAAAGGGCGCGGCGCCTACTACCGGCCCGCCCAGCGACCACCCGCGTAAGAAAACGGATGGAATTTGCCGCTTTCGCCACAGACAACCGAGACCGCCTTGGCGTATGCTGAACCCATGCGGAATGGCGTGATGAATACCACGCGGACCAAGAGATCCGACCCGCACGGCGTTTGCCGAGGACGGCGCGGGACAGTGGCTTGGCTCTTGGCGCCAACCCGTGAAACCCGGAGGGCTTTGAAAGCATGAGCGGCATGATGCCATCCACCCGACGCGATTTTATCCAAGCGGCCGGACTGGCGATCGCCGGCGCGGCCATCGGGCGGCCCGCGGCCGCAGCCGATCCGGCGGAGGCACCGGCCCGCCCCCGCCCGTTGAGATTCGCGGCCGACATGCGCGACGGGCTGAACCCGCGGCGCGTGACAAACGCCATGTGGGACTATTCTTGGCTCACGCAGCATTATCCGGGCGGCGCGTTCGCGGATTTTGGTAGGGCCGCGGACGAACTGGTGGAGCGCGGGTTCAATACGGTTCGGATCGACGCATTCCCGCTGGTCATCGGCGCGCTGGGATCGGACGAGGAGACGATCACGATCCCCGGCAACCCGCTCGCCAACTGGGGCATGTCCGACGTGGATCGGCCGCACGCGATCGTCCGCGAGCTCGTGGCATTCATGCGGGCCGTCAAGGAGCGCGGGCTGTCGGTGATCCTCTCGTCCTGGGGCAAGGACTGCAAAGAGTACCCCGACCGCAAGCTGGCGCTCGCCAAAGACCGCGACGGCTTCCGCAAATGCTGGGAGCGCACGCTCGACATCCTCGGCAGCCACGACCTGCTGGGCCATGTCATCTACGTGGACCTCGACCAGGAATTCCCCTTCTTCAGCCCGTTCAAGGAGGAGTTGAACGAACTGGCGAAGCAAACCTCCGCCAGCCGCTCGGCCGAGGCCGCGATGGAGGAAGTCGGCCAGTTCGAGCAGGGCCTGACGCGCCTGGCGTGGAAGCCGGCGCAAATGGAGTACGTGCGGAGGCTCTTCTCGGAGATGCTGCCGCATTTCCAGTCGCGCTACCCGAGGCTCCGTTTCACCTATTCGCTCACGTCGTTCTTCAAAGAGGTGCGCTCGATGGGCCTGCAGCTGTTCGACGTGCTGGAACTGCACCTGTGGATTCACTCGCCGCGCTTCGACAATCGGACCGGCTTCCAGAAGCTGACCAAGGATCGCGGCGAGCATGATTACAAGGATTACGCGGACCGCGTCGCCGCCGCGCTCGACACCGTCGGGCCGATGCTGGCGAAGGAGATGGAGAACAAATGCGCCTTCGCCCAGGCGTGGTCGGAGGAGATCGCCGCGCCGGTGGTGACGACCGAGGCGTGGGGGCCGTGGTGGCACATGGACCACCCGGACCTCGACTGGGGCTGGCTGCGCGACTGGTGTGAGCAGTGCATGACGCTGGCCGCCGGGCACAAGTTCTGGGGCGTCACCCCGTGGAACTACTCCCATCCCTACTGGAAGAACTGGTCGGACGTGGCGTGGTATCGCCAGGTCAACGGGCGCTTTCTGCAAAGCTGAATGTGTGGGCGGCGTCTCGACGGGCGACGGTAGCTGAGCGGGCCTCAGGCTTGCCGGAAGCTCCAGCTTCTTGCCGTACCCTCGGGGGCTTGACTGGCTGTGAAACTGTGAGATTGTGATGGTGTCATGAAGAACATCACCGTCAGCATCGACGACGAGCTCTACCGGGCGGCTCGCATCAAGGCGGCGGAGGAGTCCACATCCATCTCCGGCCTGTTCAAGGCCTTCTTGATCCGCCTCACCAGCGACGAGTCAGCCGAGACCCGGTTTCAGCGGCTCGCCCGCGAGGAGCAGGAGCTTCGTGCCGAACTCCGCGCCCGCCGCATCGGCCTCAGCCCCGCCCACAACCTGAGCCGGGCCGAACTCCACGACCGCGATGCGCTTCGTTGATACCAACATCCTCGTTTACTCGCTCGATCTCGGACCCTCCCAACCCGAGAAAACGGCGATCGCCCTAGAAATCCTGAGCCAGACCGACATCGCCCTCTCCGTCCAGGTGCTTCAGGAGTTCTACGTTCAGGCCACCCATCCCCGCCGCCCCGATGCCCTGCCGCACGACCTCGCGGAGCGGCTCATCCAGAAATGGCTGCGCTTCCGCATCCAGGAAAACACCGTCGCCGTCCTCCAGTCCGCCCTAAGTCTGAAGCAGCGCTTCCAAACCTCCTTCTGGGACGCCGTCATCCTCGCCGCCGCCAAAGCCGCCCGCTGCCAGCAACTCCTCACCGAAGACCTCAACCACGGCCAGGACTACGATGGCGTGGTGGTGGTGAATCCGTTTTTGTCCGCGTAGCCAACCGACTGCGCCATCCTCCGCCCGCTTTGGATGTGAGGGCCATGCTGGCGCAGGAGATGGAGAACAAATGCGCCTTCGCCCGGTCGTGGTCAGAGGAGCTCGCCGCGCCAGTGGTGACGACGGAGGCGTGGGGGCCGTGGTGGCACATGGACCACCTGGACCTCGACTGGGGCTGGCTGCGCGACTGGTGCGAGCAGTGCATGGCGCTGGCCGCCGAACTGAAACCGAATTGAATTGAAAATCGGCCCGCGGTCAGGTTTGGGCGCGTTGCTGAATCGGGTTGACCACCCGCAGGCCGGGGAACTGGAGAAAATCCACGTCGGATGTGTAGATCTCCCGAACACCATGCTCACGCATCAGGACGGCCGTGCGGATGTCAAAGAAGAGGTTGCCCGACGGGTGCGTCAGGCGCGAGAGGAGTTCGCTGAGCAGCGACCAATGTTGCTCGCCGGCCGTCAAGACCCGAAAGCACGGGTGGCCCACCACCCGTCGGATGAACTCCATCGCTTCCTGCCACGTCAATGGTTGCGAGAACACTTTGGGGTGGGTGGCCACCCGCAGGAACTCATAGAGGATTCCTTCTGTCAGATACCACGGCTCAGGCCCCGCGCCGGCGCGCAGCAGGAATTCGCGGGCCGCGATGTGCTCCGGGGCGTCGCGATTGGCGGCGTAGAGCAAGATGTTCGTATCAACGATGCCCGCCATCAGGAGTCCATCAGCGCTTCCAGTGCGTTGCGGTCGCCAAGATTGACGCGGGGGCGCCCCATGGAGAACACGGGCAGTTCGCACGGCGTGCTCAGGTGTGTCTTGCGACGATGCAGTCCTTCCGTCAACAAGTCGTTAACAACCTGCGAAAGCTGGCGGTTTTCCTTCCGCGCCAATTCACGGACGCCCCGCATGCAACTGTCTTCCAAGACAAGCGTGGTTCGTTGCATATGCGTACACATACGCCATAGGCATACAGATGTCAACTGACTGCATCCTGCCTCACCCTTGCGGAATTCACGAAGCCGGAGCTGGAGAACCCGCCAGAAATGACAAGAAGCAATGACTGACCCCATTCGCCCCAGCCATGACTGACCCCATTCGCCCCCATTCGCCGCCCCATTGGCCCGCCTTTGGGAGGGCCCGCGGCCTCGCGGGCCGGGTCGGCCGAGGCATCCCGCATGCTGGTGGCGCGCGGACGCCGGGGCCGGCGTCCCTCCCGGCTGAAGGCATAGCGGCACAGCTCTGGCCAAATGTCCCAGACCCCCCTTGACTTAGCGCCATTCATGACTGCCCCAATGGGCCCGCATGGGCCCGGTGGGGACACTCAGTGTGCGGCGACAATTAAGACTGGGAGGTCAGAAATAGTTGTCGCTTGACACACTCAGTAGTCGACCAACTGGACCATCCTAAGCCGATTGTTCCAGTCCCGGATGCGCCCATCGGCGGTGGCGAGGGGGAGACCGAGGACCAGGGCGGTGGCGACGATCATCCTGTCGGCGGGGTCGCCATGGAAATCCGGGAGGCGGCAACTTTCCCGGCAAATGGCGGGGCTCAGCGGTTCCAGAACGACCGGAGGCGCGAGATTTGCGGCGAGCCACTGGTCGGGATCGGGCCTGAGGCGCAACCGGTCCTTGGATTCGAGCATCAGAACCTCCCAGACGGAAATTGCCGGGAGGAACCATTGCCCCTTGAAGGCGGCCAGCGGCACCGCCCGGTTGTCACCAGCCGCGAGCCAAACCCACAGGTGTGTGTCGAGGACCGCGGCGACGAGATGTTCAGGACGAGGCATTCCAAGGCTCGCCGGTTTCGAGGATGTCCCCGAGGATCTCCGTGGTTTCCGCCGAGCGGCCAAAAAGGGGCGGGGACGACTCAGCGGCGGGGACGGGCACCAACGCGGCGGCCGCCCGGCCATGGCGCGAGATGGTGACGCGGCACTTTTCGCGCTGGACCTTTTCGATGATCCCCAGGCACTTTGCCTTGAATTGCGTCACCGTGATCTCCATGGAATGACTATAGCCTGACCATGGTCATTTGTCAAACCGGACATCGGCGGCGTTCCACGGACACAATCGGCGCCGAGGAGCCGCGCGTCCGCCCGGCCGTGGAGTAGATCCGCGAGCACATGGGAGAGGCCTTTGGCGCCGAGCGGCTGGTGCCTCTGGTGCCGGCCTCGCGGCGGTGGCTGGAGCGCCACTTCAGGAAGGAACTGGGGTGCGGGTTCGCCAGCGCGAGGCGATTTCGCATCGTCTTCCGCCGCGTGGCGGGGAAGACGCCCGCAGAGTACGGGCGTCCCCGCACCGCTTTCGCCCCGTCACACCCTGCCGCGCCGCCGCCACGCCATTGAAAATCCGAGCCGCATCGGCCAATCTTCCCCATGAGAAAACGCCTGCCCCCACAGATCCCGACAATTTTCCTCATCGCCTGCGCCACCGCGATCTTGGCCGCGCCGCCCGCCGAGAAGGGCGAGCCGATTTTATCGGATGACTTTGCGCGCTCGGACCTGGGCGAGTGGAAGGCCGTGATACCGACCTTCGCGATCGAGGGTGGCGCGCTCAAGGGCACTCAGACCCGCGACGACCACGGCGCGGTGGGGCGCGTCCATCGCCCGATGAAGGACGTGATCGTGGAGTTCCGCTTCAAGCTGGCGGGCTCGACGGGATTCAACGCGGTCTTCGATGACCAGCAGTTCAAGGGCTCCCACGCGGGCCACATCTGCCGCGTTGCCTTTGCCCCCAAGCAGATCCGCCTCGGCGACGACAAGGAGGGGGTCATGCGCAACGACATTTTTGAGATGCGCAAGGATCCGGCGCGCAAGGCCGAGGCCGAGAAACTCCTCGTCGGCCGGGGCGCCAGCGCGAACGTCAGCATCAGCGCCGACGCCTGGCACGAGGTCGCCATCGAGATCGTCGGCGACCAGATGCGCGTCACCCTCGATGGCAAGCCCGCGGGTGAACTGAAATCCCTGGGCATCGCCCACGAGACCAAGACCAGTTTCCACTTCACCGTCAACGGGCCGGGCGTGCTCTTCGACGACGTGCGCATCTGGAAGGCGAGATGAGCATGGTGAGGCGACCGCATCGGCGACCGGAGGAAAACCTGGGTGCCCGCGTCCTCGGCAGGCGGCCAGGCTTTTGGGCCGCGCTGGTCTTGGCCTGCTCCCTTGTCCGGCTCAGCGGCGCGGAGCGCGAGCTGCCGATCATCGGCGAACTGGGCACGGGCCCGGTGATGGATGTGGCGGTGGATGGCGAGCGCGCGTTTGTCATTGGCCGGGGGAAGTTGCACGCCGTGGACATCGGCGAACCCAGTAGGCCCAGGGTGCTGGGATCGCTCGACGGGTTGGGCAATACGCGGCAGATCGCCGTCGCGGATGGCGTGGCGTACGTTTCGGCGAGGGAATCGGGCCTTTTCATCATCGACGTGCGCGGGGCGGCCCCGGCGCTGATCTCGCATTACGACAGCATCGAGTTCGCCACGGGGGTGGCGGTGGCGGGCAAGGTGCTGTTCATCGCGCAGCGGCACTTCGGAGTGGAGCTGGTGGATGTGACGGAGCCGGGGAATCCCCGCCACCTCAGCACGATCCGCACGGGCGAGGCGCAATCCGTCGCGTATCGCGACGGCATGCTTTACGTGGGCGTGTGGGGCACGTCGGAGCTGGTCACCGCGGATGTCCGCGACACGCTTCGGCCGCGCATCGTCTCCAGGGTCCCGCTCGATGGATACGGCGATGGCGTTGCGGTGCATGGGGGGAGGCTGTTCGCGGCGACGGGGCATCATTCGCGCGCGCCCCACGGCAAACCGGGCGATCCCGGGCACGGGAACGGCCATGGCCTCGAGATCTTCTCGCTGGCCGATCCTGCGTCGCCCCAGTTCTTGGGACGGGTGAAGTTCCCTCGCTTCTACGACATCGGCAACGACATGTGGGACGTGCAGGTGGCCGGGACGACCGCCTTCGTGGGCGACACGCACAACGGCCTTTTTGCTGTGGATGCGGGCGATCCCGCCGCGCCCCGCATCATCGCGAGGGTCGAGTTGCCGAAACCTTCCGCCGGGTCGAGGCACGCCGATTTCGTGGGGGGCTTTGGGCTGCTGCGAGATCACGTCTACGTGGCGGGCGGTGAGACCGACACGCACATCGTCGCGGCCAAGGGCCTGTCGCGGCCGGCGGGGCGCGATCTGGGCGCGGTGCCGGTGGTCCCGCGCGATTGCCCTGCCGCGGGGGAAGGCGTGTATCGTCCCGATGGGCAGGTTCACGCGGTGGCTGCGAGCGGGGATTTGGCCGTGGTGGCGTGCGGCCGTGCGGGCATCCACAGCGTGCGCATCGATGGGGGTCTCTCCCCGCTGTGCGCGCTGCCGGCCCGGGGCATCGTCACGGATGTGTGTATCCACGGGGATGTCGTGTTTGCGGCAGAAGGTGCCGCGGGCATGTCGATGTGGCGCCTGGTGACCGACGGGCGACTCGCGGAGCTGGGCCGCTATGAAGTGCCGGGGCGGGCGGTGAAGTATCTGTCCGTTCCCGAGCCCGGTCGGTTTGCGCTGCTCCAGGTCGGCGGCAGCACCGTGCATATCGTGGACGTGTCGGACCCGGCCCACCCGCGGCTCGCGATGGAGGACACGCGGCACGGCCTGCTGTACGGGCACCAGCTCAGCGACGGCTTGCTCGGCGGAAGGTATGCCGCCGTGTTCTGGCACGTGTCGGGGTTGCACTGGTACGATCTCCGGGAGGCTCGGCCCGTGTTCGCCGGGCAATATCCTGACGGGCGATTCGATCCGCTCAGCGGCATCGCGGTCCTGGGCGATCACCTGATTGCCACCCGCAACGGCGGCCTGGTGCGCCTCGGCGAGGCGGAGATGCGCCCCCTGGATGCCCTGCCCGTGCATCGCGCGGGCAAGACATGGCTCACCGGCAAACCGGTCGTGGGCGGGGGGCGCGTCGCCCTCGCCAACCGCGCGCTCGGGAGCGTGTTCCTCTTGGACGTCACCGAATTCGAGCAGCCCCGGCTGCTGGACGCGCTATCGCTCGAGGGAAATCCCGGCCGCGTGGCTTTCACGCGGGACGGCATGCTCATCCCGGCGGGCTACGATGGGTTGATCAAGAGGGACTTTGCCAAGGGAGATCGGCCATGATGGGGATCCGTGCTACGGGGTTCGCCGTCATCCGCGCCTTGGCCGCCGCCATTCCGCTCGGGTGCCCGATGCTCCATGGCGCGCAGATCGACCTCCGCCCGCAGTGGGACGAGACCATCCCACTCCACAATCCGCACAAGGGCTGGTACCATCATTATTACGACACCCACGTCGACAAATACCTCGTGGAGCGCGACGCCGAACTCCTCGAATTCCCCGGCATGGACCACG
>JAANMY010001834.1_pt1 | contig 22182 bp, 23 predicted proteins | sample 7279691 | NCBI WGS metagenome assembly JAANMY01 (sample SAMN14094543, study PRJNA606508) | bioreactor metagenome | isolation source: A lab-scale SPAN reactor treating ammonium-rich wastewater day 388 | place: Ireland: Galway | collected 2018-02-07
CCCAGGTAGGACTGCACGCCCTCGGCCAGCGATTCGGCGATGACCTCGCCGGTGTCGTCGGGCAGGAAGCGGTACACCATCACCCGGTCGAAGCCGGTCAGGCGTCGCACCTGTTCGGCCATCAACGCATGCAGGCGCTCGCCGTCGTCGCCTTCGGTGCCGATGCGGAAGATCATGTCGTGCACGAGCTCGGCCGCCGACAGGTTGGCGGTCCCGTGCGGTTGCGGTTCGATCTCGAGATGGGCGAGGCCCTGCGCCCGGTGCACGCTCACGTCGCAGTACTGCGCGCGTTCGCCGATGTTGACGGTGGCGATGTACTCGGGGGGCTGCGAGGGCGAGTCCGTCGCCAGGCTTTCCTGCAACGGCAGGTCGAGGTGGATGAAGTGGTCGATCGGCTGGCCGACGATCTGTGTCGGGTCGATGCCGAACAGCGCGCCGCAATTGGCCGAGACATGGCGCACCAGGCCGGTGACGGCGTCGCAGCTGATCAGGTAGCCATGGGGCTGGATGCCGCCGCTGAACTGGATCGGCTCGCGGGCGCAGGCGGCCAGCGCCTTGTCCAGGTCGGATTCGGTGTTGCTGGCCATGGCTTCCCCCCGTGTTTCATTCATCCCGGCCGAGACAGGCCGCCGCAAGGGCGAACGTGTCCCGGGTCGTCTCGATCAAACGCGCAAAGTCCGGGTGTTCGGGAGCCTGCGATGCCAGCTGTCGCCGGAAGCGGGCCCAGTCCGCGTCCGCCTGGCCGGCATGATAGGCGAGGAAGCGCGCCCCGTATTCACGGTCGAAGCCGAGGGCCGCGGCCTGCCGCAGCAGCAGGCGCGCCCCCATCGCCGCGCCTTCGATCACGTACCGGGCGCCGGTGCGTGCGGCCGCGCCGTCGATGCACGGCGCCGCGGGCGTGGTCGCGAAGGGCCGGGCGCCCGCGTCGGCCAGGTCCGCTTCGAGCAGGGCGCGATGCCGCGCGAAAGCCGCCGCCAGTTCCGCGTCGGCACCGGCCAGCGCGTCGAGCAGCGCATGCATGCCGCGCAGGTAGCGGCGATACGCCCCGGGATCATGCAGTCCGTGCGGGAAGCAGCCATCCACGCGCGCGTGGTCGTCGCGGGTGGCTTCGCGCAGCCGCGCGTGCGCCGGGGAAGTCGTGCTCATCGCATCACGGCGCGGGCGGCTTGATCTCGTACTGCTGGGGCGGCGTGGCACCGAGCAGGTGTTCGACGAAGTAATCCCAGCGCCGGCGCATCACGTACCAGCCGTCCTTGCCGAAGCCGTGGCGCGCATGCGGCAGCATCAGCAGGTCGAAGTCCTTGTTCGCCTTCATCAGCGCATCGACCACCAGCAGCGTGTTCTGCGGCGGCACGTTGTCGTCCATCATCCCGTGGATCAGGAACAGCTTGCCCTTGAGGCCCTTGGCATGGGCGGCGTTGTCCTGGCCGGTGTAGTTGGTCGTGCCGTCGGCGTTCTTCGCCATCAGCCCGTGGTAGCGCTCGGCCCAGTCGTCCTCGTAGCTCAGGTTGTCGTGGTTGCCGGATTCGCTGATGCCGACCTTGAAGAAGTCCGGGTACATGAACATCGCGGTGGCGGTCGCGTTGCCGCCGCCCGAATGCCCCCAGATGCCGACGCGGTCGAGGTCGATCCACGGATGCTTCGCGGCCAGCTGCTTCATCCCCGCCACCTGGTCGGGCAGGGTGTTGTCGATCATGTCGCCGTAGTACGCGTCCTGGAACGCCTTGCTGCGCCAGGGCGTGCCCATGCCGTCCATCGCAATGACTATAAAGCCGAGTTCGGCCAGCGCCTGGTGGTCGAGCTGCGCGGTGGCGAAGCTGCGCGTGCGGATGGAGCCGGTCTGCGGGCCGGGATAGATGTAGTTGACGATCGGGTACTTCTTCTTGGCGTCGAAGTTGGACGGCTTCCACATCATCCCGTAGACATCGGTGCGGCCGTCGCGGCCCTTGACCGTGAACTGCTCGGGCGCCTGCCAGCCGGCGGCCTTGAGGCGGGTCAGGTCGGCGCGCGCGAGCGCCTTCACTTCGCCGCCATCGTCCATGCGGCGCAGCACCGTGACCGGCGCGGTGCCGGCGGTCGAATACGTGTCGATGAAGAAGCGGCCGTCGTCGGCGAGCTGCAGCTTGTGGTCGGCGCTCTCGGGCGTGAGCAACTGCACATCGCCACCGTCCAGACCGACCTTGTAGAAGTGGGCGAAGTAGGGATCGCGGCCCGGCTCGCGGCCGACGCCGCGGAACCACACCGTGCGCGTGGCCGGATCCAGCCGCAGCACTTCGGCGACGTTCCAGTCGCCCGAGGTCACCGCGCGCTTCTGTTGGCCGGTGGCGAGGTCGTGGAGGTAGAGGTGGCCCCAGCCGGATTTCTGCGTCCACCACAGGAATTCGTTGCTTTCCGGCAGGTAGCGCCAGTTCACCACGCCGCCGATGCCGCTTTCGAACTGGGTCTTCGCGGTTTCCAGATGGACATCGCGCACGGCGCCGGTGGCGGCGTCGGCCACCCGCAGCTGCGCGGACTTGTGGCCGCGGTCGGTGCTGACGAAGGCGAGCGTCCTGCCGTCCTTCGCCCACTGCACGTCCTCCCAGTCGCCGTTGCAGCTGACGTCGTCGCAGCTGGTGGAGCGGTGCTGGTCCGGCGGCATCTTCAGGCGCACCACCTGCGGCGACTGGCCGGACAGGTCGATGACGACGCGCTCGATCATCGTGACGTGTTCGTCGCCGACGAATGGGTACTTCCACTGCTGCGCGACCGGCGCGCCGCGGTTGGTGGCCACCAGCGTCATCGTCGAGGTCCTGCGCTGGTCCTGGCGGAAGCTGGCGAGCCTGGCCGAATCCGGCGACCACAGCACGATGGCACGGTCGCTGTGCTGCCAGCCGGCGTTGTCGGTGGCGTAGCCGTAATCCGGGCTGCCGTCGGTGGTGAGCCGGGTTTCCGCGCGGCTGGCGGTGTCGCGCAGCCACAGGTTCCAGTCGCGGATGAAGACTTCGCGGCGGCCGTCGGGCGATTTCACCGCGGGGCCGTCGCCGGCCTTGTCCTTGGCCGCGGCCGGCCGCCTCTCGCAGGCGCCGTCGCGCTTGCAGTCGTAGTCGTCGCCGGCCCAGGCGAAGCGCAGGCCGCCATCGCCCAGGCGGATGTCGCGCAGCTTGGCGACGAAGGTCGCCGCATCGACATCGCGCCCGCTCGCGGCGGCGAGCGACTTGGCCAGCGCGACGCTGTCACCGACATCCAGCGGCTCGCCGCGTGCGGCATCGAAACCCATCAAGCGGCTGCGGCCGTCGCGCGTCTCCACCCACAGCACGCGGTCGCCCTCCTGCCAGCTGACCGCTTTCGCCGCGCCGTCGACCAGCGGGTCGAGCCTGTGGGCCAGCATGGATTCGGCGCGGGCGTAGTCGGCGGCGGTGACCGCCTTGGGCCGGTAGGGCGTCTGGGCGTGGCTCATGGGCGCGGCGAGGCCGAGGGCGAGCAGGGCGGCGGGAACGGCGGTGCGGGCATGGATCGGCATCGGTCTGCGGCGGGCGCGTAAGGAATCCCGATGCTAACCCGCGGCCGGAGGACGGCGCGCGGGCCCTAGGTCACGCGGTCGAGCATGCGCTTGGAGCGGATGAAGCGCGCCCAGCGGGTGCCGATGTCGGCCAGGCAGACGTAGCCGGCCTCGCCGGCGAGCCGCCACAGGGTGCGCGGGGTCAGGCGCAGGCGGGGCTCGGCGGCGCAGAGCTCGGCCTCGATGCCCAGCTGGCGGGCGAACTGCCGGCAGCGGGCCAGGTGGTAGCGGCTGCTGAGCAGGGTGACCGGGCCCTGGTGCGCGGCCTTGCGCAGCAGTTCGCGGGCGTTGCGCAGGTTCTGCAGCGTGTCGCGGGATTCGCGTTCCAGGTGCAGGGCGTCCTCGGCCACAGCGTCGCGGGTGAGCAGCGCGTCGCGGGCGATCTCGGCCTCGCTGGCCTGGCCCTGCGGGCCGCCGCCCAGCAGCATCAGCCGTTGCGGCGCGTGGCTGCGCCAGATCTGGCCGGCGCGCTGGATGCGGGCATCGAAATCGGCATCGATGCGGCCGCCCGGGGCGTGCTTGCCGAACAGCAGGACGCAGCGAGCGTCGCGCGGCTCGCAGGGCGCGGCGCGGGCCACCCTCAGCGTATGGACGAAATAGCCGGCGTAGACCAGGCCGGCGCTGAACACGCAGGCCGCCAGCGCCACGCCGGCGACGTGCAGGACGTCGCGGTCGATCATCAACGACGCGCGGTGGGCGGTGCGGCTGGTCATGACGTTGCACATTCTATAAGGCGTGCCGCACCCGGCTTCATCCGGGGCTTAGGGAGGCCGTCGCTATACTCCGGCCAGTCCCGCGAACCGGATTTTTCGTGCCCGCACCTCCCGCCGCGCCGTCCGCCATGGCGCCTTTGGCCGTCACCGCCTACACCGCCACCACCGCGCTCGGGCGCGGTCGCATCGCCCAGCTCGACGCCTTGCGCGAAGGCCGCAGCGGGCTGCGCCGCAACGATTTCGGACCATGGAAGGACGGTGCGCCGCTGCCGACCTGGATCGGCCGCGTCGAGGGCCTGGAAGAGGCGCCGTTACCGGAAACGCTGGCCGGCTGGGAGTGCCGCAACAACCGCCTGGCCTGGCTGGCGCTGAACCAGGATGGCCTGCCCGACGCCGTGCAGGCTTTGCGCGACCGGCACGGCGCCGAGCGCGTGGCGATCGTCGTCGGCACCTCCACCTCCAGCATCGGCGCCACCGAGGAGGCCTACGCCCGTCTCGACGACGGCCGGTTCCCCGCCGACCTGCGCCGCCCGCCGGTCCACACCCCACATTCGCTCGGCAACTTCCTGCAGGCCGCCACCGGCCTGCGCGGGCCGTGCATCACCGTGGCCACCGCCTGTTCGTCCAGCGCCAAGGTGTTCGCGCAGGCGGCGCGGCTGATCGAGGCGGGCCTCGTCGATGCGGCCCTGGTCGGCGGCGTCGACACGTTGTGCGGCAGCGTGCTCTATGGCTTCAACGCGCTCGGGCTGGTGTCCGCCAACCCGTGCATGCCCTTCGACGCGCGCCGCGATGGTCTGTCGCTCGGCGAGGCCGGCGGTTTCGCGCTGCTGGAAAAGGTGGACGATGTCGAGGCGGCTTCGCCCCGGCTGCTCGGCTACGGCGAATCCAGCGACGCCCACCACATGTCGGCGCCGCATCCCGAAGGCCTCGGCGCGCAGCTGACGATGCGCGATGCGCTGGCCCGCGCCGGCCTGGCCGCCGCCGACATCGACCTGCTCAACCTGCACGGCACCTCCACGCCCGCGAATGACGCGGTGGAAGCGAAGGCGGTCGCCGCGCTGTTCCCGGACAGCCTGCACGCCAGCTCCACCAAGGGCTGGACCGGCCACACGCTGGGCGCGGCGGGGATCGTGGAATCGGTGTTCGCGCTGCTGGCGCTGGACCACGGCTTCCTGCCCGGCACGCTCAACAGCCGCGAGCCCGATCCGGCCTGCGGCCCGCAGATCCGCTTCGCGCCGCAGGAGAAGCCGGTCCGCCACGCCATGAACAATTCCTTCGGCTTCGGCGGCAACAACTGCTCGCTGCTGTTCGGGGCGCGCGCATGAGCCCGATCGACGCCCGCATCGAAGGCATCGGCTTCTGGTCGAAGGGGCTGCCGTCCTGGGCGGAGGCCGCCGCGTTCGCGCGCGACGGCGTGTTGCCGGAGGACGCGCCCGGTCGGCCCTCGCCGCAACTGCTTGCCGCCAACGAACGCCGTCGCGCGCCGGAATCGGTCGCGGTGGCGCTGGAGGTCGCATTGGCCGCCTGCCAGAGCGCCGATCGCGATCCGGCCACGTTGCCGTCGGTGTTCGCCTCGACCCACGGCGACCTCGGCATCACCGACTACATGTGCGAGACCTTGGCGGGCGACGACCCCGCCGCGATCTCGCCGACCCGCTTCCACAACTCGGTGCACAACGCCGCCGCCGGCTACTGGACCATCGGTGCCGGCTGCATGCACCCGGCCACCGCGCTGTCCGCCTACGGCGCCACCTTCGCGCAGGGCCTGCTGGAGGCGCTGGTGCAGCTCGCCACCGGGCACGCGGCGGTGCTGCTCGCCGCCTACGACACCGGCGCCAGCGGCCCGCTCGTCGCCATCTCCGACACCACCGGCACGCTGGGTGGCGCCTTGGTATTGGCGAAGGGCGACGGACACGGCCGCGGGCTGCGCGCCTGGCTCGCCGATGGCGAGGCCACGCCCGCCAATGGCGCGCTGGCGCAGCGCGAAGCCGGCAACGCCATGCACCCGATGCTGCCGTTGTTCGACGCCCTGGCGCAGGATGATGCCGCCACCCTTTCACTCGATGCCGGTGCCGGCCGCGTTCTGATGATCGAACTCGACCCGGCGCCCACGCAGGAGCCCGCGTGACCTACGACCGCCACAACATCGCCATCGTCATCCCCGCGCTCAACGAGGCGCTGCGCATCCGCGAGGTGGTGGAGGGCGCGCTGCGCCACGCCGAGCGGGTCATCGTCATCGACGACGGTTCCGACGACGGCACCGCCGACTGCATCCGCGACCTGCCGGTCACCCTGCTCCGCCACGCCTCGCGCTGCGGCAAGGGCGCCTCCCTGCGCGACGGGTTCGCCGAAGCGCTGCGCCAGGGCGCGGTGGCCGCGATCAGCATGGACGGCGACGGCCAGCACAGCGCCGACGACATCCCGCGCATGCTCGACGCGGGCAACCGCCGCCCGGGCTGGATCGTGATCGGCGCGCGCCTGCGCAAGCGTTCGCAGCAGCCGACCTACCGTCGCCTCGCCAACGAGTTCGGCGACTGGGGCGTGGCCTGGGGCACCGGCTACCAGATCGCCGACAGCCAGAGCGGCCAGCGCCTGTACCCGGCCAACGTGATGGCGCTGGGCGACGTGCCCGGCGAGGACTTCGTCTACGAGGCGCAGATCCTGATGTCCGCCGCGCAGGAACTCGGCGTGCGCTGCGTGTCGATCCCGATCGAGGCGCGCTACAACCAGGTGCACGGCCCGCAGCAGATGCGCCCGAGCCATTTCAAGCCGCTGAAGGATTTCAGCCGCATCACCTCGCACATCGTGCTGCAGTGCCTGCGCCGCGGCGGCGTGCCGGCGATGTACCGCCGCATACGCGCGAATCCGCCGGTGATCGACGATGCCGACGGCGTGCTGGCCATGCCGGCCGCGCCGCTCCGGCAGGCGGGTTGAGGTGGAGCGCCGCGACGTCGTCATCCTCGGCGGAGGGCTGGCCGGCCTGACCCTCGCGCTGCAGTTGAAGCGGCAGGACCCGGCGCTGTCGGTCCGCGTCATCGAGCGCCGCGCCCACCCGGTGCCGGAAGCCGCGTTCAAGGTGGGCGAGTCGACGGTGGAGATCGGCGCGCACTACTTCGCCAACGTGCTCGGCTTGCGGGATCACCTCAGCGAAGCGCACATCCGCAAGTTCGGATTCCGCTTCTTCTTCTCCGATGGCAGCACGCGCATCGACCGCTGCACCGAACTCGGCGTCAGCCGCCTGCTGCCCACGCCCAGCTGGCAGATCGACCGCGGCCGCTTCGAGAACTTCCTCGGCGGACACGCGCGCGCACTCGGGATCGAATTCGTCGATGGCGCGAAGGTCGGCGGCGTCGACCTGGCGGAGGGCGACGGCGACCACCGCGTCCGCTACACGCAGGGCGACGCGGAAGTGGAAGTCGACGCGCGCTGGCTGGTCGATGCCAGCGGCCGCGCCGGCCTGCTCAAGCGGAAACTGGGACTGGCGAAAACGAACGACCACGAGGTCAACGCCGCCTGGTGGCGCGTCGAAGGGTTCGTGCAGCCGAAGCAGTGGTCCGACGACGCGGCTTGGCTGGGGCGCTGCGATCCGCCGGACCGCTGGCGTTCCACCAACCACCTGTGCGGCCCGGGCTACTGGGTGTGGCTGATCCCGCTGGGCTCGGGCACGCATTCCATCGGCATCGTCGCCGACGAGGCGCTGCATCCGCTCGCCACGCTCAACAGCCACGACAAGGCGATGGACTGGCTGCGCACGCACCAGCCGCAGCTGGCCGCCACGCTCGACTCACCCGCGCACGCGCCGCTCGATTTCATGTTCATGCGCCACTTCTCGCATGAATGCACGCAGCTGTATTCCGGCCAGCGCTGGGCGATCACCGGCGAGGCCGGACTGTTCGCCGACCCGTTCTATTCGCCGGGCAGCGACTTCATCGCCATCTCCAACACCTTCATCGCCGACCTGGTCGGCAAGGACCGCGCGGGCGAAGCGTTCGCGCCCCATGCCGGCCTCTACCAGCAGCTGCTGCGGTCGTTCTACGACAACACCATGCTGCTGTTCCAGGACCAGTACCCGCTGTTCGGCAACGCCCGCGTCATGCCGGTGAAGGTGATCTGGGACTACACCTATTACTGGGCCGTGCTGGCGCCGCTGTACATCTCGGGGCGCATCGCCGCGCTGCCGATGCTCGGCCGCCTGCGCCCGCAGCTGGAGCGCGCGAGTGCGCTCAACGCGGCGATGCAGCCGTTCCTGCGCGCGTGGGGCGAAGTCGATGACCATGGCATCCGCGAGGACGGCCGCCTGCTCGACCAGTACGTCATCCCGTGGTTCCACGAAATGAACCGTGGGCTCCACGACACGCTGGACGACGATGCCTTCGCCGCGCGCATCGCCGAGCACGTGTGGCTGATGGAACGGCTGGCGACGGAGATCCTTGGCAAGGTGCGTGCGCGCCATCCTTCGCTCGATGCCGGCGCGCTGGCCGCGTTGCTCGAAGGCGTGGCCAGCGGCGAACCGATGCTCGCGCCCGTCTGGTACGCCGAAGCGACGGCCTGACCGCGCCTCAGCTCATCCCGCCATCGACGCCGATCACCTGGCCGTTGATGTAGCCCGCCGCATCGCCGCAGAGGAAGGCCACCAGCGCCGCCACTTCCTCGGGCGTGCCGGTGCGCGCCGCCGGCACCATCGCCTTGACCTGTTCGGGCGCGAAGACGTCGTTGGTCATGCTGCCGGCGATCACGCCCGGCGCGACCACGTTCACGGTGATGCCGCGGCTGCCCATCTCGCGGGCCAGCGACTTGCTGGCGCCGTGCAGCGCGGCCTTGGCGGCGGCGTAGTTCACCTGCCCGCGGTTGCCGAGCACCGCGGCCACGCTGGAGATGTTGACGACGCGGCCCCAGCGCGTACGCGCCATCGGCAGCAGCAGCGGGCGGGTGGCGTGGAAGAAGCCGTTGAGCGAGACATCGATGACGCGATGCCACTGTTCGCCGGACATGCCGGCCAGCGGCGCGTCGTCGTGGATGCCGGCGTTGTTGACCAGCACCTGTATCGGGCCGGCTTCGAGCAGTGTGTCGATCGCGGCCTGCGAGGCACCGGCATCGGTCAGATCGAAGGCCACCGCCTCGGCGCTGCCGGCTGCCGCGGTGATCGCGGCGGCCACCGCTTCCGCGCGCGCCAGGTTGCCGTTGGCGTGGACGATGACATGCAGGCCGGCCGCCGCCAGCGCCCGGCAGATCGCGCCGCCGATGTCGCCGCTGCCGCCGGTGACCAGTGCGCGTTTGCTGCCTGCCGTCATGCCCGTCCTGCCTGTCGTGGGGTGGTCGAAGTGTAGTGCGCGGCGCGCTCAGTCCTGCAGCATCACCGCGGCGCGGCCGGTGGCGATGACCGTGCCGGCGTGCTCGATGCGGAACGCGTACTGCTGGCTGGTGTCGGATTGCATCAGCAGTTCGGCATGGCCTACCAGTTCATCCTGCAGGTCGTCGATGCGCGCGCAATGCAGTTCCACGCCGCGCAACGCGACCAGGAAACCGCGTCGCGGCGCGGCGCCCGTGCGCGCCAGCAGACCGCCATGCACGGCCATCGCCTGCGCGCCGTATTCGCACAGGTGGATGGCGCGCAACAGGCCGTCGCCGCGCAGTGGATTCGCCGCATCGCGGTGCGACCGCGTGGCGACGCGCACCGAGGCCGCATCGAAATCCACGACGCGCTGCCACAGGCACATCGCGCCCTGATGCGGCACGAGGGTGGCGATGTCGATGCCGTCGAGCGAAGCCACATCACCCATGCACGCGCTCCTCGCGGGTGGCCGGCTGGCGCGCGATGAGCAGGCCGAGCACGAAGTTGAACAGCACGCCCAGCGTCACCGTGACACCGATGGCGCGCAGCACCGGGATCGACGACAGGCCGAGCAGGAAGAACACCAGCAGCGTCATCAGGCTGCAGACGACCAGCGCGTGCAGGGTGCGCAACTGGTCGCGGATGCCGTCGCCGGCGTGGTCGAAGAACAGCGCGTAGTCCAGCCCGAGCCCCGCGGCGAGGATCAGCGCGACCAGGTGGAACAGGTTGAGTTCGACGCCGAAGCCGCGCAGCACGGCGAGGATCAGCAGCGTGGTCAGCGCCATCGGCAGCAGCACGCGCAGGGTGCGGCGCGGATCGCGCAGCGCGAACCACACGGTGGCCGCGAGCAGCAGCGCGGCCACGGAAAGCGACCACAGCACCCGCTCGCGGTACTGCACCACCAGTGATTCGGACGCCGCCTTCATGTCCACCGGCTTCAGCCCGGCGGCGCGTGTGGCCCGCAGGAAAGCTGCATCGTCATGGATGCCCGCCACCGAGACCAGCGCGGTGGCGTGGCCGTCGCGCTGGCGCAACAGCCCGGACAGCGTGGTGGCGAGCGGCGTGCCGGCGAGGTCGGCCTGCGTCAATGGCTTCGCGGCGCGCGCGATGCCGATGTCATGGACGAAATCTTCGAAGGCATCGGGCACGAAATCGGTATCGGCCAGCGCCGCGTCCAGCGAGCGGCGCAACGTGGCGTCGTCGGGCAGCCGCGACTGGCGCGCGCGTTGCGCCTTCGCCGAAGGCAGGTAGCGCGCGGCCATGTCGTAGCCGCTGATCAGGCCGGCCTGGCGCATCCGTTCCAGGGACGGCCGCAGTGCCTCGCTGGCCTGCAGCACGGCCTCGGTGTCGCGGCCTTCCAGCGCCAGCAGGTAGCGCACGTCGGGCGCGCCGAGTTCGCCGCGCAGGCGCATGTCGCGGGCCATCGCGTCCTTCGGCACCGGCGTCAGCTTCGACAGGTCGTTCTGCCAGAACGGCGTCGGGGCGAGGTCGATGACGGCCAGTGCCGCGACCGCGAGCGCGCCGAGCATCCACGGGCGCGGGCGCGGCAGGCGCTCGATGCCGCGCCAGAGCTTCGCCATCCAGGGCGAATCGGCGACGTCGCGCATGTCGGGATCGAGCAGCATCGGCAGCAGCAGGCGCGTGACCAGCGCGGCGGCCAGCAGGGCGGCGATGGTGAACACCGCGAGCTGCTTCAGGCCATCCACGCCTGAGGCGAGGAAGGTGAAATAGGCGATGCAGGTGGAGGCGACGCCGGTGGCGAGCGTCGGCCAGATCGCGCGCGCGTTCTGCCAGGGCGTGACGCCGCGCCGCTGGTGCGAGAACAGGTGGATGGGATAGTCCTGCACCACGCCGATCAGGGTGAAGCCGAAGGCGATCGTGATGCCGTGCACGCCGTCGAACAGCAGCGCGGTGGCGGCGAGGCCCGCAAGCCCGGCGGTGGCCAGCGGCAGCACGCCGAACAGCGGCATCTTCCAGTTGCGGTAGGCGACGAGCAGCAGCAGGATCAGGCCGAGAGTGTCCATCGACCCGATCAGGCTGGCCTCGCGCGCGGTGCGGCCGCCGATCTCCACCGAGATCGCGCCGGGGCCGCTCATCTCCAGCCGGGTGGCACTGGCGCCGCGCAGCTCATTGAAGGCGGCGTTGACCGCGTTGACAGCGGCTTCCTGACCGGTCGGGTCGAAGCCGGCGGCGCGGGTTTCGGCCACCAGCAGCGCGGCGCTGCCCGTCTTGTCGAACCACACGTCATGCAGGCGCCGCGGGCCGTTGGCGGGCTGCCAGCCTTCCACCAGCTTCAGCGTCTCCAGCGTGGGGTCGGCGGGAATCAGCGGCTCCAGCAGGCCGGCGGCGGGCGAACCCAGGTCCTCGATGCGCGCCTGCAGTTCGCCGCGCAGATAGGCCGCGTCGAGCGGATGCGCATCGAAGGTGGGCGTGAGCAGGTAGCGGTACGGGCGCAGGCGGGCGGGGATCGCGTCGAGCGACTGCGGCGCGCCGTTGGACACCAGCAGGAAACGCGGGTCGGCGGCCAGTTCCGAGGCCAGCGCGGTGGATTGCGCGGCGAGCGTTTCGGCATCGGCGCCGCCGATCGACATCAGCAGCAGGCGCGAGCCCGGGCCCTCGCCGAGTTCGTCCATCAACAGGCGTTGCGCCGGAGTCTGCGCTTCCGGCATGAACTTGCGCAGGTCGCCCGACATCGACAGGCGCGACGACAGCACGAAGCCGGCGACGGCCAGCAGCGCCAGCCAGGCCAGCGCGATCAACAGACGGGTCTTGGCGGGAAGCGGCTTCATCCAGCGCATGCATGGCCGAGGGAGGCGGCCATGTTAGCGAGTGCGATGTCGCCGCCGCGCGCGGCTCAGCTGCCGCTCTGGCAGAGCGAAGCCAGCTGCGCGGCGCTGGTCGAGGCGGTCACGCTGCGCGCGGCGCTGGCCAGCAGGGTGCGCTGCACCTCGTCGCCCCTCGTCGTGCGGGTCTCGATGCAGCGCAGTTCGCTGCCGCGCCCGTACAGGGTAATGTCGCGGACGTACTGCTTGAGCGCGGCCTGTTTCGGCGTCATCTGCATCTGCCACTGCGCGCGGGTGCCGCGGGTGGCGAGGCTGAAGTCGCGGCCGATGCCCACCGCATCGCCGCGCAGCAGGGCCGCGAAACCGGCCTGCATGCCGGCCAGCTGCGGCGCGCGCGACAGCGAGAAGGTGCGGGCCGGTTTGCCGCCGCGCGCGATGCTGGCCTGGTCGCCGCGCAGCGTGGTGGTCTCGGCGTAGGGCGTGCGCACCTCGCGGACCAGGGTCTGCTCGTCGGGGCGGCGGTATTCGCCGGACAGGCGCAGCGGGTTCTTCAGCAGCCGCGAGCTGCGCACCTCGACGAAGCTGGTGCGCGTCGGCGCCGGCTGCGCCAGCTTCGACAGGATCCAGCCGGTCTCAACCGTGGCCGGCGCGTCCGCCCGGGCCGGCATCGCCAGTGCCACGGCGCAGAGCGCGGCGCTGAACGGCAGCATCATCGAGCGCGGCATCGTGCGGGGTTTCATCGGCCCAGAAGTCATAGAAGTTGAACCAGTTGTAGGGGGCATCACGCGTCATAGTCTCCAGACGCGCGGCGTAACGCCGGATGAGCAGGGCCAGGGCATGCGCCCGCGCGCCGCGCGGCACGTCCAGCGCGTCCTCCTCGAACGCCTCGAAGCGCAGGTCGTAGCGGCGGCCCCCGCGATACAGCCCGAAGCCCAGCGCCACCGGCACTTTCAACGCGGCGGCGACCAGCCAGGGCGTGGTCGGGAAATGCGCGACGCCGTCGAGGAAGGGCGCCGGCAACGCCGGTTCATCCCGATGCCTGCGATCCACCAGCATCGACACCAGCGCGCCCTGGTCGAGCGCCTGCTTCATCGCCATCGCCACGCTCGGGCCGTCCTGCGCGGCGTCGATCACGCTGGCCGCGATGGTCGGGTTGAGCGCGTCCAGCACCGCCATCAGCGCCGGGTTCTGCCCTTTGTCCAGCACCACGCGGATGCTGTAATCCGGCCGCCGCGTGGCCAGCACGCGCAGCACGTCGAAGCTGCCCAGGTGCGAGCCGAACAGCAGCACGCCGCGGCCCTTGTCGAGCAGGCGGTGCAGGTCGTCGAGGCCGCTGACGGCCACCTCGAAACGGTCGAGGTCGCCGCCGAGCAGGAACACGCGGTCGAGGATGGTCGAGGCGAACGTGTGCACGTGGCGCGCGCCGTCGAGCAGCCGCGCCGGCCGGCCGAGCACGCGCGACAGGTAGGCGATGGAGGCGCGCCGCTCCGGCCCGCGCTTGGCCAGGAAGTAGGCGGTGATCGGCCACAGCAGGGGGCGCGCGATGCGTCGCCCGAGGCGTTTGGCGATGGTGCGGATCAGCCAGATCGCGAAGAAGCCGCCGCCCTCCGGTCGCGCCTTCCAGTCGGTCGCCGGCGCGCTCATGCCGCGGCCACGTCGCCGCTGGCGATCGTCGTCTCGCCGCGCAGCACGCGGAAGCGCCAGCGTGAAGTCGCGACCGCATCGATCTCGATCACCGCGTCCTCGTCGGGCAGCAGCGGCTGCACGAACTTCACCTGCGGCAGTTTCAACGCGGGCAACGGGCCGGCTTCGGCTTCGATCGCGCGCTGCACCGCATCGAGAATCACCACGCCCGGCACCACCGGCTGGCCGGGGAAATGGCCGGGCAGGGCGGGATGCGTGGCAGGGATGCGCAGCGTGGTGCGGGTCGAAGCGGCTTCGCTCATCCTTCTAGGATACGTGGCTCACTTGAACAGGTCGCGCCAGAACGCCGGCCCGAGCGACGCGCAGCGCCGGAAGAAATCCGCCGCGTTCCTGTAGCGGCCGGGAAAGCGGCGCTTGCGGTGCATGAACTCGAGCGCGAAGACACCGCCCACCACGCCGTAGTTCAGCCAGTTGGCGAACCACGACCATTCCGTGTCGCTGATCGGCCACGGCGGCGCGATCCCGGCACGCATCAGCAGGCCGGCGGGCGTGGCCATCATCGCCAGCCCCAGGTTGAGTGCGGCCATGGCGATGAACACCGCGGTCCACAGCGCGGTCAGCCCGCGCGTGTAGGCGGCCAGATCGGGCGAGAGTCGTGCGGCCGGCACGCCTTCCAGCGCGGTGACGATCCGGCTGATCACCGGCACCTGGCCGCGGCGCAAGGTGCGCCCGAACAGGAAGGCCATCAGCAGCAGGAAGATCACCGGCATCAGCAGCAGGGCGATGCCGATCTGCGCTGAATCCTTCAGTTTCCACAGTGCGAACGCCGCCGCCAGCGTGACGATCCATGCCCATGCGCGCCGTTGCCAGAGCGGTTGCGTGAGCAGCAGCAGGACGATGAGCAAGACCGCGAACGCGGCGATCCGGGTGCTGCCGAGGTGCGTGGCCGCGTGCGAGCAGCAGAGATAGCCGAAGGCGAGCAGCGGCCGCGCGGCCGCCAACCCGTCGGGCGGCGCTGGCCGGTCGGCCATGGCCTCAGGCGCGGTGCTGCTGGATGTGCTCGGAGAGCGCGCGCAGCGAGGCGAAGATGCGACGGTTGTCCTCGTTGTCCGAGCGCAGCTGGAAGCCGTATTTCTTCGAGATGGCCAGCGCCAGCTCCAGCGCGTCGATCGAATCCAGGCCCAGGCCGGTGTTGAACAGCGGGGCTTCGGGGTCGATGCTCTCCGGCGCGACGTCGTCGAGATTCAGGCTTTCGACCAGCAGTCCGGCGAGTTCGCGTTCGGCTTCGGTTTGGTTGGACATCGATCGTTTCCCTTCGGATTCATGCGCGTGGGCGCAGGCTGCGGCCATCGCTGCAGGTTAAGCGCACGTTATCATCCGCGCCAGTCCCCGCATGCAGCGGACGCCGCGGGTTACCTCTTCCAGCCAGATGCACATCGCCGAAACGCCTGAACAACCCGTGCACGACTGCGACGTCCTGGTCATCGGCGGTGGCCCGGCCGGCAGCTGCGCGGCCACCCTGCTCGCGCGCCGCGGCTGGAAGGTGGTGATGCTGGAGAAGGCGCGCCATCCGCGCTTCCACATCGGCGAATCGCTGCTGCCGGCCAACATGCCGATCCTCGAACGCCTGGGCGTGATGGAGAAGGTGCGCGCGGTCGGGATGCCGAAGTACGGCGCCGATTTCCCCGCCGACGACGGCAGCTACAACGTCTTCGACTTCCGCAGGACGCTGCGCCCGGCCGCCGAGCACGCCTTCCAGGTCAAGCGCGAGGAATTCGACCAGGTGCTGTTCGAGCACGCGCGCGAGGCCGGCGTCGACGCGCGCGACGGCGTCGCGGTGATCGCCGTCGATTTCGCCGACGACGGCGCGATCACCGTGCACGCCGGCGATGCCCGCTGGCGGCCGCGCTACCTGCTCGACGCCAGCGGCCGCGACACCTTCCTGGCCGGCAAGCTCAAGCTCAAGCGCAGGAACCCGCGCCACGCCTCGGCCGCGGTGTTCAGCCACTACCGCGGCGTGGCCCGCCGCGAGGGGCGCGACGAAGGCAACGTCAGCATCTACCGGCACGACCACGGCTGGCTGTGGATGATCCCGCTGCGCGACGGCACCATGAGCGTCGGCGCGGTGTGCTTTCCCGATCACCTCAAGACCCGGCGCGGCGACATCGAGCACTTCCTGCTGCAGACCATCGCCGGCGTGCCGGACATGGCCGCGCGCATGCGCGATGCCGAACGCGTCGCGCCGGTCCACGTCACCGGCAACTACGCCTACGAATGCACGCGCATGCACGGCCGCCACTGGACCCTGCTGGGCGATGCGTATTCCTTCGTCGACCCGATGTTCTCCTCCGGTGTCTTCCTCGCCATGCACGGCGCGGAAAAGGCGGCCGGGATGGTCGATGCGGCCTTGCGCGATCCCGCGCGCGAGGCGTCGCTGCAACGCGCGCTGCAACGTGATTTCGATGACGGCCTCGACGAGTTCAAGTGGTTCATCTACCGCTTCACCTCACCGGTGATGAAGTCGCTGTTCGCCCAGCCGCGCGATGTCATGGGCGTGGAAAAAGCCGTCGTGTCGATGCTGGCCGGCGACATCTTCGATGCCCGCCGGGTGGTCCGCCGGCTGCGCATCTTCCGATTCATCTATGCACTCACCGCGCTCGGCATGGCGCCCGAGGCCTGGCGCGCGTGGCGCCGCCGGCGTGGCCAGGTCGCGGTGGAGATGCGCGAGGAGACCCTGCACGGATGACGCACGCAACACCCCCAACTCCCGCGCACGACGCGCACCTGCGGGTCGATTACGTCGATGCCGCCACGCCGGCCGATGCGCTGGCGCAGCCCGACGTGCTCGCGGTCTTCGGCTTCGGGCCCGGCGCGCCGGCCAGCGACGACCCGCGCTACCTGCGCGTGCCGTTGGCCCCGCATGGCCGCGCGCCGCTGGAAGTCTGGCGCGGCCGTGGCGACGTGGTGTCGGGCCGCGCGGGCGACATCCGCTGGTCCAGCGACGGCGAGCTGCTGTTCGGCGTGATCGAAGTGGCCGAGGGCGCGGGTGGCATCGGCGAGGCGGCGCGCACCGCGTATGCCTCGATGAGCGCCTTCGTGGCCGCGCGCGGCTTCCCGCACCTGCTGCGGATCTGGAACTACCTCGACGCGATCACCCTGGGCGAAGGCGATGCCGAACGCTACCGGCAGTTCTGCGTGGGCCGCGCGCAGGGACTGGGCGATTTCGAGACCGAACTGCTGCCGGCGGCCACCGCGATCGGCCGCTGCGACGACGAGCGCGTGCTTCAGGTCTACTGGCTGGCCGCGAAGGCACCCGGCAAGCCGGTGGAGAACCCGCGCCAGGTCAGTGCCTACCGTTATCCGCGCCAGTACGGCCCGCAGCCGCCCAGCTTCGCGCGCGCCATGCTGCCGCCGACCGGCGACGCGATGCCGCTGCTGCTGTCGGGCACCGCCGCGGTCGTCGGCCATGCCTCGCGCCATGCCGGCGAACTGCTGATGCAGCTGGAGGAAACCTTCCTCAATTTCGATGCGCTGCTCGGCGCCGCGCGCGAACGCCAGCCGGCGCTGCCGATGCAGTTCGGCCCCGGCACGCGGCTCAAGGTCTACGTGCGCGATGTCGGCGACCTGCCGGCGGTGGCCAAGGCGCTCGACGCGCGCTTCGGCGACGCGGTGCCGCGCGTGCTGCTGCATGCGGCGATCTGCCGGCGCGAACTGGCCATCGAAATCGATGGCGTGCATGGATAGACCCCTGCAAGGAGTTGACCGATGGGTGTGATCAGCGTGATCTGGGGCGTGATCGCCCTGCTGTGGATGGTGCTTTCGCTCATCCCGCTGCTGGGCTGGGGCAACTGGTTCATGATCCCGTTCGCCGCGGTCGGCGCGATCATCGCCGCGATCGGCCTGCTGTTCACGCGTGCCGAAAACCGCGGCCGGGCGAAGGCCGGGCTGTGGCTGAACCTGGTGGCGATCATCGCCGGCGCGGTGCGCCTGTCCCTTGGCGGCGGCCTGCTCTGAAGCCGGTGGCCGGCAGGGCGTAAAATGCCCGCATGAGCTATCCCTACTCGCGACCGCGGCGGATGCGCCGCGATGCCTTCTCGCGCCGCCTGATGCGCGAGACCGTCCTCACCGCCGACGACCTGATCTACCCGGTCTTCGTGCACGAACTGGACGGCCGCGCGCCGGTCGGCTCGATGCCCGGCATCGAGCGGCTCTCGATCGACGAACTGCTGAAGGTCGGCGATGAGATGTCCGAACTCGGCATCCCCGCCATCGCGCTGTTCCCGGTGACCGCGCCGGAGGCGAAATCGCTCGATGCGGTCGCGGCCTGGGACGACGACGGCCTCGCCCAACGCGCGGTGCGGGCGCTGAAGGCGCGCTTCCCGCAGCTGGGCGTGATCACCGACGTCGCGCTCGACCCGTACACCGCGCACGGCCAGGACGGCCTGCTCGACGACAACGGCTACGTGCTCAACGACGAGACCGTCGAGGCGCTGGTGAAGCAGGCGCTCTCGCACGCGCGCGCCGGCGCCGACGTGGTCGCGCCGAGCGACATGATGGATGGCCGCATCGGTGCGATCCGCGGTGAGCTGGAAGGCGAAGGCTTCATCCACACCCGCATCCTCGCCTACAGCGCCAAGTACGCCAGCGCCTTCTACGGCCCGTTCCGCGATGCGGTGGGCAGCGCGGCGGCGCTCGGCAAGGCCGACAAGTACACCTACCAGATGGATCCGGCCAACACCAACGAGGCGCTGCGCGAGGTCGACCACGACATCGGCGAGGGCGCGGACATGGTGATGGTGAAGCCGGGCCTGCCCTACCTCGACATCGTGCGGCGGGTGAAGGACGAGTTCGGCGTGCCGACCTTCGTCTACCAGGTCAGCGGCGAGTACGCGATGCTGAAGGCAGCGGCGATGAACGGCTGGCTGGACGAACGCGCCTGCGCGCTGGAGGCGCTGCTGTCGATCAAGCGCGCCGGCGCCGACGGCATCCTCACCTATTTCGCGCTGGACGCCGCGCGCTGGCTGCGCGAGGCCCGCTGAGATGGCGGGTCCGTCGCTCGCCATCCGCCACGCCCGCGACGAGGATGCGGGTGCCATCGCCGCGCTGTGCGTGCAGCTCGGCTACGAGGCCAACGCGGAACAGATCGCCTCGCGCCTGCGCAAGCTGCTGGCGATGCCGACCCAGGCCGTGTTCGTCGCCTGCGACGAGGACGACCACGTGCGCGGCTACATCGCCACCGAACAACGCCTGCTGCTGGAATCCGGCGCGCATGTCGAAATCGTCGGGCTGGCGGTGGATGCGGACCATCGCCGCGGCGGTGCCGGCCGCGCGCTGCTGACCGCCGCCGAATCCTGGGCCTACCGCCGCGGCGTCAGCCGCCTGCGCGTGCGTTCCAACGTGCTGCGCGAGGAAGCCCACGCCTTCTATCCGGGCATGGGTTACGCGCTGGACAAGACCCAGCACTGCTACCTGCGCGACCTCGGCTGAGCCGGGTTCAGAGGCAGCCTTCCCTGCCCTGCGTGCGCGGGATGGCGAGGCGGTAGAGATCGCGGCCGCCGATCTTGAGTTCCGGGGAGGAACCGGAGACCAGCATCTCCTTCGGCTTCGACCAGTCCAGCGTCGGCGACAGGGTCCAGCCGTCCTCGCTGTTGAACGCGAGCGGGAGCGGCCCGCGCGTGGCGTAGCGCGTGCCATCGCATTCGGCCAGGAACAGGCGGATCGGTTGTTCGTTGCCGTCTTCCGACTGCGCGTAGACGAGCGCGCGGCCGTGGTCGAGCCAGGCCGCATCGAACTCGTCCTTGCCGGTGTTGATGCCGGGCAGGGGTTGGTGGTCGATGAAGGCGCGGCCGTCCCAGCGCGCGGCGTACAGGTCCTGCTTGCCGGCGCCACCGGCGCGGTTGCTGGAGAACATCAGGCGCGTGCCGTCGAAGGCGGGCGTCGGTGCCCATTCGTCGCCGGGGCCGTTCACCGCGGGGCCGAGGTTCTTCGCCGCGCCGTAGCTGCCGTCGGCGCGCACTTCGGCGCGGTAGAGATCGTCGCCGCCGTAGCCACCCGCCCGATCGGAGAAGAAATAGAGCCAGCGGCCGTCGGCGCTGAACATCGGATCGAAATCCTTGGCGGTGGTGTTGAGCGGCAGTGGGCGCGGGTCCTGCCAGCGGCCATCGCGCAGATCGGCCTGCCACAGGTCCCAGCCGCCCGGGCCGCCGCCGCGGTCGGGGCTGCCCCAGACGATGCGCTGGCCGTCCGGCCGCACGCTGCCGCGGATTTCGCTGTGCGGGGTCGAGACCACGCCGCGGCCTTCGATGCCGAACGCGGCCAGTGCCAGCGCGCCGCCCGCGGTGCCGGCCAGGGCCAGGGTGGCGAGCAGGGGAAAAGCGGTCTTGGCCATGACGGTTCCGGGCTGGGTACGATGGGCCGATGAGCATCCCGCATTACGCCGTGCTGGGCCACCCGGTCGCGCATTCACTGTCGCCGCGCATCCATGCGGCGTTCGGGCGGCAATGCGGGATCGCGGTGACCTATCTGGCGCTGGACACCGCGGCGCTGGGCCTGGCCGCGACGCTGGCACGCTTCGTCCAGGCCGGCGGATTGGGCGCCAACATCACCGTCCCCGACAAGGCCGAGGCGGCCGTGCTCTGCCAGTCGCTGAGCCACCGCGCGCGTCGTGCCGGCGTCGTCAACACGCTGACGCTGCGCGGCGGCCAGTGGCAGGGTGACAACACCGACGGCAGCGGCCTGGTCCGCGACCTGCGCGAGCGTCGCGGCCTGGACCTGCATGGCAGGCGGGTACTGCTGCTCGGCGCGGGCGGTGCGGCGCACGGCGTGGCCCCGGCCCTGCTGGAGGCCGGCATCGAGCAGCTGGTCATCGCCAACCGCACCCGGACCCGCGCCTACGACCTGCTGGATCGCCTGCAGGAACCCGAGCGCGCCCGCGCCTGCACCCTGCGCGAAGTGGCGGCGATGGGCGATTTCGATCTCATCGTGCAGGCGACCTCCGCCGGGCACGAGGGCATCCTGCCCACGCTGCCGGACCTGGCGCCGCGCCCGGACACGGTCTGCATCGACCTCAACTACGGGCGTGCGGCGCTGGCGTTCATCGCGTGGGCGCACCAGCACGGCTGCCAGCAGGCGTTCGACGGACTGGGGATGCTGGTGGAGCAGGCCGCCGACGCCTTCGAGATCTGGCACGGCCTGCGGCCCGACACCGCGCCGGTCTACGCGCAGCTGCGGATGTCCGCCGGGCGCGCCTGATGGACTGCCGCACGGGTTGCGGTGCCTGCTGCATCGCGCCTTCGATCACCTCGCCATTGCCGGGCATGCCGCATGGCAAGCCCGCGGGCATCCCGTGCGTGAACCTCGATGATGCATTGCGATGTCGCGTCTTCGGTGATCCGTCGCGGCCGGCGTTCTGCGCATCGCTCAAACCGCATCGTTCGATGTGCGGCTATTCGCGCGAGCAGGCGATGGCGATCCTCGACGCGCTGGAGAGGGCGACGCGGCCTTAGGCGGGCGGGGAGGCCCTCACCCCGCGCGCGGCGTCCCGGTCAGGTATTCGTCCTTCAGCTTCACGTAGTGGCCGGCCGAATAGAACAGCGCCTCGATCTCCGCATCGCTCAACCTGCGCGCGAACTTCGCCGGGCTGCCGAGCCACATCTCGCCTTCGCCCATCACCTTGCCGGGCGTGAGCAGCGAGCCGGCGCCCAGGAAACCGTGCTTCTGCATCACCGCGCCGTCGAGCACCGTCGACCCCATGCCGACCAGGCAGGCGTCCTCGATCCGGCACGCATGCACGATCGCCTTGTGGCCGATGGTGACGTCCGCGCCGATCACCGTGGCGAAACCGCCGAGCTTGGCGTGCGGGCCATCGTGGCTGACGTGGATCACCGTGCCGTCCTGCACGTTGGTGCGCGCACCGATGCGCACGAAGTTGACGTCGCCGCGGATCACCGTGAGCGGCCAGACCGAGACGTCGTCGCCCAGCACCACATCGCCGATGACGCGCGCGGATTCGTCGACGTAGACGCGCTCGCCGAGCTGCGGAAGGTGGTCGAGGTAGGGGCGGACGGTGTGCATGCGGCTCACTTGAAGGATTGGAAGGCGTGGATGGCGCGGTCGATGCCGGCGTCGTCGATGTCGAGATGCGTCACCAGCCGCACCTGCGGCAGGTAACCG
>JAANMY010001836.1_pt1 | contig 22138 bp, 16 predicted proteins | sample 7279691 | NCBI WGS metagenome assembly JAANMY01 (sample SAMN14094543, study PRJNA606508) | bioreactor metagenome | isolation source: A lab-scale SPAN reactor treating ammonium-rich wastewater day 388 | place: Ireland: Galway | collected 2018-02-07
CTGCGCCGCAAGCGCGTGCACAGTGCCGACAAGGCCAACGCCCTGGAAGTGATGCAGCTGTGGCGCGAGACCATCCAAAAGCTGCACGACAGCAGCTACAGTGAGGTCGAGCTCAAGCACATCTTCATCGACAACTGCTGCATGCAGCTGGTGAGCCGCCCCAAGGATTTCGACGTGATCGTGGCCGGCAACATGTTCGGCGACATCCTGAGCGACATCGGCGCGCAGCTGACCGGCAGCCTCGGCATGCTGCCCAGCGCAAGCCTGGGCAAAGGCGTGCCGCTGTTCGAGCCCGTGCACGGCAGCGCACCGGACATCACCGGCACAGGCAAGGCCAACCCGCTGGCCATGATTCTCACGGCCGGCATGCTGTTCACCCACGCGGCCAAGCGCCCGGACATCGGCGAGGCCATCGACAACGCGGTCGCCAAGGCGCTGGACAAGGGCCTGCGCACGGCCGACATAGCCCGAGGCGACGGCGTCAAAGTGGTAGGCTGCAAAGAAATGGGCGAAGCAGTGCTCGCAGCGCTCGAAGGCTGAATTCAGAATGAGTTGAAGCGCGCCGGAACAAGCCACCCATTTTGAATTATGCATTTTGAATTTTGAATTGCCCCCATGGCCAACCTGTACGCCATCATTCTTGCGGGCGGCGCTTCTTCGCGCTTCTGGCCTTTGTCGGGCGACGCGCACCCCAAATACCTGCTGAAGCCGGACGGCGACTCCACCCTGCTGGAGCTGGCCTGGCAACGCGCCCGACAGTGCACTGAGGCCGCGCGCATATTGGTCGTCACCTCGGGCGCGCAGGCCCACCTGGTGCGCGAGGCCCTGCCGGAGCTTGAAGCCTCCAACCTGTGCGTTGAGCCCGCCCGCCGTGACACCGCAGCGGCCGTCACGCTTGGTTGCAAGCGCGTGCACGCGCTGGACCCGCAGGCCGACGTGCTGGTGCTGCCGGCCGACACGCTGCTGGAGCCCGCCGAGGCGCTGAGTACGGGCGTGCAGGCGGCGCGCGCGCAGGAAGGCTACCGCGAGGCAATCCACGTGTTCGGCGTGAAGCCGGCTTGGCCGCACCCGGGCTTCGGCTACATCCAGCCCGGCGAACTGCTGGGCGATGGCGTCCACAAGGTGCGGGGCTTCAAGGAGAAGCCGGGCGAAGCCCAGGCCGCCGAGATGATCAAACAAGGCTGCCTGTGGAACATCGGCTGCTTCCTGTTCGCGCTGCCCACCTACGAGCGCGAGTTGCACCAGCACCTGCCCCAGCACAGCAGCCGCCTGAAACCGGCCGAGCCCAAGGACGTAAGCGAGCAGGACTATGCCGGGCTGCAGAGCATCAGCATCGACTTCGGCCTGATCGAAAAGGCCGGCAACCTGCGCGTAGCCGCGCTGCAGGCCGAGTTTGACGACGTCGGCACCTGGGACGCGCTGCTGGACAGGCTGGAAAAGTCCGGCCGTACGCCCGAGCAGGCAATCAGCGTGGCAGGGCAGAACAACTACGCCGCTGGCGAAGCCGCCCAGGTGGCAGTGGTGGGGGAGTCAAACCTGCTTGTAGTGATCAGCGAAGGCAAGGTGCTGGTCCTGAAACGCGGCCACGGCCAGGACGTGAAGCGCATTACCTCGGGCGAGTAGGCAGGTAAAAGCTGGCCTCACGCCAAGGCGCCAAGACGCCAAGAACTGCGACTGACTCGCTTCCACATACAGAACTTGGAAAGGAACTGGTTATGGCCGGGAACGCTGAACTGCAGGCTGAGCTGGATCGTATCGCCTCAATAGTGATGGATCGTGCGTTGCTGATTCACCGGAAACTCGGGCCGGGACTGCTGGAGTCGGCGTATCTGCGTATTCTTGCCCATGAGCTTCGCAAGGCGGGCCTGCAGGTTGAAACTGAGGTCGATGTCCCGTTGATCTGGGACGACGAGGACATGGGGACGGCCTATCGTGCAGACCTGATTGTCGAGGGCAAATTTGTCATCGAATTGAAGGCGACGGAGAAGCACTCCGAACTGTTTGCCCGCCAATTGAAGACTTACCTTGTTTTGCTCGACTATCGCCTTGGTTTCGTCGTCAACTTCGGTGCGCGATTGCTCAAGGATGGCGTCGAACGGGTGGCAAACGACTTTTAGGCCTTTCTTGGCGGCTTGGCGCCTTGGCGTGAGACTGCTTTTCCAAGGTTTTCCAGGGTGCAAACATGAGCCGTTGGCTGGGAGTTGATTTTGGCAGCAAGTACGTCGGCGTGGCTGTCGGCGATGAGGCCATTGCCATGCCGCTCAAGGTGCTGGACGCCAGGCCTGACGAGAAGCTGCTCTCATCGCTGAAAAAACTCGCGGCCAGTGAAGATGTCGCCGGCATCGTGGTCGGCCTGCCGGTCAACATGGACGGCAGCGAAGGCAAGGCCGCGAAGCTCTGCCGCGAGTTCGGCGCGCGACTGGCCGCGCACAGCCAACTGCCCGTCGAGTACGCCGACGAGCGGCTCAGCAGCTGGGAGGCCGAGGGCATGCTGATCGAGGGCGGCCTGAAACCCTCCGAGCGCAAACAGCGCGTGCACGCGGTCGCCGCCAAGCTGATCCTGGAGGCATTTTTCAGCGCCCGCAAAGCCGCAAATGAAGCGGGTTCCGGGCCATCCGGGGAACAGGCGAAGGAATAAGCCCGTTTGACAGTTCTTTAAGATGGTGCTTATCATCCCCCGCCCATGGACCAGCCCGAGAACATTAAAGAGGAAGGCGCACCGCAGGAACCGACCGAAAAGGTCGCCAAAAAGCCTGCGAAGAAGGCCGCCAAAAAGCCTGCAAAAAAGGCGGCCGGCAAGGCGTCCAAGGCCAAGCGCAAGAAGAAGGCCGGCGCCAAGAGCGGCGCGCGGCGCGGCAAGCCGCTCGTCATCGTGGAATCGCCGGCCAAGGCCAAGACCATCAACCGCTACCTCGGCGACGGCTACATCGTGAAGGCCAGCGTCGGCCACGTGCGCGACCTGCCCAAGTCGAAACTCGGCATCGATGTCGACAAGGACTTCGAGCCCCAGTACCTCACCATCCGCGGCAAGAAGGACATCATCAAGGAACTCAAGTCCGCGGCCGACAAGGCCAAGACCGTCTACCTCGCGCCCGACCCGGACCGCGAAGGCGAAGCCATCGCCTGGCACCTGAAGGAGGCCCTGGGCCTCGACGACGAGCGCGCCAAGCGCGTGACGTTCAATGAAATCACCAAGAAGGCCATCCAGCACGCCTTCGAGCACCCGCGTGAAATCGCGGAGAACCTGGTCAACGCCCAGCAGGCCCGCCGCATGCTGGACCGCCTGGTGGGATACAAGCTCAGCCCGCTGCTCTGGAAGAAGGTGTTCCGCGGACTCAGCGCCGGGCGCGTGCAGAGCGTGGCGCTGCGCCTGATCGTCGAGCGCGAACGCGAAATCATGGCGTTCACGCCCGAGGAGTACTGGACCGTCACGGCCTTCCTCGGCAAACAGCGGCTGGATGAGCAGGGACAGGAGGCGCTGGCGAAGTTCCTCGCAGCCTACCACGGCGTCAGCCGCGAGGAGGAAGCCACCGAGAAGCCCGAGGGCGAGGTCGAAGAGGAAGACGACTCCGCCGAGCCGGAGGTCGCGGCGCCGGTCGAAAAGCCCAGGCTGCCCGAGGGCGTATTCCACGCCGACCTGAAGCAGTTCAAGGGCGAAAAGCCGCAGCTGGCCAGCCAGGCCGACGTGGACGCGCTGCTGGCGGACATCAGCGGCAAGCCCTTCACGGTCAGCAAGATCGAGAAGAAAGAACGCCGCGACCGCCCGCGCCCGCCCTTCATCACCAGCACCCTGCAGCAGGCGGCCAGCACGCGCCTGGGCTTCGGCGCGCGCAAGACCATGCAGCTGGCGCAACGGCTGTATGAAGGCATCGAGATCGGCGAAGACGGCCCCACCGGCCTGATCACCTACATGCGCACGGACAGCTTCCACCTGTCCGATTTCGCGGTGACGGACGCGCGCGAAATGATCCAGCGAGAATTCGGCGAGCGCTACCTGCCCGAGAAGGGCAACTTCTTCAAGAGCAGCAAGCGCGCCCAGGCCGCCCACGAAGCGATCCGCCCGACCAGCGTGGCGCGCACGCCCGACGCAGTGGCGCGCTTCCTCGATCGTGACCAGCTGCGGCTCTATACGCTGATCTGGGAGCGCTTCATTGCCTGCCAGATGAACCCGGCCGTCTACGAGGTCACCACCATCGACATCACCGCCGGCGATGCGCTGTTCCGCACCAGCGGCAAGCGCCTGCTGTTCGACGGCCACGCGCGCATCACGGGCGTGAAGCTGGACAAGGACGAGCAGCTGATGCCCAAGCTGGACGAGGGCGAAAGGCTGACCGACCACCGCGTGCAGCCCGACCAGCACTTCACCCAGCCGCCGCCGCGCTACACGGAAGCGAGCCTGGTCAAGACGCTGGAGAAGGAAGGCATCGGCCGTCCCAGCACCTACGCCAGCATCATCGGCACGATCCAGGACCGTTTCTACGTGCGCAGCGACAAGCGCCGCCTGTTCGCCACCGAGCTGGGCATGCTGGTGAACGACATGCTGGTGGGCAACTTCCAGCGCATCATGCAGACCGACTTCACCAGCAAGATGGAGGCGCAGCTCGACAAGATCGAAGACGGCGAGCTGGAGTGGGTCGAGGTGCTGCGCAACTTTTACGCCATCTTTGCCGAAGAGCTGGCCGAGGCCGAGCAGAGGATCGAGAAGGTGAAGGGCAAGCTCGCGCTCGATGAAGAGGGCAAGCCCCTGCCCTGCCCGATCTGCGGCAGCGAGATGATGGAGCGCTGGAGCCGCTTCGGTAAATTCTACGGCTGCACCAAGTTCCCTGAGTGCAAGGGGACCGTGCCGCTCAACCGCGACGGCAAGATCCTGCGGGTGAAGAAGGAAGACCTGGAGTGCCCGGAGTGCGGCAAGGAAATGGTGGTGCGCATGAGCCGCCGCGGGCCGTTCCTGGGCTGCAGCACCTTCCCCGCCTGCCGCGGCACGCGCAGCCTGGAGAGCGAGAAGTCGCTGCGCCAGCTGAAGACCGAGGCCGAGTTTGCCGGCTTGACCTGCGACCAGTGCGGCAAGCCCATGAACGTGAAGTTCTTCCGTGGCCGGCCGTTCATCGGCTGCAGCGGCTACCCGGACTGCAAGAACACCTACAACCCGACCAAGGCCCGCGAGGCGATCGAGGCCGGCACGCTGAAGCGCGACGAGCAGAAGGTGAAAGAGGCCGAAGCGAAGTACGAACGCATCAAGGCCGAGCGCGAGGAAGAAGAGAAGGCCGACAAGGAACGCGCGACCGGCAAGGCGGGGGCCGAGGAAGCCAGTGACGAGCCCAGCGAAGAGTACGTGTAGGGGATTCAGGATTCAGGGTTCTGGACTGCGGATTCACGATTCAGGATGCAGGGTTCAGGATCGTGGAATTTGGAGAAAGCATTCTTGAACGTGGACAGGCCCGGAAGAGCTGTCCGAATTGAGCCCCGCAGGGGCGCCAGAACTTAGCCCCGGGCGTAAGCCCGGGGTTTTTCGTGACATTGCCCCCAAGCCCCGCAGGGGCGACAGAAAATACGAAACCCGCAGATCGCCTTCCTCGTTATGTATTGACAAGTCAAGTCTTGACGTGTAAAGTCAAGGCAGGAGCAGAACGATGAAGACGTGGACCCTGTATCTCACACTGACCGGCTCGGGCCTTGGCCTGGGTGAGGGTGTTGGTACGGGGTAGTCGCGGCTGCACGAATTCACAGGCCCGCTGCCCCACGGCAGCGGGCCTTTCTCTTTGACAACTGGTGCGTTCAGGGGGCGCGTTAGCGCGCGCCCCCGTAAAATTCACAGCTCCGTAGACCAACACGGAAGGAGTCGCCTCGCTCAGAACGAGGACAGTGTGGGTTCGAATCCCACCGGAGCTACCAAAGTAGACCTCGCGCAGAGGACGCAGAGTACACAGAGAACGGCCTTTCTCTGCGCGTTCTGTGTCCTCTGTGCGAGGCAAAGACCAGGCGACGCGCAAGCGGCGCCCACGGAGGGTAGCGCCCGAAGGCGGGCAACCGGTCCCGAAAACCGGGCCGTCGTAACAGACGGGGGTTCGATTCCTCTACCTTCCGCCAAATTCACAGGGATGTTCAGGCGCAGACGCGCGCCTGACCCCGGCCTTTCGGCCGGGGCTCTATCGCCTGCCCAACTTGGCCAGCTCTTCCAGGCACAGGGCGGGCTTGTTGGTAATGATGCGGTTGACGCCCATTTCGGCCAGGCGCTGCATCTCGGCCGTGTCATCCACCGTGTACACCGCGCAGGACTTGCCGCCGCTCTGGATCACGTCCAGCCGCCCCTCCGTCAGCGCCGACGCGCTGGTGTTCAGCCCGTTGAACTCGAACAGGAACAGCCAGCGGTAATAGCCTTCCCATGCTGCCGCATCTTTTGCTCCGCCCAGCAGCTCGACCTTCAGCTCGGGCGCTTCAATCGCTATCACACCGCACACCACAGGTGAGAACGATTGCAGCACCACGAACTTCTGTTTGCCGGCCGCGCGGATGTCGGCGATTACCGCCCGCGCCAATGTTGCGTCGGGGCTGTCAGCCACCGCGGCTAAAAACTCGCGGTCAAAGTTCTCATCGCGGCCGAGCTTGCCTGCGGCGGTGCGCTCCAGCAGGTCCTTGAGGTTGCCCTGGTTGATGGGCTTCACCTCGACGAAGCAGCCGCAGTCAGCATCAGCCAACTCCAGCGCGGCCTTCAGGGTGGGCACACGCTCGCCGGTGTACCCGGCGTCCTTCCAGCTGCCCGCGTCCAGGGCCTGCAGTTGCTCCAGCGTAAGCTCGGCGACCTTGCCTTTACCGCTGGTGGTGCGGTCAACGGTTTCATCGTGCATCACCACGACTTCGCCGCCCTTGCACTGCCGGCAGTCGAGCTCGAACCAGTCGGCGCCCTGCTCACGCGCGAGCTTGAATGCGGCCAGGGTGTTCTCCGGCGCGTCGTTGCTGGCGCCGCGGTGGGCGACTACCTCGATGCGCTTGGTTGTCGGCTTCTCTTCCATGTTCGCGCCCAGGGCCGCGGCCAGGACGATCACGGCCGCCACGGCCGCGCGTATTGCTGTGTTCATTGGCGTCTACTTGCCCCAGGGCAGCTTCGGGATTTCGATCGGCGGAACCTTCGGCTGCTCAGGCGGCTTGAACTTGCCCTCGGCGATGTCCTTGGCCACCTTCAAGCCGTCCTTCTGGAAGGCCGGGAATTCGGCCGCGTACTTTTCCGCCAGCTTGGTGAAGTCCTTGCCGAAGTCGGCGATACCCACGTTGTTGCCGAGCTGCTTGACCAGGTCGGTCTCGGTGGGGGCGACCAGCCCGGGCGCGTACTCACCCTTGTCATTGAACAGCCGCAGGCGCATCGGCATGCCGTTCGGCCCGTAACTGGCCTGCAGCTTGTTCCAGGCAAACGTGAAGTAGTCGGCCGGGATGCCCAGCACTGTGTTGACGCCGTCTTTCTTGGCCGCGTAGCCGTTCTTCAGCACCACGGCCAGCGTCATCCCCTTCAGGTCGTTGCTGGCGCTGTCGGGGCCGTCGATTTTGCGCACCTTGCCGTCGGGCTCGATGCTGCTGGGTGTGATGGTCGCCGTGTCATCCAGCTTGAAGGGCAGGTTGAAGTTCTGGTTCAGCTGCGCGCCGCTATAGCGCAGAGTGCCCACGACACCGTCAAGCAGGCCGCGCGTGCCGGGCTGCTTCAGCGCCGGCGAGAAGTTGCTGGCGGCATCAAGCAGCGCCCAGTCAAGCGCCACGCCGGTCGGCCCCTGGGCCTGCACGAAGGTGTTGAAGGCCGTGCAGAACTCCTTGGCCGGAATGCCCATGATGGTGGTCTGGCCCGGCTTGGGCGAGACGGTGAAATTAGCCGCGCGCAGGCGCAGCCGCAGGTTGCCGAGGTCGCCGCTGTCGGCGCCCGGGCTTTCGAAAGTGCGGGCCTTGCCCTGGGTGTCCACGCTTTCGCACTTGATCACGGTGTCAGGCGAGATCGTCAGCGGCAGGTTGAAGCGCGAATTCAGCTGCGCGCCCGTGTACTGAAGCGTTCCTGCCATGGCGTCAATCAGCCCGCGTGTGCCAGGCGCCAGCAACTTCGGCGCGAAGGCGCCGCCGGCATCGAGTATGCCCCAATCAAAGGCCAGGCCGCCCGGGCCCTGCGCCGCCACGAAATTGTTGAAGGCCTCACAGAAGTCCGCGGCCGGCAGGCCCAGGATGTTCGGCTCACCAGGCTTGGGCGAAACCTTGAAGCCGGCCGCGCGCAGGCGGATGCGCAGGTTGCCCAGGTCGTCACTGTCGGCGCCGGGGCTGTTGAGCGTGCGCACACTGCCGTCGGCATCGACACTTTCGCACTTGATCTGCGCGTTGCTGGAAATCGTGAACGGCAGCTTGAACTGCGCGTTCATCTGCTGGCCGCTGTAGCTCAGCACGCCGGCCAGCGCGTCCACCATGCCGCGCATGCCGGGGCTTTCGAGCGCGGGGCTGAAGGCGCCCTCTGCGTTCATCAGGCGCGTGCGCAGGCTCAGGCCCTCGGGCCCCAGCGTGCCCATGAAGGCGTTGAAGGCGCGGCAGAAGTCGCCCGCCGGCAGGCCGATGATCGAGTCCTGGCCTGGCTTGGGGGCGATGTTCACGTCGCGCAGGTTCAGCTTCACGCGCAGGTCGTTCAGGTCGTGGCGCGCTTCGCCCTCGAGGCTCAGCTTCGGATCGCGCTGGCTGCCGTCTGCGTTGACACTTGCGAGGCCGAAGGTCGCGTTGCTGCTGACGTTGAAGGGCAACTCGACCATTGAGCTGATTTCCGGCGCGGTCAGGCTCAGGGCGTTGATCACCGCGTCCACGAACGCGCGCAGGCCGGGCCGCTCGAGGTCCAGCGCGATCTTGTCCTTGCTGCCCTCAAAGCCGACGATCACATCCAGGCCGCCCATGCCGTCGATCACCCGGTTCAGGCCGCGCACCATGAAGGTACCGGGCAGACCGGCCAGGTCGCCTTCAGGGTCGGCGAACGCCAGCCCCTTCACCTGCAAGCGCAGGTGCACCTTGATGCCGTCGTGCCAGCTCAGCGCGCTTTCCGGCGTGGCGTAGTTGCCGCTTGCATCGCAGGTTCCGAAGCTGATGGTGGCGTTGTCATTGGCCAGCGGCAGCGGCGAGCCGCCGGCGAGATTCAGCATCGGCTGCAACGGGAAGTCCTCAACCTGCACGCTGATGCCGCTGGGCAAAAACGCGGCGGCCGACGTGTCTTTGGCAAAGCCGCCGAACCAGATCGCGAAGCTGGCCTTGGCCGGGTTGGCAAAACCCGGCGGCTGGATCGCACCCGCAAGCTGCAGGCGCGTGCGGCCGGAAAACTCGCCGTGGCCCGAGGCGAAGTGCGCCACGGAAAGCCGCGCGTCGGTAAGGGTGCCGCCGAAAACCTTGGTGTCCACCAGGCTGGAGATGTCGAGGCTCTTGATGCCGGCCGCGCCGTCCACCTGCTCCAGCTTGATAAGCTCGTCGGGGTCGAAGCGCAGGGTGAGTCCCAGCTCCACCCGGCGCTCGGCCTGGCCGTTGAGGTTGCCGGCCGCCTTGAACTTCATGGGCAGGCGGTAGGCGACCGGGTCGCTGGTGACTGACTCGGCGGCCAGCTCCAGGTCGGTGACCTTGTGGGCGAACTTGCTGCCGTCTTCAGTGCCCCAGGTGACGGCCAGCTCATTCAGCGAGGCGTGTTTCACCACCACGGTCGGCTTGGCCTCTTCGCGGGCGAGGGCCTCGTCCACGAACCAGGCGCGGCCGGCGGGGCCGGGCTCGAAGGGCGACTCCTTGGCTTCGGCAGGTGGTTCCTCGGGGACCGGTTCCTGCTTCTCCTCGGTGTACTCGCGCAGTTTCTCGAGCCAGTCGCGCAGGTCTTTCACGTCTTCGCTCTGCAGGATCTCTTTGGCTTTCTCGAGGTAATCATTCAGCTGCGGCTGGTTGGTGTCGGTGGGGACGTCGCTGGGCGGCTGCTCGGTGGGGGCCTTCCAGGGTTCCTGCAGTCGGATGGTGGTAGCGGAAATGTCATTCACCACCAGGCGCCGCTCAAGCAGCGCCCAGAACTCTAGGTCGAGCTTTGCCTCGCCCAGGTACGCCACCTCGTGCTCGGTGCCGTCGGGCAGCGCCTGCCAGGCTCGCAGGTTCTCGATGCGCAGCTGCGGGCCGAAGATGCTGAAGCGCACGTTAGCCACTTCGGCTTCGCCGTGTTCGCCGGCGTAGGTTTTCGCCTGCGCCACCAGTTGCTCGGCCAGGATGTCATCGATCATGAACCAGTAGGCCAGCGCCGCCGCGCCGAACAGCAGCGGCAGTGTCACGGCCGCCTTCAGGCGCAGGGGGCCCGCGCGTTTGGGCGCATCGGGCACGACCTCGGCGGCGACGACCGCTGCCAGCTGTTCAGCTTCCGATGAAGACATACTTGAGCCCCTTGAACAGCCAGACCTTGGAAAGCCACTTCAACAGCTTCGAGCTCTTCCAGCGCTTCTCGAGGGCCGGCTTGAACCGGGCCCACAGGAATGTCGAGCCGATGAACAGCGGCAGACACAGCACCAGCCACAGTGCGATCGCGCCCGCCACGTCGTGGTAGTCCAGCCGCAGCCAGCTCAGGACCGGCGACTGTGCGGCCGCGATCAACGGCCCGCGCGGGGCCAGCTCAAGGGCCCAGGCGCCGAGTGGACGGATCAGGGGCAGCTGCAGTGCCCAGGCCAGCAGGCGGAACAGGCCGAACGAGAACATGGCGCTGCCGAAATGGACATTGACCAGGATCAGCGCGACGAATACACACAGCATCGCCAAGCCGGGGGGCAGCAGGCCGGCAAGCGCGCCGAGCGTGAAGCCGAGACCGACCTGCCAGGGGCGCACGTCGGCGTTGAGCGTTCTGTACAGCCACCTGGTGAACTGGATGATGGTGATCCACACGGCAGGGCCTCCGGCGGGGAGGAAATGGTACCTGCAGGGGGCGTAAGAACAACCGGAACCGGTGATTGGAATTCCGGCGGTTCACCCATTGCGGAGGAAAAAGCTGTTGCTATCTTCTTCGCTCCAATTTTGGCGCGGGGCGCCGGCGTAGCTCAATGGCAGAGCACTGGTTTTGTAAACCAGCGGTTGCGAGTTCGAATCTCGCCGCCGGCTCCAGCCGAAGGCACGTGAAACGTCCCTGCGTTTTGAAAACAGAAAACCGGCAGGCGTGGGCATGGGCCGACGCTTGGAATTCCGGGCGGATACCCAAGCGGTCAAAGGGGCCTGACTGTAAATCAGGTGGCAAATGCCTTCGCTGGTTCGAATCCAGCTCCGCCCACCAGACTTCGCGTCCGTGAAAACGGGCGCATGTCTGTCCGACGAAGCCTTGGCGAAGGTGGTGCCGTCAGAAACGACGGGCCGCTACGTCTGGCAGGCCAGACTTCGCGTCCGTGAAAACGGACGCAGGTCTGTCCGCCGACAGAAAAGCTCAGGCGGACAGGCTGATTGACAACATGCGGGCGTAGCTCAATGGCTAGAGCATCTGCCTTCCAAGCAGACGGTTGTGGGTTCGAGTCCCATCGCCCGCTCCAGCAGCAGTACCGGGGAAACCCGGCAGGGCGCCGAAAGCAGGGCGCCGGAAGGGGAAACGCTGCCCTAGCTCAGGGGTAGAGCACTTCCTTGGTAAGGAAGAGGTCGTGGGTTCAAATCCCATGGGCAGCTCCACCCTTCGGGTTCTTCGCCGCGGCGAAGCGCCCGAAGGAAAAATTGCGCGGGAAACCGCGGCCGGTTGGCTGCCCCTTGCGGGCGCCAAAAGTAGAGGCAGAAGAGCAGCGGAAGAAAAACTTCTTGCACGTCCCGTGGTGGGAACGTGGGAGTTTTCAGGACCGCCCTGGCATCCAGGGCAATTAGGGTAAAGGTAAATCGCTATGGCGCGGGAAGTCTTCGAACGCACCAAGCCGCACGTCAACGTCGGCACAATCGGACACATCGACCACGGCAAGTCCACTTTGACGGCTGCCCTCGTTGCCTATTCTGCGCAAAAGGGCCTGGCCAAGGCCAAGTCCTACGCGGACATCACCAAGGGCGGCACCGTCCGTGACGCCAACAAGACGGTGACCATCGCGGCCTCCCACGTGGAGTACGAGTCGGCCGGGCGCCACTACGCGCACGTAGACTGCCCGGGCCACGCGGACTTCATCAAGAACATGATCACCGGCGCGGCCCAGATGGACGGCGCGATCCTGGTGGTCGCCGCCGACACCGGCCCGATGCCCCAGACCCGCGAGCACGTTCTGCTCGCGCGCCAGGTGAACGTGCCGGCGCTGGTGGTGTTCCTCAACAAGGTCGACCTGGTCGACGACGAGGAACTGCTGGAGCTCGTTGAGCTCGAGGTTCGCGAGCTGCTGAACAAGTACGAGTTCCCCGGCGACACCATCAAGATCATCCGCGGCAACGCCAAGGCCGCCGTTGAGAACCCCGGCGACGCCGCTGCCACCCAGTGCATCCAGAACCTGCTGGACGCGATCGACAGCGACATCCCCGAGCCGGTACGTGAGGTTGACAAGCCCATGCTGCTGGCCGTGGAAGACGTGTTCTCGATCTCCGGCCGCGGCACCGTTGCCACCGGCCGTATCGAGCGCGGCAAGGTGACAGTCGGCGACAACGTCGAGATCGTGGGCCTGCAGGAAGCCCCGATGAAGACCACCATCACCGGCGTTGAGATGTTCCAGAAGCAGCTGAACGAAGGTCTGGCGGGCGACAACGTGGGCGTGCTGCTGCGCGGCGTGGAAAAGAACCAGATCGAGCGCGGCATGGTGATCTGCGCCCCGGGCAGCATCAAGCCGCACACCGAGTTCGAGTGCCAGTGCTACATCCTGAGCAAGGATGAAGGCGGCCGTCACACGCCGTTCTTCAGCGGCTACCGCCCGCAGTTCTACTTCCGCACCACCGACGTGACCGGCGCCTGTGAGCTGATGGGCGGCGCCGAGATGGTGATGCCCGGCGACACGGTGAAGCTCAGCGTCAAGCTCGGCAAGCCGATCGCCATGGAAGAGGGCGCCAAGTTCGCTATCCGCGAGGGTGGCCGCACGGTGGGCGCCGGCAACGTGACGAAGGTGATCAAGTAGATTCAGGATCGGGGAGGATCGCGTGAGTGATCCTCCCCAATCCTTGCAACGATTTTGGATTTTAGATTTTGGATTTTGGACCGACCCATGGTCCAGGAGCCACGAATCCAAAATCGCAAATCCAAAATCCAAAATCGAGTGATTGAGGGCGGCGAATCAGGGATTCTTCGCTCGGACAGGATGCAGCGTTATGGCCGGCGACAATCGCGAGTACGTGTTCCTGGAATGCACCGAGACGGGCGTGCGGCACTACCGCACCCAGAAGCGCGTGAAGGGACAGGGCATCAAGAAGCTGGAGCTGAAGAAGTACAACTCCAAGCTGCGCAAGCACACGCTGCACAAGGAAAAGAAGAAGTAGTTCAGGAAGAAGTCGGCAGGAAGCAGGAGGCAGGTAAACCCTGGCCCCTGAAACCTGAGCCCCGACACCTGGGATACGGCGGTAGCTCAACTGGCAGAGCAGCGGTTTCCAAAACCGCAGGTTGGGGGTTCGATTCCCTCCCGCCGTGCCAGAACTGATGAAGGCAGGGCCTGACCATGGCGATGTTCGAAAGCTACAGACGGGGTGCGGGACGCAGGGTGCGGACGTTCATGACGTTCCTGCTGCTGGCGCTGCTCGCGTGGCTCAGCTACGCCCTGCTTGAGTACGGCAACACCAGGCTCGACCGCCTGCTCGGTTTCGAAGAGCCGGTGTTCGGCAAGCAGCTGGTGGCCGGGGGCGGGTCGCTCACGGAATGGGTCACGCCCAGCGTGTTCATTGCCGTCGGCGTGTTCCTGGCGGGGCTGTTCCTGCTGCGCGGCTTCCTGAACCGCCCGCGTTTCGCCGACCTGCTGATCGAGACCGAGGCGGAACTGAAGCGCGTGCGCTGGGCGCCGCGCAAGGAGACGAACCGCGCCACCGTGGTGGTGCTGTACTTCGTGTTCTGGTTTGCGCTGCTGATGTTCGTGTACGACCTCACCTTTTCGATGGGCACGGAAATGCTGCAGGGCAGGCCGTGGAACCAGGCGGGCTGGGGACGTCTGGTATCGATGGTATTGAGACTCGAGGACAGCGGGAGCTAGCCATCACGGACGAGAAACAAAAGGACGCCGGTCCCATGAAGATGTGGTACGTACTCCGCGTGCAGAGCTCGCGTGAGGAAAAAATCAAGGAGAACCTCGAGAAGCGCGTGAAGGCACGCGGGCTCGAGGATCTTTTTGACCGCATGGTGATCCCCACCGAGACGGTGCAGGAGATCAAGGGCGGCAAGAAGCGCGAACGCAAGCGCAAGGTGTACCCGGGCTACCTCTACCTCGAGGTCGAGACCGAGGAGGACAACGCGGAAGGGGCGGAGCATCGCTGGAAGATCAACGGCGACGCCTACCACCTGATCCGCGAGACCCCGGGCGTCGGCGACTTCGTGGGCGACCGCAACCAGCCGGTTCCCATGAGCACCGAGGACGTCAGCAAGATCCTGCGCATCTCCGAGCCCAAGGAAGAGGGCGAAGAGAAGGTGGTGAAGTTCGAGTTCGCCAAGGGCGACGCGGTCAAGATCAAGGACGGGCCCTTCGACGGCTTCGAAGGCAACGTCGAGGAAGTGGACCCCGAAAAGGGACGCATCCAGGTGATCGTGACCATCTTCGGCCGCGCCACGCCGGTCGAACTCGAGTACTGGCAGGTCGAGAAGGTGTAGGGTCTGGCTCCTTTTTTGTGGAGCGCAGCGGAACAAAAAGGTGCCTGACCCTCTATCAAGGCCTTGGCAGGCCGAGCAGATGTAACAGAAGAAGGGCCAGAGGTCGGAGGTCAGGGGCCAGGGAAAATGGAAAGACGGTTGCGGTTTTCCCTGGCCTCTGAACTCTGACCTCCAGCCTCTGAGCGGAGCGAAACATGGCAAAAGAACTGATGGCGAAGGTGAAGCTGCAGTGCAAGGGCGGCCAGGCGACCCCGGCCCCGCCAGTGGGCCCGGCCCTGGGCCAGCACGGCGTGAACATCGCCGACTTCGTGAAGCGCTTCAACGACCGCACCCGCGACAAGATGGGCGTGGTGGTGCCCGTTGAAATCAGCATCTTCAAGGACCGCAGCTTTGACTTCGTCCTGAAGAACCCGCCGGCCAGCGTGCTGATCAAGACCGAACTGAAGCTGCAGTCCGGCAGCAAGACGCCGGGGCGCGAATCCGCGGGCAAGATCACCCAGGCGCAGCTCGAGAAGATCGCCAAGGACAAGATGAGCGACCTCAACGCCGGCAGCCTCGAGGCCGCCAAGCGCTTGATCGCCGGCACCGCCCGCAGCATGGGCATCCAGCTGGCTGACTAGGAATGTTGGCCCGGCCCGCGTGAAGGCCGGGATCGCAGGGAGCGCGCGGCGGGCTGTCGGTCGGGCGCTGCAGGGCAGGAGACAGCCAGGCGAAGTTCCACACTGCCAGGAGGGAGAATGGCAAAGAAATTCAGGAGCAAGAAGTACCGCGAAGCCGCCAAGAAGGTCGGCGAAGGCAAGCGCTACGCGGCCGACGAGGCCGTCGCGCTGCTTGCCAGCTTTCCGAAGGCGAAGTTCGACGAGACGGTCAACCTGGCCGTCAAGTTGAACATCGACCCGCGCCAGGCGGACCAGAACCTGCGCGGAGCGATTGCGCTGCCCAACGGTACCGGCAAGCAGGCCCGCGTGATCGCCTTCTGCGAAGGTGAACTGGCGGAGCAGGCCAAGGCGGCCGGGGCGGTCGAGGCGGGCGGCGCCGAGCTGGCGAAACGGGTTGAGGAGGGCTGGCTGGAGTTCGACAAGGCCATCGCCCATCCCAGCCAGATGCGCCACGTCGGCAAGCTGGGCAAGGTGCTGGGCCCCAAGGGCCTGATGCCGACACCCAAGGCCGGTACGGTGACCGAAGACATCGTGGCGGCGGTTCGTGAGTTCGCGGCGGGCAAGCTTGAGTTCCGGACGGATGCGGGTGGCAACATCCACCTGCCTCTGGGCAAGCGCAGCTTCGACAACAAGAAGCTGGTCGAGAACTTCGAGCACGTGATTTCGCACCTGAAGTCGCTGCGTCCGCAGGCGGTCAAGGGCAACTACATTCAGAAGGTCAGCCTGTCGGGCACCATGACGCCGGGCGTCCTTGTGGCCGTGGAGCAGTAGGAGAGGATCATGCCGAACGTATTGAATGAACTGCTGGTTGAGCAGTACCGGCGCGACCTCAGCGACGTGGACAACGTCGTGGCGATCGACTACAGCGGGCTGAACAGCGAGAAGATGGCGGAGTTCCGCACGGAACTGCGCAAGGCCAGCCTGACCATGGAGGTCGTGAAGAACCGCATCGCGGTTCAGGCTCTCAAGGACGGTGGCCTGAAGCCGCTGATCGAGTCGGAGCATTCGGGCGCCGTGTTCTCGGGTTCGACGGCTCTGCTGTTCGGTGGCGAAGGGGCGATCGACGCCGCGAAGTTCGCCACCAACTGGCTGAAGTCGAACGACAAGACCATCAAGCTGAAGGGCGGCCAGATGGGCCGCGACGTGCTGAGCCCGGACGGCGTGAAGCAGATCTCCACGCTGCCGGGCAAGAAGGAACTGCTGTCCCAGATGGGCGGCGGCTTCCTGGCCCTGCCGCAGAAACTGGCCGGCACCATGCAGGCCGGCTATGCGCAGGTGCTGTACGCCTTCAACGCGCTGGCTGAAAAACTGGAAAAACAGGGGGCCTAGGCCCGGGTGTGGGGTGTGAGCCCCTTTTTGAAGACAACCACGGGAGCCAAAGCTCCCTCTGACGTAGAGGTAGAACCATGAGTGCAGTAGCCGAAAAGGTACAGAAGGTCCTGGACGAGGTTTCCACCTGGAACCTCCTTGAAGTTCGCGACTTCGTCAAGGCGTTCGAAGAGAAGTTCGACGTCAAGGCGCAGGCTGCCGCCGTCGCCGTGGCGGCCCCGGCCGCCGGTGGTGGCGCTGCTCCTGCCGCCGCCGAACAGACCGAGTTCGCCGTGATGCTGGAGGGCCTGAAGGACCCGGCCCAGAAGATTCCTGTCATCAAGGTCGTGCGCGAGCTGACGGGCCTGGGCCTGGCCGAGGCCAAGAAGCTGGTCGAGGAAGCCCCCAAGCCGGTCAAGGAAGGCGTGGCAAAGGCGGAAGCCGAGACCATGAAGAAGAAGCTGGACGACGCCGGCGCCAAGGCTTCGCTGAAGTAAGCCTTTCCGCGAGGGCGGGATCCGGCGACGGATCCCGCCCCGCGGAATCTTGCGCCGCAGCCGGGCGTTCAAACCGGCTGGACAATCGACGATGGGTTCGCCCGCAATCAGACGGGAGACCCGGAGGGCCGTGGGGACGGTCACCGGGCTTCGGGAACGCGGGCGGCAAAGTGCAAGGCGGCGCACCATGCCGCGCAGGGCACCTGGTTCCCCACCAGGGAGCCCCTTTTGCGTTTGGCCGAAGGACGTGGCAACAAAGGTTGCGCGCCCCCAGGCCTCCGGAACATCGAATCGGCGCAACCGCGCCGCAAACCGAGGGAACCGCATGGCAATCCAGCAGGACACCACTCCGATCCGTCGCTTCGGTCGAAGCGTCGGGCAGGTCGAACTGCCGAACCTGGTGCAGTTGCAGACGGCCTCCTATGACCGCTTCCTGCAGGCCGACGTGCCGCAGTCACGCCGCGATGAAGTCGGTCTGCAGTCGCTGATCAACGAGATCTTCCCGATCTACAGCTACGACCAGACCATGAGCCTGGAGTTCATGAGCTACGAGCTTGGTGAGCCCCGCTACACGCCCGACGAGTGCCGCGGCCTGAAGCTGACCTACGGCGCGCCGCTGGTCGTGAAGATGCGCCTGAACCGTGACGGCGAGGCGGTGGATGAGGACGTCTACCTCGGCGAGCTGCCGCTGATGATCGGCGGCGGCGAGTTCATCATCAACGGCGCCGAACGCGTGATCGTGAACCAGCTGCACCGCAGCCCGGGCGTCGATTTCGGCTTCGAGCTCAGCCCCGACAACCGCCGCATGCACACCTGCTGGGTGATCCCCGAGCGCGGCAGCTGGATCGAACTGGCGGTGACCAAGAAGGACACCCTCAGCATCCGCATCGACCAGTCCGGCAAGTTCAGCGCGATGACCTTCTTCCGCGCCATGAGCCCGGACCTCAGCAGTTCCGAGGCAATCATCCGCCAGTTCTACGACACCACCAAGGTCAAGATCGCCGGCGGAAAGGCCGCCAAGGCACTGGCCAACCGCTACGCCGTGGGCGACGTGGTGGACCCGGACACCGGCGAAATCCTGGTGGAGGGCGCCAGCCTGATCAGCGCCGACCTGGCCAAGGTGATCGCCGCCAGCAAGAACATCAAGGAGGTCGAGGTCATCAAGGAGGTCACCGACCCCCTGATCCTCAACAGTCTGCAGGAAGACCCCACCACCGACCAGGACGAAGCCCTCGAGCGCATCTACCTGCGCCTGCGCCCCGGCAACCCGGTCAACAAGGAGAAGGCCTCGGCCCTCTTCAACGAGAAGTTCTACGACGAGACCCGCTACCGCCTCGGCCGCGTCGGGCGCTTCCGCCTGAACCGCAAGTTCGGCGTCGAGATCGACGAGAACCAGCAGAGCCTGCTGCCCGACGACGTCAAGAACGCCGTTGACTACATCCTGTCGCTGCGCCGTCCCGGCAGCGGGGCCACCGTGGACGACATCGACCACCTCGGCAACCGCCGCGTGAAGACCATCGACGAGCTGGTGTGCGACGAGCTGCGCAAGGGCTTCCTCAAGCTCAAGAAGAACGTCCAGGAGCGCATGAACCTGGAAGAGCACCCCACGCCCCGCAACCTGATCAACGCCAAGACCATCAGCACCGCCGTCGCCTTCTTCTTCGGCCGCGGCGAGCTGTCACAGGTCGTTGACCAGACCAACCCGCTCAGCCAGCTGACCCACGAGCGCCGCCTTTCAGCCCTGGGCCCCGGCGGCCTGAACCGCAAGCGCGCGGGCTTTGAAGTGCGCGACGTGCACATCAGCCACTACGGGCGCATCTGTCCGATCGAGACGCCGGAAGGCACGAACATCGGCCTGATCAGCAGCCTGTGCACCTACGCCGAGACGGACGAATACGGCTTCCTGGTGACGCCGTACCGCGCCGTGAAGAAGGGCAAGGTGACGGACGAGATCATGTTCCTGCGCGCCGACGAAGAGGTGGGCATGGTGATCGCGCCCGCCGACGCGCCGACTGACGACAAGTTCAACCTGATCGGCGACCACATCCCGGTGCGCATCGGCCAGGACTTCAAGACGGTGAAAGCCGACGAAGTGCAGCTGATGGACGTCAGCAGCATGCAGATGATCGGCGTCAGCGCCTCGCTGATCCCGTTCCTGGAGCACGACGACGCCAACCGCGCGCTGATGGGCAGCAACATGCAGCGCCAGGCGGTGCCGCTGGTGCAGACCGAGCCGCCCCTGGTCGGCACGGGCATGGAGCGCCACGTGGCCCGCAACTCCGGTATGGTGGTGCGCGCCGTGGCCGACGGCGTGGTGCGCTACGTCGACAGCCGCGAGATCATCATCGGCGACGAAATCTACACCCTGCGCAAGTTCGTGGGCCTGAACGAGCGCACCTGCCTCAACCAGAACCCGATCGTCAAGGAAGGCGACCGCGTCAAGGCGGGCGACGTGATCGCGGACGGCGCGGCCACCCACTTCGGTGAGCTGGCGCTGGGGCGCAACATCCTGATCGCCTTCATGCCCTGGGACGGCTACAACTTCGAGGACGCCATCCTGGTCAGCGAAGAGCTGCTGCACCGCGACGTATTCACCTCGATCCACATCGAGGAATTCGAGATCGAGATCCGCGAGACCAAGCTGGGCCGCGAAGAGTTCACGGCCGAGATCCCGCACGTCGGCGAACGCCAGCGCAAGAACCTGGACGAGGGCGGCGTGATCCGCATCGGCACCAAGGTCGGCCCCGGTGACATCCTGGTCGGAAAGGTCGCGCCCAAGAGCAAGTCCGAGCTGACCCCCGAAGAGAAGCTGCTGTACGCCATCTTCGGCAAGGCCGGCGAAGACGTGAAGAACGACAGCCTCGAGGTGCCCGCCGGCAGCTACGGCGTGGTGATCAAGACCGAGCGCTTCAGCAAGCGCATCGCCCAGACCGACGAGGAAAAGAAGCAGGTCAAGATCGAGCAGAAGAAGGCCAGCGAAGAGTACCTGGCCGAGGCCCGCGAACAGCTGGCGGTGCTGGTTGCCGAGCTGGAGGAATCGCTGGGCGAAAAGCCCAAGTCCGGCAAGAAGGCCATCAAGGCCCTGCTCAATGAGGACGAGCGCAAGTCCATCACCGCCGACGAAATCGAGGACGTGCTGGTGAACCTGACGCCGGACGCCTTCGGCGCCAGCGGCAAGGCCTCGCGCCTCGTGGAAGAAGCCATCAACCGCTGCCGCAAGAAGATCCGCTCCGCCCAGCAGAAGCTGAACCGCGTGATCCAGAAGCTCACCCGCGGCGACGAACTGCCGACCGGAGTGCTCGAGAAGGTGCGCGTCGAGCTGGCCACCAAGCGCCAGCTTTCGGTGGGCGACAAGTTTGCCGGCCGCCACGGCAACAAGGGCGTGGTCAGCAAGATCCTTAAGGTCGAGGACATGCCGTTCCTCGAGGACGGCACCGCGGTGCAGATGGTGCTGAACCCGCTGGGTGTGCCGTCGCGCATGAACGTGGGCCAGCTGTTCGAGTTGCACCTTGGCTTCGCCGCCAAGCAGCTCGGCTTCCGTGCAATCACCCCGGTGTTCAACGGCGCCACCGAGGACGACATCACCGAGATGCTGCGCGAGGCGGGCATCAACGTGGACGGCAAGTCGGTGCTGTACGACGGACGCACCGGATCGCCCTTCGAGCAGAAGGTCAGCGTGGGCTACATGTACATGCTGAAGCTGCACCACCTGGTGGACGACAAGGTGCACGCCCGCGCCACCGGCCCGTACAGCCTGATCACCCAGCAGCCGCTGGGCGGCAAGGCGCGCTCGGGCGGCCAGCGCTTCGGCGAAATGGAAGTGTGGGCGCTCGAAGCCTACGGCGCGGCCAACATCCTGCAGGAACTGCTGACCGTGAAGTCGGACGACGTCGAGGGCCGCACCAAGATCTACGAGAGCATGGTGAAGGGCGAGAACGTCCTCGAGCCGGGCACGCCGGTCAGCTTCGACGTGCTGGTGAACGAGGTGAAGGGCCTCGCGCTCAACATGTCGCTCTACCGCCCGGACGGCAGCATGGTCTCCGACCTCTTCAAGGAGTAGCGCGGTCGGGGACAGGAGCCGCAAGCGCAAGCGCGCGGCCGAAACTGGGGAACTGAACAATCCGCGGGGAATCCCGCGATAACAGAGGGAAAAGGCAAATGCCGGAAGCTCTATACGACAAGGTAAACGAAATCGGTTCGGTCGGAATCATGCTCGCCAGCCCGGAGGACATCCGCTCCTGGTCCTACGGTGAAGTGAAGAAGCCCGAGACCATCAACTACCGCACCTACCGCAGCGAGAAGGACGGCCTGTTCTGCGAGAAGATCTTCGGCCCTGAAAAGGACTACGAGTGCTTCTGCGGAAAGTACAAGGGTATCAAGTACAAGGGCATCGTGTGTGAACGCTGCGGCGTGAAGGTCACCACCAGCAAGGTGCGCCGCAAGCGCATGGGCCACATCAACCTGGCCGCGCCCGTCGCCCACATCTGGTTCTTCAAGGCCATGCCCTCGCGCATCGGCGCGCTGCTGAACGTCAAGGCCAGCAGCCTCGAGCGCGTGATCTACTTCCAGGATTACATCGTCACCGACCCGGGCCCGTCCGACATGAAGGCCAAGGAGCTGGTGAACGAGGAGAAGTTCCGCGAAATGCGGAGCCTGTTCAGCGACCAGTTCAAGGCCGCCATGGGCGCCGAGGCGCTGGCCACGCTGCTCAAGGAGCAGGACCTCAAGGACCTCAGCGACGAGCTGCGCCGCGAGCTGGCGGAGACCAACAGCAAGCAGAAGCAGAAGGACCTGATCAAGCGCCTCAAGACCGTGGAGGCCTTCCTGAACTCGGGCAACAACCCGCAGTGGATGATCCTCGACGTGATCCCGGTGATCCCGCCCGACCTGCGCCCGCTGGTGCAGCTCGAGAGCGGCAACTTCGCCACCAGCGACCTCAA
>JAANMY010001838.1_pt1 | contig 22120 bp, 17 predicted proteins | sample 7279691 | NCBI WGS metagenome assembly JAANMY01 (sample SAMN14094543, study PRJNA606508) | bioreactor metagenome | isolation source: A lab-scale SPAN reactor treating ammonium-rich wastewater day 388 | place: Ireland: Galway | collected 2018-02-07
CTGGAGCAGGTTTACTACTTTATGGACACTGCCGCACCGTTTCCGGGCAGCAAGCATGGGTTGAAGCGGGTGTATCACAATTAGGATCAGTTATTTAGAACGGTAGCGCAAGGCCAAACAACAACTTTTACGCTTAGCGCAAACACAGGTTATAGCATCAGCTCAGTTAGCGGTTGTGGTGGTAGTTTAACTGGCAGTACTTATAGCACAGGCGTTATTACCACGGCTTGTACGGTGAACGCGAGCTTTAATTTGAACAACTACACGGTAACCGCAATCGCTGGTGAAGGTGGCAGTATCACACCGGCAAGCAGCGTGGTAGCTCATGGGCAAACAACAACGTTTAATGTTATTGCAAACACTGGATATGGCATTAGCGAAGCTAGTGGTTGCGGAGGAAGCCTATCTGGAAATACATACACGACAGGAGCTGTTTCTGCGGCTTGTACAGTCAATGTCAGTTTTGAATTGCTTCCACCTGATGCGCCAACTGTTACGCTAACACCGCAGAGCATTAAGACTTTCTCTTTCAGCTGGATTAATGTCAGCCGGGTGACCGAGTATCGGCTATTTGAAAATGCTGACGGCAACTCTGGCTTTAGTGAATTGGCTATCATTGACGCTGATATCACCAGTTACGATTTGGTTGTATTTTTACCCGCACGCATCAATGCCAGCTATGTTCTTGCAGCGTGCAATGCCTCTGGTTGCACTGACTCAGCTCCTGTCTTCGTTAGCGGCTCTCTGGCAGGGGCAGTGGGTTACGTCAAAGCATCAAATGCAGGAGAGCACCTGTTCGGTGACAGTATCGCGCTATCGGCCGATGGCACTACTCTTGCGGTAGGTGCGCCCGGAGAGAGCAGCAGTGCCACAGGCATCAATGGCGATGAATCAGATAATTCAGCTGGCGGTAGTGGCGCCGTGTACGTATTCAGCCGAAGTGGCAACAGTTGGAGTCAACAGGCTTATGTTAAAGCTTCCAACACAGATGCTGATGATTATTTTGGATGGCGTATCACCCTTAGTGGTGATGGTAACACCTTAGCGGTAGGGACTTGGTTCGAAGACAGTAATGCCACTGGGGTCAATAGTGATGAGACCGATAATTCGGCAGAGAATAGCGGGGCAGTTTATGTGTTTAACCGTAATGGCACCGCATGGAATCAACAGGCCTATATTAAGGCCTCCAATACGGAAGCATCAGATTTTTTCGGCCACAGTATCGCGCTCTCGGGCGATGGCAATATTCTGGCGGTGGGCGCTTATGGTGAGGACTGTAACGCCACAGGGATCAATGGTGATGGATCCAATAACCTGGCAAATAACAGCGGTGCTGTTTATATATTTAGCCGTGCCGGAGCAGTCTGGAGCCAGCAGTCCTATGTCAAAGCACTAGATATAAGACCTGATAACGGTTTCGGCAGAAATATCGCGCTTGCTGCAGATGTTAGCACTTTAGCTGTTGGTGCTTCCAAAGCAATCTATGTATTTAGCCGCAATGGTACTGGTTGGTTACAACAAGCAGAAGTCAACGTAGCAAATACCGAATTAACAGTTTCATACGGTGGCGATATTGCTCTTTCTGCTGACGGTAACACTTTGGTATTGGGGTTCAGTGCAGATAGTAGTAATGCAACGGGTATCAATGGCGATGAGACTAATAACGATAGTTCTTACAGTGGTGCGGTATACGTATTTAGCCGAAGTGGCAACAGTTGGAGTCAACAAGCCTATATAAAAGCCTCCAATGCTGATGCATGGGATTTCTTCGGTTCGAAAGTTGCACTGTCGGCTGATGGTAACACTCTTGTGGTTGGGGCTTGGGGTGAGGGCAGTAACGCCACAGGCATTAATGAAGATGAGCTGGATAATTCCAGTAGTGGCAGTGGTGCAGTCTATGTCTTTCGTCGAAGCGGCGCGAGTTGGAGCCAACAAGCTTATGTTAAGGCGACCAATACTGGGGAAGGAGGCCTGTTCGGCGACAGTATTGCGCTGTCGGGCGATGGCAATACTCTCGCAGTCGGATCGCCTGGTGAAGCGAGTAATGCAACCGGCATTGGCGGAGATCAGTCTGACAGGTCTTATTTGGGCCGTGGTGCTGCGTATTTGTACTAAATATGGTGTTTTACTAAATGCCCTGCAGGCAGTTATGTTAAAAGTACGGGGATATAACCTTAATTACTGCAATACCAGTATTTTGGAGAGTACAGGCTGAGCGTAACAAGTTTTTGATTGCGGCTGTGCCTTCGAAGCAGAAGAAAATATAAGTCAATGTTAGTGCTGTGAAACTTTAAAAGCTCCAAAATTTTCTTTTGGAGCTTTCGAAAATACCAGTAGCTATTCCACGCCAATAAAACCACCGGTTTGATGCGCCCATAGCTGGGCGTATATGCCGCCGCTGGCAATCAGTTCACTGTGCGTGCCTTGCTCGACTATACGGCCCTGATCCAGCACGATTAGCCGGTCCATCTGCGCGATAGTAGACAAGCGGTGGGCGATAGCAATTACCGTCTTGCCTGCCATCAAGGTATTCAGGCTGGCCTGAATTGCCGCTTCAACTTCAGAGTCGAGCGCAGAGGTGGCTTCGTCCAAAATTAAAATCGGTGCGTTTTTAAGTAGCACCCGCGCAATGGCAATTCGCTGGCGCTGACCACCGGATAACTTAACACCACGCTCGCCCACCTGAGCATCAAAGCCGGTATTGCCCTTAGGATCGGTCAAATCACTGATAAAGTCACTGGCCTCTGCCTGCTCAGCGGCCAGTAGCAACTCGGCCTCTGTCGCATCGGGTTTGCCGTATACAATGTTGTCGCGCACCGAGCGGTGCAGTAAGGAGGTATCCTGGGTCACCATGGCAATATGGCGACGCAGGCTTTCCTGACTCACCTGACTGATGTCCTGGCCATCGATAAGGATTTTGCCTGACTCGACATCGTAAAAACGCAGCAGCAAATTAACCAGGGTTGATTTACCGGCGCCTGAGCGGCCGACCAGACCGACTTTTTCACCTGGCTTAATATTAAGCTGTAAATCCTGTAACACCGGCGCTTTGCTGTTATCGGCAGTGGCTTTACCGTAATTAAAACCTACATGGTCAAAACAGATGGCGCCCTGGGTTACATTAAGCGCTTTCGCGCCGGCGACATCCTGTACCTGAGCCGGTTGTGACAGCGTGGTAATACCATCGGCCACGGTGCCAATATTTTCGAACAGGCTGCTGATTTCCCACATGATCCACTGCGCCATACCGTTTAAGCGCAGCGCCAGGCTAACGGCTATGGCAATAGCGCCAACACTGATCGCGCTGTCGGCCCACAAATAAATAGACAAGGCGGCAATGGCGAAGACTAAAAAGTAGTTGAGTGTTTGTACCGACACGCTTAAACCAGTGGCCAGGCGCATTTGCCGGTACACTGGTTTTAAGAACACTTCCATGCTGTCGCGGGCGTAAGCTTCTTCGCGGTTGGTGTGTGAAAACAGCTTAATGGTGGTGATATTGGTGTAGCTGTCGACAATACGGCCGGTCATCTCTGAGCGTGCATCGGCCTGGCGGGTAGAGGCCGCTTTCAACCGGGGCACAAAGTAAAACTGCATGCCAACATAAACTGCCAGCCACACCAGCATCGGAATAATTAAGCGCAGGTCAGCATCGGCAATAAAAAACAGCATAGAGCCAAAATACACCAGAATGTATACCATCACGTCCAGCAACTTCATTACCGTTTCACGCACTGCCAGTGAGGTTTGCATCACTTTGGTGGCAATACGACCGGCAAAGTCATTCTGGTAAAAGCTGATACTCTGGCGCAGTAAATACCGGTGCGCCAGCCAGCGGATCGACATCGGGTAGTTACCCAGTAAGGTTTGATGCACAATAGCGGCGTGAAGAAAACTTAGTGCCGGTAATAAAATTACGGTAACCACTGCCATTTTAATTAAGGTGGCACGCTCGCTGCTAAACAGCGATTGCGGATCATTTTGCACCAACCAGTCGACTAACTGGCCCATAAAACTGAATAACGACACCTCGAGCATTGCCAGCAAGGCGGTGCTTATCGACATCAGAATTAATGAGGTTTCCATACCGCGGGTATAATGGCGGCAAAAGGCAAACAAGCCTTTGGGCGGCTGAGTGGGCTCAGTGGCAGGGAAGGGCTTTATGATCCGTTCGAAAAAACTTAACATCGGCGGCTGCTCATTACTTAAAGAGCAGCTATTGTAGCGGTTTTAACAGCAAAAGTGTTGGCGCCGTCACGGGTATATTTTGTGATACTATCACAAAAAAACGTTAACCCGGCGATGAACACTGCTATAATGCCTGCACTACCGGGTCGGGCTTGAATTGCCAGTCAGGGGCCCCCATAACGCCTGTGCTGCAAAGCAGGCAGCCGTTTGCTGAGATGTATTATGAAACTGAAACTTGTCACCTCAACCTTGCTACCAACGCCCTTTGCCGAGTTTCGGCTGCACGGCTTTGAAGCACCTAATGGCAAAGAGCACGTCGCCCTGACACTGGGTGATGTCACTACTGAAGAGCCCGTATTAGCGCGGGTGCACTCAGAATGTTTGACTGGTGATGCGCTATTTAGCCTGCGCTGTGATTGTGGCCCGCAATTAGAAGCTGCTATGCGTAAAATAGCTGAGCTGGGCCGTGGCTGCATTTTATATTTACGCCAGGAAGGCCGCGGCATAGGGCTAATCAATAAGATCCGCGCTTATGCCGAGCAGGATAAAGGGCTGGATACTGTTGAGGCCAATGAAATTTTAGGCTTTTTGCCGGATATGCGTGAATACGATATTGCCGCACAAATGTTTGCCCAGTTGGGCATTAAACAAGTACGGCTGCTAACCAATAATCCACGTAAGTTAAAAGCCCTTACTGACGCTGGTGTTAACGTACTGGAACGGGTGCAGCACCGGGTAAAAACCACCGCCCACAGCCACCGTTATCTGGCGACTAAAGCCAGTAAGCTTGGGCATTTACCGTAAAGTGCATAGCGTAGAGTAACTATGCGCTGTGCTACAATGGCACCAAATTTTATTAACATAAACAGGATATTGCTTTGACACCGAATGACGTACTGCGCAGTCTGCGCTACAGCTTAAACGTGCATGACTATGGCATGATGGATATTTTTGCGCTGGCAGGCGTCGCCGTGAGCAAAGAGCAGGTGGCCAGCTGGTTGAAAAAAGATGAAGATGAAGGCTTTGCCGCGATCAATGATGAGCTAATGGCCAGCTTTTTAAATGGCCTGATTATTCAGCGACGCGGCGCCAAAGATGGCGTGATCCCCGAGCCTGAGAAACGGCTGAACCACAATATTATGCTGCGTAAACTAAAAATCGCCTTTGATTTAAAAGACGATGATATTATCGCCTTATTGGAAACCGCAGATTTTCGTCTGAGCAAGTCTGAACTCAGTGCGTTTTTCCGCCGGCCAGATCATAAACATTACCGTGAATGCCAGGATCAGGTACTGCGTTATTTCCTGCGCGGTATTCAGTTGAAATTCCGTCCTGCTGCCAGCTGATCGCAACATAAAGTTAATGTTATACTGCAGCCACTTATTGCCGAGTGTCTGCAGTTATGATCCCAAAGCTTGACCCTGAACTAGCGCTGGATGCCAGTATTGTTGCTTACAGCAAAGCCTTAGTGGCTGCCGGTTTTACCGGTGACATTGAAACCAGCTATGCCAGCCGTTTGGCTGTTGCCACCGACAACAGCGTGTACCAGGCATTACCGCAAGCGGTGTTACTGCCCAAGACCACTGAAGATGTGGTGATCCTGACATCTTTAGCGCAAACCTCCAGCTTTTCTCATATCAAGTTCAGTCCGCGCGGCGGTGGCACGGGAACCAATGGCCAGGCATTAACCGAGCACGTAGTGGTCGACTTATCGCGCCATATGCGTGGCATTCTGGACATTAACCTTGAACAGCGCTGGGTACGGGTGCAGGCCGGTGTGATTAAAGATCAGCTTAACGCCTTTTTGAAACCCCACGGTTTCTTCTTTGCGCCTGATCTATCCACCTCCAACCGTGCCACCATTGGCGGTATGGTAAACACTGATGCCTCCGGGCAGGGGTCGCTGGTTTACGGCAAAACCAGTGATCATGTTTTAGCATTAAAAACGGTGCTGATTGACGGTAACATTTTAAATACGCACAAAATGGCGACCTTTGAAGCTGAGCACAGGGCCGAGCAGCCCAATAGCATAGGTCGCATTTACCGGCAGGTGCTACACAGCTGCCGTGAATTCAGACCGCAAATACTGGCAAAATTCCCGCGTTTAAACCGCTTTTTAACCGGATACGATTTAGAGCATGTGTTTAATGAGGACTTATCCGAGTTTGACTTATCGCGCATTATCACTGGCTCTGAAGGCTCGCTGGGTTTTGTTGTTGAAGCCAAACTGAATATTACGCCGATTGCCAAATACAAATGTCTGGTCAACGTAAAATATGACAGTTTTGAAAGTGCACTGAGAAACGCGCCTTTTTTGGTGGCGGCACAGGCTACCTCGGTGGAAACGGTAGACAGCAAAGTGCTGAATCTGGCGCGCAATGACATTATATGGCATCAGGTAAAAGACTTAATTACCGATGTGCCCGGCAAAGATATGCAGGGCCTGAACATGGTCGAGTATAACAGCGAACAGCAATCTGATATTGAACAGAAAATTGCCGCTTTAACCGCACGGCTGGAGCAGGCTATGGCTGATAAAGCCGACGGCATTATTGGCTACCAGCTCACCTACGACAATGCCGCTATTAGCAATATTTACGCGATGCGCAAAAAGGCAGTGGGTTTGCTAGGCAACACCAAAGGCAGCCAAAAGCCATTAGCCTTCGCTGAGGACACCGCGGTGCCGCCAGAGAACCTGGCCGATTTTATTATGGAATTTCGCGCACTGCTGGACAGCCACGGCTTGCAATATGGCATGTTTGGCCATGTTGATGCCGGCGTGCTGCATGTGCGTCCGGCACTGGATTTATGCGACCCGGCACAAGAGCAGCTGTTGCGCACTATCTCTGATCAGGTGGTGGCGCTAACCGCAAAATACGGCGGCCTGATGTGGGGAGAGCATGGTAAAGGCTATCGCAGTGAATACGGCCCGGCATTTTTTGGTGACGAGCTGTTTAACGAGCTGCGCAAAATTAAGGCCGCGTTTGACCCGCGTAACCGGGTTAATCCGGGTAAAATTTGTACGCCATTTAACAGTGCCGATGCCTTGGTATCCGTTGATGACCAAAAACGTGCCTGGTTTGACCGCCAGATCCCAACTGCGGTAAAAGACAGCTTTGACAGTGCCCTGAACTGTAATGGTAACGGTCTGTGTTTTAACTACGAAGAAAACTCGCCGATGTGTCCGTCGAGCAAAGTGACCAAAGACCGGCGACACAGCCCGAAAGGGCGCGCTGGCCTGATGCGCGAGTGGCTTAGGTTAAATCAGCTGCAAGGCATAGATGTGCTGGCGCAGGAGCAGCAATTGTTGCAGCAATCCAGCGGCGCGGCTGCACTTTGGCAGAAGCTGAAAAACACCCTGGCCAAGCGCCAGGGCGAGGCTGATTTTTCGCATGAAGTGATGCAGGCAATGGAAGGCTGTCTGGCGTGTAAAGCCTGTGCTGGCCAGTGCCCGATTAAAGTAGACGTGCCGTCGTTTCGCGCCCGCTTTTTGCAGCTGTACCACAGCCGCTACCTGCGCCCGGCGAAAGACTATATTGTTGCTAATATTGAGCGCACTGCGCCCTGGCTGGCGAAAGCGCCCAGGCTGGTTAACTTTGCACTACAACGTCGCATCACAGCCAAGCTGCTGGAAAAAACCGTCGGTTATGTCGATACGCCCCTGTTGTCGGTACCGACACTGGCGCAGCAAACGGCCGGGCGTTATCAGTTTAACCTTGAGCAGTTAACGGCGCTTAGCGCTGAGCAGCGCGAGCGCACTGTGCTGCTGGTGCAAGATCCCTTTACCAGTTTTTATGAAGCAGAGTTGGTGTTTGATGCGCTGCGTTTACTGGAGAAACTGGGCTTTAACCCGCTCTTGCTGCCGTTTTTACCCAATGGTAAGCCACAGCATGTGAAAGGTTTTTTGCGTGAATTTGCCCAAACCGCGGCTAATGCAGCAGCATTTTTTAATCAGCTAAGCCAGCTTAATCTGCCCTTGCTGGGCTTGGATGCGTCCTTAGTGCTGGTATACCGCGACGAGTACACCAAGGCGCTGGGTGATAAACGTGGCGATTTTAGCGTGTCGCTGCTGCATGAGTGGTTAGTACAACAGCCACTTCCCAAAGCGGCGCAAAGCGCTAATTTTGCGCTTTTGGCACACTGCACCGAAAAAACGGCGCTACCAGCGACAGAAAAAGCCTGGCAGCAAATTTTTGCCCAGGCCGGGCTTAGCTTAACGCCGGTCAGCGTAGGCTGCTGTGGCATGGCCGGCACCTATGGCCATGAAGCGCAAAATCTGGATAACAGTAAAACCTTGTTTGCAATGAGCTGGCAACAGCCGTTGGCCGAGTATGGTGTGGATAACGTAGTGGTAACCGGGTTTTCCTGCCGTAGCCAGGTAAAACGTTTATTAGGGGATAAACCCAAACATCCGCTACAGGTTCTTCTGCAGCGACTTTAAGCTTTACCGCACTTGTCGAAAGCATAAAAAAATCCGCCCTCGGGCGGATTTTTCAGCTTGTTGGCAGATTAGAACTTATAAGTACCTTTTAAGTACCAGTAACCGCCGTTAATGCCCATGGGTGAGGTTTCAAAGTATTTACCGCCCAGGAAACCTTTCCACTCATCCGGAATTTCTTCCGGATCATTATCCAACAGGTTTTGTGCGCCGGCAGAGACAATAAAGTTATCGTTGATGTAGTAACTGACTTCAGCATCTAACGTCACTTTCCACTGTGCTCTAACCGCTAAACCAGGATCGTCGGCATGAACACCCTGATAGCTGCCGTAATAATTGGTGCGTAAGAACGCTGACCAATCATCCCAGCTTTGGGTCACGGTGAAGGTTGCCCGGTGATTGGGTAAGTCTTTCTCCAGCCGTGATACGCGGAATTCACCGGTAATATCGGAAAAACGGGTGACTTCGGTATCATTCCAGTTGTATGCCAGCGCTAAGCTGGTGCGGCCATTAAAGGCATCCATTGAATAGTTAGCAACAATATCAAAGCCCTGCGTGCGGGTATCAAAGTCGTTGGTCAGATAAGTGATACTGGTTAACGAATCAATACCGCGTACACCCGCAGCTTTTAACTGTGCGATGTCATCAGCGGTGACTTCAAACGGACTTGACTGACTGATACGGTCATCGACATCAATGCGGTAGTAATCGGCTGTGACAAAGAAGTCGTAACCGGTATACACCACACCAAAGGCATAGCTGGTCGACTCTTCAGGTTGCAGCTCGGTAGCACCTTTTAAGATGGCAACCGGGTTGGTCGCCGGTAACACACCGATATCCACCAGCACGCCCTGATCAGCTTCAGTACGAACGTTACTGACGTTGGCTTGACCCACCGTTGGCGCCCTGAAACCTGTGCTGGTCGAGGCACGCAGTGCCCAGTCGTCGTTCAAACGGTATTGACCGGTCAGTTTGTAGTTGGTTGTAGTGCCAAAGCTGTCATAGTCTTCAAACCGCACAGCTAATGCACCCAGCAGGTTTTCAGTGAATTCTGCTTCAACATCAACATAAGCTGCATAGTTGCGACGCACAGATGTACCGGCTGTTTGTGGTTGGAAGCCAGGGAAGCCGTTTGAGCCATTACTTAAGCCTTGTGACACATAAGGGCCAATTTCCCATGACGCTTCTTCACCTGCAACGATTTCAAAGCTTTCTTCCGTCCACTGTGCACCGAAAGCCACCGTTAAGTCTTCGTATAAGCCGGCAGGCACATACTTCACAAAATCGGCACTGAAGGTTTTTTCCAGTTGGATATATTTACCGGCATCAAAGTCGGTCGGTGTTTCCGGGCCTAAAGAGGCGTTTACCGAGTTAAACAGCTGGAAGTTCGATTCGCTGCGTCCGACAACACCACTAAAGTCATAAAGTACGCCTGTCATAAAACCAGACTTAAATTCACCTTTAGTGCCGATTGCCAGCGAGGTATCGGTAATATTACCGCCAAAGTTCGGCGTAAAGCCGCCCGGGAACATCGAAAAGAACGTAAAGCAGTTGTCTGGTAAGGCTTTCACCGCAGCATCAATCTGCTGATAGTTTAAACCGCTCAGAGGAATGTTCTGACAACCACCCTGACCGCCGCTGCCAAGATCAGTTAAGTCAACCACCAGCAAACTTTCACCGCCATCGTTTGAGAAAACCTGTGGCCGGTTGGTGGGGTTACGGTAATAGAAACCACCGCGCACATCGCGCTCGGAGTAATTACCAAACATATAGGCTTCGCCGCCATTGCCTAAATCTAAACCAGCATTGGCAAATAAGGTAATATCGTCTTTTACTTTCGGCGAGCCCCAAACCTGGGCCGGGTCCTGAATAAAAGGGTTGCCGCCATCTGCCAACCCTTGTGCATCACCTCGTTGTACACTGCGGTTAGTCGCGTCAACGTTTTTATATTGCATGCTAACGTTAACAAAACCATCTTTGGTTAGCGGCATACCGACGTTGGCGGCAACTTCAGTTGAGGTACCATCACCGGCATAATACTCACCGTGTTTAACCTCAATCGAGCCACCTTCTGCCGCATCCTTTAACACGAAGTTTACCACGCCTGCGATGGCATCAGAGCCATACTGGGCAGCGGCGCCATCGCGCAGCACTTCAACCTGTTTTAATGCAATGCCGGGAATTACTGATAAATCTGGGCCTTGGGCGCCATCATTAATACCGCCACCTAAAAACGAGATAACCGAGGCACGGTGACGACGCTTGCCGTTTAATAACACCAGCGTACTGTCAGAAGATAAACCCCGCAGGTTTATTGGCCGGATCAGGGTGGCCGCATCGCTGATCGGTTGTGCATGTACGTTCAGTGACGGTACTGTAGTGCTGATCAGGTTCAGCATGTCGCTGTTACCGTTTTTATTTAACTCTTCACCGCCAATGATATCGACCGGTACTGGCGAGTCGCCAATAGAACGCGGAGCAGAACGGGTACCTACTACGGCAATTTTTTCAACTGCCTGTTCTTTTTTAACGTTATCAGGGCTTTCTTCCTGTGCCAGAGCAGTAGTGCTTATACCTAAGCTTAGTGACGCCGCCAGACCAAATTTCACGGCACGGGCGACCGGATGGTACTTATTATGGTTTTTCATAGCTCGTTTCCTGGATTATTTTTGGAATCATCTGACGCTTATGTTTTTGTTTTTGCGTCCTATTAACCATATTTGATAAAACTGCCGTTGTCTATCGTATATTTCCGCTATTTCGTCTTGAAATTAGGGAATTGCAGTCGATTGCAGCAGTAAATAGCGCTTGCTATGAAAAGGCTGGCTGATTTATAACAGCGCTATCGAACATTGACCGGATATGGCTGTGCAAATCCTTGAACTGACGCCAAATTATTTTGCCGATGTTATCGCCTTGGCAAACCAAATCCATGGCGATAATTATCTGACCGCAGAGAGCCTGTTACAGATGCAGCAACAGGGCATCAAACACGGCATTAATGCCAGTTTTATTGCGTTAAACGAACAGGGGCAGGTAATTGGATACCGCTTAAGTTTTGCTGCCGGCCAGTGGCAACCGGATAAGTGGTGCAGCGTGCCGCTATGGCCGGTGGCGGTGTCTGATATGGCTTACTTTAAGTCGGTTGGGGTAAGTCCGGCAGCTCGGGGGCAGGGCGTTGCCTCTGCATTATTACGCCAGTCCTCGACAGCGCTCAGCCAGCAAGGTGCTACAGCCGGTCTGGCGCATATTTGGCGGGAAAGCCCGGGCAACGCTGCTGAGCGTTATTTTAGCCATGCCGGTGCCAGGTTACTTAAGGTACATCCTGAGCGGTGGCGGCATTTATCTGAGTTTGAGGGTTATATTTGTCCACGTTGCGGCGCGCTTTGCCGTTGCAGTGCGGCCGAGATGGTACTGTTATTTAATGTGGAGAAAAGCTGATGTACGATCCGCTGGTCGATAGCAATATTGGTGTTGCCGCGCCTTACCCGGCTTCCTATTGGGCGACGACAGAGGTGGTAAATCGCTATGCCACTTCATACGGCAAACTCAGCACCGATATTGATACTGATGTGGTTGTCATCGGCGGTGGTTATACCGGCTTAAGCTGTGCTTATCAGTTAGCCAATCAGTTTTCGCGTGAAGTTACCCTGCTGGAGGCCAATCAAATTGGCTGGGGTTGCAGTGGCCGTAATGCTGGTTTTGTGCTGCGCGGTACAGGCCGGCTGGGTTTAGCGCAATTAAGTAAGAAATTTGGTCTGGATATTGCCAAAGGCTTTCACCAGGAATACAGCGCAGCCCTGGCGCTGGTTGAGCAGATGATTGACACCGGCAATATTGATTGTCAGCGCCAGCAGGCAGGCTATTTAAAAGTGGCGCATAAGCCATCACTTGTTGATAGCCTGCAGCAGCAGGCCGACTATTTGCAGAGGCAATTTGGTTACCAGACTGAGTTTTTATCGGCACAAGCGTTAACCGAGCGCTATATGCAAAATAGCCAGGCTTACGCCGCGCTAAGGTTTGAAGATTGCTACGGCGTTAATCCATTAGCGTTGGCGCTGGGTTATTCCCGTATGGCAACAGGTGCTGGTGCAAAACTTTACAGTGCTACGCCGGTGCTATCGTGGCAGCGCAGCAGCTCGGGCGGCTTTGTGTTACGGACACCAGAAGCGACTGTGCGCTGCAAACAATTGGTACTGGCCACCAACGGTTACACGCCAAACAGGTTTTATCCGGCGTTAAACGGGGCTTGTCTGCCGGTGCTAAGTAGCATCATTGTCACCTCGCCGTTAACTTCGCAGCAACTTGTGCAAAGTGGGCTGTGGCACAACCAGTTAGTGATGGATACCCGGGCGCTAAAATACTATTACCGTAAATTGCCGGATAACCGCATCTTATTTGGCGGGCGCAGTGCGGTTTACGGCAAAGATGCTGAGAAACCGGTATACCCCAGGCGTTTATTACAGGCGCTGACAAACTGCTTTCCGATGCTTGAAGGTATTGGTGCCGATTATCACTGGAGTGGCTGGGTGGCGGTGTCGATAGACGATTTGCCCAGAGTATGTCAGGCCGAACCGGATCTGTTTTATGCAGCCGGTTATTGTGGCAGCGGCTTGTCTTTTAGCACCCAGGCGGGCAAGCGTTTAGCGCAGCTGTGTATGGGGCAGGCATTACCGGCTTTACCGCTTTATCAGGGGCCGTTAAAACCGTTTCCGCTGCCGTCACTGCGTCGAGTGGGACAGCAAGCTTATTACCAGTGGGGCCGATTTAGCGATCGTTTCTTGTAATTCACTGACACTATCTAAACGGACTATGCAAAGTTTAACGGTTATTTTTATTTACGGATTATATTGTTATGTCTTTTTGGCCTGAGTTTTTATTGATTGCGACAGTGCATCTGGTGGCCGTTGCCAGCCCCGGGCCTGATTTTGCCATAGTGCTGCGTTATGCTGTGCGGTTTGGCAGGCGTCAGGCGCTGTTAGCCAGTGCAGGTATCGGCCTGGCCATTTTGCTGCACGTTAGCTGGTCGTTATTGGGTATTGCAGTACTTATTCAAACCACAGAATGGTTATTCAGTGCATTAAGCCTGGCCGGTGCGGCTTATTTAGTTTATATCGGTATACAAGCGCTTAAAAGTAAAGCGCCGGCGCATCCCGAGCAAGCCATAGGTGGCAGCGCGCAGGACCCTGTGCCAAGCGGCGGCAAGGCTTTTGCCGCCGGCTTTATCACCAATGGTTTAAATCCAAAGGCCACATTATTCTTCTTATCTTTGTTTGCGGTCATTATTTCGCCGCAAACACCGCTGTCGTATAAGGTGATCTACGGTGTTTACATGGCGCTGGCGACAGCCTGCTGGTTTTCCGTGTTGTCCGTAGTGCTGACACAAACCAAAGTACGGGGCTTTTTACTGCTGAAAGGCTTTTGGTTCGACCGCCTGATGGGGGCACTATTATTGGCATTAGCATTGCATCTGGTGATAACGACGATGTACCGCTAAACTTAAGCGGTGTCAGGTACTCGCTGACCAAGAGGTGTAACATGCAGATCGTCAGCAAGCTGATTACGCTGGATCTGGATTATAGTCATCCCGATAGCCATGCTTATCAGCAACAGCGTTATTATGTCTCGCCCTGGCAAGGCGAGAGTGCGCAGCATTTTGCCAAACGGTTGCTGATGTTTTTAAGCTTATACGAGCAGCACCCTGGCTTTGCTGTTACTCAATCGCACGGTAAAACCCCGGATATCTTTGTCAAAGATACCCAGCAACAGGTTGCTATCTGGTGCCAACTCGAGCCCATTGCGGCTAAGCGGCTGCAGCGTGCCAGTCACCTGGCCGCACAAGTGTTATTAGTGCTGGACGAGCAGGAAGCGGCGCAGTGTCCTGTTATGACCGTGGCGAACCAACGCACCTTTGTATTACACCAGTCACAGTTAGACGCCTTTTGCTTAATGCTAAAAAGCCATATGCGGCTGAGTGTTTTTCGCGAAGATCCGTTACTGCAAATAACGGATGGCCAGCATGTGATGCAGCTTAATCTCACCGCCTTACTGGATAAGCCACATTAACGATGCAGCCTTGTGTTAGTGCAACTGAACGTTATAATACGCCGGTTTTTAACATTGCACCGGATTTACGGTCCGGCAACGCAAGGAGTTGTTCATGTACGTTGTTGCTGCTTTATATAAATTTGTCCACTTGCCCGATTACGTTAGTCTGCGCGATACCTTGTATAACACTATGGTTGCTCATCAGGTTAAAGGCACTTTGCTGCTGGCTGAAGAGGGCATTAACGGTACCATTTGCGGTCCGCGCCAGGGCGTCGACGCCGTAAAAGCCTGGCTTGATGCCGATGGCCGCTTTGAAGGGATGAGCTACAAAGAATCCTTATCGGATGAGCTGGCGTTTTACCGCACCAAAGTAAAACTGAAAAAAGAAATCGTTACCATGGGTGTCGAGGGCATTAACCCTGCGCACATTGTGGGTACCTATGTTAAAGGTGACGACTGGAATCAGCTGATAAGCGATCCGGACACTATTGTGATTGATACCCGCAATGACTATGAAGTGGCCATTGGTACCTTTAAAAATGCGGTCAACCCCAATACCACCACCTTTCGCGAGTTCCCACAATGGGCAGCTGAAAACCTGGATAAAACCAAACACAAGAAAGTGGCGATGTTTTGTACCGGTGGCATCCGCTGTGAAAAATCCACCGCTTATCTAAAAGAGCAGGGCTTTGACGAGGTGTATCACCTTGACGGCGGTATTCTAAAGTACTTAGAAGAGGTGCCGGCAGAAAACAGTCTGTGGCAAGGCGAGTGTTTTGTCTTCGACCAGCGCGTAGCGGTAAAGCACGGTTTGGAGCAAGGCAGTTATGATCAGTGTTATGCCTGTCGTATGCCGTTGTCAGCAGAAGAAATGGCCTCTGCACACTATGTAAAAGGCTTAAGCTGCCCGCACTGCTATGATAAAACCACCGAAGAGCAAAAAGCCGCCTTTGCTGAGCGCCAACGTCAGGTAGAACTGGCCAAACAGCGTGGTGAAAAACATATCCGCGACGGTAAGTTTGAATAACAATATTGCCATTAGGTTATAAAGCACGCTACCAAGCCAGCATATTGCTGGCTTTTTTATACAACGCATTTTATGCCAGTAACAGCCAATCCTTTCTATAATTTCGAACTTAACTGCGCTAAAAATGCAATTTTTGTTTTATTTTCTTACGCTATGATACAGGCGAATCAGGAGATCCTATGCTGAAAAATACCCTTACTCATTACGGCTTAGTCAGTGTAGCCGTGCATTGGCTGGTAGCGTTGACCGTATTTGGTTTATTTGCGCTGGGGTTTTGGATGGTGGATCTCAGTTATTACAGTAGCTGGTATCGTACTGCGCCGCACTGGCACAAAAGCATTGGCATTTTGTTGGCGTTGGTCATGCTGTTTCGCCTTAGTTGGCGCCTGATTAGCCCGCCACCGCCACCGCTTGCCACACACAAACAATGGGAGCGCCGCATAGCTGCGTTAGTGCAGCTGGCGTTGTATTTGGGCATAGCCGTGCTGATCATCAGTGGTTATTTAATATCCACTGAAGACGGCCGGCCGATTGCGGTGTTTGGCTGGTTTGAAGTGCCTGCATTGGGGGCGCTGTTTCACCGTCAGGCCGACATTGCCGGTGCGATACACGAATATACCGCTTACGGGTTAATTACACTGGCGCTGCTACATGGGCTGGCGGCAGTAAAACACCATAGTATTGATAAAGACAGTACACTGCGCCGAATGTTCGGCCGTAAACCTTAGAACCGGAGGATACAATGAAGAAATTTGCACTGGCTGCAGCAATGGCCTCAATGATGGTATTACCGGCAAAAGCTGCCGATTATGTGATTGATACCCAAGGTGCCCATGCTTTTATTCAGTTTAAAATTAGCCACTTAGGTTACAGTTGGTTATATGGCCGCTTTAACACCTTTAGCGGTGATTTCAGCTACGACGCCAGCAAACTGGCCGAGTCAAAAATTCAGCTGACCATCGACACTGCCAGTGTGGACTCCAACCATGCTGAGCGGGATAAACACCTGCGCAGTGCAGACTTTTTAAACGTTAGCAAACACCCGAAAGCAACCTTTGTCAGCACTAAAGTGGTGCCTAAAGACGGTGACAACTTCGATTTACATGGTAACTTAACGCTGAACGGCGTGACGAAAGAAGTGGTTATTGCTGCAGAAAAATTAGGTGAGGGTACTGATCCCTGGGGCGGTTATCGTGCGGGTTTTGCCGGCACTACCACGCTGACATTAAAAGACTTTGCGATTAACACTGATTTGGGCCCTGCATCGGCCACTGTGCAGCTGGATCTGACGGTAGAAGGGATCCGCAAGTAACGTATAACGGCATAAGCAAACCCCGGTGCGTTATAACACCGGGGTTTGGTTTACTGAATCGTTTGTCGCTGACTGACTTTCTGCTGCCGGCTCAGGTTGAGCCTTTGATTTTAAGGCACTGAGTAAGCTTAACAAAATCAGATTAAACTCTTCATCCTGTACTTTGGCATTTGTCAGGCTACCCACCAACAACGTGGCTTCAAAATTATCGCCGGTGCGATACATCAGCTGTGCCAACCTCAGCGTAGCCCAAGGCAGACTTGGGTTTTCACTGTCTTTGAAAAACTCAAGATACTGCTGCAGCGCTTTAATGCCAAGATCAGCATCCTGATCAGCTACCACAGCTAAACGGCCTATATGATAAAGTGCCGTGTATTTTTCTGTCAGATCTGTTGCATAGTCTGCTGCTTGCCGGTAGCTGATAAACGCCTGCTGAAAAGCACCTAATTCACTTTCAATTTGTGCTTTACGCGCCAGTAAGCGGGCGGTGGGTGGCGTGGGCATCATTTTTTCCAGCAAAGCCAGCGCTTCTGCCGGCTTTTTCTCGTTCAGCAAAATACGGCTTTGCGCCAGCAAAGCTTGTGCCGGGCTATCTTGTGCCAGCTGCTCTGCCATCTGCATGGCCAGCGCTTTGTCGCCGCCAGCAGAGGCGGGCGCTACACTGTAAAAGTCAATCAGCGCCTGACGGGCGGCGAAGTGATCGGGCCTTAACTTTACTGCTTGTTGTAATAATGCCACACCACGTGCCGCCCGCTCTTTGGCGGCGAACACATTGCCATCACTGGCCAGGCGAATTTTGCTTAAACCTGCAAGGTAATTCAGCTCACTGTTAGCAGGAAACTGCTCGACGGCGAAATTGAGCAGGGTATTGGCATCTTCCAGCCGCTGCTGGCTAATTAACGCGCGTGCATACAGTACCAGCAAGGCGTCCTGCTGTTTGTAGTCAGGCAGCTTTACCAGTTGATGTTCAAGTTCGGTAAATTGTGATTTGGCCAGTAACTGTTCAAAATGGGCGACATCCTGTGCAGGTAGCACTGTTGCTAACAAAAATAACAGCGTTTTCAATACAGAACTCCTTCGACGTCGCTAATTGTTATAGTCTGCGGCATCTGCGGCTAAATTACCACCGGCTTAGGGCACTTCAATACTGATGTCTGTCAGCGGAATGCTACAGCAGGGTAGAAACTCACCGCTGCGAACAAAAGCCAGCGGCTCGGTAATATAACGCACTTCACCAGACAACAGCTTACAGCGGCAAGCACCGCAGTAGCCCTCACGGCAATGAAAATTCACCTGTTGTTTGTGGCGCTCCAGCGCACAGAGTAAATTGGCATCAGTGCCATCAAAGTCGATAGCACTGTGCTGATTAAGCCTGACGCTGGGCATCTTTTACAGGTCGAAATCGCCGAAATCGGCGCCATCAACTTCGTTATCAATCTGCCCGACCAGATAAGAGCTGATTTCGGCTTCCTGAGGTGCTACCTGCACGTTGTCTGACACCAGCCAGGTGTTGATCCAGGGGATAGGGTTTTGCGTGGTAGAGAAAATCGCTTTTAAGCCAATCGCCTGCATCCGGCTGTTAGTAATGTACTCAACGTACTGACATAAAATATCTTTGTTAAGGCCAATCATAGAGCCATCTTTAAACAAAAATTCGGCCCAGTCTTTTTCCTGCTCTGCCGCTTTGCGGAAAATAGCATAGGCTTCTTCTTCACACTCTTTGGCAATTTGCGCCATTTGTGGGTCGTCGTCGCCGGCTGCCATAATATTTAGCATATGCTGGGTGCCGGTTAAATGCAGCGCTTCATCACGGGCTATAAGACGAATAATCTTGGCATTGCCTTCCATCAGTTCGCGCTCGGCAAAAGCAAAGCTACAGGCGAAACTGACGTAAAAGCGGATGGCTTCGAGCACATTCACCGACATCACACACAGGTATAACCGGCGTTTGAGTTCATACAGGCTGATGCTGTGGGTTTCACCGTTGATGGTGTGAGTGCCTTCGCCACAGCGCTGATACAAATTAATACCATCAATCAGTGCATCGTAGTAGCGGGTCACATCTTCAGCACGCTGCAGAATTTTTTCATTCAGCATAATGTCGTCAAACACTTTATGTGGCTCGGCGCTGATATTACGCACAATGTGGGTGTAGCTGCGGCTATGGATAGTCTCGCTAAAGGCCCAGGTTTCAATCCAGGTTTCCAGCTCAGGCAGCGATACGATAGGTAAAAACGCCACATTAGGTGAGCGGCCCTGCACTGAGTCCAGCAAGGTCTGGTACTTCAGGTTGCTGATAAAAATGTGTTTTTCGTGCTCGGGCAGGTTCTGAAAGTCGATACGATCTTTGCTGACATCCACCTCTTCCGGCCGCCAGAAAAAACTCAGTTGTTTTTCAATCAGTTTTTCAAAGATACCGTATTTTTGTTGATCGTAACGTGACACATTGACCGGGTTGCCAAAAAACATTGGCTCTTTTAATTGATCGTTGATTTGTCTGTTAAAGGTTGTGTACGCCATAGCCACTTATCGTCCTAACTGGGTATCAAAACTACATACGGGCTGTGTGAGCAGCCCGTTTACTGTCAGATTAAATTTTACAGGCACCGCCGGCACAGCCATCATCCTGGGCTTCCGGTTTAATATCGTCCTGCACGTCAGATGCACCGTCACGGGTGTTGTGGTAATACATCGTTTTTACCCCCAACTTGTACGCGGTTAGCAAATCTTGCAGTAACAGCTTCATCGGCACTTTGCCAGCATCAAACTTATTCGGATCATAGTTGGTATTGGCCGAAATAGTCTGGTCAACAAACTTCTGCATAATGGCCACTAATGTCAGGTAGCCATTATTGTTCGGAATGTCCCACAGCAGCTCGTATTTATCTTTTAACCGCTCATACTCAGGCACCACCTGCTTTAAAATACCGTCTTTGCTGGCTTTAACGCTGATATGGCCGCGTGGTGGCTCTATACCATTGGTGGCATTAGAGATTTGCGACGAGGTTTCAGATGGCATCAGCGCTGACAGCGTCGAGTTACGCAGGCCATGCGTCGTAATGTCTTTACGCAGCTGCTCCCAATCCAGTTGCAGTGGCTCCTGGCACACTTTATCCAAATCTTTTTTGTAGGTATCTATCGGCAGAATACCTTCGGCATAGGTCGTCTCGTTAAACTTCGGACAAGCGCCAAACTCCTGCGCCAGCTTGTTAGACGCCTTCAGCAGATAATACTGCATAGCTTCAAAGGTGCGGTGCGTTAGCGCATTAGCAGACCCATCTGAGTACTTCACGCCGTTCTTCGCCAGATAATAGGCGTAGTTAATCACACCAACGCCTAAAGTGCGGCGGTTGATAGAGGCATGAAACGCGGCTGGAATAGGGTAGTCCTGGTAATCCAGCAGGCTGTCGAGTGAGCGCACGGCAAGCTCGGCCAGCTCTTCCAGTTCCGCTAAGTTTTCAATGGCGCCTAAGTTAAATGCTGACAGCGTACAAAGAGCAATTTCACCTTCAGGATCGTTAACGTCGTTTAACGGCTTGGTTGGCAGCGCTATTTCCAGACACAGGTTGCTCTGGCGCACTGGCGCAAACTTAGGGTTAAACGGGCTGTGCGTATTGCAGTGATCAACGTTTTGCAGGTAAATACGGCCGGTGCTGGCACGCTCCTGCATAAACAGGGTAAACAGCTCCAGTGCTTTTAAGCGTTTTTTGCGAATGCTGCTGTCGTTTTCGTACTTCACATACAGCTGTTCAAACTTTTCCTGATCTTCAAAGAACGCATCGTACAAGCCCGGTACGTCGGACGGGCTGAACAGGGTAATGTAATCGTCTTTAATTAAGCGGGTGTACATCAGGCGGTTAAACTGCACGCCATAATCTAAGTGCCGCACCCGGTTTTCTTCCACGCCACGGTTGTTTTTCAGCACCAGCAGCGATTCGACTTCTAAATGCCACAGTGGGTAGAACAGCGTAGCCGCACCACCACGCACGCCACCTTGCGAGCAGCTTTTAACCGCCGTTTGAAAGTGTTTATAAAACGGAATACAGCCAGTGTGGAAAGCTTCGCCGTTACGGATTGGGCTGCCCAAAGCACGGATACGGCCGGCGTTAATACCAATACCGGCGCGCTGGCTGACGTATTTAACAATGGCGCTTGAGGTAGCGTTAATCGAATCTAAGCTGTCACCGCATTCAATCAGTACGCAGGAGCTGAACTGCCGGGTAGGGGTACGTACACCCGACATAATTGGCGTTGGCAGAGACAATTTAAAGGTTGAGCAGGCGTCGTAGAAACGGCGCACATAATCCAGCCGGGTAGCTTTGGGGTAGTTAGCAAATAAACAGGCTGCTACCAGCATATATAAAAACTGCGCGCTTTCGTAAATCTCGCCGCTGACGCGATTTTGTACCAGGTATTTACCTTCCAGCTGTTTTACTGCCGCATAGCTGAAGTTCAAATCGCGGTTGTGGTCAATATAGCTGTTCAGTGTTTCCAGCTCTTCGCGGCTATAGTCGGCCAGAATGTGGGCGTCATAGCGCTTGGCCTCTACCATCCGCACGACCTGATCGTACAGGTGCGGTGGCTCAAACTGGCCATAGGCTTTTTTGCGCAGATGAAATACCGCTAAGCGGGCCGCTAAGTATTGATAGTCCGGGCTGTCTTTAGAAATAAGATCAGCAGCAGCTTTGATGATGGTTTCATGAATATCTTCAGTTTTAATGCCATCGTAAAACTGGATATGTGACTTAAGCTCAACCTGAGACACCGACACATTCGACAAGCCTTCAGCGGCCCAGGTAATGACACGGTGGATTTTATCTAAATCCAGCGGCTCACGGCGACCATCACGCTTAGTGACAAAAAGAGATTGAGTCATTGCTGCTGCTTTCCATTTCAATTGTTGTTAACGGTTGCAAGCCGTAGCGCACGGCTGTTTTATCATCCGCTATTGCTGTTTAATTACACAACATATAGTGGTTTGTGTGAAAGTGATCACAAGATAGTGTGTATCTGGGGTTTTTGCAAGGCTTGACAACGCGGAAAAACATCGGGGTAAAAGATGCGGTTAGCAACTGCTAACCGCGGTGCCAGTGTGCGAAGAAAAGTGCTC
>JAANMY010001839.1_pt1 | contig 22112 bp, 23 predicted proteins | sample 7279691 | NCBI WGS metagenome assembly JAANMY01 (sample SAMN14094543, study PRJNA606508) | bioreactor metagenome | isolation source: A lab-scale SPAN reactor treating ammonium-rich wastewater day 388 | place: Ireland: Galway | collected 2018-02-07
GCCGACGCATCCGCGCTGGCCAACCGCGCCGGCATTGATGATGCGGGCGGCGAGGGCGGGGACGTCCATGCCTGAATTGCGCCTCGCGTTCCAGCCGTTCCCGGCGCAGGAGGCGTACTTCCGGCGCAAGATCAACTATCCGTCGGCACGCTGGGATGATCTGCGGCATGGCGACCACGCGCATGGCTTCATGGTCGCGGGCCTGACACGTCTCGATGTGCTCGATGACGTCCGTCAGGCGGTCCAGAAGGCGATCAGCGAGGGCGAAACCCTTGAGGATTTCCGCAAGCGCTTCGACGCGGCGGTGGCCGGCAAGTGGTCTGGCTTTACCGGCGACGGCACACCGAAGGGGCGCGCTTGGCGCACGCGCATCATCTACCAGACCAACCTGCGCACCAGCTACATGGCGGGGCGCTGGGAGACGCTGAAGAACTTCCCGTACCTGCGCTACCAGCACAACACGCTTGCCAACCCCCGCGAGGACCACAAGGCGTGGAATGGCCGGATCATCGCCACCAGCGACCCGTGGTGGGACACGCATTACCCGCCGAATGGCTGGGGATGCCGCTGCACGGTGACAGGCGTTTCAGAGGCGCGGCTGCGTGCGCTGCGCGGCGACGCCGGTGCCGATGGCGCGCCGGGTTTTTCTGAGCGCGACGAGCCGCCGCCGGAATGGGCGTACCACGTCGGCAAGCAGGCGCGCTCGATGGCGGCCGCCGAGCAGTTCGGCAAGAAGGTCATGGGGCTGCCGCCGGACTGGCGGAAGATCGCGCTGGATGATGCGCAGCGGCGCCAAGTCGATTGGATGGCGGACTGGCCGGGCTTTGTTGCCGAGACAGCGGCGAGCCACCATTCCGTGGGTGCGGCCACGCCTGTTGGCTTCATCGCCGACGACGTGCTCCAGGCATTGGCGGCTCCCGTGGCGCGGCGGCATACAACTACACCTGGCCTGCAGCCGGTAAGCGCATTGCTCGCCATGACCGATCGGCAGCTGGTTCACGCGATGCGTGAGGCAAAAGGCGAAGAACTGCCGTTGATCTTGCTGGCGCTTCAGGATCTGCAGTCCTGGATCTATACCCCGTCGACCCGGGTGTATCGCCAAGCCTCACCTGACAATCTGGTCTATGCGCGTTCGCTCGATGATGGGCGCTATGTCGCCGTCTACGTGCGCATCGATACGCAGCCAGCCAGGATGCCGCCGGTGGGCCGCATTGCCAGCAATTGGGTGATCACCGCGGCCGTGCGCACGCCTCAGCAGATGGCGGATTACGCACTGCTCAAGGGTGGGGAATGAAACGGCCCGGGGTGGGATTCGAACCCACACTAACAGGTGGTTTGGCACCACCCTCCCAGCTGCCTGAAGTGGTCTCTACCGGGCCTGAGCGGACCATACCATGACCGACACCATCCTGATCCAGGTCGAGGCTGAACGTGCTGAGCGATGGTTCGGCGAGCTGCTGCGGCGTAGCGCGGACCTGACCGGCCTGATGGCCGACATAGGTGAAACGCTCCTGGAAAGCACGCAGGCGCGATTTACGACCGGCATCGCCCCTGATGGCACTGCCTGGGCGCCGCTGCGGGATGGCAGCGGCCGCACGCCGTTGCTGGATACCGGGACGATGCGGGACCAGATCTACCCTAGCCACGGGCAGGATTGGGTTGAACTCACTGCAACGGCGAAGCAGGCGGGCTGGCACCAGGACGGCACCGATCCCTACGAGATCCGGCCGAAGAACGGCAAGGCGCTGGCATTTGGGCCGCGCGTCAGCAATGTCAAGACGCGGAAGGAAGGTGCGGCGCATGTGGTGGACAAGGTGAATCATCCAGGTTTGCCGGCGCGTCCATTCATGGGTCTGTCGCAAGATGACGAACAGGCCATCGACGCCTTGGCCATCTCCTGGCTGGATCTGACCCCGGAAGCGGGCTGACACCGGCGGAGGCCGGCAGCCGCCGCCCGAGGCGTTTAAATTGGCCTGTGCGCCCCAAAACGAGTCCGGGGCACCACCGGCCCCGGAAAAAATCTAAAACGGGAGTTAAAGCCCTCTCATGGCGATTGCGGGTGGCCCGACGGGCGGCTCTGGATGTTGGCGCCGTACTTGCCGTGGATCGCGTGGCAGATCGTGGTGATCGAAACCTTCCATTCCTTGGCGAGCTGGCGATAGCTCCAGCCGCGGGCGTGAAGGATTTTCCATTCGGCCACGTCTTCGGCGTAGAACTTTGGTGTTCTGGTGGGCGGGGGTCTTAATTGATCGATCATGGCTTGCCTCCTTGGATCAGGCGCAGCGGATTGCGTTCGCCCGCGCTGCGCCTTGTATAAGCCTGAATAAGGTCGTCAATGGCTTGCTGCGCGTGTTGGATCTTATTGGCCAGGTCCGGAGACGGCGAGAGGCCGCCGACGTTGGGTGCCTCGAGCACCAGCGTGTGAATCATCGCGAGGCGCAGGACCTGCATGGTGGACATGTTCTCGACGGCCGGGACGCTCATCTCGTTCTCCTTGTGCCGTTGCTACGCGGCGAGAGGTGACCGGGCGGTTAGCAACCGTCACAAGGAGCGGCCCGCAGTTTTCCCTACAAGAGGTCTTGTATCCCTGCGGCCACCCGGCCAAAGAAGAAATGGAATGCACCTGCATGTCGGTGAGGTTCCGCCTTGTGATAGTGGGTTGCTACGCCCAAAGTCGACACTACGCCCGTTTAAACAGCGTTGCAAGCGATTGGTTCTGGTGCGAGTCTTGACCTTTCGCGGCACCGCAGGGAAGCCAGGATAGCTATGGATATCTTCGTGAAGCCTGAAAACGAACTGCTCGTAGCCGATCGACTTGCAGCGGCTGGTGTGGGTGAGGCTGAAGTCGCTGACTTGCTTTCAGAAGTGATCAAGTTTTTCGTGCGCGAAGGCGTACTAGTTAAGGGCGTTCGATACGCACTGCCCCCCTCAGAGCTGGGTGATCACGCGCCTGCGGCGATGCTCTTCGTTGAGGTTGATTGCGCGGCGGAGCGAGCGCTAGAGCTCGAAGATGAGATGTGGGGCTCTGCTTCGATCCTCGCGCATAAGGTCGTCAGCACTCATGCTCTGACACTGAGCGTTTGTTAGAACGCGCCGACAACTGATCTGATAGATTCGCCACAGGCCCGCCCAGAGCGGGGCTTCTGCTTTCTAGAGTGGCACGCGCCACTCCCAAGCGATCCCGCGCGACCCCGACGATGGGTCCATGCCGCGCATCGCCCTCAACGCCGAACTGACCCTGGAGAATGGCCAGGCCCCCGAGTGGGTCGAGGTCATTCCCGCGCCGGACGCTGACGGCTACATCGCCGGCCGCGACGGTCGTCGCTGGCGCTGGGACGCCGAGGCGCAGAACTCCGTCATGACCGCCTTCAACGAGCGCGGCATCGAGCTGGTCATGGACTGGGAGCACGCCACGCAGCGTCGCGCCCAGAACGGCGATGACGCGCCAGCCGCCGCCTGGCATCCCGAGTTGGAGATCCGCGGCGGCGCCTTGCTGGCCCGCACCAACTGGACGCCGCGTGCCAAGGCGCAGGTGGAGAACCGCGAATACCGCTTCCTGTCTCCGGTGTTCGACTACGCCAAGGACACGCTCCGCATCGTGCGGATGGTGAGCGTGGGGCTCACCAACACCCCGAACCTGCGCCTGCAAGCGCTCAACTCCGAAGAGGAAACCGCAATGAACCGTTCCGCCATGCTGGCAGCGGCGATCTCGGCCGTGCTCGGCCTGGGTGCCGACGCCACCGATGACGCGATCGCCCAGGGCATCAACAAGATGAAGGACGATCTCAAGACCGCCCAGGCCGCCAACAGCGAGCAGCCCTCGCTGGACCGTTACGTGCCGCGTGGCGACTACGACAACCTGGTGACGCGTGCCCAGAACGCCGAGCAGGCGCTCAAGGACCGCGACACGGCCGACCACAAGAAGGCCGTTGACGACGCGATCGACGGCGCCCTCAAGGCCGGCAAGATCACGCCCGCCACCGAGGACTACCACCGCGCTGCCTGCAGCGATGCCGAAGGCCTGGAGCGCTTCAAGGCGTTCGTGGGCGCGGCGGTCGCCGTCGGTGATGACACCAACCTGGGTGGCCGCAAGCCGGCTGGTCAGTCCACCGCCCTCAACGCCGAGCAGAAGGACGCGTGCCGCCTGCTGGGCATTTCCGAAGCCGATTTCATCGCCGAACTCGACGGCGACAAGGAGACCAAGTAATGGCCCTCGTGACCCATGCGCTCGTCCAGGCGCTGTTCGTCGGCTTCCGCCGCGAGTTCCAGCAGGCCCTGGGCGCCACCCCGAGCGACTACTTGAAGGTCGCCACGGTGGTGCCGAGCACCACCAAGAGCAATACCTACGGCTGGCTGGGCCAGTTTCCGAAGTTCCGCGAGTGGATCGGCAACCGCACGATCAACTCGATGAAGGAACACGGCTATTCCCTGGTCAACAAGGACTGGGAGTCGACCGTCGGCGTCAAGCGCACCGACATCGAGGACGACGAAGTCGGCGTCTACAACCCGCTCTTCCAGGAAATGGGCCGCGCCGCCGCGTCGCACCCGGATGAGCTGGTGTTCCCGCTGCTGAAAGTCGGCCACACGACCCTGTGTTTCGACGGCCAGAACTACTTCGACACCGATCACCCGGTGTACGCCAATGTCGATGGCACCGGTGCCGTGACCACGGTGGCCAACTCGGATATCGACCTGGTCGGCCGTGCGGGCAACCCGATCTGGTACCTGATGGACACCAGTCGCGCGATCAAGCCGGTGATCTACCAGGAGCGCAAGAAGCCGGTCCTGCTGATGCGCAGCGGCGACAAGGACGAGAACGTCTTCACCCGCAACGAGATCGAGTTCGGCGCGGACATGCGCTCGAACGTGGGCTTCGGCTTCTGGCAGATGGCCTATGCCAGCAACCAGTCGCTGACGGCCGCCAACTACGCCGCCGCCCGCGCCGCCATGCAGTCGTTCAAGGGCGACGGTGGCCGCCCGCTGGGGGTCCGCCCGAATCTGCTGGTGGTTCCGCCTGCCTTGGAAGGCGCGGCCCGCAAGCTGCTCGTCAAGGACGAAAACGGCGGCAACGAATGGGGTGGCAGCGCCGAGCTGGTCACCACCTCCTGGCTGGCCTGATCCACCTAATGCGAAGCCGGCGCCCGTCGCCGGCTTCGCTGGAGCCTGATATGTCGACCAAAGAACCCCTGACCGCCAAGGCGCTCATCGTGCAGACGAAGACCGCCGATCGCTTCTTCCGTGCCGGTCGCCAGTTCGGCCGTGAGCCGATCGAGATCCCGGTGAGCGAGCTGAGCGAGCAGCAGATCGAGCAGATCGCAGCCGAGCCGAACTTGCTGGTGGCATTCGTGGCCGAGGACAACGAGGCCGCGCGCAAGGCCTCCGCCGAAGCGGCTGCAGCCGAGAAGGCCGCCGCTGCCGAGAAGGCCGCTGCCGAGAAGGCCGCCGCTGCCGAGAAGGCCGCCGCTGCCGGGAAGGACGCCGCTTCCCGGAAGGACGCTGACGAGAAGGCCGCCGCTGCCGGCAAGAAGGCGGACGCGAAGAAGTAACCGATGGTCTACCTCGCGCCCGCGCAGTTGATCGATGGCCCGGAGAGCTTGAATGAGCTCTCCGAGCTGTTCGGCGTGCTACCGGCGTTGTTGAAGGCAGCGATCGCTGGCGAGAACCTGTCGGGGTGGGATGCCGAAGACCAGCTCTCGGCGCTCGAAGCCCTGCAAGCGATCGATGACCGCATCCTCCAGGCGACCGCCGAGGTTGATGTGAGGTTGGCCAAGCGCGGCTACGTGCTGCCGCTGGACCCGGCTCACTTTCCCGTCCTGGTTACCTGGACCCGCGCGATCGCGCGTTACCACCTGCACCCGCAGCGCGAGGGGACGACCGAAACCACCGGGCGCATCGAGCGCGACTACCGCGACGCCATCCGCGCGCTGGACCAGATCGCCGACGGCAAGCTGTCGCTCGGCGCCAATGATCCGACGTTGGCGCAGGACGAGAACGCAGGCGCCCAAGTGATCAGCAACCCGCGTCGCTTCAGCCGCGATTCGCTGGGTGGCCTGTGAGCGTCCTGGCATTCCCGGTGGCAGACGTCATCGCGCGCCTGGCCGCCAAGGTGCCGCTGGCCAAGACCGTAGGTGCGGCCGCTGACCTGCAGGCGGTGCTCAAGACCCCGCCGGGCGTCAAGGTCGCGCTGTATGTGCTGGCCTTCGATCGCGGTGGCGAGATCAAGTATTCCGGCCCCAACGTGTCCGTGCAGAACGTCAACACGCAGCTGCAGGTGGTCCTGTTGGTCCGGCATTCCGCGGGCGAGCGCGTGGGCGCCGGTGCCCGCAAGTTGGCTGATGACGTGATTGCCCAGGTGCGCGGCGCGCTCGTGGGCTGGGCGCCTGCCGATGCCTTCGAAGCGATCAGCTTCCGCGCTGGCCGCGATGACAACTACCTGGCTGGTTGGTACGCCGGCCAGCAGGTGTTCGACACCGCCTTCCGCATCCACAACGAGGTACTGCCATGAGCAACCCGACCCCGGTCCGCCACGGCAACTGGCACATGGTCAACGGCCAGTTGGTCGACCTGGACGCCGCCCCGGCGCCGGCCGCAGCGCCCGCAGACCCCGCCCCCGATACCAACGACGACGAAACCCGTCCCTCCGCCGGGGTGCCGGCGGAGGGCGAGCCGCGTCGCCGCAAGCAATCCACCAAGGAGTAAGTCATGGCCCAGCCGAACCTGGAATCCTTCAAGCGCCGCGCCCTGGCGCTCGCGCTCCGCGCCGCCGGCACGCCCGGCGTGGCCGTCGTGCCCACCGCCGCCGCCAACGGCGTGATGCTGTTCAACGGCAGCTCCGGCACCGAGTTCGACAAGATCGAGCGCCCGGTGGACCGCCCGCACTTCACCAGCGACCCGTTCGTGGTCGGCTTGAAGCGCGCCTTCATCGAAGGCGAGTTCGAGCTCTACCCACCGGCCACGCCGGGCGGCGCGGCCACCAGCGATGCCGACTGTGGCGTCCTGTTGCTGCCTGCCGGCATGACGGCGGTGAAGGATGCCGTGGCCAAGACCACGCGCTACAACCCGATCAGCCAGGGCATCCCGCTGTCGGACGCCTACTTCTGGCACGCCGGCACCCTGAAGAAGGTGGAGGCTGCGCGCCACAACGTCAGCCGCCTCTCCCTGGCGGTAGGCGATCGCTTCAAGGGCCAGATCCGCGTGCAGGGCACCTACGACAACGTCGAGGCCCAGACATTGCCGGCCATCACGGTGCCGGGCGTGGTGCCCACCGTGGCCCGCGCCGAGAACACCGAGACCACCCTGAAGCTGCTGCCCGCCGGCGCCGACCTGGTGGTCTGGGCGAAGTCCCTGCAGGTCGATTTCAACAACTCGATCAAGACCAAGGAATACACCTCGCACGAGGAGACCGGCATCGACGACCGCAAGGCGACCTGGTCGCTGCGGCTGGCCAAGACCGACCTCGCCGAGTTCAACCCCTGGACGGTGCGCGACGCCGGCACGCTGATCACCGCCTCCCTGCGCCTGACCGAAGCCGCGAACAAGTACAGCGAGCTTGGCATCCGCGGCCAGATCGAGCAGATCAACGAGGTCGATATCGACGGGGATTACGGCTGGGAACTGTCCGGTCCGTGCATCGCCAGCGATGCCGGCGGCGACGAGTTCTACATCGAGTTCGGCGACACCACGCCGTAACGGATTGACGCGAGAGCGAGCAGGCCCGGCACGCCAAGGCCATGCCTTCACCTGGTGCCGCAGGTGAAGGCGCTTCACACCCACTTCAAACCCGATTCGAGGAAGCCCACATGTTCCAGCTCAAGAAGGTCAACACCATCCTCCATCCGTGCCGCCTGCGGCAGGCCAACGAAGACGGCAGCGTCAACGAGGCCACGTTGCGCGTGCGGTTCAACGTCATCGATCGCGCCGAGCTGGACCGCATGGCCAATGCGGAAGACGACGACGATCGGCTGATCTACGACGTGGTCGTCAACAAGATCGAGGACGACGTGCAGGGCGCCGATGGCGAGAAGCTGGGCGAGGACGATGCCCGCGCCGCCATCCGCAACGACCTGTCGCTGTCGGCACAGATCGTCGCGCAGTTCTGGGAGCTGATGAGCGGGGCCGCCGCAAAAAACGCGAAACGCTCGCGCGGGCGCTGACCCTCGGTCAGATCCCGCCCAGCGCCGACCGCCCGGTGCTGGACGACGAGCAGGACCTCACCGCCGCTGAATTCCTCTCCATCGGCACCGAGCAGGACGGCGATACCACCAACGAGATCGAGCTGGAGGTGTTGGAAGAAAACTGGGTGGCCACGCACGTCTTCATGCGTTGCTCCCCGCAGTACATCGCCGGCGGCATGGCGGCTCCGATGGCCACCGGCATCACCGCCACTGAGGCGATGGCCGCCATCACCGGGATGCGAATCGACCTGGAAGCGCATCCCGACACCTTCGACCAGGTCATCGACATGGGGCGCCACGCGGCCCAGGCGTTGAACGAAAGGAACCGATGAGCGAGCAAACCGTCACCCTGCGAATCGTCGGCGAGAACGGCCAACTGGTGGCGGCCGTGCGGAGCTCGACCGCGGAGCTGGGCAAGCTCGGTGCCCAGGCGCGCGACACCGGCAACCAGGCGGCGGCCGGTGCGCGCCAGGTGCGCGGCATTGGTGACGCAGCCCAGCGCACCGAGCGCCAAGTCAATACGCTACGTGGCTCCCTGGGCGGCCTGAAGACGATGCTGGCCGGCGTGGTTGGCGTGCAGACGATCCGCCAGCTGGGCGGCATGGCTGACGGCTACAGCGACATCATCGGCAAGCTGCGCCAGGTGTCGAACGGCGAGCGGGAGCTGGCCCAAGCCAAGGCGGACACGTTCCGCATCGCCCAGCAGACCTACCAGCAGCTTGACGCCACGGTCACCCTCTACAGCCGCGCCTACGGCGCGCTGAAGCAGTACGGTGTGGGGCAGCAGCAGGTGGCTGCGCTGACCGAAACGGTCAACCGCGGCCTTCTGGTCTCACGCGCCACGGCGGCCGAATCGGCCAGCGCCATCCTGCAGCTTTCCCAGGCAATGGGCGCTGGCGCGTTGCGCGGCGAGGAATTCAACGCGGTCAATGAAGCTGCGCCGCGCCTGATGCAGCTGCTGGCCGATTCGATGGGCGTCACGCGCGGCTCCCTGAAGAAGCTTGCTGAGGACGGCAAGCTCACCGTCGATGTGCTGCTGAAAGCGTTCACCGGCCCGCAGGCCAAGAAGCTCGCCGAAGAAGCGGCTGCTGTGCCGCTGACGATCAGTCGAGCTTGGGTGCAGTTCAAGAACGAAGCGCTCAAGGCAATCGGCGAGGTTGATCAGGCGCAGGGGACATCTGCAACGGTGGCGGCTGCAATTGGTGGTCTCGCACAAAACATCAACTTGCTGATTACGGCAGGTGGCGCACTCGCGCTTCTCTACGGCGGCCGCGTCGCCGGCGCCCTAACTGCCGCAGCGGCCGCCGCGATGAAGAATCAGATTGCTACGGCAAGACTTGCGGCGGAAGAGCGTCGGGCAGCTGTCGAGCATGCAAGGGCGGCCGCATCAGCACTTCGAGAAGCTCAGGCACTCACCGCACTTGACGGTTGGCAGCGTCGAGTGGCAGTGGCCACTGCAGCCAATACCGCGGCTCAGGCGCGGCTTGCCGCGACTTCGGGCATGGTGACTGGCGCGCTTGCTCGGGCCGGCGCTGGGATGATGGCATTCGTTGGAGGACCAATCGGCGCTCTGCTCATCGCTCTCGGTTTGCTGATCGGAAAAGTCATGTCGGCCAAGGCTGCTATTGAAGAGCTGAAAGCGAGCGTGGCGAGTTCGATGGAGAAGGCGGATGCTTTCATCGCCAATCCGACCAAGGATGGATTCTCAGGCACCGAAACGCTTATCAGCGACCGGCAACGGCTGATCGATCGAAACCAGCAGCTCATGCGTGACCGCAAGCGACTTCAGGTGTTGGGGCTCGACCCCACAGGTGAGTTTGCTCGTGGCCGAGCAGAAATCGCTGAAAACGAAGCGAAAATCAAGTCCATGACTGCCGTTATCGGAAAGGTTCAGCGAACCTTTAACGAGAACGAAAGGAAGGGCTGGAAGCCGCCAGAAGATGCATTCAACCCGGCGAAACCGGTGGCCGACAAGACGCCCAAGCCCAAGAAGGGATCGGACGACGCCAAGCAGCGCCTGGAGGACATGAAGAACTGGCGCGAAGAGGCCGCCCGCGCCGCCGCGACGATGGAAGGCCCGCTCAAGGAGGCTGAGGTCAAGCGTGACCAGCGGCTGGCCGAGCTGTCTGATGCGCTGGGCAAGGGTCGTATCGAGCAGGCCGCCTACAACACCTTGGTCAAGGATGCGAAGCGCGTCTATGAGGAAGAGGCCGAGGCCGCACGCAAGGCCAACGAAGAAATCAAGCGCCGCCAGGGCGCACCCGAAAAAATGCTCGCCGACATGGAGCGCGAGCGCCAGCTGATCGGCCTCACGGGCCGCGAGCGCGAGATCGCCAACGAAGAACTGCGCGCCGAAGAAGAGCTGCGCCGCGCTATCGATGACGCCCGCGACGCTGGCCGCAAGTTCAGCGAGCAGGAAGTCCAGGATCTTGAGAACGAAGCTCGCTCTCGCGGGCGCGCGCTCGTGGTGATGCGCGAGCAGACCGATCTGGCCGAGCGCTACCGGGAGCAGTGGCGCGGCGCCATCACCAGCGTGGCCGATGCCTGGGGGCAGTGGTTCGCCAACGGGTTCCGCAACACGAAGGATTTCCTGTCGCAGACGCGCGACGCGTTCAAGCGATGGATCGCCGACATGGGTGCCATGTTCGCCAAGGCCCAGCTGGGCAAGTGGCTGCAGGTGGATCTCGGCGCCGGCACCGGTGGCTGGGGCAGCCTGGTCGGCGGTCAGGGCGGCGGCTCGGGTGGTTGGATGGAAGGCCTGCAGCGCATGTTCGGTGCCTACCAGCAGTCGCGCGGCAACGGCGGTGGCTTCTGGCAGTCCGTGTTCGGAGCGATCACGGGCCGTGGCGGCAGCAGTGGCTTCGACGGCTCGGCCGGCATGGACAATTGGGGCTCGATGGCAAGCATGGCCAGGCAGATGACCGGCCTGGTTGGTGCGCTCGGTGGCGCGAGCCGCGGTTCGTTCGGCACGCTGGGCGCCATCGGCGGAGCAGATACGTTCGGCACGGGAAACGGAGCTGGGGGTGGTGGCGCGCTCGGTTCGCTCGGGCAGATCGGCGGAGTGGTCCTCAACAAGGGCACGATGTCGAAGTTCCTCACCTCGTCCGCTGCGCCCTGGTTGGGTGCGGCCGCCGGCGCGTACTACGGCTGGCAGAAGGGTGGCGACACGCCTGGCAAGGTGATGGGCGCGGCGGCCTATGGCGCAGTGGGTTACAGCGCGATGGTGGCCGGTGGTGCGGCGGTGACGGCGGCCGCCGGTGGCGCTGCAATCACGGGTGCCGCGGCTGCTGGTCTTGCCGCTATTCCGGTGGTCGGCTGGATCGCGCTGGCGGCGATCGCTGTCGACGCGTTGTCCGGCGGCAAGCTGTTCGGCACCAAGTTCAAGACTCAGTCCGCTGCCCAGCAGTTCGACTTCAACAGCGACGGCGCGAGCGGCTACAACACCCGAACCGATGTCCGGAACCAGAGTCTGTTCCGTGGCCGCAAGTGGCGCACGGTCACCTCTGGCCTGGACGAAGAGACGCAGAAGGGTCTCAACGAGTACTTCGACGGCCTGCAGAGCGCGGTGAGCAAGGCGGCCGCCGGCCTCAGCGTGGAGATGCCGGATCTGATCTCGGCCAGCTTCCGCCGCGAGTTCGACGCCAAGGGCAACCTGCAGCGCGAGTTCGGCACCATCGCCGGCCGCGTGTACAACGAAGCACAGGAGGCGTTCTCGAAGCGCCTGGTGGCGGAGAACCTGCTCAACGTGGCCAAGCAGGTCGGGGCGGCCAGCGAGATTGAAACCTTGGCGGATCGCTACCGCGGCACGCCCGAGGCGATCACCGAATACGCGACGTTGATGCTGGCGGTCCAGAGCGATGTCAAGAACGCCACCCAGCTGTGGACCAACACCGGGCCTGGGAGCATCACGGCCGTGACCGAGGCGCTTGACCGCATGTCGCGCGGCGCGGAGACCTTGGCCGAAACCTATCAGCGTGTCACCGACGCCGCCCGCCAGTACGGAGAGTTCATGGGTGGCATCGATGCCGAGCTGCGCACCACTGGCCTCAACGAATGGCAGCGTGCGGCGCTCAACATCGAAACCCAGTACCGCAACCAGGTGAAGCAGGCCAACGACCTGGCCAAGGCGCTCGGGCTATCGGGCGCGAGGTCCGAGGATCTGGCGAAGATCGAACTGCTGCGCGCGAAGGGCATGGCCGATCTGCAGAAGCAGATGGAGGCGCAGCGAGATGCCCTGCTGCGCGACTTCAGCCTATCCGACCTGTCGCCGCTGACCGATTCCCAGAAGCTGCAGGAGTCGCTGAGCCAGCTCCGCAAGGCAGTGAGCGAGGGCGACATCAACACGGCCAACAGCATGGCGCAGTCGGCGCTTGGCTTCGGCCGCAACCTGTATGCATCCGGTGCGGATTACAACGCTCTTTATGGCCAGGTCACGGGCCTGTTGAAGTCGATTGCAATGCCAGGCCTCGCCCTTGAGGACGGCACCACGATGGGCGAGCTGGCGCAGATCCTGATGGACCTGCCGCACAGGATCGCCCAGGAGATGTTCGAGCTGGCGGCCGGCTGGCGTCAGGATACGGCGCCGGTCGTGGTGCCGCCCGCACCGCCGATCGCCGATCCGTTGCCCGCGCCGCCGCCAGTCAGTGGCGGCCCGATCGGGGGCGATGGCGGTGGCGGACTTTACATGCCGGGTGACCCGGACCGTGGCGGTCGCGTCGAGCGGTTGCTTGAGCGCCTGGTCGAGCTGGCCACGGATGAAGCGACCGGCACCATCCGCGAATCGGTCTCCGGCGGCGTGTTCGTGCGATGACCGAGCGCGTGCTCCTGGTCGATATCGGCGCCGGCGAACTGCCGGCGATGACACCCGTGGTGCCGGCCTATGCCAGCTGGCTTCCGGTGGTCGCACCGCCCGTCGGCCTCGCGCCGCCCACCGGCGTGGTGAGCACGCCCGTTGCCGATGGCGTGCTGCTGCAGTGGGCGGGACTTGGCCCCTACGAGCACATCCGCGTCGAAATCGCACCGGCACCTGCAGGGCCGTGGACGCCGCTGGCCGAGGTGCATGAAGGCACCCAGTGCCTGGTCACGCTGCCGGCAGGCGCCACCGAGGCGCGCGTGGTGCGCGTCAAGGCCGGCATCGATTCTGCTCCGGTCAACCTGGGCACCGTCACGCCCAACCTGCTGACGGAAGTCACCGCGGACATGCTGGCCGAGGCGGCCGCCGACGCAACCGCCAAGGCGAACGCCGCGAAGGCCGAGGCCACGGCCCGCGCGAACGCGCTGCAGGCGCAGATCAATGATGTGGTCGGCACGGCCGACGACTGGACCAACGCGAACCCGTATCCCGCCGGCGACTCCGTGCGCTACAGCGGGCATCTGTACCGAGCCAAGGTCGCGGTGCCGGCCAACACGCCGCCGCCCAACACGACCTACTGGGAGGACGTGGGCAACTACGCCAGCGTCGGCGAGGCGGTGGCAGCCACCGTGGCGAAGGCCCAGCAGAACGCCTCGGCGATCGCGGCGGAAGTGCAGCGGGTGGATGGCATCGTGGTGCGGCTCCCGGTCGGCAACGGGTCGCTGGCCAGCAGCGCGATGGTGGCGGATGAAGCCTCCGCACGCGCCACCGCTGACGGAGCGCTCAGTGAGCGTACGGGCGTGATCGAAGGCCGGATGCCCACCGGCAACGATAAGCTGGCCAATGAGGCGCGGGTCGTCAATGCCGAAACCGCCAGCGCCGACCGGGATTCCGCGCTGGCGGACCGCGCCACGGCGCTCGAGAGCAAGGTCAACGATCCGGTCACGGGTGTGGCTGCGAGCGGGGCCATCTTGAATCAGGCGGTGGTCGATATTCGAGCCGTCAAGCAGCCCAACCCCAACATGAAGCGCAACCCCACGTTTGCCAATGGCATGGAGACGTGGAATATGTGGAACAGCTCCAGCATCCACAATTCAGCGCGCTGGGGCACGATGATCTGGCTGCCACCAAGCCGCAGCGATCAACCCACCGGCAATGCAGATAACCGCAACTGCGTCTGGTCGTACCTCGATGTGGACATTGAGCACTGGCGTGACTACACCATCAGCGTGGAAGGGTGGACAGAAGACGCCCCAGGGTCTAGTGCTGCGGTCTGGATGATTGTCGAGCGACTCAAGGGCTCAAACCTTGGGTACACCGCAGGTGTCGGCAGTGGAACCTCTCTTAGCTGGTCGGATGCAGCCACTCCGCGCGGTCAACCGGTACGCAAGTCTTGCACGTTGCAGGCGTCGGCCGACACCGATGGCACGAAGATGCGTATTTATTTGCTGGCCGATCACACGGTTGGCTCAAGCCATTTTCGCAGGCTGAAAGTTGAGGGTGGCCCCGTTGCCACGCCATACTCGGATGAGGCAACGATCAACGCCACGGTATCCCAAACCAACGCACTGAACCTTGTGGTCGGTGGCGTCAATGGGAGCGCAGTGACCTCCACCACGCTGACCTACCGCACGGGCGTGATGGAAGCCAGTAAGGTCGAGTTCCTGAAGGTCGGCAACAAGGTCGTCGGCTACCGGATCGGCAACGATGGGCTGGCGACCAACTTCGAGCTGGTGGCCGATTCGATCGAACTCGTCACCGGCGGCGGCTATGGCCTCGCGCTGGACAAGACGAAGATGGATCGCCGCTTCACCGGAATGGCCGTCTATGAAGGCAACTCGTTCGGTCCCGACAATCTCGGCTACTGGATGGGACCGAACACCATCGCCAAGTCGGGGGCCACCAAGGCCAACGCCGCGTTCTGGGTGGATTACTCCGGCCAGTACGGTGGAGGCTCCGCGATCACCGGCTCTGGCAGCTACTTCCAGAAGGAAACGGCGGCCAGCAACACGCTGACGGCGACCACGGTGTCCTTCCCGCGCAGCACCACGCGCGCCGCGCGTGAGATCACCGCCGTCCTCAGCATGTCCGTGCAGAGCACGAAGTACTCGAACGACGGCACCGGCTCCAGCGCCTTCAGCACGCCGTTCGTAGTCGAAGTTTCGCGCGATGGCGGCGCCTGGACCCAGCTCGACTCGCAAGGCATGTGCAACGGCACGATCACCCGCGACAACTCCGAGCCTGGGATTACCTACTACGAGGCGAACGGCCGTGGATCCATCGTCGCCTACGACACGAACAGCGGCACCAACCTCCAGTACCGCGCGCGGGAAACCGGCTCGATGCCGAGCGTGGGCGCATCGGCCATTCCCAACCGCACCATCTCGATCAAGGTCACGGAGATTTGACGTGAAGCCTCTTCTCCTCATCGCCCTGGCTTTCTCCATTTCAGGATGCGGCGAACGCATCGACCCGCTGCCCGCCGCCGGTCAGGTCTATCAGCTGCCGCCGATCGAGTGGCGCGTGGTCGATCGCGCGGAGTTGGAGCGCGTCTACCGGGACGCGGGCATGCCGCTGGCCAAGGGCGATCAGCTGCACGGCTTCGCCGGACGCCTGCAGGACGGCCGGGTGGTGATCTACACCTTGCCGCCCACCCGCGTCGATGACGCCGCCACGCTCACGCTCGGCCACGAGGTGGCGCACGTCGCCCTGGGGAGCTACCACCGATGAAGACCTTTGCGCGCTTCGCAACGGTGCCGATCGGGGCGGGCCTGGTCGCCGGCAATGGCGGCCTGCTGCTGGCCAGCAACGTAGCCGGTCTGTCCACGCTGCGCACCGCGCGCGGCGATATCGGCCGCAGCAGTGGCGTGGTCGGCTTCGAAGTGGCGCTGTGGGGTGACGCCGCGTTGGTCGCGATGGTAGGGCTGGTGCAGCCTGGCGCATCTCTGGATACCTTCATCGGCGCGGACGCGGCTGGCATCGGCTGGCGACTGGACACTGGGCATGTATTCGCCGGCGGTGCGGCGGTGGCCAGCGGCCTGCCTGTCATCGGCAAGCAAGAGATCGTCGGTCTGCAGGTGGATTTCACCGCGGGGAAAGTGCGCTTCTACCGCGGTTCGAACATGGTCCACGAGCGTGACCTTCCGCCCGGCGGCGTGACCTGGTACCCGGCCGTCGCGCTGGCGGCCGCCGAGCCCGGCACGCTGGTCGCGGCGATCAATGCGGGCCAATGGCCAGCAGCAACGCCGGCCGGGACGTGGGCGCCGGCGCCGGCGGCCGCAGCGCCTGTGCGATTGGCTGACATGCACTGGCTGAGCGCACCTGGCGATGTCCCGGCGAACGCGCGTTACGAAGGCCTGATCGCGGATGGTGGGTTCGACACCTTCTCGGTCTTGCACTTCTGGCCGTGGGGTGATGCGCCGATCGCCGTCAGCATGGCCACGCTTCGGGTGATGGACCCAGAGGGTCGCGTCGATGGCCTGCTGACAGGCTCGGCGGATGGGCTCCCAGTCAAGGTCAGCGCCGCACCGCGGACAGGTTCGCTCGCAGACGCGCAAGGCGTGGGCCGCTATGTGCTGGCTGGTGCTGAAGTCGAGGACGACATGCGCCGCACGCTGACGCTGGCTGATGCTCACGATGACTTGGGTGAATTGCTCAACCCGGCGGTTTTCCTGCCAAACATTCCGCAGCTCGCCTGGCAGCCACAGCCGCTGGTGATCGGTGCAGTGGCCAACATCCCAGCGTTGCCGGCAAACGGTGACGCCACTGCACTCTTTCTCGCGGATGCGCCGGTGCACGGCATCAGCGTCGTTCGCGACCGCGGGGATGCGATGGAAGCCGGCACATGGGTGCAGTCGGCCGACAAGCACCAGCTGCTGATGGCTTCGCCCAGCATCGGCCCGGTGACCGCCGATGGCAGCAGCCTCGGGGTGACTTCAGGCGAGCCGACGCCGGCCACGCTCCAGCAGTTCCTCGGCGAGTGCTTCCGGCGCATTGGCAAGTCGGCGTGGGCCAGCGGGGACGCAGCGGCGATCGACGCGGCCACAGGTTATGCAGGCATCGGCTATTCCAGTCGGGACGCCGTGGACGCCTGGACCGCCGTTACGGCCGCGCTGGCCAGCTATGGGGCCTGGTTGTGGCGTGACGGCAACGGCGTGCTGCGTATTGCGCGCGTGGTGGCGCCGGAGGCAGTGGCCGATGCCGATATCGTCCTTGAGCTTGAGGAAAGCCAGCTGCTGCGAGATGTGGTGCGCGTGAACGATGGCGCGCCTGCCCTTTCACGTCGCATGGGCTATCGGCCCAATGCCTACATCCACGGCCCGGCTGATCTGGTCACCGACCTTGAAGATGTGCCGCCCGCGATGCGAGAGCGGCTGATGTCGCCGCATTGGGGGCAGGTCTACAGCGATCGTGCCATCTCGCCGATCTATCGTCACGCCGATACTGCGCCGGCACGTGCATCGCTGTTCTGGCGAGAGCAAGACGCCTATGCGGAGCTCGATCGGGTGCTGGGGATATATGCAGTGGCGCGCGCCAGTTACCGCTGGGAGGTGCGCGATCTCAAACTCAACCTCACTCCGGGCGATGCAGTGAGGGCGAAATATTCGCGTTACACGGCGCTGGCCAGCGGCCGAAAGCTGCTGGTTCGTGGTGCTCAACGAAACGAAATCACCGGCGCGACCGTGTTGACCTTGTGGGGATGACGGAATGAAGATCGGATACACGCCGCGAGAGTGGAACACGTCGCCTACGGTGGCTATCGCAGGTGGCGCATGGCTGACAGTCGATGGCGGCGCCGCGTGCGTGGATGGGGAGCCATCGCGCGTCGCACGCTATCAGGCAGCCGGCGTCGCCACGGTGACGCTGACGCTACCGAGCGCGGTGCCGGTCGGCGTCGCGGCTGTGCTGGGACTGAAAGGCGTCTTCGCCGGCTCCGGTGTCACGGTCACCGCTGGAGGCCAGGTTGTCCCAGGCGAGGTGCAGGAATTCGCTGATGGCACGTTGGGCGTGTTCGTTCTGGTGATGGCTGCCGCGGCATCCAACACCGTGCAGTTCGCGCTGCCGGCTGGGACGGTTGACGTGGGCGAGCTGGTGGCGCTGCCGATCACTGACATCGAGCATGAGGCCGACTGGAGCGTGGAGGTAGTAGACCCCTCGGAGATCGGCCGCACTCGCGGTTCGAGTCTCTCCACGCTGCAGCGCGTCCCTTATCGCCGCCTCGATGCGCGATTGGCCGCTGTGGGGAAGGCCGCTGTACGTCATGGCGGCTTGCCGGGAGGCATGGACCTGGAGCGTCTCGCCGCCGTCACGGCAGGTGGCCGGCGCTGTCTGTTCGTGCCTCGTTATCGCACGCCAGCCGGCGGGGTCGACAAAGCAGAGCTGAATGCCTCGGCCATCTACGGCAAGGGGCGTGTCGGTACGGCGCAGCATGTGTCTGGCGATTGGTACCGCAGCAGCTGCTCTATCGAGGAGGTGCCCGCCTACTAAGAACAGGGCGACGGCCAGACACCGGCAAGTGCCCAGCCGCCGCCATCACCAACGCGTCTTGACCGCGTGATTCTGGCCTTGGCCCTGCTGCTCCCGCGAGAGCAGGGTCAGTCTGGCCAACACCCATCGCACGAGTTGAGACATGCCGAAATTGAATACGTTGTTCCCCTGGCCAGGCGGTAAGACCCGGCTTCTTCCGCACCTGCTGCCCCTGCTCTCTGCCAACCCGCACAGCACTTATGTCGAGGCATTTGCCGGACGTTCTGGCCGTGTCGTCACCCAATGCAGCCCACCCCTATGGCCCACCCGGAACCGCGCGTGGGGCTTGGGCCGGATCTCAGTGACTGCCTCTCCCTTGGTCGTTTCACCGCGCGCGAACTTGGCACTGACCAGCCGGACCGGGTCTCCGAACTCGTCCGGCAGGCGCTCCTCCACGTATCCAAGGAGGGCGGTCGTGGGGCTTCGGGACCTGGCCCATGACCCCAGGTCGCCGTCGGACAGGATCACGAAGCAGGCGGCGTCGCAGGCAGGCATGAGGCTATCGTAGGCGCCCTCAGAAAGGGTGTCATTTGGCAGGCTGTGAAGGGTATAGACGGCGCGTTTAAGCCCCTTCAAGCGCATTTATCAAACCATGTGACGCTATTTAGCAAACCATTTGCCGCTTTACAGCCTGAGTTAAGCCGCGCTGCGTAGTGGCACGGCGTTGTGCTAGAAGTTAGCACATGAGCCGGGCCACGAAGCGGCGTCGGCTTGAACGAATTGTTAGCACCCACTATTTATGTTGTTCTTTAGCCATCTGCTTAAATGCTGGACTACTGCCTTCTACCGTCCTGCCACATTGTGTACGAGCATACGCACAACGCATCACTCTTCCTGGAATGACTTGTGGCGACTGGCTATAGACGCTGATTGAAGAACGCGGCTCAAGCCTTCTGGGCCATGGGCCATTGTCAGGCAACACGGGATTGATCACCGCAGCTCGTTTGTTAGTGCCATGAAAGAAAACGCCAACTTCATCAACGGTAAGAGCAAACCAACTTAGATTTGTGACTTCGATACACATTGTGAGATTTGCGTTGGCACCTCCGAAAGGGACGACATGCTTAGGAAGCACCTTCAATTTGACGCGGTTTCTATCAATGGTGTTCCATGTGTTGATTACGCCAAGTACGGCACCGACAACCGCGATTGCTAGAGTGACTGCTTGGAATGGCGTAATAGTTTCCATGGGGTGCTAACGCCTGAGTTAAGCCGACTTGCGTAGAGGAGCCGGCGACATGGCAAGCTTAACCTGCCATGGCGACGGTGGAACGAAGCAAGTTCGGCTTGAACGAATTGTTAGGCCTACTTAAGATGATCTAAAAAATCGTCGACGCATCGAACATATAGTTCGAAAATTTCTTGAAGTTGATTGATCGTGAAGCAAATTTCGGGACGTAGGGTTACGTATCGAGATACCGAGTACCTCTTGAAGCGATGCTCATGCTCTCTTGAACTGCCGAATCCCTCGCCGTAGTGCACCAGATGATTTCGCAGGTCTTGCAGAAAGGCCAGGTCTTTCCAGTCTCCAACTTCCGTGCTGATAGGCGAGTCAAGCACGAGTTGCGCGTACTTGATTGAGCGAGAAATCCCCCGATCTTTCAAGTCTGACGGAGCTACTTTGAGGTTCTTTTTTTCTTTTGTTAAGAGAAGAATTTCATCAAGGTTCTGCTCGACAATGGCATAAGAGGCGATAAAAGCCGCCCGTAGAAGGTTTTGCCGTGCTGCATTTAAATTGCCTATGAATGAGTGCGTATCCGTCTTAGGATCTTTGTCTATAAGTCGAGAACTGAGGTGTTCGTCAGCGGCTGAAACTGCCTCCATCAGATACGACAGATTCGTCAATGCTAAGAAGCGTGGAACGGCGAACGTTGTATCTTCAGGAGCAGTCATCGTTTGATAAGTAGGCCTAACGCGTGAGTTAAGCCGCGCCGCGAAGCGGCGTCGGCTTGAACGATTGGTTAGGCGCGTTACGGGTTGCGGCTGACACAGCGAAAAACAACGTCCGCTGCCCCCGCACCGTAACTATTTAGAGTGTTTTGGGAGGTGTCCACAACCTCAATGTACTTGCCCAAAGCACGGCAGTGAGCATTTGCTTGTTCAAGCGCGTTGGAGCGTGCAGCGCCAGTTCCACCTCGGACCGGTGCCGCCATGGAGCTCACGGAGTAGGTATCTGGACCCACCTCCATGACCTTCGACGTCGTTGAGCAGCCACTGAAAAGAACTGCCGCGGCGGCTATAACCACGAACTTCTGCATGATTGTTCTCCTGTAGATCCGATTAGTTCAGAAGCGCTCTATGCTGCAGGTCAGTCATCGTCGCCGATGATTCTAAGCCCCGACCCATATGGATTGGTTGGACTGTCCGAACGATAGGGGCTGCCAGCGCCGTAGGGGTTGTTGATGCTGTCCGACGAGTACCGGCTTCCGTAGCGGCCGTAAGGATTTGAAACAGAATCCGGGTCGTAGGGGTTGCTACTCAACTTGCCCCGGTAATTTCCCTGGCTGTCGTAGAGCTTTGGTGCCTCGGTCGCGTAGGGATTGTTTGCACTGCGGTTAGAGTACTGGCTGCCGTACTGGCCATAGGGGTTATTGACACTGTTGGGGTTGTACTGGCTGCCGGCCCCGTATCGGTTAGACGTTGAGTTGGAATTGTACGGATTTGAGCTGTAGTCGCCGATGTACTGCTGGGCAGAAGCGACCCCACAGGTAGCCGCGAGTAGAGCGAGCGTTAAGATGCGTGACTTCATGATGCCCCCGATTGTTGTGTGACTGGTTGTAGCGCCTAACGCCTGAGTTAAGCCGACCTGCGTAGTGGCACGGCGATGTGGTACACGCTACCACGTTAGCCGGGCCACGAAGCAGGTTCGGCTTGAACGAATTGTTAGGCGCTACCACGGGGAAGCTCCGCCGACCAACTCCTCAGGAAGCTCATCCGCGCCCGCCAGCAATGCCTGATCTTTGACTAGAACTTTGCGCGCCCAGTCTGTGAGATTGAAGGCCCAGCCATCATGCATGTAACCGACCGATGCGGATTGAAAAATTACTCCTTTTCTGACGAGACTTTGTGCAATGCCGTCGTCAATACGAAAGTACTGCGTGGTTCTCTGCTCCGAAATGTAGCGCAACAAGTAAGCCTTCTCATCCGGGGCGAGTTCACGGAGAACCTCCGAGCGGCGCCGTTTTTCCTGTAAAGCACGAAGTGGCCAGGTCAGACGCTTGCTTACCCACCAAGCTGCTTGTGCAAACAAGATGCTAACGCTACCCAAGAACGCGGCTCCGAATAGCGGCCTATGCGCGTCGAGGAAAGTACGCATGCCGAGCGCCTCGGTGAGCGAAGGCGGGCCGAATATAAGGAGCCCCGTTGCGAGTGCCACACCTAGCAGAATCTGAGGCGTCAACGCTTTAAGCGCTGTGATAAATCCAGAGATAGACTCAAACAACGATGATTCCCCTGTAGCGCCTAACGCCTGAGTTAAGCCGTGGTGCTGCACGGCCACAATTGGACAAGAACCTTACCTTAGAAAATTGTGGCCGTGAAGCGCCATCGGCTTGAACGAA
>JAANMY010001840.1_pt1 | contig 22091 bp, 18 predicted proteins | sample 7279691 | NCBI WGS metagenome assembly JAANMY01 (sample SAMN14094543, study PRJNA606508) | bioreactor metagenome | isolation source: A lab-scale SPAN reactor treating ammonium-rich wastewater day 388 | place: Ireland: Galway | collected 2018-02-07
TTTTCTTCGATCAATTTCTCGATAGATTTAACAATATCCTTAGATTTTAATAACTGAGAAAGTTCGGTGATCTGTTTTTCTAAGTTTTTGAAATATTCAGCGGATTTATCTCCTGAAATCGCTTCAATTCTTCGGATTCCGGCTGCTGCAGAGCTTTCGGATACAATTTTGAAATGACCGATTTCGCTGGTATTTTTTACGTGCGTTCCGCCACACAATTCCATTGAAGTTCCGAACTGAATCATTCTTACATTGTCGCCGTATTTTTCGCCAAACAAAGCCATTGCCCCTCTGTCCAAAGCTTCCTGAATCGGAATATTCCTGAATTCCTGCAACGCAATACTTTCCTTGATTTTCGCATTCACTTTATCTTCAACCAGCTTCAATTCTTCCTCCGTCATTTTGCTGAAATGTGAAAAATCGAAACGAAGATAATCCGGACCCACAAATGAACCTTTCTGCTCCACATGGGTTCCCAAAACTTCTCTTAAAGCTTCGTGCAATAAATGCGTCACTGAATGGTTTGCCTGAGAATTTTTTCTCTCTGAAGCATTGACTTTAGCATAAAAAATTGCACCTGCATCTTTTGGAAGCCCGTTGATTAAAGAGATAATCAATCCGTTTTCCTTTTTGGTTTCCAAAACCTCAAAGCTTTCAACGGCATTTTCAAGAACGCCTTTATCTCCGACTTGTCCACCACCTTCAGGATAAAAAGGCGACTCGCTCAACACGACCTGATAAAATTCTCCGTCTTTATTTTCTACTTTTCTGTATCTTGTAATGTAGGTTTCAGACTCCGTTTTGTCATAACCCACAAAGTTTTCCGGTTTTTCTTCCAAAGTTACCCAATCGTACACTTTCTGAGCTGAATCTGCTTTTGAACGCTGTTTTTGTTCGTTCAAAGCCTGCTCAAATCCTGCTTCATCAATCGTTAATCCTTTTTCCTCAGCAATAATTCTCGTTAAATCATCCGGGAAACCGTACGTATCATATAATTCAAAAACTTCTTCGGTTGGCAATACTTTTTTACCATCAGCAATCGTCTGCTGAATCAGTTTCTCTACTCTGATTAAACCTGTTTCAATGGTTCTTAAAAAAGATTCTTCTTCACTTTTAATCACTTCCGTAACCAAAGTTCCCTGCTTTTCCAATTCCGGGAAAAATTTCCCCATTTGCTCCTGAAGAACAGCCACCAATTGATAAAGGAACGGCTCTTTCCGGTCTAAAAAACGATAAGCGTACGAAATTCCTCTTCGCAAAATTCTTCTGATCACATAACCTGCTCCTCCATTGGAAGGCAGCTGTCCGTCTGCAATCGCAAAAGAAACTGCTCTGATGTGATCTACCACCACACGAATGGCGATGTCTTTCTCATCAGTTAAAATTCCGGTATATTTTTTACCTGAAAGTTCTTCAACTTTAGCAATCAAAGGCGTGAAAACATCCGTATCGTAATTGGATTCTTTCTGCTGCAACGCCATACAAAGACGCTCAAATCCCATTCCGGTGTCGATGTGTTTGGCAGGAAGATTCTCCAGCGAACCGTCTGCTTTTCTGTTGAACTGCATAAAAACCAGATTCCAGATTTCTACAACCTGAGGATGATCATCATTTACCAACTCCAGTCCTGAAACTTTCGCTTTTTCTTCTTCACTTCTCAGATCAACGTGAATCTCAGAGCAAGGTCCGCAAGGTCCGCTCGCTCCCATTTCCCAGAAATTATCTTTTTTATTTCCGTTGATGATTCTGTCTTCAGAAATGTGTGCTTTCCAGTAATTATAGGCTTCGTTATCACGTTCAAGATTCTCTTTTTCATCACCTTCAAAGATGGTCACGTAAAGATTTTCTTTTGGGATTTTATAGACTTCCGTCAGCAATTCCCAAGCCCAGTCAATTGCTTCTTTTTTAAAATAATCACCAAATGACCAGTTTCCCAGCATCTCAAACATCGTGTGGTGATAAGTATCACGACCTACATCATCCAGATCATTATGCTTTCCGGAAACTCTGAGACATTTCTGCGTATCGGCAATTCTTGAGGCTTTTGGCTCTTTATATCCTAAAAAATAATCTTTGAACTGCGTCATCCCCGAATTGGAAAACATCAGTGTCGGATCATCTTTCAAAACGATGGGCGCAGATGGAACAATCAAATGTCCTTTGCTTTCAAAAAAGTCTAAAAATTGCTGTCTTATTTCTTGTGAAGTCATTGTATATAGCTTTTGGCGCATAGCAAATGGCTATTCGCTTTTGATTGGCAAATTTAATATTTTAAAGGTAATTTTTTGCAAAATAATATTGCCTGAATAGATTAATCTAAATTCCCCATATAAAAAAGCCCAAGACATTTCTGATTCTCCTGAATTGTTAAGGATTCTTTTAAGTGGTCAACAAGCTTTGGAGAACTCCAATAGCAGCCGATATTGTTTGCTGTACAGGTAAGATACATATTCTGAACCGCCATGGAAACTGCGGCAATTTCTTCCCATTCCGGAACTATTCCGCTGAAATTGACAACGATGGAAAAAACAGCATCTGCTTTATTGATTTTAAAACCAATATCATTGTATTTTTTTTCTAAAAAAAGTTGTTCGGGCTGCGTTACCTTATAAATCGACTGCATTTCCAAAGCCAGTTTTGCTTTTTCTTCTCCACGGAATATTTTGAAACGCCAAGGTTTGGTACGCTTATGATTCGGAGCCAGAGTGGCGGAATGCAAAATCTCATTAAGAATTTCCTGCGAAATTGCCGTATCTGAATAATCTTTCGGAAATATACTTCTTCTTTGCTCTATGATTTGTTTTAAAACTTCTGCTTTATTCATCTAACAAAAATAGCGAAAAAGCCAGATTACGAAAACTATATACGGATGTTTATTAAAAACTTACTTTCACATCTTACTTTTTCACTCTACAAAACCTCAACAATCTTCTGATGGATTTTATTCAATGTAAATTCGTCACCGGATTTCATTCCCATCATTTTCTTTGCCATTGGACTTTCGGAGGAAATCGCATAGAAACGGTCTCCCTCAAAGAAAAATTCCCCCAAAGAAACAGAAATATAAAATCTTGCTTTATTGGTAATCACTAAAGACCCCAGCTGAACTCTTTCAGTAGAATTGTTCAGAACCTTAGCCATATTTCTTTTTAAATCATTTAAAGCTCCCAACTGACGCTGCATCTGATAAATTTCTTCCTGCATTTCCTCTCTCATGCTGTCATATTTCGGAGTTTTTTTGATGTCGCGACTTGCTTCTAATGTAAATTCTATAAAGTTTTTTAGTTTCTCAATCTTTTCAGCAATCACATTTTTTACATAATTTCTTATGTTATTTTTTTCATATGCCGTCTTCTCCATGTATCGTAATCTTTACATAAAGATAATATTTTAATTTAAATGAAAACACAAACTGCTTTTAGAATTTGAAAACAGTTCTTTGAAATAATATGTTAATCTTATTTTTCGACTAAGGTTTTGAGGTTATTCAAACCTTCTTCGTAAGATTTCCCCATTTGGTAATCCATCATTGGTCGTATGATTTTCATCCAGATTTCCTGTTCTGTATCCATCGTCCAAGTTACCTTGGTTCCGTTACCTTCGGATGACAGAATGATTTCTGATGTTGCCTGTCCCGCAAAGGGTCTTTGGAAAATCATTTCTGTTTTCTGCTTTTGATTTTCAATCAAGTCTCTGATTTCCTGACATCCTGCTCCTGCATCATCATTTTTGCTGTCCCAACAATATTTATCACCAACCTGACCTTCACTTCCCGAATATACTATTTTCATATTCGGATCCAGCTTCATCCACGGATTCCACTGATTGAAAGCCTTCATAGAACTGACTTGCTGCCACACTTTTTCTTTGGGTGCATTTATCACCATAGATTTTTCATAATGATAGTTATTGCCGAAAGCCAATAAAGCAATTACGACATAAACAATGATTGAAAGAGCAATTATGCCAAAAACCTTTAAAATTGTTTTCATGGTTATAGAAATTTAGTTTATTTTTAAATCATTATCATTTATCTGTTCAAAATTAGCCATTCCAGCCATATTTCCACTTCGCTTATGACAAGATTTTAAAGATAAAGCATTTTTGTCACATTTTATCTTTAGGGTATTATTTTTGAACAATATCGCTGTCGATTCATCAGAATTTTTACATTTACATTAAATAAAACTCAGCATATGAATATTTTAACTGAAAAATTTACCACACCATATCAATCAGCACCATTTGACCAGATTAAAAACGAAAAATATCTTCCTGCTTTTAAGGAATTGATTCAGAAATCGGAAGAAGAAATCAATGCTATCATCAATAATCCGGAAGAACCAACTTTCGAAAATGTAATCGAAGCTTTGGCTTACTCAGGAGAACAACTGGATGTGGTTTCCAATATATTTTTCAATTTAAATTCGGCAGAAACAAGCGACGAGATACAGCAGATCGCACAGGAAATTTCCCCGATCTTAACAGAGTATTCTTCAAAAATTTCTCAAAACGAAGCGCTTTTCAATAAAATCAAAAAAGTATACGACGAAAGAGAAAAATACAACCTCAACGGAGAACAGCAAATGCTTTTGAACGAAACGTATAAAGGTTTTGTAAGAAGCGGTGCTTTACTGAATGAAGAAGACAAAGAAAAATTAAAGAAAATTAATATGGATTTGTCTTTAAAATCACTTCAGTTCGGGCAGAATGTTCTGGCTTCTACCAACAACTATTTTAAACATATTACGAACAAAGAAGATCTTGCAGGAATTCCGGAAGCCATTCTGGAACAATATGCCGAAGAAGCCAAAGAAAGAAATCTGGAAGGTTGGGTTGTAACATTACAATATCCAAGTTATATTCCGTTTATGACCTACGCTGAAAACCGTGAGCTGAGAAAGGAAATTGCTTTGGCAAACGGAAAAAAATCTTTTGACGGCGGTGAATTTGACAATCAGAATCTAATTAAAGAATTGCTGAATCTAAAGCAGCAAAAAGCTGAATTATTAGGTTACAAAAACTACGCAGAGTATGTTCTGGAAGAAAGAATGGCAAAATCTCCGACAAAAGTTATTGATTTTCTGAACGAACTTTTAACCAAAGCAAAACCTTATGCTGATAAAGAAATTGAAGAATTAAAATCTCTGGCAAAAGCAGACGGAATTGAAGAAATGCAAGGTTATGATCACGCTTTTTATGCTGAAAAACTGCGTAAAGCAAAATATGATCTTAATGATGAGGAATTAAAACCTTACTTTCCTTTAGATCAGGTTCAGGATGCTGTTTTTGGATTGTCAAAACAACTTTTCGGATTAACTTTTGAAGAAAGAAACGACATCCCGAAATATCATGAAGAGGTAAAGGTGTATGAAGTGAAAGAAGTCTTCGACTCCGCTCAGACTGACAGCCAACAATCATCAACCATCTACAAAGCTTTACTTTATGTAGATTATTTCCCGAGAAAAGGCAAAAGAGCCGGAGCCTGGATGACGAGCTACAAAAATCAGTATCAGAAAGACAGCGAAAATTCCCGTCCTCATATTTCCATTGTTTGTAATTTCAGCAAACCTACAAAAGACACTCCAAGCTTATTGACGTTTCAGGAGGTAACAACTTTATTTCATGAATTTGGTCACGCCCTTCACGGAATGTTGGCAGATACACAATACCCTACCCTCTCAGGAACTTCTGTAAAATGGGATTTTGTGGAACTGCCTTCGCAGTTTTTAGAAAATTTCTGCTACGAACCTGAATTCTTAAAAGCCTTCGCAAAACATTATAAAACAGGAGAAGTTTTGCCGGACGAAAAAATTGAGAAAATCGCACAGTCGAAAAACTTTATGGAAGGTTATCAGACATTAAGACAGCTTGGCTTCGGATTGCTGGACATGAATTACCACACCAAAGTTGAAGAGCTGGAGAATAAAAGTGTAAAAGAATTTGAGGATGAATATACAAAAGCCACCCAATTGTATCCTGCAAATCCTGAAACCGCAATGAGCCCAAGTTTTTCACATATTTTTCAGGGTGGATATTCTGCAGGGTACTACTCTTATAAATGGGCAGAAGTTTTGGATGCAGATGCATTTCAATATTTTAAGGAAAACGGAATTTTCAATCCGGAAATTGCTGCAAAATATAAAGTTCTACTTTCTTCTGGCGGTACCAAAGATCCGATGGAATTGTACAAGAATTTCAGAGGCAGCGAACCGAAGGTAGAGAGCCTCCTGAAGAGAGCATTTGGATAAACAAATTTAAAGTTCCCCTTGCTTAAAATCAAGGGGACTTTGAATTTTCTTATGGTAAAATTTGAGAATAATTCATCACTGTATATTATAACCAAAAACTTACAACATTCGTTAATTCAAAAAATTTTCTTCAAAACATTTCATAAAACATTAACAATCAATATACAATAATTATAATAAAATAAAAGACACAGATTGTATTGACGAATGTCATATAAATTAAATTGACGCTATGCGTAAATTTGGATGCTACCTGCAAGCACATCCAAAAAACCACATAAAACACTGAAAATCATAGCAATAATAAAAACTAAACAAAAACTCAGAATTTAAATTTAATGAAAAAAATCTTATTTAACATATTAACCGCACTTGTTTTAATAATATCAATATTCCTTTACATGAATAAGGATAAGTTTGTGTATGTAGGTTCAGTAGATATTATTGAAGTCGATTGCAGCAAAAAAGTTCAAATTTTGAGCGAAGTTTTAGAAAGTGACCAACGTATAAGAAAATCAAATGACTTCATCAAATACGCTAAAGAAGATCATAGGAATCAAGAATTAGTGATTAGTATTATTGAAAAGTGTGGTATGCCAACATTAAAGCAGGTAGGTCAAAAACAAATGGATGCAATCTGGCTGGGGCTGCAACATAGTACTAAAGAAATCAGAAAAAAGTATTTTCCACAAATAGAGAAAGCGGTTGAAAATGGAGACTTATCTAAACAACAATACACATTGATGAAAGATAGGATGTTAATGGACGAAGGAAAGCCTCAAATATATGGTTCACAAATAAAAAATGGTAAATTGTATGAATTAGAAAATCCTAAAACTGTGAACGAAAGAAGAAAAGAAATGGAATTGGAACCAATAGAGGATTATTTAAAGAATTTTAATATTAAGTTCAATCCGAATTAAAATACTACACATAACATCGGTTTGCAAAAGCAGTGGTAAAGATATAAATTAAAAGATTTTCGCATTTTTATCCGCAAAAAACATTTTTTATTTTCATAATTGTTACGAAAGTATAAAAAATATGCCTGCAGATAGCATCGGTTTTGCAAAAGCAGGGTTGAAGTTCCCTTTCGTTGAACTTTTTGTCATTTTTGAAAAATGAAAATGGTTTTTTCTCAGGGTAGTTTTTATATAACCATTTGGTAATCAAAGCTCCGCCTTCACAAAGCCGTTTCCCATTGATACCATATTCCCAACCAATAACCATTCCCACGAAATTTATCAAATAATTAGATCATTATCAAAAATGAGATCTAACTGAGACAGCATATTTGTTTATAACATCTTTAAAAGAATTGGCGCAAAAACAGAAGCAGAAATCTTTCTATGACAAGGAATAGAGAAAAGATTCAAAATTTGTTATTTTAAAGTTTATACCAAGAAAGTGTTTGGATAAATTTTAAAACTCCAAAAAATTGAATTTTGGAGTTTTTCTATCATAATAAAGCTTCAAAAAACATTTTATGACAAATTTATAGACACAAATAAAAAAAAACAAACACCTAATAAACAATAACTTAAAATATAATCACGTAAAATTTTTTAAATTTTTACTACCGTATAATTAATTCACAGTCGCATATTAACAAAATTGTTAACAAATAGTTAAATTTGTACATCTAATGACTTAAAGTGAATTTATAATTTCAACCTAAATTCATTATTTGATTTATTTAATTAAACCAAAAAACTGATCTTGAATATGAAAATTACCAATTACGGATTTACCCGTTGTTTAGTATGCGCTGTGATTTTATTCACTTTTTTGCTTTCATTAGCAGTTGTATTCATTTCTTGCGAATCAACCTCGTATATTATTATTGCGGCATTTTGTGCAGCAATGATGTTTTTAATATGGCGTATTCAGAGTGTCACCTATGAAGTATCCGGAAGTTGTTTAACGATAAGAAAATATCATCCGTTTACATTTAAGAAGTTTTATCATCCTTATATCGAACTGCCTCAATCAAGTATCTGCAATTACAAAGTATCTTCTTACTACGGAATAACAAAACTTACCTTAAGAATTAATACAAGCAGAAAAAAAGACTTTAAGATCACTGTCTATATGCTTGGTTTCAGCAATAGTCAAAACAAAAAAATAAAATCTTCACTACAGATGATAAAAGCCGGTGATCATCAATAAAACGATGTTGCGTATTTAGATGCAATTTTGAAGAAAAACAAAAATTACTTACTGTATTTAAAGAAAATTTAAATTACACACTTTATTTAAGATATTATTGCAACTTTTTTACTGAAAATTAACTTTAGCGTCAAGGTTCGTTTTAAATTTAAATTAAAAAAAAGACTATTTTTGCAACAAGAAAATTGGTAGATTGCTGTTTTTATATGTACATTGGCAATTATATACCAAACGATTAAATTTAAAACCACATGAAAAAAATAATTTTACTTTTCACTTTTTGTATAGGGTTTCTGGCTTTTTCTCAAATAAAAGTACTTAAAAATGAAACTTTAGTAGAGATTGGCAAAGAAAATTCTGTAGGTCTTTATAAAAAAGAAAATAGATTTACATTCAATTATCAGGATATTAATACCAGCAATCTTAATACTTTCAGGTCTTTTTCATTTAATGATGTGAATGGCGATGTGAGCGATCTCTATAAAATGATCAGCGATGGTTTTATTGATGAGCCAACCGGAAATATAACTCTGGAACTTCCTAATGATATTATCGAACTGCACTTTGAAAAAAATTACGGACAGCCCACCATGCAGTTTATACAGTATATTAACAAGAATAAAAAGTATGTAGGCAAATCTCAGTTTCTGAATAAAAAGCAAGTAGATAAAATTTTCGGTATCGGTACTTCAAAGGAAAACATGTACAAAAAAGCTGTTGTAAAGCAACCTGCTGTAAATCCGGTAACCAGTACTCCTAATAATACGGTTCAGAATACAGCTTCTGAGCAGTCTCAGCCTGCAAAAACCCCTGTAAAAACAAAAAAAACAAGAAAATAAAAGTTTTTGTTCCCAGTATAATAAGCTCATTCTGCCGGAATGAGTTTTTTTATTTATATTTTTGCTAAAATATTTTTACAATATGTCACTTCAGGTTATCAATCTAACAAAGAAATTTGGTGAGCAGACCGCTCTTAACAATATTAATATTTCTATTGACAAAAATGAAATCATTGGTCTTCTGGGTCCCAACGGAGCAGGTAAATCTACCCTGATGAAATCTATTGTTGGCGCATTGAAAATTGATGAAGGTGAAATTATTTTTAACGGAAAAAACATCTCCGACAATGAAATTGAATCTAAAAAAAGTATAGGTTTTCTTCCCGAAAACAATCCGCTTTATCTGGAAATGTATGTAAAAGAATATCTGCAGTTTGTTGCTGATATTCATAAAATTCCCCATTCCAGAATAGATGAAGTTATTGACCTTGTAGGAATTACGCCTGAAAAATTCAAAAAAATAAGTCAGCTTTCTAAAGGCTACAAGCAGAGAGTAGGTTTGGCACAGGCCATCATTCATCAGCCTGATTTGCTGATCCTGGATGAACCAACAAACGGACTGGATCCTAACCAAATTCTTGAAATACGAAATGTAGTAAAAGAAATTGGAAAAGAAAAGACGGTTTTGCTTTCAACACACATTATGCAGGAAGTTGAAGCACTTTGTACAAGAGTGATCCTTATTCATAAAGGAAATATCATTCAGGATTCTAATATTGAAGAATTTAAAGGTAAATTTTCAAGTCTTGAAGAGGCCTTTGCCAATTATACCCAATCTGTCGTAATTGAATAAAAGAGATCATAAAAAAAGCCGGTTCATGAATTCATGAGCCGGCTTTTTCATTCTGGAAAAACTATTCCGCAATTTCAATATTTGTTCCTTTTGTATGACTATTCATCTGCGGAGCATAATAGTTTTGGATCGTAGTAATGCCGTTAGAGAATTTTCCTGAAGCATTCGCCACATAATCGTACTCAAAAACATATTTTCCTTTCGGCATATATTGAATATAAAAATTGGTAGATGCATCTTTTGTAGACTGGTAATATCCCAGATTGTTTTTCCACTGATAACCTGAAATAACATCCAGAGGTTCAAATCCTGCAGCTCTCATATCTTTGATATGAATAAATTCCATTGGTCTGTCGGTATTCAGAATCATTCTTACCGTCACTTTATCACCCACTTTCAATGGTGTTTCGGAAGATATTTTCTGCAGTTCTTCACCATTTACAGTTTTTATTTTTTTATATAATTCTTTAATAACTGAAATGTAATTTTCTGAAGATCTTATTTTATCCAAATCCTCATAATATTGCCAGAATAAACCTCCCTGAACAATTCCTGCACCCGGTTTTGTTACGGTAACAGTCGCTAAATTTTTATCTAAAACATCTGTTTTTACAGCAGATTTTACATAACCTGTTGCCTGAGTTTCCGGCTTCAGTTCTTTTCCGCCCCAAATGATGGTTGCTTTGTCGCTTTCTGATGTCGTCCACGATTTTCCTGAATTTAAAATTGTAAAAATGACTTCCGAAGTTCCTCTTGAGCTTCCCCATGAATTGACTTCTTTCTGCGTAATCAACCAGATTTTCATATCTTCAATAAATTCCTGATCGTTTGGTTTCAGTTTATTGAAAGCTTCCAAAGCTCCTGCATGATTCACTACTTTTGAGCTGAACCAACCCCAATCATCCAGATTCTGCTTCCAGTAAACACCCTGAGTTTTTGAATCTACAGAAGTTTCTTTTAAATAATTTAATAATTTATTCGATACATCATTTAAACCATAATCATTCATCAATAACGCTGCACGATGCAATCCGAAGAAGGTAAAATCGGTTATTTTTGCAGTTTTTGATTTCTGTTCCACCAATGTTTTTAAGGTAGCTCCTTTTCCTTTCAAAGGATATTGTTTTTCCCAGTAGTTTCTTGTATCTAGATAATCTAAACTCCAGTTTGTCCAGACGTTTTCTTTTTTTACATCATAATATTTATCAATTTCATTATCAACATATTTCACCAAATTGGCAACCAATTCTTTCTGTTCTGAACTTTGATAATCCTTCACATTATCTTTCAACCAAGAATTGATTTTCCCTAAATTTTTAAGAATATACAACGAAGTAGAATATGAACTCGGGTAACCGGAGTACCAAGAAAAACCACCATCCGGATTCTGGAGTTTTTTGAAATCTTCCCAATCCTGATTCATTGAATTTTTCATTGTATTGGCATCAAACAACAAGGCTAATTTTTCCATTTGTTCTGTCTCATTTTTACTTTCCAAAACCCACGGAGTTTCTTCCAGTAAAAGCTGTTTCAACTCCTGATTTTTTTCAAGATTTGAAGTTAGTAATCCTTTATTCTGATATTCTTCAAAAACAGTTTTCAATTTCGGATTGGCTTTAAAAATTTCTGAAGCCAGAACATCAGCAAACCATTTATTAAAGATAACATCGGCAGAATTATTCTGATCGTTTTTAAGGCTTGGAAGCGCAAACATAATTTCCCAAATCGGATTGGTTGTCAGTTCCAGCGTATTTGAAACACTAGAAATTGTTGTAGAATTGGCATTTTTAAGATTATCTAAAACAAACGTCTTCGTTTCACCTTCTTTCACAAAAACAGGAACAGCTTCGGTCACCAACATTCTGTTGGGAAGAACGGCAACAGCTTTTTGTTCGCCATCAGAATATTGTCCGGCTTTTGCTACGACTTTCAAAATAATGGAAGAAACATTCTTAGGAACTTTTATTTTCCAGGTTAAAGCCGAATTTCCGTTTTCATCTAAATCAAAATTCTGAATGTTTGAATGTAAACCAAACTGAGGCGAAATATCTTCATTGGTAAAAGCATCCAAAATCTGCAAACTTGCAGAACCGCTTAGTTTTTTCGATGTTAAATTAGAGAGTTTTGACTGCAGATTCAGTTCATCGCCTTCTCTCAAAAATCTCGGATAATTTGGTGTTACCGAAAATTCTTTTTGCGTTACCACTTCTTTTTCCAATGTTGCTGCTCTTGCGTCTTTTGTGTGAGCTAAAAACATCAGTTTCCATTTTGTCAAAGCTTCCGGAGAAGTAAATTCAAAATTGACATTTCCTTCGGAATCGGTTTTTAAATCTGGGTAGAAAAATGCGGTTTCGTTAAGATTTTGGCGAACCTGAATACTTTTCAAAGCTTCTTCAACTGGAGGAAAATTCTCAACTTTCGGAGCTTTTACAGGTTCAGGAACAACATTTTGAATAACTTCAACTTTATCTTCCGCAATTGCAATTGCTTCTCTTTTAAACATACTTGATTTTGATTCTGCAATTGGCGGTGGTGGTGGCGCAGAATATTCTGCTGATTTTACTCCTTCTTGAACCAAAACTCCAGCCAATTCTCCTTGTATAGAATTTAAAAAACCATAATGATCAAACCAGTTAAATTGGGGGACATCAATATATTTTTCATTAGAATATTCCATTCTTTTCTGATAATATTTTTGAGCCAGATTTTCCCTTATATCATAAGAATTAAAAAATTCATAAGGTGTATATAATTTCTGCCAGTTAAAACTGTTCAAAGTAAACTGATCCAAAGACATATCATACATATTGGCTAAAACTTCTGCGTTGATTTTTTCTTTTTCGTTTCCTGAAATCTTTACTGACCATTTTTCTTTAGCATTAGGCTCAATTTTATCTCTGAAAGTTGTGGTTTCTATCTTTAATGGTTGTTCGGAGTTTTTTATGTTTAAATTAACAGTTTGAGTCTGAACATCATTAAATGCAACAACCTGAAACTGAATATTCAAACTATTCACATTTTTCTCTTTTGGAATATCAATTTCATATGTTAAAACTCCGCCTTGAAATTGACGAACTTCCAAAACTGTTTTGCCAGAACCATCCTGAACAAAAACGTTGACCAATGCATCAGGAATTGCGGTATAAGCATAGATTTTCGCTTTTTCACCTCTTGAAAATTCATCTTTTGGTTCTAAAACAGTTAAGAATGTTTTCTGATTGGGTTTCAGAGATTTTTTATCCCAAACACTAAAATTCTGAGAAGTTTTGATTGTGTCTTTACCTTCAATATTGTACAACTCAAGCTGGTAATTGCCTGCTTCCAGTTTTCCTAAATCAAGAGATTCTTCATTTCGTTTTGCTCCATTTAGAATAACAACTGAAGGTTTCCAGTTCTTAACTTCATCATTTTTATCGAATCGATCATGCGGAAACTTACTGATGAATTCTTCTTTTGAAAGTTGTGGTAAGTTCTGAACTTCCGATTTAAAATTATCTCTGAAAATCCTGTCTGGAGTTTCCAGCTTTGATAATTTAACCTGATAAGATTTTTTTAAATTTTGTTCGTTATAATTTTTCGTTTCTACTTTCAGTTTTACGTTTTCGTCTGCAAATACATTATTCAACTGATCTGCTTTTATGTAATGTGAAACTGAAGAAACTTTCAGATTTGTATCTGCAGATTGTGTTTCACCATTAATATCGGTTACAGAGGCGTTGATTGAATAATTGTCAATCTGAATCCCTTCCAGTTTTTCATCTTTTTTCAGATCTAATTTTATGGTAAACTCTCCTTTTTCGTTGGTTTTTACTTCTCCTAAAATTGAGTTCTCGTTATCATTATCATTGGGATACCACGGAAAATATCTCCATCTTATATTTTGTTTTTTGATCTCATAATTTACATTGGTGTTGCTTAAGGCGACTCCCGAAAACATTATTGCTTTTCCTTTCAGCTCGATGGTTTGTCCGTATTTATATTCTTCTTTTACAGGCTCAAAAGTCACTTCAAATTTCGGACGTTTGTATTCCTCAACTCTAAAATATTTATATCCGTCCGTTCCGCCATCTGTTACAAAACGGAAATTTCCATTTAATTTTCCTTTAGGCAAAATAAAACTTCCGTGATAGGAACCAAATTCGTTGGTTGTAAAATTTTGAGAAGAAACTTCCTGATTATTTGTATCGTATAAAGTAATTTTCTGTTTTAATCCAAAAGCAACTCCTTCAATTTCTTTTTCAATTCTGGTATTGATTACCTTAAAATAAACAGTTTGTCCGGGTCTGTAAATTGCTCGGTCTGTGAAAATCTGGGCTTTAGTGCGTGTGATTTGTTTATTTTCACTATTGTTGTAACCTCTGTTTCCGTAGACTTCCATCATCTGAAAGTTGTTCGTTTTTGGCTGTTGAATCAAGAAAGTTCTGTAATAATCTGTACTCTTTGACTGGGGAAATTTAAAAATTCCTTTATCATTAGTTTTACCTTCTATTTTTGCTAAAGTATTATTAGAAACAAATTCATAAAATGTAAGATTTTCATTGATAACAGGTTTTCCGTTTTCACTGTTAACCAATTTCAGTTCATTTGATAATTGATCTCTTTCTGTTTTAGTCTGATAAATAACTTTGTTATCTGAAACCAGAAAATAAAAATCTTTTTCTGCTTCGGCATCTTTGGCACTGATTCCAACAACAGAATATTCGGCAAGATAAATTCCTGATGGAAGCGGTTTTATTTCTAAAGATGTTTTGTGATTCTGAAAATCTTTAGGATCATTTAATTTGTAAACCTCTTTTTTAACAAGGCTTTTTTTAATCTTATCAAATTTGTTGGAGTAAGAATTTTTTGCATATTGTAAAAACGATGTCAAATCATCTTTCACCTCGTAAATATTAATCGAAAAAGCGGAAACATTTTTATATTCTGCAACCAGATGAATCGGTCTGTTACTTTGTGTTTGCTCTTCATATTTCAAACCCAAATAAGGATTGGTAATCTGATTTTCTTTATTTTTAATATTTTCTAAAAACAGAGACTTCGGATATTGAGTTTTTGCAAGATTGGCAATTTCTAAAGCTTCCTTTTGTCTGTTTTTAATGATTAATTCATTCATGATTTCTTCCATCACAAGAACTTTGTAATCACCGTTAATATCAGATTTCACAATTGCCTGAAGTTGCTCCAGTTTATCTTTGCATTGAGTAAACTCGCAGTTTTCAGACAATTTCTGATGCATGAAATACAATTTAGAATTTCCTGAATTCTGAGCAATCAATTCGTCAAAAACTGTATTGATTACGGCTCTGTTTTCCGTCAATTCATTTTTGGTAAAAAGTTCGTTATTGTATAAAAAACTAATTTTTCGTAAAGAATACCAATCCTTCAACGTAGGAAAATAAAAAACATCATCTGTATTTGAAAAAGCATCTTTATATTTCACAAAAGAAACTTTTTTCATCGCCTCGCTTTGCTGATCAAGCTCTTTAAAATTTTTATTTAAATAATTTTTAAAATCAAGTTTGCTCCACGTTTCAATTTGTGAAACATCCTGAGAATTCATATTGGTTCTTCCGTTTATTTCCCATGAATGCTCATTATAATAATCTAACATAAATCCCGATAACAGAACTTTATAAACCAAAAGATCCTCACCTTTCAGTTTTTTTTCTGAATTCTGAAGCTTTGCAAAAAACTTTGAAGCTGAATCGTTTTTTTCATCATCAGAAGTCTGATTGACGATACTGAATTCCGCTTTCAAAGAACGGATCAACTGCAGCGCATTATTTTCTTTCATAGCCTGGTTTTGTATTTCTAAAATAAGAGGCAAACTAGATTTAAAATTTCCTTTGGATGAATTTACCTGTACTTTTTTCCATTGCTGATCGTAGTAATTTTGTGAAAAAACCATCGAAAAATTAAGTAAAAGCAGGAATAAGAACGAAATCTTGGAATATCTTTGCATAAGTGTTATTTTTACTAAATGAATTGCTTAAAAGTACTGAAAAAAACCGTTATAGATAGCCAATTATACGTCTCTTTAATGGGAACTTTTTTTGCGGTTTTTTTCATGCTGGAGCAAAATACATTCCGTTTTCCTTCGGTACTTTTAATATTTATCACCTATTTCAGCGGCTATCTTTACACCAAATATCAAAAAACAAAGCATTTTTACAAAATTCTTGTTCTTAACATTTTTGCGGGAATCGTATCAGCTGTTTTAATTATTTTTAATCATAATGAAATACGATTGCTAAAATGGTTTATTATTGTGATTTTAGGCTTGCTTTACAACAGTTTTTTTCTTGAAACATACATTCGGAAAATCCCCTTACTGAAAGTATTTTATGTCGGATTGGTTTGGGGATTGGTGAATTGCTGGCTTACGCTGCCAGAATTTAATATTCCTGTATTTCTTATCAGCTTCTTTTTTATTACAGCTATGGTTTTACCTTTTGACATCAGAGATATGGAAAACGATACTATTCAGACTTTTCCTAAACTCATTGGGGTACAAAACACCAAATACCTCGCTTACCTTTTGGTTTTTATATCTGTCCTTTTATCTCTTTTTTATCTGAAATTTCAATACGGACTAAGTATATTTCTAACTGCAATCATTACTTTTATTCTAATTTACTTTTCTGAAAGCAAACGGGATGATGCTTATTTTTCTTTCGGAGTTGAAACCTGCTGCGGTTTGCCGTTTTTATTTTGGATTATTTATCTTTACTTAAAATTTTGAGAGATGGAAAATATTGAAATATTGAGAAGCCAGTTGATGGAAAAAATTTTTTCTACTAAAAACATAGGTGTTTTGAAAGCTGTAAACGATTTATTAGAATCTGTAAAAGCAAAAGATGAAGATGAATATATTTTTTCTGAATCTCAGAAAGAACTTCTTATGATCGGAGAAGAGGATATTAAATATAGAAGAGTGACTACCGATGAAGAACTTAGAAAACTTGATGAAGAATGGATGAGATAATAATCATTTGGTCAAACATCGCAATCTCACAAAGAAATAAGGTTTTTGAATATTGGAATCACCGAAATAAAAGCAATAGCTATTCAAAAAAAATCAATACAGAAATATATAAAAATTTAGATCTTTTAAAAATAAATCCTTTGATGGGTAAACTTGGTAGTATAAAACCATTTAGAATTTTACATCTAGGAAACTACAGTCTTGTTTACAGACAATCAGAATCAGTCATTTATATCATTTCCTTTTGGGATAATCGTCAAAATCCTGAAAAACTGAAAAAACTTTTGGGATTATGATCATCAAAAAGCTCTCCCTTTACAATTTCAAAAATCATTCAGAAAAAACGTTTGATCTTTCTCCGCAAATCAACTGTTTTGTGGGAAACAACGGTGTGGGAAAAACCAATATACTGGATGCTCTGCATTATCTTTCTGTAGGGAAAAGTTTTTTGGGAAATACAGACCTTAATAACATCAAAAAAGATGAAGATTTTTTCTCCATCAACGCAGAAATTCAAAATGATGATTCTGAGGATATTATTAAAATTTCCCAACCGAAAGAAGCCAAGAAAATCATCAAAAAAAATGATAAAACGTATGATCGTTTAGCAGATCATATTGGCTATCTGCCGAGTGTAATGATTTCGCCTTATGACTCAAACCTCATCTCAGATTCGGGAGAAAGCAGAAGAAAATTTCTGGATGCCATGATTTCACAAACCGATTCTGAGTATCTTTTTGGGTTAATACAATATCAGAAAACCATTCAGCAGAGAAATGCTTTGCTAAAATATTTCGCCAAAAACAGGACATGGGACAAAGATTCTTTAGAAATTTATGACGATCCCATCACCAAATCCGGAACTCAGATTTATAAGAAGAGAAAAAGTTTTGTTGAAAAACTCAATCCGATTGTACAGAGTTTTTATGAAATAATATCAGGCGGAAAAGAAAGCGTATCTGTTGTTTATGAATCTCACTTACTGGAAGATTCATTTGAAAATTTACTGAAAGAAAGTCTGGATCGCGACAGAATGCTTACCTACACTTCGAAAGGTATTCATAAAGATGATCTTTTGTTTGATATGGATTCGGTTCTGATCAAAAAAATAGGTTCACAGGGACAACAGAAATCATTTTTAATTTCATTAAAACTAGCACAGATGAGTCTGGTAAAAGAACTTACCGCGAAAACTCCTATTCTTCTGTTAGATGATATTTTTGACAAATTAGATGATACCCGTGTTGCGCAGTTGATAAAACTCGTAAATCAGGAAAACTTCGGGCAGATCTTCATTACAGATACTCACCGAGAACGTACAGAAAGTGTGGTAAAAAAAATTAATGAGGAAAGTATAATTTTTGAGGTGTGATTTAGATGCGGGATTCGAGGTGCGGGATTCTGAATCCGGGGTTTTGAAATTGGGATACGGGTTTTGGGATAGGTATTTTGTATACGAGTTTGAAATTTCTTTTTTAATTTTATAAAAACACAAATACAATGAGTTATAGAAATTTAGATATTTATAAAATGGCTTTTGATTTATTTCCAAAGGTTCATAAAGCATCTTTTCTTCTTCCTAAATTTGAATTATACGAATTAGGAAGTCAATTGAGAAGGTCTGCTGATTCAGTTGTTACTAATATTGTTGAAGGTTACGGACGTTCAATTTATAAAAATGAATATTACAGATTTCTTGTATTCAGTCATGCAAGTAATGATGAAACAATCAATCATTTAGAAAAAATTATGGTTTTATATCCTGAGTTTTCTACGGAATTTGAAGTTTTGAAACATCAATATGATTTGTTAGGTGGAAAAATTAACAATTACAAAAAATGGGTGAAAGAAAATTGGAATGAAAACAAATCTTAAACTCAAAACCTATTTAAACCTCGAATATGCGAATCCCGAAACCCATATCTCATCATGAAACGAAATAAAAAACGTGAATTTCAATCTTCAGAACTGGTGAAATCTTTTGCCAGAATTTATGGATTTGAAGATAAACTGGTTGCTTTTGAAATTAAAGATTATCTGGAAGACTATTTGGACGAATCTCTATTTCAGGAAATTGAGAGTGTAAATCTGGACAATAAAATTATTCAGATCAGAATCAACTCACCTCTACTGAAAAATGATTTTAAAATGCGTAAAAGCTTTTACCTGAAAAAATTTCAGGATCAATTTGGTGAAGACAAATTTACTGACCTTCTGGTTTTATAGAACTTTTGCTTCTGACCATTGCCGTCACTTTAGAATCAAAATTAGAACGGATGGGCAGGAAAAACTTCAGCGGATGTCTCAGAAAATACTTGAAAATAGCGCGGTAAATCTCCCGCACCTCACCAAGATTCATTTTTCTTGAACGAAACGCTAAAAACATAGATAAGCTAAAACTCACCAGGAAATTGAAAAATCCTATAAGAAAAACAGTAATCAGAGAAATCCAGAATGTGTAAGAATCTATGGTAAAATCTTTTCCGTACAAGCCTAAAGCAAAATTCCCTGCGGCAAAAGTAATGTGACGGATATCCAGATCTAACCCGAAAAAAAGCCCTATAGGCGCTGTTGCTCCAAGAAAAACCCCAAACCAAAAATTAGAAATTATTCCGGGCCAGTTCTTAGCATAATATCTTGATAAACTCTGAGCAAACCGGTCTCCGAATAACCTTTTAACTGACTGATTTTTAGCAATCCTTTGCGGAATCTGAAAGAAAACCGAATTATTCCCAATATTTCCTGAAATAATGCCGGAAATGAAAAGATAAAAACCAGCAATACAAGCATGCAGAATTGCTTTCGATTTAAAAGGATCTAAATCTCTTAAAAGCTTATCTGATCTTTCAACGGCAAGATTTTGTGAGAAAAATACATCCAGCCCGTAAATAATCGCAACAGCAACCGGAAAAGCCAGCAAAACATTTCCAACAAAAGCTATAAACTGACTTCTGAAGAGTTTAGACACCAGATCTGCAAATTCTGTATAATTACTGTTTGATTTTTCCTGTTCAGACAATACTTTTGTCATTGTTGCCGCTGTCATTGCAGGCTGTTTGGTAGCCAAAGTATAACCCATAAGATAAATCATCACAAATCCCATTGCATAATTGAGCGAGTACAAAAATGCATGAAAAAAGTCGCTTCCGGGCATAAAGCCGTACAGCATTTTCAATACACAGAGTGCACCTACGATAATTCCGCCGCCACTTGCTTTATAAAACATCTTAACGTACTGATACCTATTGGAAGTAATGTAATGCGTTCCTGCTTCTGCAGTATGATTGGTAATCAGATGAGAAAGCAATCTGGTACTGTCATTAAAAAGATCAGAAATATTATTTTTTGAAGATTTATATTTTAAAATATTAAAAATCAACTGTTTTGATTTTACGATAATATCTCTTTCGTTGTCTATAACTAGTAAATTAAGAATCTCAGAAATCCGTTTGGTCTGTTGGCGGATTTTAAGCAAAGACTGATTTATTTTACCGGAAATTCCGTATTTCGAAGAATTTTTAAATGCAATTCCTACAAAATCCTGACATTGCTGCAGATAAATTTTAATCTGTTTATATCTGCTGTCTTTGGAATGAAGCTGTATAGCAGAATCTTCTTCAAACTCTTCCCGTAATGATTCCAGCTCATTTTGCAGTGCCAAAAAGGGATTATCAAAATTTCGGTATTCGGGAGCCATTCTCACCACTTCCACTTCAAGAGCCATCCCGGTCACCCTCCAGGAAAGAATGTTCATAGAAAATATCAGTTCATTTTTCACCTTAGAACTCTGAATAAAATCGGAAATTCCAAGAATCTGCATCATTTCATCGACTTCATTTTCCGGCAGATTATGAAAATATTCCAAATCCTGCTTTGGTCTGAAGCTTACATTGTCAATAAGATACCAAACCGTATTTTCATTTTCTACAGGAGGTAAAACTTTATTAAGAATTCTCTTTTTGAGTTCGGGAAAAAAAGCATTTTCAGATAAAATACTTGCCTCCGTCAATGAAAGATTAAAAGGTCTTTCAGAAAAAACTCTGTATAGATAGTAGTTGAAGTTATCTGCAAAATGTTGGTTTTGTTTAAAAAAATTGAGAACATCCGTAAAGTCAGCCTTCTTTATTGCTTCCAAAAAATCGGCTAAAGGTTCTAAAGAAGCAGTTTCGTTCTTAAAAGAAAAATACTTTTTAAGAACAGATTTAAAGTTCCCCGTATTTGAACTAAAAAATTTCATTAGTACAAAGATACTATTTCAGGCTCACATTTCTCATTTGTCTCATAATCCAGCTGTGTTTTTTTCTAAGATACGCAGACGGATTTTTGGGATCGTACTTTTTAGGATTGGGCAGAACGGCTGCAATCCACGCTGCTTCAGATGTATTGAGATCTTTTGAGGATTTGCCGAAGTAATACTGTGCTGCGGCTTCCACTCCAAAAACTCCTTGTCCCATTTCTATAGAATTGAGATAACGCTCAAGAATTATATCTTTACTCCAGACTTTTTCTATTATGAAAGTATAAATTGCTTCCAGTCCTTTCCTGATCCAGCTTCTACCCTGCCAAAGAAATACATTTTTAGCGGTCTGCTGAGAAATTGTGCTTCCGCCTCTGATTTTTTTACCTTTTTCATTGTATTTCATGGCTTTTTCAATCGCTGTATAATCAAAGCCATTATGCATAAAAAATTTCTGGTCTTCCGAGGCAATGACCGCTTTTTTCACATTATTTCCCATTTCATCATAGGAAATATAATCACGCTGCAATTTTCCGTACTTTATAATGCCGCCGATCTGTGTAATGGTAATTGGAGGATTAAAAAATCTTCCCCAAACGATAAAAACCACATTCAGCAAAAGAATTATAAAAATAAATTGTTTTATCTTTTTCCACATAAGCATAAACTTGATGCAAAAATATAAAAATACTGCGAGTTACTTTAATTCATGTAAATAAGTAATTTTATCATCGGGTAAAAGTTCGGGGTGAAGGATTTTAATGTAATCCTTCAATACCCAGTCGCAGCGCACAATTCCCTGTTCAAAAAAATCGTT
>JAANMY010001847.1_pt1 | contig 22036 bp, 18 predicted proteins | sample 7279691 | NCBI WGS metagenome assembly JAANMY01 (sample SAMN14094543, study PRJNA606508) | bioreactor metagenome | isolation source: A lab-scale SPAN reactor treating ammonium-rich wastewater day 388 | place: Ireland: Galway | collected 2018-02-07
CCCAGGCTTGGGCAAAGGCCTTGAGCAGGCGCAGCGGCAGCAAGGCCAGCGTGAGCAGCCCTTTGCCGCGCACGCCAGAGAAGTCGATTGTTTCTAAAGGAAAGCCCTGGGGCGGCACCAGGCGCTCTTCCATGCTGCCAGGGGCCCCCAGCCAATGGACTTTCCAGCCCTGCTCGCGCAGCGCCTGGGCAACGGCCAGGCCGGGGAAGATGTGCCCACCGGTGCCGCCCGCCATGACCAAGGCGGTTTTTTGTGTAGCACTCATCACGCTCTCCTGGGGCTTTGCAGTGCTTTGTTTTCGTAATCTACACGCAAAACAACGGCAATAGCTATCAAATTAAATAATATGGCGGAACCGCCGAAGCTCATCAGCGGCAAGGTCAGCCCTTTGGTGGGCAGCGCCCCCAGGTTCACGCCCATATTGATAAAGGCCTGAAACCCCATCCAAATGGCCACCCCTTGCGCCACCAGGCCCGAAAAAACGCGGTCCAAAATAATTGCCTCGCGGCCAATTTCGGTCATGCGCCGCATCAGCCAGTAGAAGGCAAAAATCAACACCATCAGGCCGACAAAGCCAAACTCCTCGCCGATCACCGAGAACAGAAAATCGGTGTGCGCCTCGGGCAACCAATGCAGTTTTTCCACACTGCGGCCCAGGCCCACGCCGGTCACCTCGCCGCGCCCGATGGCGATCAGCGCGTGCGTGAGCTGGTAGCCCTTGCCCAGGGCATGCTCCATGTCCCAGGGGTTGAGGTAGGCAAAAATGCGCTCGCGCCGCCAGGGCGAGGTGGCGATCATGGCTACAAAGGCCAACACCACCAGCGCCCCCATGCCAAAGAACATGCGGGCATTGACCCCACCCAAAAACAAAATCCCCATGGCGATGATGACGATCACCAAAAAAGCGCCCATGTCCGGCTCGGCCAGCAGCAGCACACCAACAATCAGTACGGCAAACGCCATGGGCAGCACGGCACGAAAGAAGCGCTCTTTCACCGCCATGCGCCGCACCATGTAGTCGGCGGCGTACAAAAGCACGGCGAATTTGGCCAATTCGGAGGGCTGAAAATTCATCACCCCCAGCGACAGCCAGCGCCGCGAGCCATTGACGGATACGCCCACGTGGGGGATGAGCACAATCACCAGCAGCACCAGCGCCAGCATGAAAATGCGTGGGGCCAACTGCTCCCAGCGCTCCATCGGCACTTGAAAGGCCAGCAAGGCCGCCACAAAGCCCACACCCAGCGAGATGGCGTGGCGCAGGGCGAAGTGGTAGGGCAGTATCTTGCCAAAGCGCGGGTTGTCGGCCATGGCAATCGAGGCCGAATACACCATCACCAGCCCCCAGGCCAGCAGGCCAATGACCACCCAAATCAGCGCCTGGTCCAGGCCCAGCGTGGTCGGCGGCAAGGCTTTGCTGCGGTACTGGGCATCGCCCACGCGCACGGGCAGGACATCGACGGGCTTGTCCTGCGGGCCGCGCATCCAGCCGGTCAGGCGTGTGCGCCAAGAGCGGTGCGCCGAGGGCGCAGCGGACTGCTCGGGCGTGTGGTCCGTCTTTTGCTTGGCCATTAACTGCCCACCTCCAGCACCTGCCCGGCGGCCTCGGCCAGGGCTTGCACGGCCTCGGTAAACACCTGGGCGCGGTGGGCGTAGTCGCGGAACATGTCCATGCTGGCGCAGGCCGGCGAGAGCAACACGGCATCGCCCGGCTGCGCCTGGGCACGGGCCAGTAGCACGGCGCTGGGCAGATCGGCGGCATCGTGCAGCGCCACCCCGGTGGGGGCCAAGGCCTGGCGGATGGCGGGCGCATCGCGCCCGATCAACACCACGGCGCGCACATACTGGGCCACGGGCGCGGCCAGCGGGGCAAAGTCTTGCCCTTTGCCCAGGCCACCCAAAATCAGCACGATGCGCTGCTGCGGCCCCAGCCCGTGCAAGGCGGCCACGGTGGCCCCCACATTGGTGCCCTTGCTATCGTCGAAGTACTCTATGCCATCGACCAGCCCCAGGGACTGCACCCGGTGCGGCTCGCCCCGGTATTCGCGCAGGCCAAACAAGAGCGGTGCCAGCGGGCAGCCTGCTGCCTGGGCCAGGGCCAGCGCCGCCAGGGCGTTGCAGGCGTTGTGCAGGCCGCGAATGCGCAGCACATCGGCCGGCAGCAGGCGCTGCAGAAACAGGCTGCCATCGGGCCCGGCCTCGTCGTGCGCGCGCACCAGCCAGCGCATGCCATTGACTTCTTCCAGGCCAAAGTCGCCCGGCTGCTGCGGCAGGTTGCTGCCAAAGGTGGTGTGCCAGCGCGGCTGCAGCTTGCCGCCCTTCAATTTCACCGGCGCAGGCAGCATGGCCATGACGGCCTCGTCCTGGCGGTTGAGCACCATGCAGCCTTGGGCCCCAAACACCCGTGCTTTGGCGGCGGCGTAGGCGGCCATGCTGCCGTGCCAGTCCAGGTGGTCTTGCGTAATGTTGAGCACCACGGCCGCACTGGGCGCGAAATCTTGCACGCTCTCAAGCTGAAAGCTGGACAGCTCCAGCACCCAGGCCTGGGGCAAATTTTCAGCGTCTAGGTGGTGCGTGAGGGTATCGAGCAGGCTGGGGCCGATATTGCCCGCCACCGCCACCGACCAGCCCGCATGCTCCAGCAAGTGCCCCGTGAGCGCGGTGACCGTGGTTTTGCCATTGGTGCCGGTAATGGCCAGCACTTTGGGCGCATAGCCGTGCTGCTGGGCCAAGGCGGCCAGGGCTTTGGCAAACAAATCCAGCTCGCCGCCCACCGGCAGACCGATGGCGCGGGCGGCATCAACCACGGGCGCAATCTCCTGCGGGGCCAGCCCGGGGGAGCGGTACACGCTGCGCACGTCCTGCCCGGCCACCAACTCGGCGCTGAACGGCCCGGCGATAAAACGCACACTGGGCAACTCGGCCTGCAGCAGCGCCAACTGCGGCGGCGCACTGCGCGTATCGGCCACCGTCACCTGCGCCCCGGCGCGAACGCACCAGCGGGCCATGGCCAGCCCGGATGCACCCAGGCCCAGCACCAGCACGCGCTGGCCGCGCAGGTGCTGGGCGGCATCCTGCGGCCACACAGCAGGCACCGGGGGCCACTGCACGGCGGCCAGCGGCAGGTCGGTCTGCGCGTCGGCCGCGTCCGTGGCCGCAGCGGCTTGATCGTCTTGAAAAATCTGCGCGACAAAGGCCGCCGCGTCGCTGGCGGCGGTCAGCGCTTTGTTTTCAGGAGCTGTACCCGCTTGTTTTTCAATGCTTTCAGGCATATTTACCTCTGAAACCTTCATTTCATCAGCGAGGGCAGCTAGGTTTTGATTCTCTTGCACCATGGCGCTTACCGCAGTTTCAGGGTGGACAGGCCAATCAGGCACAGCAGCATGGTGATGATCCAAAAGCGCGTGACAACTTGGGTTTCCTTCCAGCCGCTTTTTTCAAAATGGTGGTGCAGCGGGGCCATTTTGAGCAAGCGCCGCCCTTCGCCGTAGCGCTTTTTGGTGTATTTGAAGTAGGCCACCTGCAGCATGACGGACAAGGCCTCCAGGACAAAAATGCCGCCCATGATGGCCAGCACGATCTCTTGGCGCACGATGACGGCAATCGTGCCCAGGGCACCGCCCAGGGCCAGCGCTCCCACATCGCCCATAAAAATTTGCGCCGGGTGGGCGTTGAACCACAAAAAGGCCAGCCCCGCGCCGGCCATGGCCCCGCAAAACACCAGCAGCTCGCCCGTGCCCGCAATGTGCGGCAGGTGCAGGTATTTGGCGTAGGTGCTGCTGCCCGTCACGTAGGCAAAAATGCCCAGCGAGGCGGCCACCAAAATCACCGGCATGATGGCCAGGCCATCGAGCCCATCGGTCAAATTCACCGCATTGCTCGCGCCGACAATGACCAAATACGTCAGCACGACAAAGCCCAGCACGCCCAGCGGGTAGCTGACCTGTTTGAAAAACGGCAGCATCAGCCCGGTTTGCGGCGGCAAATCCATCGAAAAACCCGATTGCACCCAGGTGATGAACAGCTCAAAAGCCCGGGCATTGCTGGACTCGGAAATGCTGAACACCAGCGCCAGCGCCGCCAGCAGGCCAATGACCGATTGCCAGAAATACTTCTCGCGCGAGCGCATGCCTTCGGGGTCTTTATTCACCACCTTGCGCCAGTCGTCCACCCAGCCAATCGCGCCAAAACCGAGGGTGACGATCAGCGTCGTCCAGACAAAGCGGTTGCTCAGCTCAAACCACAGCAGGGTGGAGACGGCAATCGACAACAAAATCAGCACCCCGCCCATGGTGGGCGTGCCGCTTTTGACCAAATGCGTTTGCATGGCGTAGCCGCGAATGGGCTGGCCCACTTTCAGCGCCGTGAGCATGCGAATCGCCTTGGGGCCAATCCACAGACCGATGAGCAAGGCGGTCATGGCCGCCATCACGGCGCGGAAGGTGATGTACTGCACCACGCGCAAAAACGTCCAGTCCGGCTGCAGGCCTTGCAACCACTGGGCCAACCAAATCAACATACCCCTGCTCCCTGCTGGGCGCTGGCCGCTTGCAGCGCCTGCACCACCTGTTCCATGCGCATGCTGCGCGAACCCTTGACCACCACGCTGGCCACCCCGGCCTGCACCGCTGCCAGCACCTGCGCTTGCACGGCGGCCATGTCGCTGCCATGCCACCCGGCGGGGCCAAATGCGGCCACAGTGCCCTGGCTTTGCGGGCCCAGTGCTATCAATTGCTCAATCCCGGCGGCGCGGGCACTGTGCCCTACCTCGGCGTGAAAGGCCGGGCCTTGGTCGCCCACCTCGCCCATATCGCCCAGCACCAGCAGGCGCGGGGCGGGCAGCTCGGCCAGCACGGCAATGGCTGCTTGCATGGAATCGGGGTTGGCGTTGTAGGTGTCGTCCACCAGCGTCAGCGTGCGCCCCTGCCAGGGCAGGGCCAGCGCCCGGCTGCGCCCCGTCACCGGGGTGAAGGCCTGCAGGCCCTGGGCAATGGCCGCCAAGGGCACGCCGGCCGCCACCGCGCAGGCGGTGGCCGCCAAGGCATTGCGCACGTTGTGCCGCCCGGCAATGTGCAAGGCGGTGTGCAGCGGGCCGTGCGGGGTGCTGATGCTCACCTGCCAATGGTCGCCCTGCCACACGGCGTGCGACGCTTGCACATCGCCCACGCCAGCGCCAAAGGTGAGCACCGTGCGCCCAGCGGCCAAGCCTTGCCACAGGGGGGTAAAGACATCGTCCGCCGGGAACACGGCCGTGCCATCCACCGGCAGCATGGCCAGCACGCTGCCGTTTTCTTCGGCCACGGCCTGCACGGTGTGCATGAATTCCTGGTGCTCGCGCTGGGCGTTGTTCACCAAGGCGATGGTGGGCTGTGCAATGCAGGCCAGGTCGGCAATCTCGCCGGGGTGGTTCATGCCCAGCTCGACCACGCCCAAGCGGTGCTGCGCGGTCAAGCGCAATAGCGTCAGCGGCACGCCAATCGCGTTGTTGAAATTGCCGCGCGTGGCAAAAGCGGCCTCGCCCGCTGCGGCGGTCAGGATGCTGGCCAGCATTTGCGTGACGGTGGTTTTGCCATTGCTGCCGGTCACCGCCACCAATGGCAGGCCAAACTGGCTGCGCCAGCCGGCGGCCAGCGCCCCCAGGGCGGCGGTGGTATCGCTCACCTCCAGGCACGGCAAACCGGGCAGGCTGCGCCCCAGCTCGACCACGGCGGCAGCGGCACCGGCCGCTTGGGCCTGGGCCAAAAAGTCGTGTGCATCCAGGCGCTCGCCGCGCAGGGCGATAAATAAATCGCCGGGCTGCACGCTGCGGCTGTCGGTGTGCACGCGCTGCAGGGCAAGGTGCTGGGCCCCTTCGGCAGCAGCGGCACTGCCGTACTGCACCTGGGGCAGGGTCTGGGCTATCCAGGCAGCCGCCTGGGCCAAAGTCATCATGGCTGGGTTCTTTCTTGGCGGGCCTGCACGGCGCGTGCGGCCTCGTGGTAATCGGAAAACGGGCGTTTGTGGCCCTGCGCGTCTTGGTAATCTTCGTGGCCTTTGCCGGCCAACAAGACCACATCGCGGGCATCGGCCTGGGCAATGGCCTGGGCAATGGCGGCTGCGCGGTCCAGTTCATAAGGGGTCTGGGGGCGCATGCCGGCCAAGATATCGGCCACGATGGCCTGTGGATCTTCCAGGCGCGGGTTGTCGCTGGTGACCAGCACCTGGTCGGCCCCTTGCTCGGCGGCGGCCCCCATCAGCGGGCGCTTGCGGGCATCGCGGTTGCCGCCACAGCCAAACACGCAGCACAGCCGCCCACCCCGCGCCTGGGCCAAGGGGCGCAAAGCGGCCAGGGCTTGCTGCAGGGCATCGGGGGTGTGCGCGTAGTCAATGGCCACCAAAGGCTGGCCCACCACGGCAATTTGCTGCATGCGCCCAGGCACGGGTTGCAAGCTGGCGCACGCCGCCACGGCCTGCGCCAGGCTGTGGCCTTGGCCGCGCAGGGTGGCCAGCACGCCCAACAGGTTGCTGATGTTGTACTGGCCAATCAGGGCCGTTTGCATGGGCTGGCGCTGCTGGCCCTCTACCACGGTAAAGGCCATGCCTTGGGCGGTGTGGGCAATGTCCACGGCCATCAAGCGCGCGGGGTGCTGCAGGCCCACCGTCCACACCTCCAGCGCGCAACGCGGGGCCAGCGTTTGCGCCAGCGCCCGGCCTTGGGCATCGTCCACATTCACCACGGCCACGCGCAGGCCGGGCCAATCGAACAGCTGGGCCTTGGCCTGCCAGTAAGCATCCATGCTGCCGTGGTAGTCCAGGTGGTCTTGGGTGAAGTTGGTAAAGACAGCAGTATCAATAGCAGTCCCCGCAAGGCGATGCTCAACTATTCCAATAGATGAGGCCTCAATGGCTGCAAATCCAGCGCCAGCAGCTATGAACTTTGCAAACTCGGTCTGCAGCAGCACCGGGTCGGGTGTGGTCATGCCGGTGCTGGTGAAGTGCGGCGGCAAGCCCACCCCCAGGGTGCCAACCATGGCACAGCGCGGCAGGGCGTGGGCCAGCCACCAGGCGGTGCTGGTTTTGCCATTGGTGCCCGTGACCGCCACAATGCGCAGCGCCTGCGCGGGGTGGCCCAGCCACTGCGCGGCCAGGCTGCCGGTGACGGCTTTCAGGCCGGTAAAGCTGGCAATGCGGGCATCGGCAAACGCAAAGTCGGCGCTGCCGTCGTGCTCCACCAAGCAGGCCGCAGCGCCGTGCGCCAAGGCCTGGGCGACAAAGGCGCGGCCATCGACTGCGGCCCCCGGCCAGGCAATAAAAATATCGCCCGGCTGCACGTGGCGGCTGTCGGTGCGCAACTGCCCCTGGGGCGCATGCGCGCGCAACCAAGCCAAGGTGCTGGGCAGATCGGATAAATGCAAAAAAACTGAACTCACAAAGATTCCTCGACCGGATCGGCGACGATTTGGGGCTGCACAGCCATGTCCGGCGGCACGCCCATAAAGCGCAAACTTTGTTGCACCACGGCACTGAACACCGGTGCGGCCACGGTGCCGCCGTAATAGGTGCCATTGTTGGGCTCATCGACCATGACGGCGACGATGATGCGCGGCTCTTCCACCGGGGCCAGGCCGGTAAACCACGCGCGGTATTTGCCGGCGGCATAGCCCTTGCCCACCTGTTTGCGCGCCGTGCCGGATTTGCCGCCCACGGAGTAACCCACCGTTTGCGCCCGCTGCCCCGTGCCCCCCGGGCCGGTGGCCAGGGCGAGCATGTGGCGCACGGCATTGGCCGTTTTAATGGAGAAGATCGGCACCCCCACGGGCGGCTGCTTGAGCTTGAGCATGGAGGCCGGAATCACCCGCCCATCATTGGAAAACACGGTGTACGAACGCGCCATTTGCAGCAAACTGGCCGACAGGCCATAACCGTAGGACATGGTGGCTTGCTCAATGGGCCGCCAGCTTTTAAAGGGCCGCAAGCGCCCACTGGCCACACCGGGGAAGGCAATTTGCGGCTTTTGCCCATAGCCCACGGCCGAGAAGGTTTCCCACATTTCCTGGGCGGTGAGTTGTTGGGCAATTTTGGTCACCCCAATATTGCTGGACTTTTGAATCACGCCTTCGACCGTGAGCACCCCGTGGTTGCGCGTATCGGAGATGGTCGAGCCGGTGACGTTCAAGCGCCCTGGCGAGGTATCAATCAAGGTATCGGGCCGGAACTTGCCCGACTCCAGGCCCATGGCCACCGTGATGGGTTTGACGGTTGAGCCCGGCTCAAACACATCGGTGATGGCACGGTTGCGCAGCTGCTCGCCCGTGAGTTTTTTGCGGTTGCCCGGGTCAAAGCTGGGGTAGTTGGCCAAGGCCAGCAGCTCCCCCGTGCGCGCATCCATCACCACCACCGAGCCGCCCAGGGCTTTGTGGGCCAGCACCTGTTCTTTGATTTTTTGGTAGGCAAAAAACTGGATTTTGCTGTCGATGGACAGGGTAATTTCCCGCCCATCAATCGGCGGGATTTCTTCGCCCACGCCTTCCACCACCCGCCCCAGGCGGTCTTTGATCACCCGGCGCGAGCCCGGTTGGCCAGCCAGCTCTTTTTCAAAGGCCAGCTCCATGCCCTCTTGGCCTTTGTCCTCCACATTGGTAAAGCCGACAATGTGGGCCGCCGATTCACCCTCCGGGTACTGGCGCTTGTATTCGCGCGTTTGGTAGATGCCTTTGATGGCCAGCGCCTTGATTTGCTGGCCCACATCCCAATCGAGCTGGCGCTTGAGCCAGACAAAGGTTTTGTCCGTATCCAGCTTTTGCTTGAGCTGCGCCAAGGGCACATCCATCAGCTGGGCCAACGCGGGCAGCTGGGCCAGCACGGCCGGATCGGCCATATCCACGTCTTCCGGGATGGCCCAGATGCTGGCCGCTGGCACGCTGGAGGCCAAAATCAGCCCGTTGCGATCCAAAATGCGCCCCCGGTTGGCCGCCAGCTCAATCGTGCGGGCAAAGCGCACCTCGCCCTGGCGCAGGAAAAAGTCATTGCCAATCAACTGCACATAAGCCGCGCGCCCGGCCAGGCCCAAAAAGCCCAGGGCCACCAACATCATCACCAAGCGGCTGCGCCACAGCTGGGTTTTATGGGCCAGTAACGGACTGGTGCCGTACGAGACGCTGCGCATGCCTATTGCCCCACCCCACGGTCATCGCGCACATAGGTGGTCAGCGCTGGGGTGGCCGTTTCCATGCCCAGCTCTTGGGCCAATTTTTCAATGCGCACCGGGGCCGATTGGGCCCGCTGCTCCACCTGCAGGCGCTCGCGCTCTTCTTCCAGCTGCCGGTTTTTGGCAATCGCCTGGTCCAGCTCGGTAAACAAGCGCCGTGCTGCGTACTGGGTTTGCACCAAGTACAAGGCACTGGCAATCACGGCCAGCAGCAACAAAATATGCATGCGCAGCAGCACCCGTTCCATGCTTACACCACGTCGGTGCGCTGGGCAACGCGCATCACCGCACTGCGCGCGCGCGGGTTGGCCGCCACCTCGGCGGCGCTGGGCTTGATGCGCTGCACCGCCGTCAGGCGCATGGGCTGGGGCGGGGCCAGCGGCATGCGCCGGTCGTACACCTCTTTGGAGTGCTCGGCCATGAATTGCTTGACGATGCGGTCTTCCAGCGAGTGAAAGCTAATCACCACCAGCCAACCGCCCGGCTGCAGCACCTGCAGGCTGGCGGCCAGGGCCTGCTCCAGCTCTTGCAGCTCGGCGTTGATAAAAATGCGCAGCGCTTGAAACGTGCGCGTGGCCGGGTTCTGGCCCGCTTCGCGGGTTTTGACCACGCGGGCCACCAGGCTGGCCAGCTCGGCGGTGGTCTGCAGCGGCCCTTGTGCCTCGCGCTGGGCGACGATGGCCTTGGCAATGGGAAAGGCAAAGCGCTCTTCGCCATAGTTGCGAATGACATCGGTGATCTGCTGCACCTCGGCCTCCGCCAGCCACTGGGCCACGCTCATGCCGCGCGTGGTGTCCATGCGCATGTCCAGCGGGCCATCAAAACGGAAGCTGAAACCGCGCTCTGGCGTGTCGATTTGCGGGGAACTGACCCCTAAATCCAAGAGTACGCCTGCGGTGCTAGCTATTGGTAATTCGGCCAAATGGCAAAAGCCCTGGTGGCGAATGCTAAAGCGCGGGTCATGGATGGTGGCCGCCTCGGCAATGGCTTGCGGGTCTTTGTCAAAGGCAATCAAGCGCCCCTGCGGCCCCAGCCGACTCAGCAGCAGCCGCGCATGGCCGCCGCGCCCAAAGGTGCCATCCACCCAAGTGCCAGCGGGCTGCTCGCCATGACCTGCCAGCAAAGCGTGTACCGCTTCTTGGCGCAAAACCGTAATGTGTTCGGGCGAGGTGGAGGTCAAAGCAGCAGCCTTCAGCGGGTAGAGAAAAACAGAAAACCCTCTGGGACCAGTGCCGCCAGAGGGGAAAGATTTTAAGCGACCGGCCCAGGGCCACCGCGCTGCGGGACTTTACAAGATGTAGCGTGACAAATCTTCATCTTTGCTCAGCTGCTCCAGCCGGGCATCGACGTAAGCGGCATCAATCACAATGGTCTGGCCCTGGTGCTTGACCGCATCGAAGCTGACCTCGTCCAGCAGCCGCTCCATCACCGTCGATAAACGGCGCGCGCCAATGTTTTCGGTGCGCTCGTTCACCGTAAACGCGGTGTGCGCCAGGCGGGTGATGCCCTCGGGGGTGAACTCCAGCGTGACACCTTCGGTGGCCAGCAGGGCCTGGTATTGCTTGGTCAAGCTGGCGTGGGTTTGGGTGAGGATGGCCTCAAAGTCTTGCACCGACAGGCTGTCGAGTTCGACGCGAATCGGAAAACGCCCTTGCAGCTCAGGAATCAAATCGCTGGGCTTGGACAGGTGAAACGCCCCCGAGGCGATGAACAAAATATGGTCAGTTTTCACCATGCCGTATTTGGTATTCACCGTGGTGCCCTCGACCAGCGGCAGCAAATCGCGCTGCACGCCCTGGCGGGAGACTTCGGCCCCGCCGCTGTCTTGGCGCGAGGCGACTTTGTCGATTTCGTCCAAAAAGACGATGCCGTTTTGCTCCAAATTGTGCAGGGCGCGGGCTCTGAGCTCTTCTTCGTTCACCAGCTTGGCCGCCTCCTCATCGACCAAGAGCTTGAGCGCCTCCTTGATCTTGAGTTTGCGGGTTTTGCGCCGCTCTGCGCCCATGTGACTGAACATGCCGCGCAGCTGTTCGGCCATTTCCTCCATGCCCTGGGGGCCCATGATTTCTACCTGGGGGCGGGCATCGAGCAGGTCAATTTCGATTTCCTTCTCATCGAGCTGCCCCTCACGCAATTTTTTACGAAAGACTTGGCGCGTGGCATTGTCCGTGGCCGGGGCCTCGTCGTGCGTGCGGGCCGAGGGCAGCAGCACCTCCAGCACCCGCTCTTCGGCCGCGTCTTCGGCGCGCATGCGCTGCTTTTTCATGTCCGCTTCGCGGGCCTGCTTCACCGCCACTTCAGCCAGGTCGCGGATGATGGCATCCACATCCTTGCCCACATAGCCCACCTCGGTGAACTTGGTGGCTTCAATTTTGATGAAGGGCGCATCGGCCAGCCGCGCCAGGCGGCGGGCAATTTCGGTTTTGCCTACGCCGGTGGGGCCAATCATCAAAATATTTTTCGGCGTGATCTCCGGGCGCAGCGCCTCATCGACCTGCTGGCGGCGCCAGCGGTTGCGCAGGGCAATGGCCACGGCCCGCTTGGCACCGGTTTGCCCAACGATGTGGCGATCGAGTTCACTGACAATTTCTTGGGGAGTCATGGACGACATGTTTTATCCATTCAAATGGCCATTTACGCTTATGCAGCAAGCGTAAACAGCTCTTATTTTTAAGAATCCGCCTGGACAGGCAGGGTTTCAATGGTGTGGTGCATGTTGGTGTAAATGCACAGCTCGCCGGCAATTTCGAGCGATTTTTTTACGATGGCCTCGGCCCCCAGCTCGGTATTGTTCAAAAGCGCTTTGGCCGCTGAGTGCGCATACGCCCCGCCCGAGCCAATGGCGACAATGCCCTGCTCGGGCTCCAGCACGTCGCCATTGCCGGTGATGATGAGCGAGGCCGAATGATCGGCCACGGCCAGCATGGCCTCCAGTTTGCGCAGCACGCGGTCGGTGCGCCAGTCTTTGGTCAGCTCAATGGCCGCGCGCATGAGGTGGCCCTGGTGCTTTTCCAGCTTGGCTTCAAAGCGTTCAAACAGGGTAAACGCATCGGCGGTGGCGCCGGCAAAACCGGCCAGAACCTTGCCGTGGTAGAGCTTGCGCACTTTGCGGGCGCTGCCTTTGACAACGATGTGCCCCAGGGTGACTTGCCCGTCGCCGCCGATGGCGACTTCCAGGCCCTGCGGTGTTTGCCGCCGTACGCTGATGATGGTGGTGCCGTGAAATTGTTCCATAGCGCCAACAAGTGGCACCGCTGCCCCCAATTACAAGGGGATTTGTCTGGAGAAAAACAAAAATTTATACCGGGCTCAGGTACAGCTTGGCGTGCTCTTGCACCCCCAGCACGGTCATGAAGGCCGCCACCAGGTGGTGCAAATGGGTAAAACGCAGCGCAACCCCTTGGCTTTGGGCCTGGGCTGCCCAGTTGAGCAAGCTGCCAGCGGCGACAAAATCCAGCCGCACCAGCAAGCTGCAATCGACTTCCAAGGGCTGGCCGGGCACCAGCTTGGCGCTCACGGCGTTCAATTGCGCGTCAATATCGCCATCCAAAATTCCCCACAAACCCTCGCCCTGCACCGGGGTCATCGCAGCGGCGGCGGTGGTAGTGGCGGCGGTGGTGGAGCCTGGCTGGCGGGTCTGCTGCTCCAGCGCATCGAGCACGGTGCTGGGGTCTAAATCGCCCTCCAGTTCGACCAGGCACTGGTGCAAGGGTGGCACCCACGACGGCGGTGAAACCTCGTAGGTGATGCAGTACTCCAGCGCCACCTCATCGTATTCCTCCATCCGGTGCAAAAAGCGCAGCACCGCCAGGCGCAGCATCCACCACTGGGGGTTGGTCTGCTTGTCTTCAACCACGGTATGGCGCTGCAGCAATTGCAGCAATGTTCCGGCGTACGACCAGGCGTAGTCGCCACGGGCATCGGCCCAGCCCTGCAGCAAAGCCGTCAAATGGGGCAAGGCCGCTTCATCCACCGTGTGCAGGCGTTGCCAGGACATGCACCACGGCGGCAGCGCGCGGCTGACGGTGGCGTTCAAGGCGGCTACCGTGCTGGTGGTCACCGCCGCCGGGCTTTGCCACGGCCCCTTGCGCCCGGCAGGGGAGGCAGCGGCGCTGTGCATGGCACCATCGAGCAAAGGGGCCAAGCCCAGCTGCCCAGGCAGCGAAGTCCACAAGGGGGCCGATTTGCCAAAGTGGGCGGCGTAATCAATCGCCAAGGGTTCGAAGGTTGCTTCATCCCCAGTCGCACGGCACAAATCCAACACGGCGTGCCACAGCCGGGCCACCGTGCCAGGCTCGGCTGCAGGGTTGCTTAAGGCTTGCGAGAGCTGCTCCAGCAGATGCGTGCGTGCGGCCTGCGCATCGCCGTGGGCAAACAAAATGGCGGGCTCTTCCAGATCGGCATGGGGGACAAACTCCACTGCGCAACGCTCCTGTGCGGGCTGAATCGGTGGAGCAGGCGCAGGCGCGGGCACGGCCCCTGGAGGGACCCCAGCGGCCGCTTGCGCCGCCCGCAAAGACGCGCCCTCCTGCACAGAATCAGCGATTTTTGAGCTGGCACCGGCTTTGTCGCCCCACCATTGGCGGGACATTTGGGCCTCAATCACATCAATCTTGCGCAAGGTTTGCGTGCTTTTCAGTGCCCCCTGCTCATGCCCCAGGGCTTGCGAAGACAGCTGGCTGGAGACGGGCGAGGGCAGGTTTTCCGCCGTTACGCCCGCTTGGCGCAACTGGCGCAGCTGGGCAAACTCTTGGTGGCGCACCGCCAGGTTGCGGCGCTTGCGCGCCACGAGGTCGCGCAGCTCTTGGCGGCTGTCCGGGGACAAGGTGCTTTCGCCAGGGCTGGCATCGTCCTTGCCACGCACCAAGCCGATCACTTTTGAAAGCAGTCCAGTGGGTTTGTTTGCCTGTGTCACCATGCCAAACATCCTAGCCGCTTGCCAACCTGCTTAACGCTCAATCACCAAACATTTTCTGTTTCAATTCGCGTCGCTGCTGCGCTTCGAGCGACAAAGTTGCGGTTGGACGGGCCAGCAGACGCGGCACGCCAATGGGCTCGCCGGTTTCGTCGCAATAGCCGTATTCACCCGCGTCGATGCTGGCAATCGATTGCTCAATTTTTTTCAGCAGCTTGCGCTCGCGGTCGCGGGTGCGCAGCTCCAGGGCGTGCTCTTCTTCAATCGTGGCACGGTCGGCCGGGTCGGGCACCACCACGGTGTCTTCGCGCAGGTTTTCTGCGGTTTCACCGGCGTTAGCGTGCATATCTTGCTTGAGCTTGACCAGCTTCAGGCGAAAGTACGCCAGCTGGGTGTCATTCATGTATTCGCTCTCGGGCATGGCGATGATTTCGGCATCGCTCAATTCCTCAACAGGTTTGCTTTTCCAGTTATTGGCCAGCTTGGGATCGCGTTTGGTCGCTGCAGTGGTCGTAATCATGATGTTCTGAATCGCAACAATGGCAGCTTGGCAGCTGCCGGGGTTGAGGGGAAACACACTCTTGGCGGGCGGGGCCGGCAAAGAGGTGCTTTGGCCTATGCGCTAGGCCAGCGCTTGCGGGGCGCGATTGTATCGACCTCTATTGCAAGGCTGGCTTTATATCGCACGCCAGCACACGGGCAAGGCTTGATCTCCTAGGGATCACCCTAGGGTGACCATGTGCCGCGTCGGCCCACCGGGCTAGCTCAGGCTTTGGTCCAGGCCTTGGCGCAGGATGTCTTGCGGCAGGTCAATACCGATGAATACCATGCGGCTTTCGCGCTTTTCATCGGCAGCCCATTCGGGGCCCAAATCGCTGCCCATCAGCTGGTGTACGCCTTGAAAAATCACTTTGCGGCTGGTGCCTTGCATGTCCAGCACGCCCTTGTAGCGCAGCATGCGCGGGCCGTAGATGTTCACAATCGCCCCCAAAAAGTCTTCCAGCTTGGCCGGATTGAATGGGCGCGTGGCACGGTACACAAAGCTTTTCACATCGTCATCGTGGTGATGGTGGTGCGGGTGGTGGCAGTGCTCGCCATGCTCATGGTCGTGGTGGTGGTCATGGCCATGCGAACAGTGGCCGTGGTCATGGTCGCAGTGGCTGTGGTCGTCGTCCTGCAAAAAATCGGGATCGACTTCGAGTTTTGCGTTCAGATTAAAGCCGCGCAGATCAAGCACCTGTTTTAAATCGACTTGGCCAAAATGCACCGCTTCGATGGGCGCACGCGGATTCATGTGCTTTAAGCGGTGGATGAGCGCGTCTTTTTCTGCAGCGCTGATCAAGTCGGTTTTGCTTAAAAAGATTTGGTCGGCAAAACCCACCTGGCGACGCGCTTCCTGGCGCTCATCGAGCTGCTGCGGGGCGTGTTTGGCATCGACCACGGTGAGGATGGAATCGACCAGGTAGGTCTCGGCAATCTCATCGTCCATAAAAAAGGTTTGCACCACCGGGCCGGGGTCGGCCAGGCCCGTGGTTTCAATCACGATGCGCTCAAAATCGACCAGCCCTTTGCGCCGCTTGGCCGCCAGCAGTTGCAGGGTTTCGCGCAGGTCTTCGCGGATGGTGCAGCAGATGCAGCCGTTGCTCATCTGCAGGATTTGTTCTTTGGATTCGGTGCGCAAAATATCGGTGTCGATGTTTTCTTCGCCAAATTCATTTTCAATAACGGCAATCTTCATGCCGTGGGCTTCGCTCAGGATGCGTTTGAGCAGCGTGGTTTTGCCTGCGCCCAAAAAGCCCGTCAGGATGGTGGTGGGGATCAAAGCCATAAAAGCACCTTGCCAAAAATAAAACCGCTGTCCTTGGGATGGCACAGCGGCAAAATCATAGCTAATCGCGCTTTAACATCAATGATTTTATGAAGAAATTCCAAAAAATCATTGGGGTAAAAGCGCTACCAGCTATTAAAAAATACTGACTTAACTGCGCCAGTAGTTGTTGGCCGCAGCCACGGTTTGAAAGTTCAGCGCCACCACTTGCGAGGCGGCCGTCAGTGCGGCGTGGTCGTTGGCGTATTCGGGGCGCAATTTGTGCAGCACCTCGGCGTCGGGCTGGGTGTATTTCACGCCACGGCGGCTCAGGGTAATGGCCAGCTCAAAGCCCTCTTGCGGGCTAGCGGTAATCAGGGAAGGCAGCCAGGTATCAGCCATATCAATGCTCCTTAGTTTCTGGGGGGGATCTATCCGCACCTTCGGGTGCCGGTGACACCCGGTGCGCCCGAGGGTGTGCCTTATCGTACACCTGTGCCAAATGCTGAAAATCCAGGCGTGTATAGACTTGCGTGGTGCGGATGCTGCTGTGGCCCAGCAGCTCTTGCACGGCCCGCAAATCGCCGCTCGATTGCAGCACATGGCTGGCAAACGAGTGTCGCAGCATGTGCGGATGCACCGGCTGCGCCAGCCCAGCCTGCTGGCTGCGCTGGCGCACGCTGTGCCACACCTGGGCTGCCCCCAGCCGCCCGCCGCGCACGCCCACGAACAAGGCCGGCTCCTGCCACTGCGGCCCAAAGGGCTGCGCCCGCAGTGCTAGCCACTGCCGCAGGGCCGCCAGTGCGGGCGGGCCCACCGGCACGCTGCGGCGCTTGCCGCCTTTGCCCAGCACATGCACCAGGGCGGACGCTTCATCCACCCAGCCCAGGGCCTGCGCACTGGGCTGGGCATCCAGCCCGACCAGTTCACTCACGCGCAAGCCGCTGCTGTAGAGCAGCTCGGTCAGCGCTGCGGCGCGCGCTTCTTGCCAGGGGCTGCTGGAAGTTTCGCCTGCAAATGCCGCCAGTTGCACCGCCGCATCCACCGGCAAGGCCTTGGGCAAGCGCTGCGCGGCCTTGGGCGGGCGAATGCCTTGCACCGGGTTGCGCTGCACCCGGTGCTGCCCCGCCAGCCAGTGAAAAAACCCCCGCCAGCACGACAGGCCCAAAGCGATGCTGGCGCTGCTGCCCCCTTGGCTGTGCCACTGGGCCACGCTGCGGCGGATGTGCTGCGGCTGCAAGGCACACAGCGGCACGGCAAGCGCTTGCCCCAGGGCCAATAAGCGCTGCAGCCCGTGGGCATACAAGGCGACGGTGCGGGGTGCGAGGCGTTTTTCCAGCGCCACATGCTGCAGGTAGGCGGCAACCAAGGCGGCATCTGCAGGTGCTGCAGAAGCTACCGGTGCCGCCTGCACAGGCTGGGCCGATACGGGCGCTGTGGCCAAGTCTGCGGGGAGGTCAGGCGTTGCCACCGACGCCACCGCGCAGCCGACCCAGGGCAGCGCTGGCCTGCTCGGCGATGTGCGATAAAAAGTCGGTGCCCATGGTGGCATCAAAGCGCAGCGGGTCGGGCGAGCCCAGCACCAGCAGGCCAAAGGCCGGGGTTTGGCTGTCGTTGGGGCCTTCGCGCAAGGTCAGCAGTGCCAGGGATTGCACCTCGTCAGGCCGGGGCAACCAGGTGGTGGGCTCAAAGCCCAAATTGGGCCCGCAAAACGGCATGGTCAGCGAGGAGGCAAAGGCTTTCGCATCGTCACTCACCCCCAAGGTAAACGGCAGGCCCATAAACGGCCCGGCCACCTGCCACATGCGCACGGCCACCTGGGGCACGTCAAACTCTTTTTGCAAGCCTTCGCTGATCACATGGGGCAAGGAGCGGGCATCGTGCACCCCAGCCAGGGCACAGCTCCAGCGGTGGATTTTGTGGGCGATGCTGGCGTTTTCGCTGCTGTGGCGCACCATTTCAGCCACCCGGCCTTCGAGGTTGCGGATTTTTTCGCGCAGCAACTCGGCCTGGCGCTCTTGCAAACTGACCGCTTGCGGGCCATGGGCGCTGCGCAATTGCACGCGGGTCAGTAACTCGGCATGGTGTTCAAAAAAAGTGGGGTGGCGCAGCAGGTAGTCGGCCACCTGTTGATCGTCAAAAACGGGGGATTCGTTGGCGTGCATGGGCAAAAAATAAAGGGGAGAAAGGGCGATACAAGGCAATACCAGGCAATACGGATGCGGCGTGATTATGGCCAATCCACCACTTGGCTGAACTTAAAACCGTTCCCAGGGCTGTAAATAGCGCCAATGGCCCTCGGCCAGGCCAGCCAGGGCAATGCGCCCAATGCGCAGGCGTTTTAAACCCACCAGTTCCAAGCCCACACCGGCGCACATGGCCTCGATTTCGTGCGGAAAAATCCCTTGCAGGGCAAAGCGCAAATGCCCCTCGCTTTGCCAGCTGACCTTGATGCGTGGCAAGCGCTTGCCAGCAATGGCGGTGCCATCGCACAGGCGCTGCAGGCCCTCTGGCGCAATGCGCCCTTGCACCTGGGCAATGCATTCTTGCTCCATGAACAGGGCCTCTTCCGTCAGCTTGCGCCGAATGCGGCCATCTTGCGTCAGCACGGTGAGCCCGCTGGCCGGAATCGGGATGGTAAGCAGGGGCTCTTGGTTTTGAAAATGCTTGCTCAACATTTTCAGTGGCGCGGGGGTGTTGCCTTGCTGCCAACGCTCGGGGGTGAGCAAATCCCAGGCACTGGGCTGCCCATCGCCAACCGTAAACCCTGCCGGTTTATGCAACAGCAAGGTAACGGGGGGCACAGGCTCGGCCCGGGCCCCCGGCGCAACCGCCACCGTCTGCCCAGGGTGTACCCGCGTTGCGAGCACCTCGACCACTTGGCCATCAACCAATACGGCACCGTTTTCAATGTACAGCTCCGCCTCCCGGCGTGAGCAATTGAGCTGCCGGGCCAAGCGCTTGGCCAAGCGTTCGCCCGCATCCGGGGGCGTGTTTTCGGGGAAGGGTTTTTCTGTCATGGCCGAAGATTAAAGCAATCCCAGTGCCTCGATGCGCTCTGCATGGGCCAGCAAGCTTCTTTGTGCCAGCGGCCACAAGGCCTGGGGCGTGTCGGCATAGGCCAGCGCCACCCAGTCGGTTGGTGTGCCGTGGGGCACTTGGCGCATGGCGGCCAATACTTTGGCCTCGCGGGCCAAACGGTGGGCCGTGAGCTGGGCAATCACCTGCCGCGCCTGGCCCAGCACGTAGCCATGGGCCGGCAGGAGGAACTGCACCTGGTGCTCGGTACACACCGCATCCAAATAAGCCAGGCTTTGCAAGTACTGGGCCATATTGCCATCGGGCGGATTGATGATGGTGGTGCTGCCATTGAGGATGTGGTCCCCCGTAAAGAGCAGGCCATCTTCAACCAACAGCAAGCACAGATGGTTGCTGGCATGGCCTGGGGTGTGCAAGGCTTGCAAAGTATGGGTTATTTTGGCGTTTTCGCCTTTACCAGCAAGCGTAAGCAGCTCTTTATTTTGCAAAACTTGATCGGGCACGAAGTGGCTGTGCGCCGGGGCTCCCGGCCCGCTGGGCAGGCCATGCACCTTGGGTTTGACCCCGGTTTTCTCCTCGCACAGGGCCTGCAGCAACCACGCCCCAGGGGCATGGTCGGGGTGCGAGTGGGTACACACAATGGCGCGAATATCTGCGCCTGCGGCCACCAACAGCCGCTCAATGTGCTGGGCATCGCTGGGCCCGGGATCAATGGCGATAAAACCGGTGGCCGCTTCACCGATCAGGTAGCTGTTGGTGCCCGGGCCGGTCATCACGCCCTCATTCGGTGCGGTCAGGCGCAGCACGTTTTTGCGCAGCGCCACCACCTGCGTCGATTGCCAGTCCAGCACATGCTGCGCTTGCCCATCGGGGCAGAGCAAGGCCAGTTCGCCATAGGCCGCTTCGTTTTCCATGCAGCGGTATTCCTTGCCGCCCAGACGGCCCGAACGCGGCATGCTGCGCCACAGCGGGCCCGTTTGCACGGCCGCCAGCAGCGCTGCCGTCTCGGGGTAGGCCGCCAAGCGCTCCAAGGTGCGCAAGGTGGGATAAATCATGGGCATGTGCCCATCGGCATGCTGCTGCAGCGCTTGCTGGGGCGCGACCCAGACCGGCTCGAACTGTTCGCTCTCATCGGCCACGGCCATTTGCCCCTGCGGGGCCAGAGCGATGAAAAAGGGCACCGCAAAGCGTTTGGGCACGCACGGGTCCGCCGTCCAATGGGCCAGCAGCCACACCCCGCGCAAGTCCAGTTGCAGGCCCCGGGCCAGCAGTTGGGGCCACAGGGAAGCACTGCGGTCCAGCGCATCCACATCGGCCTGGGTGGCTGGGCGGCCATCGGCATGCACGGCCAGCAGCAGGCCCATCTCTTCAAACGTTTCGCGCACCGCAGCAATGGCCGCCTGGCGCTGGGCCGCAGGCATGTCCGGGCGGGCCAGCACGGGCAGGCCCTCTTGCGCATCCTGCGCCTCCAGCCCACCGCCGGGGAATACGTAGCCGCCAGGCACAAAGCTGGCTTGGGCAGAGCGGCGCGTCATCAGCAGCTCCCACCCTTGGGAGGGGGTGCTGCGCACCAAAAGCAAAGTGGCGGCATCCAGCAAAGGCGCTGGCGCGCGGGCAGGGTAAATATCGTATTGGGCTCGCATGGGAGGATTATTTGCCCAACCCAGGCACAAAAGCTGCCTGGGCAGTCACCTGTGCTTCAGCCGTCAGCAAAAATGTGAAGCCCACCGATAAGCCGGATTCTGTGCGCTTGGTTGCCCAAACGTGACCGCCATTACTCTGGGCCGGGAGTCGCCCCACCGGCTCGATGCCACCTACCCGCACACTCCGGGGGCCCCGTCAGCGTGTGCCTACTTGGTGTTGCTGCGCGTAGAGATTGCCCGTTTCACCTCGGGCGCGAAGCGCCCGAGGTGGCTGCGTCATGCCGGGCTGATCGCCCGTCACCGTCTGGCTTGCGCCAGCCGCGCCGACTTGCGTCAGCGAACCGCAGAACACCCATGATGGACACTTCTACGCTCGAACTCGTCTCTGTTGCTCTGATCCTCACCTCACGGTGGACAGCCGTTAGCTGCTACGCTGCCCTGTGCAGTCCGGACGTTCCTCCAGTGCGGCTTTTCAGCACTTGCACCGGCGGCGGTCTGGTGGGCTTCACAGGCGGGATTATCGTTGGGAAACCGCTTGGCTTTATCCACGCAAAGCATATTCATATGGTTGCCAAGAGGAATGACTGCGCCACAATGCGCACCATTGACTTTGCCCCCTTCTTTGGAGCCCCCATGAAAGCTGACAACATTCTGCAAACCATTGGCAACACCCCCGCCATTCGCATCAACCGCATCCTGGGTGCCAATGCCCAGGTCTGGATCAAGTCCGAGCGCGGCAATCCTGGCGGATCCATCAAAGACCGGATCGCTTTGGCGATGGTCGAGGCGGCAGAAAAATCCGGAGTGCTCAAGCCCGGCGGCACCATCATCGAGCCGACCAGTGGCAATACCGGCGTGGGCCTGGCCCTGGTGGCTGCGGTCAAAGGCTACAAGCTGATTTTGGTGATGCCCGACAGCATGAGCATCGAACGCCGCCGCCTGATGCTGGCCTACGGGGCCTCGTTTGACCTCACCCCCAAAGAAAAAGGCATGAAAGGTGCCATCGCCCGCGCTGAAGAATTGGCCGCACAGGTGCCCAATGCCTGGATTCCTCAGCAATTTGACAACCCGGCCAACGCCGACATCCACGCCAGCACCACCGCACAAGAAGTGCTGGCCGATTTTCCCGATGGGCTGGACGCGCTGATCACCGGTGTGGGCACGGGCGGGCACCTGACCGGCGTAGCCCGCGTGCTCAAGGCCAAGTTTCCCCAGCTCAAAGTGTTTGCGGTCGAGCCCAAAGAATCGGCGGTGATTTCTGGCGGTGCTCCAGGCCCGCATGCCATTCAAGGTCTGGGCGCGGGCTTTATCCCCAAGAACCTGGACACCAGCCTGCTGGACGGCACCATCCAAGTGGAGGCCGAAGCCGCCCGCGAATACGCCCGCCGCGCCGCCGCGCAAGAAGGGTTGTTGGTCGGAATCTCCTCGGGTGCCACGCTGGCTGC
>JAANMY010001850.1_pt1 | contig 22018 bp, 18 predicted proteins | sample 7279691 | NCBI WGS metagenome assembly JAANMY01 (sample SAMN14094543, study PRJNA606508) | bioreactor metagenome | isolation source: A lab-scale SPAN reactor treating ammonium-rich wastewater day 388 | place: Ireland: Galway | collected 2018-02-07
CGGGCGAAATCCTCGGCCGTCGTCAGCTTCACGTTTTGCGGATCGCCCGGAAACGTCATCACGCTCTTTCCTGCCCATTCGACCAGCGCGGCGTCATCGGTGAAATCGTCGCGGCCGGCCGCCGCCGCGCGGCGATGGGCCTCGATCAGCATCGAATAGCGGAAGGCCTGCGGCGTCTGCACCGCGCGCAGCGTGGCGCGGTCGGGCGTTGTCACAACCCGCCCGCCGGCATCGACCGACTTGATCGTGTCGGTCACCGCAACCGCCGGGATGGCGGCGGCGTGGGCACTACCTGCCGCAATCGCGCGATCAACCAGCTCCGTCGTTGCAAAGGGTCGCGCCGAATCGTGGACCAGCACGAGATCCGGTGCCAGCGGCACAAGGGCCTGCAGGCCCGCGAACACCGATGCCTGGCGGGTTGCCCCCCCCATAACCGGCGCGGCTACTGCAAGATCAGCTGCCGCTGTCTCGAACAGGGCCTCGTCGCCGGCGGCGATGACCGGCTGAACCACCGAGATGCCGCCATGCCCAAGAAATAACCGCAAGCTTCGGCGAACCATCGGCTCGCCGTCCAAGAGCCTGTATTGTTTCGGTATTCTGCCCCCGCTGCGCACGCCGCGGCCGGCGGCAAGCACAATGGCGGCGACGCGCGGGGCCATGCCGGGAGGCTCCTGATCATGTCTGCGGCCCTGTGCTTAGCCCGTCGGCCGACAGCACGGTAGGGGTTAAACAAATCGGTGATTGCTGCATTGCAGCACTTGTGCAGGAAGCATGGATTGGCTAAAGTCTATGCACTTTAATGATTGACTAATTGATGTGCAAATCCACGTGACTACGCGAACTACCCGCATAACGACGCCTCGCATCGGCAACATTGCCCTTTCGAACGGCGTCGTCCTCGCCCCCATGTCCGGGGTCACCGATGCGCCGTTTCGCCGCCTCATCGCTCGCCTCGGGGCGGGTCTCGTCGTTTCGGAAATGGTGGCAACCCACAAGCTGATCAACCGCCGGCGCGACGCGCTGCTGCGCGCTGAGGGCGAGGGCGTCGACATCCATGTCGTGCAACTGGCTGGCTGCGAGGCACGCTGGATGGCCGAAGGTGCGCGCATTGCGGAAGCCTCGGGCGCAGCCGTGATTGACATCAACATGGGTTGCCCCGCCAAGCACGTCATCAACGGTCAGTCCGGATCGGCGCTGATGCGTGACCTCGATCATGCCTTGACGCTGATCGAAGCGACGGTCGGCGCGGTGTCGGCTCCGGTCACCCTGAAGATGCGGCTCGGCTGGGACGACGCTTCGATCAACGCGCCCGAGCTTGCGCGGCGCGCCGAAAATGCCGGCGCGCGGATGATCACCGTGCACGGGCGCACGCGCTGCCAGTTCTACAAGGGACGCGCCAACTGGGCCGCCGTGCGTGCGGTGAAGGACGCCGTGTCTATTCCTGTCGTCGTCAACGGCGACATCACGAATTACGACGACGCCGATGCCGCGCTCGACCAGTCCGGCGCAGACATGGTCATGGTCGGGCGTGCGGCGCAGGGCCGCCCTTGGTTTCCCGGACAGCTCGCCCGCTATCTGGCGACCGGCACGCGCGAACCCGACCCCGATCTTTTGACCCAGCTTGCACTGGTGTCGGAAGTCTACGAACAGATGCTCGCCCACCACGGCACCGAGATCGGACGCCGTCATGCGCGCAAGCATATCGGCTCGGCCCTCGACGTCGCCGCGGCAAATACCGGCGTGCCGGACGACTTGCTCAAGCGCGAACGCTTCGCCGTGCTCACCGCCGACAAACCGGCTGATACGCTGGCGCAGCTTACGCGCGCGTTCGCGCTGTTTGCCGGACACGAGACGGGCAGGAGGGCGGCATGAGCGTCGAAGCCGCCCCCATCGCATTCCCGTCGGAAGCCGTCATCAACGCGCTGCCGCTGCCGGTCATCGTGGTCGATGGGCACAGCCGCGTCGTCGACGCCAACGTGTCGGCCGAAGCGTTTTTCGAGGCCTCCGTGACGCTGCTGCAGCGCCATCACCTGCGCGACCTCGTTCCATTCGGCAGCCCGCTGCTCACCCTCGTCGAGCAGGTGCGCGATCGCGGCGCGCCGGTGAACGAATATCGCGTCGACCTTTCCACGCCGCGCAATCCCGGCGATCGTATCGTCGACCTGCATGTCGCGCCGCTGCCCGAGAAGCCCGGCCATGTCGTGATCATGCTGCAGGAGCGCACCATCGCCGACAAGATGGACCGCCAGCTCACCCATCGCGGGGCGGCGCGCTCGGTCATCGCGCTCGCGTCCATGCTCGCCCACGAGATCAAGAACCCGCTGTCCGGCATCCGCGGGGCAGCCCAGTTGCTCGAACAGGTCGCCTCCGACGAGGATCGCGCGCTGACGCGCCTGATCTGCGACGAGGCCGACCGCATCGTCAAACTCGTCGACCGCATGGAGGTGTTCGCCGACGAGCGCCCGGTCGAGCGCGAGCCGGTGAACATCCATGTCGTGCTTGAACACGTGAAGCGCCTGGCACAGTCGGGCTTCGCCCGGCACATCAAGTTCGTCGAGGAATATGACCCCTCGCTGCCGCCGGTGCTGGCCAACCGCGATCAGCTGATCCAGGTCTTCCTCAATCTCGTGAAGAATGCCGCCGAGGCGATTGGCGAGAACGCCATCGACGGCGAAATCCACATGACCACGGCGTTCCGGCCGGGCGTGCGGCTGTCGTTGCCGGGCAGCAAGACGCGCGTCTCGCTGCCGCTCGAATTCTGCATTAAGGACAACGGACCGGGCGTGCCGAGCGATCTCGTGCCGCACCTGTTCGACCCCTTCGTCACGACGAAGCCGAGCGGTTCGGGCCTTGGGCTCGCGCTGGTCGCCAAGATTATCGGCGATCATGGCGGCATCGTCGAATGTGAATCACAGGCGCGGCACACCACGTTCAGGGTGCTGATGCCGATGTTTGCCGGGGCGGACGCCGCGGCGCGCGCCAGCATGTCGGGGCTGGCGAGCGAAGCGGGCGAGCCGTGAACGATGACAGCGGAGGTTGGATAAGAAGCGATGCCCGCGGGTAGCATTTTGGTCGCCGACGACGACGCCGCAATCCGGACCGTCCTCAACCAGGCGCTGTCGCGCGCCGGCTATGAAGTGCGCTCCACCAGCAATGCCGCAACGCTCTGGCGCTGGGTGAGCCAGGGCGAGGGCGATCTCGTCATTACCGACGTCGTGATGCCGGACGAGAACGCCTTCGAACTGATCCCGCGGATCAAGAAGATCCGCCCGGATCTGCCGATCGTCGTCATGAGCGCGCAGAACACGTTCATGACCGCGATCCGCGCCTCCGAGAAGGGGGCTTACGAATACCTGCCCAAGCCCTTCGACCTGAAGGAGCTTGTCGCCATTGTCGGCCGCGCGCTGTCGGAGCCAAAGGACAAACCGCAGGCGCCGATCCGCTCCGATGAGTTCGATTCGATCCCGCTGGTCGGCCGTTCGCCGGCGATGCAGGAAATCTACCGGCTGCTCGCACGCCTGATGCAGACCGACCTCACGGTCATGATCACCGGCGAGTCCGGCACCGGGAAGGAACTGGTCGCGCGCGCGCTGCACGATTTCGGCAAGCGGCGCACCGGCCCCTTCGTCGCCATCAACATGGCCGCGATCCCGCGCGACCTGATCGAGTCCGAATTGTTCGGCCACGAGAAGGGGGCCTTCACCGGCGCCAATACGCGCAGCGCCGGCCGCTTCGAGCTTGCCGAAGGCGGCACGCTGTTCCTTGACGAGATCGGCGACATGCCGATGGAGGCGCAGACGCGCCTGTTGCGCGTGCTGCAGCAGGGCGAATACACGACAGTGGGCGGACGCTCCCCGATCAAGACCGACGTGCGAATCGTCGCCGCCACCAACAAGGATCTGCGTATCCTGATCCAGCAGGGGCTGTTCCGCGAGGACCTGTTCTTCCGCCTCAATGTCGTGCCGCTGCGGCTGCCGCCGCTGCGCGAACGCACCGAAGACATCGCCGATCTCATCCGGCACTTTTTCCTGCAGGCCGAGCGCGAGGGCCTGCCGCCCAAACAGATCGACCAGGCGGCACTCGACAGGCTCAAGAAATACGCCTGGCCCGGCAACGTGCGCGAACTCGAAAATCTTGCGCGCCGGCTGGCCGCGCTCTATCCGCAGGACACGATCACCGTTGCGGTCGTCGATTCCGAACTGACGCAACCCGCCGCCATCCCCGAACCGGCCGCCGCGGAAGCCGACAGCCTGTCGGCCGCGGTCGAGCGTAATCTCAGCAAGTACTTTGCCGGCTTCCAGGGCAGCCTGCCGCCGCCCGGCCTCTATCACCGCATCCTGCGCGAGATCGAATATCCGCTCCTGAGCGCGGCTCTGGCGGCGACACGCGGCAACCAGATCCGGGCGGCCGACCTGCTCGGCGTCAATCGCAATACCTTGCGCAAGAAGATCCGTGATCTCGACATTCAGGTCATCCGAACCAGCAATTGATGGTTTGGTCTGAGACCCCGGCTTGTTGCGCCCCGGAATAGTCGCAATTTCGCAACATTGTTGTAGAATTACATCAGGCATCCGTTAAACGGCCGCCTGTCGTTACCTTCCTCCCGGCGCCCCCGCCTCCAAACAGCGTACCGAGCATGGCCAACGCCGATCAGACAGCATCCGCTGACGTCCTGGCCGGGTTCGCGGGCAACCGGCGGCTCAAGCGCTGGCTCGGACCGGTGGCGGTGCTGATCGCGCTGCTCTCGGCGCTGCTCACCTTTGTTGTCCTGACCGGGCTGACGCCGATCCTGCCGACCCACCAGGTGGTGGTGGGCCTGCTGCTGGCCGACGCCGTCGCCGCGCTGTTCCTTATCTCGGTCATCGGCAGCGAAATGTGGACGATCGTGCAGGCGCGCCGGCGCGGGCGGGCGGCGTCCGAACTGCACATCCGCATCATCGCCCTGTTTTCGGTGATCGCGGCCGCGCCGGCGATCATGGTCGCGATCGTGGCGAGCGTCACGCTCGACCGCGGGCTCGACCGGCTGTTCTCGACCCGCACGCGCGCGGTGATCGAGAACTCGCTGCATGTTTCCGAAGCCTATCTGCGCGAGCATGGGCAGTTGATCCGCAACGATATCGGCGCGATGTCGATCGACGTTGGCCGCGCCAAACCGCTGTTCGACCAGGACCGCGACCGCTTCCGGCAGTTCCTGACCGCGCAAATCTCGATCCGCGGCCTGCGCGCCGTCGCATTGATCGACAGCAACCTCACCATCATCGAGCGCAGCAACCTGAGCGGCACGGCCGATTTCGTGGTGCCGTCGAAATCCTTCATCGAGCGCATCACCGAGACCGAGCCGCAGATCGCGCTGATCCCGGAAGCCAATTACGTCGCCGCTATCATCAAGCTGCGCAATTTCGATGACACCTATCTCTACATCACCCGCAGCCTCGATCCGCGCGTCGTCGCCCAGTTGCGCGAGACGCGGGCGAACGTCGTCGAATACGCCAGTCTCGAGGCGCGCCGCCTTGGCGTGCAGATCGCCTTCGGCCTGATGTACACCGTGATCGCCCTGATCCTTCTCCTGTCGGCGGTCTGGATCGGATTGAACTTCGCCAATCGCCTGGTCGCGCCGATCCGGCGTTTGATCGGCGCCGCCAATGTGGTGTCGACCGGCAATCTGCACGTCCAGGTTCCCATCCGCCGCGCCGAAGGCGACCTTGCGCAATTGGGCGAGACCTTCAACAAGATGACGCAGGAACTACGCACCCAGCGCGACGACCTCGTGCGCGCGCGCGACCAGATCGACAGCCGCCGCCGCTTCACCGAGGCGGTGCTGGCCGGCGCCAGCGCGGGCGTGATCGGCGTCGATCATGACGGCCGCATCAGCATCCTCAACCGGTCGGCGGAAAAGCTCATCGGTTATGGCGAGACGGAGGCACTCGGACATATGCTGCTCGAAGTCGTGCCCGAACTCGCCGACCTCGTCGCGGCTGCCCAGGAGGGTAACCAACGGCTGGTGCAGGGGCAGGTCACGATCAGCCGCGCCGGACGTGAGCGCAATCTGTCGGTCTGTGTCGCCAGCGAACAGTCAGCCGACGCCGAGCATGGCTATGTGGTGACTCTCGACGACATCACGGAGCTTGTCGCCGCCCAGCGCACCTCCGCCTGGGCCGATGTCGCGCGGCGCATCGCCCACGAGATCAAGAATCCGCTGACGCCGATCCAGTTGTCGGCCGAGCGGCTGCGGCGCAAGTACGGCAAGACCATCACCGACGATCCGGCGGTGTTCCAGCAGTGCACGGACACGATCGTGCGCCAGGTCGACGACATCCGCCGCATGGTCGACGAATTCTCCCGCTTTGCGCGCATGCCCAAACCCGTGATCGCGCAGGAGGACGTCGCCGACACCGTCCGTCAGGCGACCTTCCTGATGCGCGTCGGTCATCCCGACGTTGATATCGAGCACACGATCGCCGAGGACCCGATGCCGGCGCGTTTCGACCGCCGGCTGATCTCGCAGGCGCTCACCAACATCATCAAGAATGCGGCCGAGGCGATTGCCGCCGCACCGATGAAAGGCGAACGGGGCCGCATCGACGTGGCCGCACAGCGTGCGGGCTCCGACGTCACGATCGATATTGTCGACAACGGCGTCGGCCTGCCGAAAGAGGGGCGGGGCCGCCTGCTCGAACCTTATGTCACGACCCGCGAGAAGGGGACGGGACTGGGCCTCGCCATCGTCGGCAAGATTCTCGAAGAGCACGGCGGCGGCATCGAGCTTCATGACGCCGCCGAAAGGGAGGCGGGGCGGCGAGGCGCGTGGATTCGCATGCGTTTCCAGGCCGATCCGCCGCCCACTATCGCAACGAACGAAGAGAAATCACTCGTAACAGGGCAATGAGCGTCACGCATGGCTGCCGATATCTTGATCGTCGACGACGAAGCCGACATCTGCGAACTGGTCGCGGGCATTCTCCAGGACGAGGGGTTTGCCACGCGAACGGCGCGCGACAGCGATTCCGCGCTCGCCGCGATCCAGGCGCGCCGCCCGAACCTCGTCTTCCTCGACATCTGGCTGCAAGGCAGCCGGCTCGACGGTCTGCAGCTTCTCGCTGCCATCAAGGAGCTACACCCGGAACTGCCGGTCGTCATGATTTCCGGCCACGGCAACATCGAGACCGCCGTCGCCGCCATCAAGAGCGGCGCTTATGATTTCATCGAGAAGCCGTTCAAGGCCGACCGGCTGCTGCTCATCGCCGACCGTGCGCTCGAGGCCTCGCGTCTGCGCCGCGAAGTCCGCGAGCTGAAGCAGTTCGCTCCGGTCGCCAACGCGATAGTGGGGCATTCGTCGGCGATCAATCAGCTGCGCCAGACGATCGAACGCGTCGCGCCCACCAACAGCCGCATCCTCATCGTCGGGCCCTCCGGCTGCGGCAAGGAATTATGCGCACGCACCATCCATTCGCTGTCGGCCCGCGCCGAAGCTCCGTTCGTCGTCATTAACGCCGCCGCGATCACACCGGAGCGCATGGAAAACGAACTGTTCGGGATCGAGCAGGCGAACGGCAGCCAGGGTCGCAAGATCGGCGCGCTCGAGGAGGCGCATGGCGGCACGCTCTTCATCGACGAGATTTCCGACATGCCGCGGGAGACCCAGAACAAGATTCTGCGCGTGCTGACCGACCAGACGTTCGAGCGGGTCGGCGGCAACAGCAAGGTGGCGGTCGATGTGCGCATCATCTCGTCCACGGCCCGCAATCTGGAATCGGAGATCGCTGGCGGCCGGTTCCGCGAGGACCTCTATCACCGCCTGTCGGTCGTGCCGATCCGCGTGCCTCCGCTCGCCGAGCGGCGCGAGGACATCGCCGAGCTGGTCGATTTCTTCATGGGGCAGATTTCGCAGGGCACCGGCCTGCCCAAGCGCAGCATCGGCGAGGACGCCATGGCCGTGCTGCAGTCGCACGACTGGCCGGGCAATGTACGCCAACTGCGCAACAATGTGGAGCGCCTGATGATCCTGGCGGGCGGCGACCCGTCCGCCACGATCAATGCCGGCATGCTGCCGCAGGACGTCGGCTCCATGATCCCGACCATGCCGAACGGTAATGGCGGCGAGCAGCTCATGAGCCTGCCGTTGCGCGAAGCGCGCGAAATGTTCGAGCGCGAATATCTGGTGGCGCAGATCAACCGCTTTGGCGGCAACATCTCGCGCACCGCCGAATTCGTCGGCATGGAGCGCTCGGCCCTGCATCGCAAGCTCAAGGCGCTTGGCATCAGCTAGCATCCCGGACCGCTGCCATGTCCCGCATCGCCTATGTGAATGGCCGCTACGTGCCGCGCGCGGCCGCCTGCGTGCATGTCGAGGACCGTGGCTACCAGTTCGCCGACGGCGTGTACGAGGTCTGCGAGGTGCGCGACGGCCGGCTGGTGGACGAGCGCCGGCACATGGACCGGCTGGTGCGTTCGCTCGGCGAGCTGCGCATTCCGCTGCCGATGCCCTTGCGTGCGCTCAGCGTCGTGCTGCACGAGGTCGTCCGGCGCAACCGGATCGGTTACGGCCTCGCCTATCTGCAGGTGACGCGCGGCGTCGCGCGACGCGACCATGCGTTTCCGCCGGCCGGCACGCGGCCCTCGCTGGTCGTGACGGCAACCGGCCTCGACGCCGCCAAGGCCGACGCCATGGCCGCGGAGGGGGTCGCCGTTATCACTTTTCCCGATAACCGATGGGACCGCGTCGATATCAAGGCGATCGCACTGTTGCCGAACGTGCTGGCCAAGCAGGCCGCGCGCGAGCACGGGGCACGCGAGGCCTGGTATGTCGACCGCGACGGCCATGTCACCGAAGGGGCCTCGTCCAACGCCTGGATCGTCACCCGCGACGGCAAGGTCATAACCCGGCCAGCCGAATTCGGCATTCTCAGGGGCATTACGCGGGCCGTGGTCCTGGAGGCCATCCGGGCGCAGGGACTCGCCCTCGAAGAGCGCCCGTTCACGGTCGCCGAGGCGCTTGCGGCACGGGAGGCGTTCCTGACTTCGGCCACCCAGCTCGTCATGCCGGTTGTGCGGATCGACGGCCACCCGATCGGGGACGGCACCCCAGGACCGCTCGCCACCGCGCTTAGGCGCGGTTTCCATGGCTACGCTGCGTTTACCTGACAGGACGACGCGGGGGCGCGATTAGACGAGTTGAGGCTTGCGCGCCAGCGTGGCCTGCCGTCTAATGATCGATCTTCAGCCCTCGTGGGGAACGCCGAACGAGAGACGAGGGCGACGAAGCGGGGAAAAATAGCTGCCGGATCATTGACCGCCGGCGGCCAAAAAACGGAAACAGCGTCAATGGCGGCCGAACGCGCACAAAACCTGCAAGACACTTTCCTCAATCATGTTCGAAAGGCGAAAATCCCCCTCACGATCTTTCTGGTGAATGGGGTCAAGCTGCAAGGCGTCGTCACCTGGTTCGACAATTTCTGCGTGCTCCTGCGCCGCGACGGGCATTCCCAGCTTGTCTACAAGCACGCCATTTCGACCATCATGCCCGGCCATCCGATCCAGCTTTTCGAAGGGGCCGAGGAGGGGGCTGCGACCGGAGAGAAGGTCTGATTGGAGCAGCGTCGCCGGGACAGGAACGCAGACAATCCGGGCGCGCGCAGTTCCAGCGCCGAGCCAACACGCGCCGTCGTGATCGGACCCTATCTGCGCCGCGGCCGCGGTGCGCAGGAGCCTGCGCGCGCACCGGAGGCACGCCTTGAGGAAGCGGTGGGGCTCGCACAGGCGATCGACCTGACGATCGTCCAGTCCGGTGTGGTTCTGCTCACTGAAATCCGGCCGGCGACCTTCATCGGCACCGGCAAGGCGGACGAGATCGCGGGCCTCGTCAAATCGCTGGAGGCCGGGCTCGTGGTGATGGATTGTGCGCTGTCGCCGGTCCAGCAGCGTAACCTCGAAAAACTCTGGAACGCGAAGGTGCTCGACCGCACCGGCCTGATCTTGGAGATTTTCGGCCAGCGCGCGCACACCCGTGAGGGCGTGCTGCAGGTTGAGCTTGCGCACCTGACCTACCAGAAGAGCCGGCTGGTGCGCTCCTGGACCCATCTCGAGCGCCAGCGCGGCGGCTTCGGCTTTCTCGGCGGGCCGGGCGAGACCCAGATCGAGGCCGACCGGCGCGTGATTGCCGAGCGCATCGCGCGCATCGAGACCGAGCTGGAAAGCGTCAAGAAGCGGCGCGCCCTGCATCGCGAGAGCCGCAAGCGCGTACCGTATCCGGTTGCCGCCCTTGTCGGCTACACCAATGCCGGAAAGTCGACGCTGTTCAACCGTCTCACGCGCGCCGAGGTGCTGGAAGCCGACATGCTGTTCGCGACGCTCGACCCGACCCTGCGCGCGGTCGCGCTCCCGCATGGCGCAAAGATCATCCTCTCCGATACCGTCGGCTTCATTTCCGATCTTCCGACCATGCTGGTCGCGGCGTTCCGCGCCACGCTCGAGGAGGTGACCGAGGCCGACATCATCCTGCACGTGCGCGACGTGTCGCACGAGGACACCGAGGCCCAGCGCACCGACGTACAGACGATCCTCGAATCGCTCGGCATCGAGGCGAGCGACCGCCGCATCGTCGAGGTCTGGAACAAGGTCGACCGGCTCGATGCCGAAGCGCGCCGGCGGCTCGACAATTCGGCCGCGCGCATGAGCGCGCAGGAGAGGCCGGTCGCGGTTTCGGCGCTGACCGGAGAGGGAATCGGCGCGCTGATCGAGGCGATCGAGCACAGGCTCACGCAGGACCGCACGGTGATGCGCATCGTGGTCGCCGCCGAAGACGGCGCGGGGGCAAGCTGGCTGCATCGCCACACCGAAGTGCTCGAACGCCATGTGGAAACGGACGGACGCGTCGTCATGACCGTACGCGCCGATCCGGCCAATGCCGCGCTCGTGCGGGCGCGGTTTGCGCAAGACGGTGCCGTATCCGATACGGCGCGGTCGCTGTCTTAAGCGTCGCCGGCGCTCGACCCGCCGGCGCGCTCGGCGTGCTTGGCTTCGACCCAGAGCGCTTCCATCTCATCGAGCGACGCCTGGTCGAGCGTGCGTCCGCGCACGGCGAGCGCGCGCTCGATATGGCGGAAGCGCTGTTCAAACTTGGCATTGGTGCGCCGGAGCGCCGCGTCGGGATCGACGGCGAGGTGGCGTGCCAGATTGACCACGGCAAACAGGAGATCGCCGATTTCGTCTTCCGCCTCGGCCCGGCTCTGGCGCGCGATGGCATCCGCCATCTCGTCGGCTTCCTCGCGGATCTTGGCCAGCACGGCCATGGGATCATTCCAGTCGAAGCCGACTTCGCCGGCGCGCGCCTGCAGCTTGAGTGCACGCATCAGCGGCGGCAGCCCGGCCGGCACGCTCGCAAGATGCGGGGCGGCTGCGGATGCAGGCAGGCCCTTGCGGACGGCGCGCTCGGCCTTTTCCTGCGCCTTGATGCGGCCCCACAGGCCCTTGACTTCGTCCGGCGACAGGTCGCGCGTATCGCCGAAGATGTGCAGATGCCGCCGGATCAGTTTCTCGGTGATGGCCTGCACCACGTCGCCGAAATCGAACGCGTCCTGCTCCTGCGCCATGCGCGCATGAAAGACGACCTGGAGCAGGAGATCGCCGAGTTCCTCGCGCAGGTCGTCGCGATCGCCGCGCAGGACCGCGTCCGCGACCTCGTAGGCTTCCTCGATCGTGTAGGGCGCGATGGTCTCGAACGTCTGCTGCAGGTCCCACGGACAGCCGCTGCCGGGCGTGCGCAGCGCGGCCATGATCTCGATCAGTCGTGCAATGTCACGCGCAGGCTTCACGATTGGGTCTCGGGGTTCGGCGGAAGCGACGCTTGTCGTAGCAGATCGATCCCGGGCGGGCGAACGGGGCTGCACGCGGCACGCACGCACGATCGGAGGCAGCATGGAGACCGCATGGAGAGACAAGGCTCGAGACAATTCACGAGCGGGTCCATCGACAGATAGCCGGCCGGTTGTGGCCAGAGCCGGTTGACTCCTGGCCTTCAACGTTAACCGCTATTCGCATAAGACATATTATGGAATATTTAAGTGGAGCCGAAAGCTGAGACTTCAGATCAAATACAAATCCAAGCCAATTACGCTGAAAACCCATAAAATTATATGCATTTCCTGATCTGATATATCGCGCTGCTCAGAGCGTGATTTTCATGCCGTCATAAGCTGGCCGCACGTGTGCCGGCAGGTTCGCGGCCAGCATCGCGTAATCGAGATCGGAATGCATGTTGGTCAGCACCGCCTGCCGCGGCCCGATCCGCTCGATCCAGGCAAGCGCGTCGCCGAGGCTGAAGTGACTGGGATGCGGCGCGTGCCGCAAGGCGTCGACAATCCACAGATCGAGCCCCTGAAGCGCGGCGGCGCTGTCGTCGGGCATACCGACGAGATCGGCCGAATAAGCCGCGTTGCCAAACCGGAACCCGAGCGAGACGATATCACCATGGTCCTGCAGGAACGGCAGCGCCGCCAGCGGCCCGCCCTCGCCCTCGATGGTGACCGGCCGTCCGGGCACCAGCCGGTGCTCCTGCAGGATCGGCGGATAGTCGCTGCCCGGCGGCGTCATGAAACAATAGCCGAAGCGCGCATGCAGCGCGCGCGAGGTCGGTTCGTCAAGATAGGCAGCGATCCGCCGCCGCCGATGGATGAAGAGTGGACGCAGATCGTCGATGCCGTGGGTATGGTCGGCATGCTCGTGGGTGAACAGGACGGCATCGAGCGAGGCCACGCCGGCATCCAGAAGCTGCTCGCGCAGATCGGGCGAGGTGTCCACCAGCACGCGCGTCTTGCCGCCGCCCGCGGCGGCCTGTTCGACGAGCAGCGAGCAGCGGCGACGGCGGTTCTTCGGCTCGGCCGGATCGCACGCGCCCCAGCCGAGCGCCGGTCGCGGCACCCCGCCGGAGGACCCGCACCCAAGGATGGTCAGCGTGAGCGCCATGGTCCTTGTCAGGCCGCCGCCTGCGTGCGCGGCACTTTCGAGAACAGCCGGAAGAAATTGTCGGTCGTCTGCCGCTTTATCGCCTCGACGCTGACGCCGCGAACCTCGGCGAGCACTTTGGCGGTTTCCACCACATAGGCCGGCTCGTTGCGCTTGCCGCGATAAGGACCGGGTGCGAGATACGGCGCGTCGGTCTCCACCAGGATGCGGTCGGCCGGCAGCGCCGCAGCGATCGCGCGCAACGCATCCGATTTCTTGAAGGTCAGGATGCCACTGAACGAGACATAATGACCGAGCGCGACGCCGCGCCGCGCCAGATCGGGCCCGCCGGTGAAGCAATGCAGCACGGCGGGAAACGCGCCGCGCGCGCTTTCCTCCTCGAGAATGCGGGCCATGTCGTCGTCGGCGTCGCGCGAATGGATCACGAGCGGCAGCCCGGCCGCGCGCGCGGCCGCGATATGGGCGCGCAGGCCTTGCTCCTGCGCCGCACGCGGGCTGCTGTCGTAGTGATAATCGAGGCCGGCCTCGCCGATCGCCACTACCTTGTCGTGGCCGGCGAGCCGTTGCAGCGTCGCCGCGTCGATGTCGAGCTCCTCATGGGCGTGATGGGGGTGTGTGCCGACCGAGCAATAGACGTCGGCAAAGCGCGCGCAGATGGCGAGCAGCCGGTCGAGCTGGCGCACGCGCGTCGAGATCGTCACCATGCGCACAAGCCCCTGCGCGCGCGCCCGCGCCACGATCGCCTCAAGATCGTCGGCAAAGTCGGGGAAATCGAGATGGCAATGGCTGTCGACAATCATGGCGTCAGGCCGGCGTCGCCGCCGGCTCAATATAGCGCGGGAAGACCGGGCTCGGCGCCGGCAGCACGACCCCGCTCGCCAAGCGATGTGCGCCGCCGAGATGACGGAACATGCGCTCGGCTGCGGGCACGGCCAGAATGTCGAGCAACTTTGCGGCCGAATCCGGAATGAAAGGCTGCGCCAGAATCGCAACCTGCCGGATGGTCTCGGCCGTGACATAGAGCACGGTGCCCATGCGCTGCGGATCGGTCTTGGCAAGCGCCCACGGCGCCTCACCCGCAAAATAGCGATTGGCGTCGGCGACGACCGACCAGACAAGCGCCAGGATCTGGTGCAACTGCTGGGTCTTCATCGCCTCGCGCGCACCCGCGACCATGGCGTCGGCCGTCGCGAGCATGGTCCTGTCATTAGCCGAAAAGGCGCCGGGCACGGGCGTCGCGCCGGCAAGCTGCTTTGCGATCATCGAGAGCGAGCGCTGCGCGAGATTGCCGAGATCGTTGGCGAGATCGGCATTGATGCGCGCCACGATGGCCTCATGACTGTAATTGCCGTCCTGACCGAACGGCACCTCGCGTAGGAAGAAATAGCGCAACTGATCGACGCCATAGGCATCCGCGAGCGCGAACGGGTCGATGACGTTGCCGACCGATTTCGACATCTTCTCGCCGCGGTTGAACAGGAAGCCGTGGCTGAAAATGCGCCTGGGCACGGCGAGGCCGGCCGACATCAGGAAGGCTGGCCAGTAGACCGCGTGGAAGCGCACGATGTCCTTGCCGATCACGTGCAGGTCGGCCGGCCAGTAGCGCCGGTAGGACACGCTCTCGACATCGGGAAAGCCGACCGCGGTGATGTAATTGGTCAGCGCGTCGACCCACACATACATGACGTGCTTTTCGTCGCCGGGCACCTTGATGCCCCAGTCGAAGGTCGTGCGCGAGATCGACAGATCCTGCAGGCCCCCGCGCACGAAGCTCGCTACCTCGTTGAGGCGCTCCTTCGGCAGCACGAAATCGGGATGCCGCCTGTAGAGATCGAGCAGCTTGTCCTGATAGGCCGACAACCGGAAGAAATAGCTCTCCTCCTCTACCCATTCGACCGGCGTCCCGGTCTTGCTGGCGATGCGGACCTTCTGCTCGTTGAGGTGGGTTTCGCTCTCGGCGTAATAGGCCTCGTCGCGCACCGAATACCAGCCGGCATATTTCGACAGATAGATGTCGCCGTTGGCCTTCATGCGCTCCCAGATCGCCATCGAGGAGCGGCGATGACGTTCCTCGGTCGTGCGGATGAAATCGTCGTTCGAGCAGTTCATGCGCGCGACCATGGCGCGGAAGCGCTGCGAATTGCGGTCGACGAGTTCCTTTGCCGTCAGGCCTTCCTTCACCGCCGTCTGCTGAATTTTCTGACCGTGCTCGTCGGTGCCGGTGAGGAAGAAGACGTCGTAGCCGTCCAGGCGCTTGAAGCGCGCGATCGCGTCGGTCGCGATCGCCTCATAGGCGTGCCCGATATGCGGGGCGCCGTTGGGATAGGAAATCGCAGTCGTGATGAAGAACGGTTGCGGCGCGCCGGCAACGGTCGGCATCGAAACGTTCGTTGCAGCGATGGCCTCTTTCTTCTTCCCTTTCGCCGGCGACGTATTTGGTTTCGCAGTCTTTGTCTTCGCTTTGGTCTTCGTCGTCTTGGCTATCCTGGTCGCCTGCTTTTTGCGCGTTTTGGCGCCCCGTTTCGGTGTCTTGGTGCGCGAGGTCTTCGTCGCATCCGCTCGGGATTTTCCACGTTTGCCGGTGGAGCCTGCGCCGGTGCGCGTCTTGCTCCGCCCCTGCGTTTTGGATGCCGTCTTTTTCTTGCGCTTAACTTTTTTTGTCATAACTGCCTTCTCGGAAGACCCGCCGCGCCGGGCCCAAAGACCGATCAGCCGGGACATGCCCTGCCACACCCAGAGCTATCAACGGCGTGCCGCCTGGGCAAGCGCCGCGAACGAATCGAAAATCATCGGTCTTCGATCGAGATTATAGCCCTGCGTCAGCGCTGCTGCGCGATTGACGGCGTCCCACGCACCGGCGATTCGCGCGAACGTATCGCGGTCGCCGGCAACCCGCAGCCGCGCGGCGAGCCATCCATTGACGGTGTCGATGAAAGCCTCGAACAGGGACTGGTCGGCGACGGCCAGCGCGTCGCCGAGAGCATGGAGCGCGCGCGCATCGACGTCCGGAAGCCCGTCGAGCAGCGCAATCAGCCGCGTCCGAAATTTCGCGGTGTCGGCGTCCATCAATCCGATCGCGCGCGCCACGCTGCCTTCGGCGGCGCTCGCCGCCGCTGCAACCTCAGGATCGCCCGGTGTGCGGTCGATGGTTAGAGCCGCCGCCTTTGCAACGTCCGTTTCGGCCAGCGGTCGCAGCCACAGTTTGCGGCAGCGCGAGCGGATGGTGGCGCGCACGCGTCCGGGGGTGTGGGCAATCAGCAGGAGCAGCGCGCGCGCCGGCGGCTCCTCCAGAAGCTTGAGCAGCGCGTTCTCGCCGGCTTCGTTGAGATCGTCTACCGGATCGATGATGGCAACGCGCCAGCCTCCCGCTCCCGCGGTCGATCCGAAGAACGGCACCAATTGCCGCACCTGATCGACCGCGATCACCGTCTTCAGCTTGCCGGTATCGCCCAATGTGCGCTCGAGCGCGAGCAGGTCGGGATGGCCCTGCGCCACGATGCGCCGGGCGGTCTCGTTGGCCGGATCGACCGCAAGCGACGTCGCCTGCGCCACCTGCGGGGCAGCGGGATCGGGGTGCGCCAGCACGAAGCGCGCGAAACGATAGGCGAGCGTCGCCTTGCCGATACCCTGCGGGCCGCCGATCAACCAGGCATGGTGGATGCGGCTGCTGCGATAGGCACGCAGCAGCGCGGCTTCCGCCTCGGCATGGCCGAACAGAGCAAACGTGGCACGCGGATGCCCGATCCCGGAGGACGCGCGCTCGTCGTCACTCATCGTACGCCGCTTTGGACGTGGAGCGGCGCCATGGCCGGCTCGAGCCTGCGGTTGACCACGTCCCACACCGCGCGCGCAACGTCCGCCGCCGACGGCGACGCATCGATCAGGACGCAGCGGTCCGGCTCCTCCGCAGCGAGCTGACGATAAGCTTCGCGCAGCCGTTCGTGGAAATCGAGCGTCTCGGCCTCGAACCGGTCGACGTCCGCATCGCCACGCCGCGCATGCGCGCGTGCGAGGCCATCGGCTGCTGGCAGATCGAGAATGATGGTCAGGTCGGGCCGCGTCTCACCGACCGTCAGCTTCTCCAGACCGTGGATCAGCCGGCGGTCGACCTGCGCAATCGCGCCTTGATAGACGCGCGTGGAGTCGAGAAAGCGATCGGAGATCACCCATTCCCCGCGCGCGAGCGCCGGACGGATCGTGTGGGTCACGTGATCGTCGCGCGCGGCCGCGAACAGGACCGCTTCGGTCTCGGGACCGAGCGGCTCTGCCGCCCCCGACAAGAGCACGTGACGGATGACTTCGGCACCGGGCGAGCCGCCCGGCTCGCGCGTCACGCAGACCCGCAGGCCGTGCGCCCGCAGTCGCTCCGCCAGCATGCGTGCCTGCGTGGATTTGCCGGAGCCTTCGCCGCCCTCGAATGTGATGAATCGTCCCCGCATCGACCCGCCTAGAATTTTTTCAGGCCGGCACGGAATACACCGATCACGAGTTCGCCCGCCGCGTCGATGGCACGCTGGGCCACGTTGCCGGTATCGATATCGTCCATTGCTTCGAGCGGAGCTTCGAGCGCTACACGCTCGCCGCGCCAGATTTTCAGCACGCCAACCGGCTGACCGCGCCGCACCGGGGCGACCAGCGGGCCACGATAGACGATGCGAGCGATGATGCGGTTGGTCGTGTTGCGCGGCACCATAAGGCGGATCGCCTGGCGGCCCTGGCCGGTGAGCGCGACATAGCTCTGCGCTCCGCCGAACACCTTGGCGTGGCCGACGACCTGCTCGTCGGCGAAGAGCAAGCGCTGCTCGAAGCCGCTGAATCCCCATTCCAGGAGGCGGCGGGCCTCGTCGCCGCGTTCCTTGTCCGACTTGAGGCCGTTGACCACGACGATCAGCCGCAGCCCGTTCTGGATCGCCGATCCGACGAGACCATAGCCTGCTTCCTGCGTGAAACCGGTCTTCATGCCGTCGGCGCCGATGTTCAGCGATAGCAGCGGATTGCGGTTCTGCTGGCGGATCTTATTCCAGGTGAACTCGCGCTCGCCGTACCAGCGGTAGAATTCCGGATAGGTCAGCACGATGTGCTGGGCGAGCCTGGCGAGATCGCGCACGGTGACGCGCATGTCCGGGTCGGGCAGCCCGGTCGCATTGGTGAAGTTCGAACCGGTCAGGCCGAGCTCGCGCGCACGCCCGTTCATGAGGCGGGAAAAATCGTTCTCGTTGCCGGCGATACCTTCGGCAAGGATGATGCAGCCGTCATTGGCCGACTGGATGATGACGCCCTGAAGCAGGTCGGCAATTTTGATCTTGCTGTGGACGGCCGCGAACATCGTGGAGCCGCCGGACGGCGCCCCGCCCTTGCGCCAGGCATTCGGGCTGACGACGAATTCCTCGTCGAGCTTGAGGTTGCCTTCCTTGATCTCGTTGAAGACCACCTCGGTGGTCATCAGCTTGGCGAGGCTCGCCGGCGCGACGAGCTGGTCGGCGCTCTTCTCGAACAGCACGGTCCCGGTCTGCGCCTCGATCAGGATGGCGTAAGGCGCGGCGGTCTGAAACTCGTCCTTGCGGACGGCCGTCGCCATGCCGCCCGACTGCGCGGTGGCGCAAACCGGCACGAGCAACAGGACCGCGGCAGCGACGACGGACGGAATGGCTTTTGCCGGTCTCACACTCACATCCCTGGCCTGCATGACTCTGCCGGCGCGCCGTTTTGGGCGCGCCGGACGCGGAGGCCGGATGGACCGGCAGTCCACGCCTACTTAACAGCGGAGGAGAATGGATCGCAATCTTGGCAGGATCGGGCCGCGGGCCCGAACAGTGTCAATACAGGCCCCGCCCGCTCATGAAAGCGGCCGGCATCGCGTCCCGCGAGCCGGCAAAGGCCGAAACCGGGCTCGGCAGCGCAGACGTCGGCCGGGCGGTCCGGGACGCCGTCAGGTCCGTTGCGGTGACGCCGGCCGGAGGCGCTGCGGGACCGTCGTCGTCGCTGCGGTCCTGGCCGAGCGTGTAGGGACGCCCCGCCGGGACCGGTGCGGTTGCCGGCAGGCGCCGGCTGTCGTTCGTGCGCCCGAGCATCGGCTGGGCGGACGCCAGGCGTACCGTCGCCGGAGCGGGCGCGGGATCGCCATGGCGCAGCGTGGCGAGGAGCTTGCGGTCGTCCGAGCCGTCGAGCGCGGCGCGGCCGACATATTCGACGCGCACACGGGCGATGCCGTTGCCCTTGAACCCGAGCAGATCGGCCGTCTTGTGCGACAGGTCGATGATGCGGTTGCCGTGATAGGGCCCGCGATCGTTGACCCGCACGATGATGGAGCGGCGGTTGGCGAGATTGGTCACGCGCACATAGGACGGCATCGGCAGCGTCGGGTGTGCGGCGCTGATGGCATGCATGTCGAAGACTTCGCCGTTGGCCGTCAGCCGGCCGTGGAAATCGTCCCCGTACCAGGATGCCAGCCCCTCGGCGCGGTAGTCCCGGTTCTCCTCCGGCGTATAGGACCGGCCGGCGATCGTATAGGGCTTGCCGACACGATAGGTCCCCCCGCCTTTCGGGACCGGCTGGCCGGCATCGACCACGCGCGGGCTCGACGTGACGCCGTATTTCGGGTCGACGTTGCGCACGAATTTATCCGAGGATGCGCAATTGGCGGTCAGGAGCCCGAGCGCGACCACGGCCAGCACGCGTCGAGTGCCGACGCAGACCGCATCGTCACGCCATCCAAACGGCGCCGCGCCGCGCTTGCCGCTCAAAAGCATTGATCGCCTGATCCGTCCCGTCCGCATCCTGCCGCGCCACGCCGTCCGATCGACGCCGTTCCGCGGCTCGGAAGCGCCGGCTGCGCGAGACGCAGCCCCTCCGCGATAGTCGCGTTCACCATAGCGCGCGAGCCCGCGCGCGCAAATGCCTTGCCTGTCAATGTGGTAAACGCCCGCTTCCGGCGGCGCTGTGACCCGGCCGCGGACCTGCGCAGCGCCGTGGGGCGCTTGCAAAGGCCTCCCGCATCCCCCATTGAATCGCGCACCGGAAGGGTGGCCGAGTGGTTTAAGGCAGCGGTCTTGAAAACCGCCAGGGGTGCAAGCCCCTCGTGAGTTCGAATCTCACCCCTTCCGCCAAATCTCATTGATATCATTGATGTTTTCGCTGAATATTCTATCCAACCCCCGGCTAGACCCCGCGCGCAATCGGCTAGAAATGGCCGCTGGCGCGATTTCCAGCGTGCGGATGGGGAATGTGCGGGCGACCCGCGAAAACGAGTCCTAGCGGCTCCCTGCACCGAAAAAGGGGCGGCGGCTCTACCCATCGTCAGATCGCGAAGCGCCGCGAGACTCGCATCAACTACGCCGATTATGTCAAGCCTGCGAACCGGAAAGAGTAACCGCCACCGCCAAGAGCACGCCACCATTTCACCCGATCCCCTTAGCGTCCATCGTTGCTGCAATGGTTCGTCGGCAGTTGGAGGTGCTGCGACATTGGAGGCCAGTACCGCGACATGCTACATTCCGCGTTGAATGAACCAATCGAATATTCTCCGACTGGGGACAGGGGGAATGCGAAACCTCACTGTTGTTTTGACATTGCTTGCTGCCGGATGTGCGGCGCAGCCTACAGACGTTGCTCTGCGCGATCAATTCACGGCGGCACCGGCTCAGCAAGCTGCGCGCGCCAGCGCTTGCGCTTCCGCCCAAGGCAAGAAGGTTCCGCTGACGAACATCACTGAGATTAGCAACGTCCTTCGTGGCGGAGACTTTCGGAAAAGCGAATTCGAAAAGACCTCGCAATTCAAGGCGCGCATGGCCGGACGTGTTACCCAAGCGCAGCAAAAAGTTGCTCGTACAGGTGACGGCGATCTTTTCTATTTCGCGCTTCCGATTCCGTCTGATCAAATTACCTATAATGCCGACACATCGATCATGAAGATCGGAGGTGAATACGCGAGTCTTGTTAAAACCTCTATGATGGGTGACGGGCAACTGGTCGTTAAAGACTCGTGGCGGCCCACGGGGCAAACCTACGTGGGAGAGAATGCGTTCGGTGCCAAACGGCAAATTCAGAAAGTCGATTTCGCTGAACTCGTAGTAACTGCTCCCGCTTTAGGCAGAGACTGGTGGTTTAATAACTTCAAAGGCATCATTGTTAGCGTTCCGCAGGATCAAGCAAAGAGCACGAAGGAAAACCTTGTCGTTCTTCTCGCTGCACGGCTGAAAGAGCCTTACTTTGAAGTTGAAACCGGCCACATTTCGCCAACGATAAATGCGCCCATCGAGGTGAATCGGCGGAAAGAGATAGTTCATTTGGACATAGACTGTGCGGCGATCTACAACCGAGCGACAGGGAATGTGATTGCCAACTTGTCTATTGCTGCACGCTGATTGGGACTAAGCGCTTTGAACAGCGTCCGCAGCAACGGGCGGCATCTTTAACCCAACAAGCATGAGTTCCGACATTCTGGCCGTGACCTTAAAGCGGTGACTTGATGCACACGACCGCTATTGCGAATGAGCGGGTCGGTTCGGCCGCCGCACGCGCGCCGTCGAGCTGGTCGCGGAGTTCATCCGGCAGGTCGGCAGTACGCATCATCGCTCATCACCGCGAGTGAGTCGGGCGCCGGGCCGAAACGGCAAGACGGTCCGGCGCCCTGCTTGTTCGCGCGCCCCCGCCGAAAGGAGCCGTGGCGTGGCGCGCTGCCGGTGATGCAACGTACTCCGCCGGCTGGTACGCCCGACGATGATGCCGTGGTCGTCGGGAGCCACCCGCGGCGGGCCAAGGCAGAACCCGCCGCGGCACGAGCCGGCATCGCCCATGACCGAGAGGGAGGCGACGCCGACCGAAACCATCTTCACGCCGCCTGGAACGCGCGATACAGGTCCGCGTGCTCGACGCGCGCCAACTCCATGGCCCGCACGCGGTCGATCCTGTCGCGGCTCATGATGGCCTTGACCGCGGCGTCCCACCGCACGCGCTCGGGGCTCGGCGCAGAGAGCTGCACCACGCGATCGGACTCGGCCTTGGCGATTGCCTCGCCCTCGCGATTGTATTTCGCGATCAGGTCGGGCCGCGTGCTGCT
>JAANMY010001857.1_pt1 | contig 21954 bp, 19 predicted proteins | sample 7279691 | NCBI WGS metagenome assembly JAANMY01 (sample SAMN14094543, study PRJNA606508) | bioreactor metagenome | isolation source: A lab-scale SPAN reactor treating ammonium-rich wastewater day 388 | place: Ireland: Galway | collected 2018-02-07
CAGCTATATCGAGCCGCACCAGGGCGCCGCGACCGGCGTCGGCGGCATCCTGCGCGACGTCTTCACCATGGGCGCCCGCCCCATCGCCGCCATGGACGCGCTGTCCTTCGGCCGGCCCGAGCATCCCAAGACCGCGCATCTGGTCAAGGGCGTGGTCGAGGGGATCGGCGCCTATGGCAATGCCTTCGGCGTGCCGAACGTGGGCGGCGAGGTGCGCTTTCACCGCAGCTATGACGGCAACTGCCTGGTGAACGCCTTTGCCGCGGGCCTGGCCGACAGCGACAAGATCTTCTATTCCGCCGCCTCGGGCGTGGGCATGCCGGTGGTCTACCTGGGCGCCAAGACCGGGCGCGACGGCGTCGGCGGCGCCACCATGGCCTCGGCCGAGTTCGACGACACCATCGAGGAAAAGCGCCCGACCGTGCAGGTCGGCGACCCCTTTACCGAGAAATGCCTGCTGGAAGCCTGCCTGGAGCTGATGCAGACCGACAGCGTGATCTCGATCCAGGACATGGGCGCGGCCGGGCTGACCTGCTCGGCGGTCGAGATGGGCGACAAGGGGGGCCTGGGCATCAAGCTGGTGCTCGACGCCGTGCCGCAGCGCGAAACCGCCATGACCGCCTATGAGATGATGCTGTCCGAGTCGCAGGAACGCATGCTCATGGTGCTGAAGCCCGAGAAGGAGGCCGAGGCGCGGGCGATCTTCGAGAAATGGGACCTGGACTTCGCCATCGTCGGCGAGACCATCGCCGAGGACCGTTTCCTGATCGTCCACGGCAACGAGGTCAAGGCCGACCTGCCGCTGTCCAAGCTTTCCTCCAGCGCGCCGGAATACGACCGTCCCTGGGTGGAAACGCCCGCCGCTCCCGAGATGCCCGCCCTGCCCGCCATTGCCCCGATCGCGGCGCTGAAGGCGCTGATCGGCAGCCCCAACCACGCCCACAAGGGTTGGGTCTGGGAACAATACGACACCCAGGTCGGCGCCGACACCATCCGCCGCCCCGGCCTGGGCGCCGGGGTGGTGCGGGTGCATGGCATGAAGAAGGCGCTGGCCTTCACCAGCGACGTGACGCCGCGCTATGTCCGGGCGAACCCCTATGAGGGCGGCAAGCAGGCGGTGGCCGAGGCTTACCGCAACCTGACCGCCTGCGGCGCCCTGCCGCTGGCCACCACCGACAACCTGAACTTCGGCAACCCGGAAAAGCCCGAGATCATGGGCCAGCTGGTCGGCGCCATCAAGGGCATCGGCGAGGCCTGCGCGGCGCTGGATTTCCCCATCGTCTCGGGCAACGTCTCGCTTTACAACGAGACCGACGGCAAGGGCATCCTGCCCACGCCCACCATCGGCGGCGTCGGGCTGATCGCCGACCTGGACGGGCTGATCGCCGGCCTGCCGGCCGAGGGCGACCTGGCGCTGGTCATCGGCGAGACGCGGGGCCACCTGGGCCAGTCGGCGCTGGCCGCCGAGGCCTTCGGCATCGAGGCCGGCGACGCGCCGCCCGTGGACCTGGCCGCCGAGCGCCGCAATGGCGAATTCCTGCGCGCGCATGGCGGGCTGGTCCGGGCCGCGGCCGACCTGTCGGATGGCGGGCTGGCGCTGGCGGCCTTCGAACTGGCCGAGGCGGCAGGCCTGGGCGTGACGCTGGACAGCGCCGGGATCGCCCAGCTTTTCGGCGAGGACCAGGCGCGCTACCTGGTCGCCTGCACCGCCGGGAACGCGGCCAAGCTGGCCGAGGCGGCCGCGGCGGCCGGCGTGCCGCTGGCGACGGCCGGCAGCTTCGGCGGCGAGACGGTGGTCCTTGGCGGCGATGCCGCGCCCCTGGCCGAGCTGTCGCAGCTTTATCGCACCGCCTTCGAGAAAAGCCTGAACCTGGAACTCGCCTGAGCCCGGAAAGCGGCCCTTGGCCGCTGCCTCCGGCGGGGAGTATTTGGGGAACAGAGAAAGCGCGAGCCGGCGGTTTCGTCGTGCCGGCGCCGGCCCCTGGCAGGCTGCTGCGTGCGACAGGAGAGCTTGGGCCGGGGACCGGGAAAGTCGCCTCAATCCTGCCGGAAATGCCCGGTTTTCAGGCCGGTCGCCGCCGAATCCAGAACGAATTCCGCCACGATGCCCTGTCAGAACCCTTTTTTCAGCGGCCTGCTAGAAGACGAAGGACTCGACAATCAGGCGGCTGCCGCGCGTGAATGCGTCGGCGGTCAGGACCATGGGGGAGAGGTCCACGTCGGAGGCGCCCTTGCGCACCAGCGCCGCCATGCGGGCGTAGAGCGCCGGGTATTCGCCCATGATGCTGGCCTCGCCCGTCGTCGGGCGGCCGTCGATCTCCAGCAGGTTGCCGCCCAGGCGCAGGGCGAGCTGGCCGGCGTCGGTCTGGAACTCCATGTCCCAGGTCTGCGGGCCCTGCTGGCGGAAGTCGAAATCGGCCGCGATCCCATGCGACAGGCTCAGCCGCGCGGCGATGGGGGCCTGGCGGTTCTGCGGGAAGTCCAGCTCGGCCGCGGTGACATGCACCGGCATCGGCAGGATCTCGGTCAGGATCGACAGCGCGTTGATGCCGGGGTCGAAGACGCCCATGCCGCCGGCCTGAAAGATCCAGTCCTGGCCGGGGTGCCATTTGCGCACGTCCTCGCGCCAGGTGATCCGGCCCTCGTGGATCACGCGGCCGGCCAGCCACGCCTTGGCCGCCGCCACCGCATGGGCCATGCGCGAATGCCAGCTGGTATACAGCGTCACGCCCTGCGCCTGCGCCAGGTCGCGCAGGATATGGACTTCGGAGAGCGTCGCGCCGGGCGGCTTTTCCAGCATCAGGTGGCGGCCGGCGCGCAAGACCGCCTGCGCCGCCTGAAACCGCGGCACGGGCGGCAGGCACAGGCTGACCGCGCCGATATCGGGGCGGGCCTCCAGCATGTCCTCGATGCGCGCAAAACCCTCGACCCCCTCGACCCTTCCATGCCGGCTGACGGTCGCGGCCAGCTCCCAGTCGGGGCTGGCCGCCAGCGCCGGGACGTGCTGGTCCAGCGCGATCTTGCCGATGCCGACGAGCGCGATCCGCATCAGTGGCTGTCCTTTCCGACCGGGTTGCCGCGGCAGCCGCGCAGGAAATCCAGGTCCGCGCCGGTATCCGCGCCCATGACATGCTGCTGGTGCAGCCAGGCATAGCCGCTGGCGGGCTGGTCGGGCAGCGGCCGCCATTCGGCCAGCCGCGCCGCCAGTTCCGCGTCCGAAATGTCCAGGTGCAGCCGGCGGTTCGGCACGTCGAGCGCGATCATGTCGCCGTCGCGCACCACGGCCAGCGGCCCGCCCGCCGCGGCCTCGGGCGAGGTGTGCAGGACCACGGTGCCATAGGCGGTGCCCGACATGCGCGCATCGGACACCCGCACCATGTCGGTGATGCCCTTGCGCAGCACCTTGGGCGGCAGGCCCATGTTGCCGACCTCGGCCATGCCGGGATAGCCCCTGGGCCCGCAGTTCTTCAGCACCATGACGCAGGTCTCGTCGATGTCCAGCGCCTCGTCCTCGATCCTGGCCTTGTAGTCGTCGATGTCCTCGAAGACGACCGCCCGGCCGCGATGCACCATCAGATGCGGGCTGGCGGCCGAGGGCTTCAGCACCGCCCCGTTCGGCGCCAGGTTGCCGCGCAGCACGGCGATGCCGCCCTGGTCGGTCAGCGGCCGGTCGGCGGGCAGGATCACCTCCTCGTTCCAGTTCACCACCTCCTTGACCTCGTCCCAGATCGTGGCGCCGCTGACGGTCAGCGCGTCCTTGTGAAGCTGCCCGGCCTCGCCCAGCCGCTTGATGACCACCGGCAGGCCGCCGGCATGGAAGAACTCCTCCATCAGGTATTTCCCCGAGGGCATCAGGTTCACGATGGTCTTGACGTCGCGCCCCAGCCGGTCCCAGTCCGCCAGCGTCACATCGACCCCGACCCGGCCGGCCAGTGCCAGCAGATGCACCACCGCGTTGGTCGAGCCGCCGATGGCGCCATTGGTGCGGATCGCGTTCTCGAAGGCCGCTTTGGTCAGGATGTCGCTGGGCTTGAGGTCGTCCTTGACCATCTGCACGATGCGCCGGCCCGACAGCTGCGCCATGGTGCGGCGGCGCGAATCCACCGCCGGGATCGCGGCATTGCCCGACAGCGCCATCCCCAGCGCCTCGGCCATGCTGGCCATGGTCGAGGCGGTGCCCATGGTGTTGCAGGTCCCGGATGAGCGCGACATGCTCGCCTCGGCCTCGAGGAACTCGGCCTGGGTCATCTCGCCGGCCTTCACCGCCTCGCTGAACTTCCACAGATGCGTCCCCGAGCCGATGCGCTCGCCCCGGAACCAGCCGTTCAGCATCGGCCCGCCGGTGACGACGATCGAGGGAATGTCGGTCGAGGCCGCCGCCATCAACAGGCTGGGCGTGGTCTTGTCGCAGCCCACCAGCAGCACCGCCCCGTCGATGGGCTGGCCGCGGATCGTCTCTTCGATGGCCAGCGCCGCGAGGTTGCGAAACATCATCGCGGTCGGGCGGAAGGTGTTCTCGCTGGCCGAGAACACCGGCACCTCGACCGGAAAGCCGCCGGCCTCCCACACGCCCGCCTTCACCTTTTCCGCCAGCTCGCGCAGGTGGCCGTTGCAGGGCGTCAGGTCCGACCAGGTGTTCAGGATGCCGATCACCGGGCGGCCGTCGAACAGGTCATGCGGATAGCCCTGGTTCTTCATCCAGCCGCGGTGATAGATCGTGTCGCGCGAATTGCCGCCATACCAATGCTGCGAGCGCAGCTTGCGCGGCCATGGGGCGGGGGTAAAGGACGGGGTGCTGGACATGGGCGACCTCTAGAGGGTGGCGACGGCGACCGGCGCCGCATCGTTGGGCATCTGGACCAGCGGGTTGCGCAGCGGCAGGCCGAGCGCGGGGGCCTCGATCTGGAACACGTCGCCCGGCCGGGCATGGACGCCGTCGGCAAAGGACAGCGTCGCCGTGCCGAAGAAATGCACATGCACGTCGCCCGGCTGGCGGAACAGCGCATATTTGAAATGATGGTGTTCCAGGTTGGCGATGCTGTGGCTCATGTTCGCCTCGCCCGACAGGAAGGGCCTTTCCCAAAGCGTGGCGCCGTCGCGCAGGATGCGGCTGCTGCCCTCGACATGCTGCGGCAGCGCGCCCAGCAGCATCTCGGGGCCGAAGCTGGCCGGGCGCAGCTTGGAATGGGCGAGCCAGAGGTAGTTGCCCCGTTCGGTCACATGGTCCGAGAACTCGTTGCCAAGCGCAAAGCCCAGACGAAAGGGCGTGCCGTCGGGGCCGATGAGGTAGAGCCCGGCGATCTCGGGCTCTTCGCCCGCGTCGAGCGCGAAGGCGGGCGAGGCAAGCGGCGCGCCCGGCGCCACGGCGGCATGGCCGTTGCCCTTGTAGAACCATTCGGGCTGCACACCCGCCTCGCCCGGACGCGGCTTGCCGCCCTCGAGCCCCATGCGGAACATCTTCATGCTGTCGGTCAGCTCGCCCGCATCGGGCGCGCCATGCATCGCATCCCGCGTCGCGGCCGAGCCCAGATGCGTCAGCCCGGTGCCGGTCAGGTGCAGATGCGCGGGGTCGGGATGGTCGACGGGCGGCAGCACCCGCCCCTCGGCCAGGGCCTGGGCCAGGTCGACCGGCGCGCCGCGGCCGCGGCCGGCCGCCTCCTCGGCCAGCCCGCGGCCGGCAGCGATGGCGGCCTGCGCCAAGTCGCGGGTGCTCTCGGCCCCCGGAACCAGATGCGCGGCATCGCCTTCGCGCAAAGCAACCCCGCGCCCGCCACCCGGCAAAAGCAATTGCGACAGAAACATGGCATGGTCCCCCGCGCAGATCGGCCAGGCGGCGCCGCGCAGCCTGGCGGTTGCGCTTGATCTAGCCATGAAACGACATAATGGTAAAATTACATCGCCTGCAGTCTGCATATCGGAATCGTCATGTCGTTACCCCCTGCCCGCCTGATGCTGAAGCCCGCGCAATTGCGGCTGATCCAGCAGATCGCCGAAACCGGCCAGCTGCAGCTGGCGGCCGAGCGGGTCGGCATGACCCAGCCTGCCGCCTCGCGCATGCTGGCCGAGATCGAGAACCAGGTCGGCGCGCAGCTGTTCCTGCGCCAGCCCAAGGGCATGGAGCCGACCGAGATCGGCCGCGCCGTGCTGCGCCGCGCCCGCGTCATCCTGCGCGAGATGTTCAGCATGGCCTCGGAGGTGCAGGCGCTGCGCGAGGGCTTCGGCGGCGCGCTGCGGGTGGGGGCGGTGACGGGGCCGGCGGTCAGCTACCTGGTCTCGGCCATCCGCGAGATCAAGCAGGGCGCGCCGGATGCCGACATCACCGTGGACGTCATGCCCTCGCGCGAGTTGCTGCTGCACCTGGCGGCCGGAGAGATGGATTTCGTCCTGGCCCGCATCCTGCCGGAATTCGACAGCCAGGATTTCAACATCCTGCCGATGCGGGACGAGAAGGTGGCCTTCCTCGTGCGGTCGAGCCACCCGCTGGGCCGCGCCGCCCCGGTCACGCTGACCGAGCTGGCCGGCCAGGAATGGATCATGCAGCAACGCGGCGCGCCGATCCGCGAGGCGGCGCTGGCGGCCTTTGCCGATGTCGGCCTGTCCGAGCCGAAGAACATCGTCAACAGCCCCTCGCTGCTGCTGACCATCGCCTATCTGGCGCAAAGCGACGCGGTGGCGCCGATGTCCGAGGAGGTGGCGGAGCTGCTGATCCGGCCGCCGGTCGGGGCGGGCTTCGCCATGCTGCAGGTGCCGCATGAGATCCGCGTCTCGCCCTATTACCTCCTGGACCTGAAGCGCCGGCCGCTGTCACCCTTGGCGATGCGGCTGCGCGAGAAGCTGGTGGCGCTGTCGAAAAGCCCGGTGCGGGACGCATTCGGCTGAACCGGCGACAGCGCGCGCCGTCGCATGGGTATTTGGGGAACGAAGAAGTCCGGCGCAGCGTCTGCGGGCGGCGCCGGGATGTCGTCAGGCGTTTTGCAGGCCGCGCTCTTCCCGGCTTTGCAGGACGGCCTTGTCGGTCTGGCCGAGGATCTGCGAGGTGACCGTGCCTGCCGTCATCGAGCCCGAGACGTTGAGCGCCGTGCGCCCCATGTCGATCAGCGGCTCGACCGAGATCAGCAGCGCCACCAGCGTCACCGGCAGGCCCATGGCCGGCAGCACGATCAGCGCCGCCATGGTGGCGCCGCCGCCCACGCCCGCGACCCCGGCCGAGGACAGCGTGACGATGGCCAGCAGCGTCATGATCCAGGCCGGGTCCAGCGGGTTGATGCCGACCGTCGGCGCCACCATCACCGCCAGCATCGCCGGATAGAGCCCGGCGCAGCCGTTCTGGCCGATGGTCGCCCCGAAGGAGGCCGAGAAGGACGCGATGGTCTGCGGCACGCCCAGCCGGCGGGTCTGGATCTCGACATTGAGGGGGATGGTCGCGGCGCTGGAGCGGCTGGAGAAGGCGAAGGTCAGCGCCGGGACGATCTTGCGAAAGAAGGTCAGCGGGTTCACCCCGGTCAGCGTCAGCAGCACGGCATGCACCCCGAACATGATCGCGAGGCCCAGGTAGGAGGCGACGACGAACTTGCCCAGGTTCAGGATGTCGGCCGCGTTCGAGGTCGCCGCCATCTTGGTCATCAGCGCCATGACGCCATAGGGGGTCAGCACCATGATCAGCCGCACCAGCTGGCCGATCCAGGCCTGCAGGATGTCGATCAGGTTCAGCAGGCTGCGGCCCTTTTCGGGATCGCGGCGCAGCAGGCGGATGGCGGCGACGCCGAGGAAGGCGGCAAAGACCACCACCGCGATGATCGAGGTCGGGTTCGCCCCGGTCAGCTCGGCAAAGGGGTTCCTGGGGATGAAGGACAACAGCAGCTGCGGCACCGTCAGGTCGGCGACGCGCGGGGCATAGGTGGTCTCGAGCGCGGTCAGCCGGGCGGTCTCGGCCGCGCCCTGGGCCAGGCCCTCGGCGGTGAGGCCGAAGGCCAGCGACATGACCACGCCGACGAAGGCCGCGATCGCGGTGGTGCCAAGCAGCGTGCCCAGGGTCAGCACCGAGATCCGGCCGAGCGCCGAGGCGTCGTGCAGCCGCGCCACCGCGCTGAGGATCGCCGCGAAGACCAGCGGCATCACCACCATCTGCAACAGCTGCACATAGCCGTTGCCGACCACGTTGATCCAGTCGATCGTGGTTTGCAGCGCCGGCGCGCCGGTGCCATGGACGAGTTGCAGCCCGATCCCGAACAGCGTGCCCAGGACAAGGGCGATGAAGACCCGCACCGACAGCGTCAGCTGCCCGCCCTGCAGGCGGACCAGCACGACGATCAGCGCGGCAAAGATCACAAGGTTGATGAGGACGTATGCCATCGCGCGTCTCCGGCAATTTCAGATTGACCCATCAAGCCACAATGCACGTCCGGCGTATAGCCCATCGGCCGCGCGGCTCTGCGGTCCTTGGCCGATAAAGCCAGGCGGGGCGCGCGCTGCAAGGCCTTTGGCCGCGGTTCGGGCGGTTATATTCCACGAAATATTGAAACAGCATTCGGATATTCGAGATTATTTTCGCTGCGCCGCCGCGATACCCTTTGCGAAACCGATCCCTGCGGCCGCTTGGGATCGCGCCGCCGGCGCCGGGTCCAATCGCAACAGCAAGGCAGGCCATGCACAAGCTTCTGGCGATCCTGTTCGCATTCGTCCTGGGCGCCTCCAGCCCCTTGCCCGTCCAGGCACAGACCATGCCAGAGACCGCCCTGTTCACCGCCGCGGCCGATGGCGATGCCGCGGCCATCCGCGCGCTTCTGGCCCGCGGCGTGCCCGTGGATCCGCGCGACGCCAAGGGGCGCACGCCCTTGCTGTTGGCGACCCATGCCAACCGGGTCGAGGCGGCGCGGGCTCTGGTCGAGGCCGGCGCCGACGTGAACGCCAGGGATGCCATCGAGGACAGCCCCTATCTTTATGCCGGGGCGCGCGGGCATCTGGAGATCCTGGAGCTGACGCTGGCCCATGGCGCCGACCTGGCCAGCACCAACCGCTTCGGCGGCACGGCGCTGATCCCGGCGGCCGAGCGTGGCCATGTCGAGACCGTCCGCCGGCTGATCCAGGCCGGGGTCGAGGTCGATCACGTCAACCGGCTGGGCTGGACCGCGCTGCTGGAGGCGATCATCCTGGGCGATGGCGGCCCGCGCCAGCAGCAGGTCGTCGACCTGCTGGTCGCGGCCGGGGCCGATGTGAACCTGCCCGATGGCGAGGGGGTCTCGGCGCTGGCCCATGCCCGCCGCGTGGGCTTCGACGCGATCGCGGCGCGGCTGGTTGCCGCCGGCGCAAGATGAGGGGAAAGGCGATGACCGACAAGGCGAGGCACTATCTGGAACAGGCGGTGATGCTGGCGCATCGCAACGCGCAGGCGGGCGGGCGGCCCTTTGGCGCGGTGGTGGTGCGGGGCGGCGAGGTGCTGGCCACCGGCATCAACGAAACCGTCGCCACCCACGACCCGACCGCCCATGCCGAGCTGGTGGCGCTGCGCGCCGCCGCGCTGCGGCTGGGCTCGCCCGATCTTGCCGGCTGCGCGGTCTATGCCAGCGGCCAGCCCTGCCCGATGTGCCTGGCCGCCATGCGGCTGGCGGGCGTCGCCGATGTGCATTACGCCTATTCGAACCAGGACGGCGCGCCCTATGGCCTGTCCACGGCCGCGCTCTACGAAGAGATGGCAAGGCCCCTGGAACAGCAATCCATCGCCATCCGCTACCTGCCCGTGCGGCCCGAGGGCGCGGGCGACCTATATGCAGGCTGGAAGGCACGGCAGGACCAGGCGTGACGAACCGGCAGCCGCTGATGCTGGCCGTGGTGGCCCTGGTCGGGCTGGCGCTGCGGCCCTTCCTGACCGGGGTCGGCCCGTTGGCGGCGCCGATCTCGGCCGAGACCGGCCTGACCATGCAGGGCCTCTCGGCGCTGACGCTGCTGCCGATCCTGCTGATGGGGGCGGGTGCCTTCCTGGGGCCGGAGATCCAGGCGCGGCTGGGGGCGAAACGCGCCGCCGTGCTGGCGCTGCTGGTGCTGGGCCTGGGCTCGGGCCTGCGGCTGTGGGCGCATTCGGCGCTGGACATGCTGGGCTCGGCCGTGCTGCTGGGCGCGGGCGCGGCGGTGGTTCAGGCGGTGTTCCCCACCATCATCAAGCGCGAATTCCCGCGCGGCATCAACCTGGCCATGGGGCTTTACGCCGCGATGATGATGGGCGGCGGCGCCTTTGGCGCGCAGGCCGCACCGCTGATCGCCGCCTGGTCGGGCAGCTGGCGGCTGGCGCTTGGCTGGCTGGCGCTGCCCGCCGCGCTGACCGCGCTGCTGGTGGCGCTGGCCCTGCCGCCCGAGGCGCGCGCGCCGCAGGGCAGCCGGCAGGGGTTGTGGCACTGGCTGCGCCTGCCGCGGGTCTGGCTGCTGATGGCCTGTTTCGGGCTGATCAACGGCGGCTATTCCTCGTCCGTCGCCTGGCTTGCGCCCGCGTTCCAGGATCTGGGCTGGTCGGCGGGCGCCAGCGGCGGGCTGCTGGCGGTGCTGGCGGTGGGTCAGGCGGTCTCGGCGCTGGCGACGCCGGTCCTGGCCAGCCGCGGTAGCGACCGGCGGCCCTGGCTGGGGATCTGCCTGGCCATGCAGGCGCTCGGCTTCGCCATGCTGGTCCTGCACCCCGAGGCCGCGCCCTATCCCATCGCCTTCCTGCTGGGCGCCGGGCTTGGCGGCTGCTTTTCGCTGATGATGATCGTGGCGCTGGACCACCTGCCCGATCCCGCCCAGGCCGGGGCGCTGGCGGCGCTGATGCAGGGCGGAGGCTTCCTGCTGGCCGCGATCCCGCCCTGGATCCTGGCGCTGCTGCACGACCTGACCGGCAGCTTCACCCTCGGCTGGGCGCTGCATCTGGCCGCCGTGCTTGCGGTCTGCGCGCTGGCGCTGCGCCTGTCGCCGGCCAGCTACCGCGGCGCCCTGCACCGGCCCGGCCCGCAGCACAGCGGCGGCGCGCCGGCCGAGTGAACGATTTTCGACAAGGAGGAGGAGAAACCATGCTGACCATCACCCGACTGGACCAGGCCGATGCCCGCCTGCTGATCGCCGGCGCCGAGGCCCATGCCCGCGAGATCGGCGTGCCCATGTGCATCGCCGTCACTGACGAAAGCGGCCAGCTTTTGGCCTTTTGCCGCATGGACGGCGGCAAGGTCACGTCGGCGACCATCGCCATCGACAAGGCCTTCACCGCCGCCGCCGCGCGCAAGGCCACGCATGAATACGGTGCCGCCAGCCAGCCGGGCGCCCCGGCCTGGGGCATCTCCTCGGCCATCGGCGGGCGGCTGATGGTGGTGGGCGGCGGCCTGCCGGTCGATCACGACGGCCAGACCGTCGGCGGCATCGGCGTATCCTCGGGAACGCCCGCGCAGGACCAGGCGGTGGCGCAGGCCGGCATCGACCATTGGCGGGCGCATCGCGCCTGACCGCACCCCTTCCGGCCGGTTGCACTTGCGCCCGGCCCCGCAAAAGGCTAGCAGCGCGGGCTTTGCGGACAGGGGCACGGGGATGCTGGACGACAGGCTTGCCATCGATTTCGGAACCTCGAACTCGGCCGCCGCGATCCTGCACGACGGCCGGCCCCGGCGCATCGCCATCGAGCCGGGGGCCGAGACCCTGCCGACCGCCGTCTTCTTCCCGGCGCAGGGCGGCGCCATGCGCATCGGCGCGGCGGCGGCCGAGGCGCTGATCCAGGGCGCCGAGGGCCGCTACATGCGGGCGCTGAAAAGCGTGCTCGGGACGGCGCTTTTCCACGAATCACGGCTGATCGCCGGCAAGCGCCGCACGCTTTGCGACATCGTCGCCGCCTTCCTCGCCACCCTGCGCGAGCGGGCCGAGGCGGCGGCGGGCCGGCGCTTTCGCCGCGCGCTTTCCGGCCGGCCGGTGCACTTCCATTCGAACGACCCCGCCCGCGACGCCCAGGCCGAGGCGGACCTGCGCGGCTGCTACCTGGCGGCCGGCTTCGACGAGGTCGCCTTCCTGCCCGAGCCCGAGGCGGCGGCGCTGGCCAGCCATGGCTTGGGCCGCGCGGGCGAGATCGGGCTGATCGTCGACATCGGCGGCGGCACCTCGGATTTCTCGGTCTTTCGCAGCAGCGGCGCGGGGGTGCAGATCCTTGCCAATCACGGCATCCGGCTGGGGGGCACGGATTTCGACCAGCAGGTCTCGCTCTGCCATGCCATGCCGGCCCTGGGCCACGGCGGGCAGCTGCGCCGCGCCATGGGGCCGGGGCTGCTGCCGGTGCCGAATGCGATCTATGTCGACCTAGCGACCTGGGCCAGGATCCCCTTTCTCTACGTGCCCGAGACGCGGCGCATGGCCGCCGGGATGGCGCGCATGGCGGTGGACCGCAAGGCGATGGACCGGCTGGTCGCGGTGCTGGACGAGGAGCTGGGCCATGAGCTGGCCTTTGCCGTCGAGCGCGGCAAGATCGCCGCCAATGCCGGCGAGGGCGCGCGCATCGCCATGGGCTTCGTCGAGCCAGGGCTGGCGCCGGAAATCTCGCCCGCCTCGCTGGAGGCGGCGCTGTCGGATTGCCGCGGGGATCTCGCGCAAGCCGCGGCCGAAACGCTGCGGCTGGCCGGCATCGCGCCCGGACAGGTGGGCAGCGTGATCCTGGTCGGCGGCTCCAGCCTGATGGGCTTCGTCGCCGCCGAGGCGCTGCGGCTTTGCCCCGGCGCGCAGCTGCGGCGCGCGGGGGCGTTCACCGCGGTGGTGGACGGGCTGGCGCTGGCGACGGCGGCCTAGCGCTTGCCGGGCTTCGGCCCGGCGCGAAAGGGCCTGTCGCCGCCCTTGCCCGACCCGCCGGCCGCAGGCTTGTGCGACTTGAAGCCGGCGGCGCGCCGGGGACGCGCCTCGGCGCCGTCGCCACGCGCGGGACGGTCGTGGCGCGCCGCGCCGCCATGCGTCTTGAAGCCCGCCGATTTCCCCTCCGCACGCGGAGCGGTTTTCGGCGCGGCCTTGTGGGCCTGCTTCTTCTCGGCGCTCCAGCGGGCCTTGCGCGGGGCTTCAGCCACCGCTTCCGGCGCGGCGTCGCGGTCGGGCACGGCACGGGGGGCGGGCTTCACCTGCTCCGGGTCCAGCAGCGCCGGACGCCGGGCCGGCTTGGGCTTCGGCTCGGACCTGGGCCCATCTTCCGACCACGCGGGGCGCGCCGCGGGCTGGCCGCGATGCGGCTTCCTGTCCCGCAGGGGCGCGTCGGATGTTTCTCCGTTCTCCAAATACCCATGCCGGCCGGGCCGCCTGTCGCGCACGGGGCCCGTCTCGAAAACCGGCTCGCCCTCGATCCGGCGCATGGCCAGGCCGGGCTCCAGTTCCACCCGCTCGCCGAAATTCGGCGCGGCGGGCGCGGCGATCTGCACGAAGGTCTGGTCGGTCTTGACCCGGATCGCGCCGATCGCGTCGCGGGTGATGCCGCCCGCCTCGCAGATCTTGGGCAGAAGCCAACGCGCCTCGGCCCGGCCGGAATGGCCGACCGAAAGCAGGAACCAGACCGCCGGCCCGAACTCGCCCCGCTCGCGCGGCGCGGCAGGCGCGGGGGCCACGTTTTCCGACAGCTCCTCGGGCGCCGGGCGCCCCTCGCGCCACAGCCGCACGAAGGCCGAGGCGACACGCTCGGCACCGAAACGGTCGAGCAGCGCCGCGGCCAGCCCCGCCTCGTCGCCCGGCGCCTCGGCCAGGGCGGGATGGTCCAGCATCCGCGCGTCGTCGCGGGCCTGCACCTCGTCGGCCGAGGGGGCCTTGCCCCATTCCGCGACCAGCTTGGCGCGCTGGAGCAGGCGCTGCGCCCGCTTGTATTCCGCCGCCGGCACGATCAGCACCGAGGTGCCCTTGGCCCCAGCCCGGCCGGTGCGGCCGGAACGGTGCAGCAGCGTGTCGGGATTGGTCGGCAGGTCGGCATGGATCACCAGCTCCAGCCCCGGCAGGTCGATGCCGCGCGCCGCCACGTCGGTGGCGATGCAGACCCGCGCCCGGCCGTCGCGCAGCGCTTGCAGGGCGTGGCTGCGTTCCTGCTGGGACAGCTCGCCCGACAGCGCCACCACCTTGAAGCCGCGATTGCCCATGCGCGCCAGCAGGTGGTTCACGTTGGCGCGGGTCTTGCAGAAGATGATCGCCCGGCTGGCCTCGTAGAAGCGCAGGGTGTTGAAGATGGCATGCTCGCGGTCGCGGGTCGTCACCGACAGGGCGCGATAGTCGATGTCGCCGTGCTGGCGCGCCTCGCCCATGGCCTGGATGCGCAGCGCGTCGCGCTGGAAGTCGCGGGCCAGCGCCTCGATGGCCGGGGGCACGGTGGCCGAGAACATCAGCGTGCGCCGTTCCTCGGGCGCGCTGCCCAGGATGAACTCCAGATCCTCGCGGAAACCCAGGTCCAACATCTCGTCCGCCTCGTCCAGCACGCAGGCGCGCAGGGCGGTCAGGTCCAGCGAGCCGCGCTCGATATGGTCGCGCAAGCGGCCGGGGGTGCCGACGACGATATGGGCGCCGCGCTCCAGCGCCCGGCGCTCGGTGCGATAGTCCATGCCGCCGACGCAGGTGGCGATGCGCGCGCCGGCCTGTTCGTAAAGCCAGCCCAGCTCGCGCGCCACCTGCAAGGCCAGCTCGCGCGTGGGCGCGATGGCCAGCGCCAGCGGCTGCTCTGCGTCCGGCAGCGTGTCGCCCGCAAGGATGTCGCCGGCCATGGCCAGGCCGAAGGCCACGGTCTTGCCCGAGCCGGTCTGGGCCGAGACCAGCACGTCGCGACCCCGCGCCTCGGGCGCGAGCGCCGCTTCCTGCACCGAGGTCAGGCTGGCATAGCCCTTGGCCGCCAGCGCCGCGGCCAAGGGCGCGGCAATATCATGTTCGTTCATCTTCTTCGCCAGAAAGGGGATGCGGGGGCGCATCCGGTGAAAGGCACCATCCCCTTTGCGGCCGGGCCCTCCCATGGCCCGCCGGCCCGGAATGCGGAGCCAAGCCGCCCGCCTATCCTGTCCCGGCCCGCAAGTCAAAGCGAAACTAGGGCCGCATCAGCTGATCCTCGGTCCAGCCGAGCCGCGCCATGTCCTCGGCCCGCGCCGCCGCATCGTCGCCGACGATGAATTCGTCCAGCTGCGGCGGGACCACGCCGGCCTGCGACAGCAGGCCATGCACCTGCCCGCGATGATGGGTCTGGTGCTGGAACAGATGCGACAGCAGGTCGTCGCGGCGGTCGTGCTGCATGCGCGAGCCGCGATCCACCGGCACGATTTCCGCCAGGGTGTCGGGCGTCAGCGCCGCGACCAGCGCCAGCAGGCGGTCGTCCTCGTGCGCCTGCCATTCGGCCAGCCGCGCAAGGTCCGGGCAATCCCCCGCCTCGGCCAGCGCGGCCTCGTCCAGCGGCCGGCCCGCCAGCGCATCGATATAGAAGCGGTCGACCAGCAGGACATGGTTCAGCGTGGCGCGGATCGAGCCGAAGAAGGACGGGCGCGGCGCCTCGTATCCGCCGGGCGGCAGGGCGGCGCAGGCGCGATGCAGCCGGGCATTGGCCAGCCGGTTCATCTGCGCCAGCTTGCGCAGCATGCGCAGCATCTCGGTCATCGGGCACCTCCGGTCGCGATGATGCCGCGGGGCCCCCGCCGGGTCGAGCCCTCAGCGCGCCGGCCCGGCCGGATCGTGGCCCAGGCTGCGGCGGATCTCGGCCAGGAACAGCTGCAGCGCCGGCACCGGGTCGCGGTGGTGATAGACGATATAGACCTCGGAAACCGGCGGGTCGGGCCGGATCGGCAGGAAGGTCAGCGGCCCCGCCGTCAGCCTGGCGATGCCCGCCGGCACGATGCTGACCCCGAAGCCCGCCACGATCAGGCTGGGGACCGACTGCGCGTCCACCACCTGCTGCGAGACCCGCGGCCGATAGCCCGAGGCGACGATGCAGGCCATGACATAGGCCGCGAAATCGGAACTGTCGGGGCGCAGCACGACATGCTGGTCCTCGCGCAGGTCGTCGATCGAGACGCAGGTGCGCCCGGCCAGCCGGTGGTCGCTGCGCACCAGCGCCACCATCTCTTCGCGCCAGCCGTATTCATAGGCCAGTTCCTCGTCGCGCGGCACCGAGCGGTTGAAGCTGACGTCGGTGCGCCGGCTCAGCACCTCGGTCAGCTGCGCGGCCGGGGTCTGTTCGTGGACGCGCAGGGTGATTCGCGGGTGCAGCCGGGCGAAATGCGCCAGCAACTCGGCCAGGCCGCCGCGCAGGATCGAGCCGGTTGCCCCGATTTCCAGCAATCCGTCCTGGCCCTGCTGGATTTCACGGATCTCCTGCAGGCTGCGTTCATACTGGTCCAGCATGTTGCGCGCCCTGGGCAGGAACAGCGCGCCCGCCCGCGTCAGCGCCACCTTGCGGCTGGTGCGGCTGATGAGTTCGGCGCCGACCTCGCGCTCAAGTGTCTGGATTTGCGTGCTCAGCGGCGGCTGCGACATGTTCAGCCGCCGGGCGGCACGGGTGAAGTTCAGCTCTTCGGCCAGGACGACGAAGCAGCGAAGCTGGCGCATTCTCATATCGTCACCCTATCGATTAACGGTAAATCGATATTAGACACGGATGTGCCCTTGGCCAACACTCTTCGGCATGAAGGGACCGGCCGCGGCCATGCGCCCGATGCGCGAGGAGATGCATCGGGCGCATCGCGGCCCCCCTTCCGTCACAGGGAGGAACAGAAAACACATGCCGAATTGGTCCAGGTCCTTGTTTGGACAGGTTTGCGTGGCGCTGGTGCTGGGGATCGTCGCCGGCTTCTTCGCGCCCGAATTCGCCGCCAAGATGAAGCCGCTGGGAGACGGGTTCATCAAGCTCATCAAGATGCTGATCCCCGTCATCGTGTTCTGCGTCGTCGTGCATGGCATCGCCGGCGCGGGCGACCTGAAAAAGGTCGGCAAGGTCGGCGTCCGCGCCATCGTCTATTTCGAGATCATCACCACAATCGCCCTGGCCCTGGGCATCGCGGTCGCCTATCTGTTCGGCCCCGGCCACGGCATGAACATCGACGTGAGCCAGCTCGACGCCTCGGCGCTGTCGGCCTATGTGGACCGCGCGCATGAAGTCAGCAGCGGCGGCACCGTCGAGTTCCTGATGAAGCTGATCCCGACCACGATGATCAGCGGCTTCGCCCAGGGCGACATCCTGCAGGTTCTGCTGGTCGCGATCCTGTTCGGCTGCGCCCTGTCGCTGGTGGGCGAGCGCGGCAAGCCGCTTTTGCACATGATCGAGCTGACCGGGGACGTCACCTTTAAGATCATGTATTTCATCGTCCGGCTGGCGCCCCTGGGCGTGTTCGGCGCCATCGCCTTCACCGTCGGGCAATACGGCATCGGCTCGCTGGCGCAGCTGGGCTACCTGGTCGGGCTGTTCTATGTCACCATCGCCATCTTCGTCTTCGTGATCCTGGGCTTCGTGCTGCGGCTGGCGGGCTTCAGCATCTTCAAGCTGCTGCGCTACCTGCGCACCGAGGTCGGCATCGTCGCCGGCACCGCCAGCAGCGACGCCGTGCTGCCGCAGACCATGCGCAAGCTGGAACACCTGGGCATCAAGGACTCGACCGTGGGGCTGGTGGTGCCGACGGGCTATTCCTTCAACCTCGACGCCTTCTCGATCTACCTGACGCTGGCGGCGGTCTTCATCGCCCAGGCCACGAACACGCCGCTGTCCACCACCGACCTTCTGGCCATCCTGGGCGTGGCGCTGGTGACGTCCAAGGGCGCGCATGGGGTGCCGGGCTCGGCCATCGTGATCCTGGCCGCGACGCTGGCCGCGATCCCGGCCATCCCCGCCATCGGGCTGGTGCTGGTGCTGTCGGTCGACTGGTTCATGGGCATCGCCCGCGCCTTGGGGAACTACCTGGGCAATTGCGTCGCCACCGTGGTCGTCGCCTCCTGGGTGGGGGACATCGACCGCGACCGCGCCCGCCGCATCCTCGAGGGCGAGGACGTGCCGACGCTGGACGTGCTGGACGAGGACGCGCCGATGTCGCAGCCCCAGCATGGCTGACGAAGTCGCCTCGCGGGGCTGAACGGGGCCCGCGCGACCGGCCCCGCCAGCCCCCGAGAAGACGGCCTGCGCCTTCCCTCCCGATGGCGCAGGCCATTTCGCGTCAGGGGATGCCGGCGGCGAAGCCCTCGTCCATCAGGATCTCGTCCGTCAGGATCCCGATCAGCGCCTGCTGCGCCCGCGTGCGATAGCGCTGCGGATTGGTCAGCAGCGAGAACGGCCGCTCTGCCCCCGGCAGCGGCAGGGTGCGGATCCAGCCGGCGGCGGCGGGCCGCGCCACCGCGCGTTGCGACAGCGCGGCAAGGCATTGGCTGGCGGCGACCGCGTTCAGCACCGCCTCGTTCGAGGGCAGTTCCAGCGCCAGGGGCAGCCCGGCCACGGAAAGCCCCTGCCCGGCCATCCAGGTCTCGAACTCGGACCGGGTGCCCGAGCCCGGCTCGCGCAGGATCCAGTTCTGCGCCGCCAGCCCGGCCAGGGGCACGGCGTCGCGCCCGGCCCAGGGGTGATCGGTCGCCATGACCAGCACCAGCCGGTCGCGCGCCACCACCTGCCGGTGCAGATCGCCATGCGCCACCGCGCCCTCGACCAGCCCCAGGTCGGCGCCGCCCTCCTGCACCGCATCGGCGACCTGGGTGGTGTTGCTGACGGTCAGCCGCAGCTCGATCCCCGGATGCATCTCGCGCAGCGCGACCAGCCGCGGCGGCAGCCAGTAGCTGGCGACGGTCTGGCTGGCATGGACCCGCAGCCGCCCGCGCGGCTCGCGCGCCAGATCCTCCAGCACCATCTCGGCCGTCTCGGCGCGGTCCAGCACCGCGCGCGCCTCGGCCATGAAGGCTTCGCCGGTCTCGGTCAGCACGATGCGCCGCCCCACCCGGTCGAAGAAGCGCACGCCATGCCGCGCCTCCAGCGCCGAGACGGCAGCGCTGACCGCCGATTGCGTCAGGTTCAGCGCCTCGGCCGCGCGGGTGACATGCTGCCGCTCGGCCACGGCAAGGAAGATGCGGAGCTGTTCCAGCGTCATGGCCAACTGATAAGCAAAATCGAACGATATGGCAAATATAATGCGATGGATTGAACGTGTATCCGGGACCATGTTCCGCCTTGCAAGCAAGGAAGCGCCATCATGTCCTCGACCGAGCAGAACCAGCAAACATCTTCCGCGATCACGGCCTGGCTTTCCGCCACGCTGCCGGGGCTGGGGCTGACCTTCGGCATCGCGGTCCTGGCGACGGCGGTGCAGCGCTTCTCGGGCATCCCGGCGCTCAGCCCGCTGGTGGTGGCCATGGTGCTGGGCATGGCGCTGCGCAACCTGGCCGGCACGCCCGAGGCGGCGCGGCCGGGCATCGGCTTTTCGCTGCGCCGCGTCTTGCGTTTCGCCATCGTGCTGCTGGGCTTCCAGCTAACGCTGGAGCAGTTGCGCGCCGTGGGCCTGGCGGGGGTGGCGGTGATCGCGGTGGTGCTGGCCGCGACCTTCGTCTTCACCAAATGGGCCGGGCGGGCGCTGGGGGTCGAGGCGCGGCTGGCCGAGCTGATCGCGGCCGGCACCTCGGTCTGCGGCGCCTCGGCGGTGATCGCGACGAACACGGTCACGCGCGGAACGGACGAGGACGTGGCCTATGCCATCGCCTGCGTGACGGTCTTCGGCTCGCTCTCGATGATCGCCATGCCGCTGCTGGGCGAGATGATGGCGATGGGGCCTTCGCATTACGGCATCTGGGTCGGTGCAACCGTGCATGAGGTGGCGCAGGTCGTCGGCGCCGGCTTCCAGCATGGCGCCGAGGCCGGGCAGGCCGCGACCGTGGCCAAGCTGAGCCGGGTGATGCTGCTGGCGCCGCTGATCCTGGTGCTGGGCGCGCTGGCGCGGCGCGGCGGCAAGGCCGCGCATGGCTCGGCGCCGACGCCCTGGTTCGTGCTGGGCTTCATCGCCGTCGTGCTGCTGAACAGCGCCCTGCCCCTGCCCGAGGCGCTGCATGCCGAGGTGGTCGGCCTGACCGCCTTTCTGCTGACCATGGCGCTGGCGGCGATGGGGCTCGAAACCGACATCCGCAAGCTGCGCGCCAAGGGCGTCCGGCCGCTGGCGCTTGGCGCGCTGGCCTGGCTGTTCATCTCGACCCTGGGCCTGGGGCTGGTCGCGCTGCTGTGACCGCGCGGCATTGAGCCGCCCCGCCGCGATGCCTAGATTGGGCGCGATCCGCCAAAGGACCGCGCCCATGGCCCCAAAGCCCGCCGACCCCCGTCCGATGACCCGGCGCGAGACCGAGGTCCGCCGCTTCGTCCGCGCCCGCTATGGCCCGCGCGGCACGCTGGCGCTGCATCGCCACGCGCTCGGCCTCGACCTGCTGCGTGCGCCGGTGAACGTCATGCTGTCGCCGCTGTTCCTGCTGGTGCGGCTGGCCGCGCCGCTTCTGCGCCGGATCGGGCTGCGGCGCGCCGGCGATTGGCTGTCGCGACGGCAGATCTTCCTGAAATCCGACGTGGCGCAAAGGATCGAGGCGGACCTGGCCCATTTCATCGATGACCTGGCCGAAAAGGGGCTGGCGCCCCGGGCCGCGCCGCAAAGCGTCGCCCGCGCCGTCTCGGACTATGCCGAGACCCGCAATGCGGTCTCCGAGATCACCACCTCGGTCCTGGTGCTGGGCTCGGGGCTCTTGCTGTTCCACCGCGCCACGCCGGGGGTGATCTCGCTGGCCGGGCCGGTCGCGCATCTGCGGGCGCAGGCACAGGCGGTCGAGGATTTCGCGCTGGGAAGCTGGGCCGGCCGCATGTGGTATGGCGCCTTCCCGCGAGAGCTTTCCAGCGTGGATCTGCTGCTGACCGGGGTGGTGCTGGCCATGCTCGCCTCGGTCCTGACCACCTTTGCCGGGCTGGTCGCCGATCCGGTCCAGCTTTGGACCGGCATCCACAAGCGCCGGGTTCTGCGGCTGCTGCGCCGGCTGGCCCGGGCCGAGGACGGGCCTGGGCTGGGGCGCGAACATGTGCTGGCCCGGCTGGGCGACCTGTCGGATGCGGCGCTGAGCCTGTGGCGCAGCTTCAAGGGCTAGGCCAAAGCACGGTTTCGTCGATCCCGGCCAGGTCGCGGCGTCCGGTCAGGGCCATGGCGACCTCCAGCTCGGCGTGCAGGATGGTCAGCATATGCGCGACCCCCGCCGCGCCGCCCACCGCCAGGGCGTGGATCTGCGGCCGCCCGACCAGCACCGCCGATGCCCCCAGCGCCAGCGCCTTCAGCGCATCGGTGCCGCGGCGGATGCCGCCGTCGCACAGCACCGGGATGCGCCCGGCGACCTGGCGGGCGACGACCGGCAGCGCCTCGGCCGTCGCCGGCAGCGCGTCCAGCGCCCGCCCGCCGTGGTTCGAGACGATCACCCCGTCCACCCCGGCCGCGACCGCACGCTCGGCACCATGCGCCGACATGATGCCCTTGAGCAGCAGCGGCAACCGGGTCTGCGACTTCCGCCGCGCTCCTCGATCTGGCGCGCGGTCACGACGGTGACGGTCCGTGGCGTGTCGAGCAGCGGCGGGGTGATCTTGTCCGAGGCGCTTTCGGTGGTCTTGTAGCTGGTCTCGGCCTCGCTGCCCTGCTGGCGGCGGATGACCGCCGTGTCCAGCGTCACGGTGTCCTGCGCCTGGGCGGGGCCGCCGACCCCCGCGAAAATGGCAAGGACCGGAAGCAGGCCCAGGGTCGGCAGCAATTGCGCGGCAGACCCCGAGGCTGGCGGTTTGGGATGGGTTTTGTTCATGGGTTATCCCGGCACAAAGATGCCCCGCCTTCCGCCAGCAGGCAGAGGCGACATTAAGTGATGTTTTATCAATAGCTTGCGCTTTATCGCGCCGGAACGGGAACGGGAACGGGAACGGGAACGGGAACGGGAACGGGAACGGGAACGGGAACGGGAACGGGAACGGGAACGGGAACGGGAACGGGAACGGGA
>JAANMY010001858.1_pt1 | contig 21950 bp, 22 predicted proteins | sample 7279691 | NCBI WGS metagenome assembly JAANMY01 (sample SAMN14094543, study PRJNA606508) | bioreactor metagenome | isolation source: A lab-scale SPAN reactor treating ammonium-rich wastewater day 388 | place: Ireland: Galway | collected 2018-02-07
CATCGAGGCGGTGGAATTGGGGTTAACCACAAAGATCTTCATCGCTCAAAGCCCTGTCTTGGCAAGCACGGCGTCAAGCTTCGGCGCCGTCAGGACGAACTGGCGGTCCGAGGCGACGTAATTGTCCGCGTGCAGCCGGGCGATGGGCTGATAGACTTGCGGGTTCACATAGCGGCCCTGCGCATCCAGACAATCGTCGCGCACATGCATCTGCACTACCTCGCCCAGAACCATGGCCCGGCGCGGCCAGTCGATGATGCGCTCGACACGGCATTCCATCGCGCAGGGCGCCCCTTTGATACGCGGTGCCCTGACCTGTACGCAGGGCGCTTCCTCAAGTCCCGCGAGTTGCAGTTCATCGACGTCCGGCTCGACCCCCAGCGCGCAGATCAACATCTGGTCGGCGAGCGCCAGATCGACGACATGCACGACGAATTCGCCCGTCGCGCGGATGTTGGCGACGGTATCCTTGTCCTCGCCCGTCAGGCGCGGCTGGATACCCAAAGCCAGAATCGCAGGGTCGTGACCAAAGACGTTGAAAAAGCTCATCGGCGCGGCGTTGGTCCGACCCTGCGGCGACCGCGTCGTTACCAGCGCGATGGGGCGCGGGCCGACGAAATTGGTGAGCAGGCGGTAGCGGTCTTCCGACGGTAGCGTCGTGAAATCAAAATCCATAGCGGCATCCTTTGTCACAACGCCAGTCTATCCAGCGCCCGGATTGATTGCAAACAATATTGTAAACAAATATGGGAATGATTATGAAAGCATGTTGCGGCCAGCATGCACATGCCTCTGTCTGGTTGAATGTTGACACGTTTCAGCCCATCTGCCACGACACAGACTTGACCAGCGGGAAGTGTATCATGTCAGAAAAACCCGGTTCGGCCACAGCCACCGAAATCCGTGACCGGGTGTGGCAATCCATCGCCGAGCGTCGCCTTCGCCCGGGGACGCGGCTGAAGGAAGAAGAGCTTGCCGAGATCTTCGGATCGAGCCGGGCGCGGGTCCGGCAGGCGCTCAGCCTTCTCGAGCATGACCGCCTCGTCACCATCATCCCGAATCGTGGCGGCTTTGTCGCCGAACCCTCCATCGCCGAAGCCCGCGACGTGTTTTTTGCCCGCCGCATCATCGAGGGCGGCCTGGTGGAGAAGCTCTGCGCCAAGGTGACAGCGGCGGACGTCACGCGCTTGCAGAACCATATCGCACTCGAGCGCGACGCGCTCGCGGCGGGGGATCTCGCATCGATCGTGCGGCTTTCCGGCGGCTTTCACATCCTCATCGCCGAGCTTTCCGGCTCTGAATACCTTCATGCGGTACTTCGGGATCTGGTCTCGCGCACCTCTCTGATCGCAGCGATGTATCAACCCCGGCAAACCCATGATTGCGGCCCGGACGAGCATGCCGAACTGGTGAATTTCATCGCGCGCGGTGAAACGGACAGGGCTCTGGCAGCAATGGCGCATCATCTGGCGCATGTCGAATCGCAACTCGATCTGAACGAAGCCCCTGAAATCGCCCGCGACCTGCGCGAGGCATTTGGTCAATCGGGTTCAGGACTTCGCTAGCGGATCGACCCGGGCCGCTTGCCGGGGTCGGACATGATTCCGCGGGGTCTGGAGGCTGCGTCTTGTTTTGCAAAGCCTCGGACAGGATCAGGCGGCGCGCGCGCCGTGGCAGACCCAGACCGCTCAGATCAGCGATCTGGCGACCGCAATACCGGGGACATCCACACGGGCTGTTACGATGGCGCCGGTCCCGTGGGCCAATCATGTCCCCCAGCAACCTCAAGCGGCTGAAGTGCAGCGCCGCGGTTTCAGATCCATATCCCGATACCAGAGGGAACGGCTCGCCCGACACTTCAGAGCAATCGTGCGCCTGCCCCCTCTTTTGCCAGATGATCGTCTTCGTTGACCAGCGGGCACCGCATTCCACTCAGGCAACCGCATCCGATGCAGACCGCCATCTTGTCGCGCAGTGCCGTCAGGGCGTCGATCCGGCGCGCAAGATCGTCGTGCCAGGCCTTAGAAATCCGAGTCTTTCGTGCCTAATGTTCCCCCCAAGTATTATCCAGCGTCAGCGAGACGCCGGGCGTTGACTTTGCCCAATTGGGCGGGTTGAGCAGCGGGGGCTGGCACAGAGCTTTGCGGGTTGCGCAGAGTCAGGCCCCGTTGCGGGGCGAAGGTCTGGGCGAATGCGGCAGGCGTCTGCCAGCCAAGGCGGGAGTGGGGTTGTTCTGTGTTGTAGTCCTCACGCCAGGCGGCCAGCGTGACGCGGGCATGCTGCTGCGACGGGAACAGGGTTTCGTTCAGGAGTTCGTCCATCGCCCGGCAGTTGATTGTCGAGCAATCAATGAGAGGGACTCAGGCGGCCGTTGAAGCTTTCGATGAAGGCATTCTGGATCGGCTTTCGCGGCGCGATGTAGCGCCAGCCGATCTTGCGGTCATCAGCGAAGGTCAGGGTCGCGTTGGAAGTGAACTCGGTTCCATTGTCGCTGACCATCGTCGTGAGTTCGCCGCGGGCACTGAAGATCGTGGCCAGTACCCGCGCTACCCTTGCCCTCGACAGCGAGGTGTCGGCAACCAGAGCCAAGCATTCGCGCGTGCAATCATCGACCACAGCCATGATCCGGAACCGTCGACCATCGGTGAGCTGATCGGAGATAAAGTCCAGTAACCAGCGCCGGTTCGTCATCAGCAGCAGCATCGGGGCCTACGTGCCGATGGCCCGTTTGCGCCCGCCCCGGCGGCGCACATGCAGGCGCTCCTCGCGGCAGATGCGGAACAGGCGCTTGTGGTTCACCTCATGAGGCGGAGTTGATATAAATGGCGGTATGGCGGAAGGCGCTTGACGGAAAGACCGCGATCGGCACATAGGGCACTCGTCCCGAGCCAGCTTCAGCACCGTCGAGCTGATCGACAGTTCGCAGATGTCGAAATCCTCGCTCCGGAACGCTCGAAAGAAGATTTCTTCGGGCGAGAGGCGGAGGAACACGGGATCGACACCGTCGATCCTCAAGTCCCCGTCGATCAGCGGCCTTGTACGGCCATAATCGCCGACCGCTACCGACAACCGGCGGTCCGGCATGTTCGCGCCTCTTTGCTCTGATGCCATTGCGGGCTTACATAGCTTTAGAGCAACTGACGGCAGACGGTCCAAGACAGGGCGCTTTGGAGAGCAATACGAACTTGGCCGACCCGCAGCCCTTCTGGCTGGCCGGTCACGCGCAGAAAGACCTGTGCCAGGGCAAGTTTCGCGAATCCGGCCTTGTGGGCGGGTGACGCCACAGGTCATCGATATCAGAGCACCGCTTCGATCAGATGCGGCCCGGCAGACCCCAGCGCGCGGCGCAGCGCTTCGGAAAGCTGCAGAGCGTCCGCACAACGCTCGGCGCTGACGCCTTGGCCCTCGGCCAGACGCACCCAGTCGGGTGCGGGGTCGTCCAGCGACAGCATGGGCATCGTCGCATTGACGGGCTCGCCCGCACCAATCTTCGAGGTTTCATTGGCCAGGATATTGTAGCGCCGGTTGGCCAGAACCACGACGGTGACATTCATCTGCGCGCGCGCCATGGTCCACAGCGCCTGCAACGTGTACATCGCCGAACCGTCGCCGGTCAGGCACAGCACCGGTCGGTCCGGGCAGGCAGCGGCGCAGCCCACCGACACCGGCATCGAATAGCCGATGGAGCCGCCGCGGTTGTTGATCCAGTCATGCGGCGCGGCATCGGCGCAGAGGCCGAAGAGATGCACGCCGCTGGTGATGCTCTCGTCCACCACGATGGCGCCTTCGGGCAGCGCGGTCGCGACAGCGGCGGCGAGGGTCCGGGGTGTGATCGGCCCCGCCTCAGGCACGGGTGGCAGAACGCGCGCGGCGACAGGCGCCGGCACCGCCCCGACAGCATCGGCAAGGCGCTCCAGCACGGCCTCGATATCCGCCAGCGGAACGGCGAGGGGCAGCACGCGGCAATCCGGTGGCAGCATCCGGCTGGGCCGGTCGGGATAGGCGAAAAAGGCAACGGGGTCACCGGCGCCAACCAGAACTGCGGTGTGCAGGGACTTGAGCGCCTCGGTCGCAAAATCGACATGGAAGGGGATGCGGGTCAGCGGGGCGACCCCCCGTCCCCGCGCCATTCGGGCCACCGCGGCTTCGGTCAGTACGGTGCACCCGGTCTTCGCCCCGATGGCAGTGGCCAGCGCCGCCATCCGTGCCGTGACGAAGGGCGACCCCACCAGCATCGCGGCGCCAGGTTTGAGAACGGCGGCCGCGGCGTCGATGTCGGTGCTTGTCGGCATCTCAGGCTCGGCGACCTCGCAGACCGGGGCGGGGGTGTCGTCCTCGTCCCAGGCGGTGTCGTTCGGCACGACGAGCGTTGCCACCCTTCCGGCCCCCTGCGCGGCGGCGACCATCTGCGCCGTGAGCCCTGCCAGTTCTCCGGCGCTGCGCGGTGTGGCAACCCAGTCGCTGACCGTGCGCGCCATGCCTTCAATATCTGCTGTCAACGGCGCCCCGAATTGCGAATGATAACTCGCGTGCTCGCCCACCAGCGTCAAAACCGGGGTCGCCGCCTTGCGGGCGTTGTGCAGGTTGGCCATGCCGTTCGCCAGCCCCGGCCCCAGATGCAGCAGAGACACCGCCGGGCGACCTTTCATCCGACCATAGCCATCGGCAGCGCCGGTCGCCACGCCCTCGAACAGGCACAGATGCAGGGTCATCCGCTGCTCACGGCCAAGCGCGGCGAGCAGGTGCATTTCGGTGGTGCCGGGATTGGCGAAACAGGTGTCGACCCCAAGGTCGGCCAGGGTCCGGACAAGTGTATCGGCACCGTTTCTGGGCATGGCGGGTCCTCTTTCGGTCGGGTTTGGGGGGTGATGCCCCCGCCCGAGGGGCGGTGAATACCGGCACCATCCCGGCGCGTCGGTTGAATGTCAACGCAGCTGATAGGGTGATTCGGCAGGCTGCCCTCTGCAGGGGCGGCGATGAACCCGGCGCCCCTATTCGCATCGAATATCTTGAAACCAAACGATTTAAGAAATTCGCGCCGCCACAGAAAGATGCGTCAGAGAGTCACAGTTTTGTTTGACACAACGGTGACTTCGTCCAACCATGTTCAAAACAGATACATCATATCTGAATAGAATATACAATCCGGAGCCTTTCCCGTGACCGATCTGGCCCCTTATGCCTTGCCTGAAACGGAGACCGACACCGGCGGCGTGCGCGCCCTGTCGACCGTCCTGCGCACGCTTCAGGTGCTGGATCTGATGGCGCAAAGCCGCCGCGCGCTGAAACTGAGCGACGTGGCACAGGCGCTGCGACTGTCGCGCCCGACCGCCTATCAACGGCTGATGACACTGGTCGAGGCCGGGTTGCTGGAGCAGGATGACAACGGGCGCTACCGGGTATCGATGTACGCCACCCGCTTGGCTGGCGCGGCGCTGGAACAGGCGGGGATCGGCCTGCGGGCCGAGCCTGTGCTGACCCGGTTGGTGGCAGCGACCGGTGAGACGGCCTCTCTGGCCACGCTGGACCGGGGCAGGCCCTATATCGTGGCACGGGCGGAGAGCGATTTCCTGCTGCGCGCTGAACAGAAGATCGGCACGGCGATGTCGCTGGAAGGTTCGGCCTCGGGCCGCGTGCTGACGGCCTTTGCCGACGAAGCCACCTATGACCGCCTTCTGCGCGGCCCGAATGCGCTTCCCGAGGCGGTTGTGCTCGGCCAGACCCGCGCCGACGGTTACGCGCTGTCGTCGGGCTATACGATGACCGGGGTAAAGGCCGTCGCAGCGCCGGTGTTTGATGTGCATGGCCGGTGTCTCGCGACGGTTTCGCTGGTCGCGCCGGACAGCCGCTTTGATCTGGACCGTCTGCTGGAGCCGCTGCTGGAAGCGGCACACGACCTGACACTGACCCTTCAAGGAGGCCGGTAGCTCCCATGACCGCTCAAGCTCTGTCAGCGCGTCCCGCCACGCGGGAGAGCGCCGACCTCATGCACCCCAATCGTCTGGCCGCGCTGCAACCCAGCCGCGTCTCGGGCAGCCGCGCGCTGATGAACCGGATGATCCGCGAACGTTGGGACATCCACCTGACACGGATGGATGTGGATGCGCAGGCGCAGGGCACCATCCTCTATTCGGTGCGCACCCCGACACATGAATTCAGCCTCATCGCTTTCTCTTTTGCCCCGCGCAGCGAAGGCCGGACAGGACGGATCATCGGCCGCGCCTGGGACATGATGTGCACCCTGATCGAGGGTCCGGCAACCGAGGCTGACATCGCCTATGCGCGCGAGGAACTGCCAAAGCTCTACCGCGGCCGGGCCACACCCAACACACTGGTCTGGGGCCGCTCCAACCGCTCGATGCGGGTGTTCAGCGCCACGCTCGACGCGCTGGCCGCTGGTCGGCAGCCGGATGTCGATGTGCTGGCGCAGGTTTGCTACCTGATGCGCAACACCGGACTGGACGGCAACGGCACGTTTGGCACCCGCAGCTTTCCGGCATTGGGCGCCACGCACCCTTTGGGTGGGATGTTGCAGGCGCAGCTGCTGACAGCGTATCTGATGCGCGAACTCTCTTGCGATCTGGTCAGCCACCTGGCCCAGCTGCAATCGCCGCAGGCTGTACCGCTGGCGCCCGCATTCCGCCGCTGGCTCGGCGTCGGCAACGGCTCGGCACTGGGGCTGATCTTTTTTGTCCACAAGCACCCACGGCTGATCAATGCCTGGCTTTCCGCCCGCGAACAGGCGCTGGCCAAGGCCCGCGCCCTGCCGGTGAGTGTTGGCGATCCCCGGCTGGCGCATCTGCTGGCGCTGATCGACCGGGCGATCACCTTCCGCCGTCAGGACCGGATGATGTACGAGGCCTTCACTGCGTCCGCGCAGGTGGCTACTGATCTGTTGCGGATGCGCGCCGACGTACGGGAACTGGCATCAGAGGGCACCCTGGGCGGCAAGTCCCTGCCCTGCCCGCTCGATGCAATCACGGCGCGGCACCGTGGGCAGGTGTCGTTCGAGGCGCTGGAAACCTATCACTCCCTGCTGCTGGAACTGATCCCCGAACAAGCCGATACCCTGATGGCACAGGTTCAGGGCGCGGACGAAATCACACTGGACCCCGCCGATACTGTGGCGGGGCTGCTGGACACGATAAGGACGGATTACGACTGGGCACTGTCGAAAGACATGCAAACCCCCGACGCCCGGCATTTCATCTGGTACAAGTCGGAGAATGCCGAGGAACCGCGGCGCGGCGCGCGCAGCGAGGTGCCCGACGCCCGTGACCTGGGGCTGGACGTGCCCGGCGACGTTCAGGCGCTGCACACCGATCTGCAAACGGCTGACGCAGGGGAAACGATCGCCCGTTTTGTGCTGCGTCATCCGCGGCACCGGCACATCACCGCGCGCATCCAGTCGCTGCGCGGCCTGCCGTATCACACACCCCACGCCAACATCAACGATGCGGGTTTCGTGCCGATCGATCTGGTGCGCCTGATGAATGTGGGGCTGCACGGCATCGACAAGACCCGCGACTTCCTCAACCGAAACCTGCGTGGCGTTCTGTATCACGGCGCGCCGACACCGGACGAGATCCGAAACGGCGAAGCGGTCGACTGGTTCTATCCGCAGGAGCCGCAGGTATGAACGCGGTTCTTCAGATCAAACCGCGCGAAATGCGGATGATGAGCGAGCGCATCTTCTCGCTGGGGCAGATGCCGAAGGGCTTTGCCCTGACGCTGACTGATCTGCCGATGTATTCGCAGATGCAAGGGCTGGGCGGCTTCGCCCTGATGGAACAGCGGCAGGCGGATTTCCTGCACGCCGATCCCCGCGCGCTGCGTGTGGCGGCCGAGGCTGGACCGGACGTGACATTTGACGCTGCCGGCCAACATGCCTGGGTTGCGCTGCCCTCGGTCCTGGACCTGCTGGGCGAGGGCTGCGCTCGGTTCGGGCGCGCCTGTGTCACGGTGATTGACGTCAAGGACCGCAAAGAACTGGAGCTGGCCGCAGGCCTTGGGTTGCGGCTGGGCCTCAAGATCGGGGTGGACGATCTGGCCCTGACCGCCATTCCCTGCGCCCCCGCCGATCCCGTCCTCGACCGCGCTTTGCACGCGGGAACGCCGATCGACGCGGATCTGTGGTGGCGGATCTACGCCCTCGCCCGGACCGCTCTGGCGCCGGACACCCCGGCCTCGCGCCGCCATGCCGGGGTGATCATCGTCACCGAGGACGGCACGGTGATCGGTCGAAAGGACAATGACGACGACAGCGACGTAAGTCTGCTGATCCGCGACCGCATCGATGCAGAAGGACCAAAGGCATGATGATCGACGGCTTGCAATGCGGGCATTTCGACCGCGCGGCGTTTCAGGCGCTGCTGAAGGGCGGTATCCGCGGGGTGGTGAATACCTGTGGATTCTGGGAAGGCGCAGTCGATTCACTCGACTCCATTGCCCGCTGGCGCGATCTGGTGCGCGAAAATGCGGATCTGGTGGAAATCGCCACCACGGCCGAGCAGATCGAGGCCATCGCCGCCTCGGGTCGGCTGGCGATCATTCTGGGGTTCCAGAACGCCAATCTGTTCGAAGGCCGCATCCGCTTTGTCGAACTTTTCGCCGAGCTGGGCGTGCGGGTGGTGCAGCTGACCTACAACAACCAGAACGACCTCGCCGGCAGTTGCTACGAGGCAGAGGACAGCGGCCTTGCACGCTACGGCAAGCAAGTCGTGCTTGAGATGAACCGCGCCGGGATACTGGTGGATTGCAGCCATGTCGGCAACCGTTCGACCCTGATGGCCATCGAGGCCTCGGAAAAACCCATCGCCGTCACCCATGCCAATGCCGACAGCCTGTTTCCCCATAAGCGCAACAAATCCGATGACGTTCTGCGCGCGCTGGGACAGACCGGTGGCGTGATCGGCTGCGCGACCTATCGCAACATCACAGGTGACGCCTATTGCGCCACGCTCGAAGCGTGGTGCGAGATGGTTGCAAAGCACGTCGACATTGCCGGGATCGACAGCGTGGCCATCGGCACCGACCGCAGCCACAATTTCGGCCCCGCCGATTATACCTGGATGCGGTCCGGCCGCTGGACACGCGGCGTGGACTATGGCGCCGCCAGCGCCGCCCGCCCCGGCAAGGCCCCGCCGCCTGACTGGTTCCCCCGAGTGGAGGATATCGGCGTCGTGCCCGGCGGCCTGCGCGCCATCGGCTTTTCCGAAGAAGAGGTGGCGAAGATCACCCACGGCAACTGGCTGCGCCTTTACCGCGAGACGTTCCGCCCGGCCTGACGGCACAGCAGCGGCAATCCCACCCAACCGAGAGGACCTGCGAATGACACACCTGTTACTTCCGAACACCCGGCGCCCCGGCCTCAATCGCCGCCAGTTCATCGCCACCAGCGGAGGCGCAATGGCTGCCACTCTGGCGGCGCCCTCGATCCTGCGAGCGCAGGACAATGTTCTCTATGTCAACTCATGGGGTGGCCCGTGGCTGGATGCGGCAACCACCCATCTGTTCGAGCCCTTTACCGCCGCGACCGGAATCCGAATCGAGACGATCTCGCCGGTGTCCTTCGCCAAGCTGGCGGCGCAGGTGCAAACCGGGGTCTACGAGTTCGACGTCACCACGCTGGGCGGCGGCGAGCTGATCCGCGCCAATCAGGCCGGTCTTATCGAGGAAATGGCTGAGCCCTTCCCCGGCGGCCTGTTCCAGAATGGCGCAGCCTCGCATGCCTTCGCCACCGTGCTGGCCTGGCGCACCGACAGATACGCCGAAGGGCCGCAGAACTGGGCGGATTTCTGGGATGTCGAGCGTTTCCCCGGCACCCGCAGCCTGCAACGTTATGCCGCGCGGATCCTGCCGATCGCCCTATTGGCCGATGGCGTGGCGATGCAAGACCTCTATCCGCTGGACATCGAGCGCGCCTTTGCCTCGCTGGACCGGATCAAAGACCATGTCACGGTCTGGTGGACGGCGGGTGCCCAGTCGACGCAATTGCTGCGCGATGGTGAGGTGGACATGATCGGCATCTGGCACGGCCGCTATTTCGAAGCCGAGGACGCCGACGCGCCGGTGGCGATGACCTGGAACCAGGGCCAACAGGAGCGCGCCTACTGGGTGATCGCAAAGGATACCCCGAACATGGAAGCGGCGCAGGAATTCGTGCGCTTCGTCACCTCGGCAGTACCCCTGGCCGGCTTCGCCTCGCAGGCTGCCTATGGCCCGCTTAATCCGGCGTCGATGGAGCATGTCAGCGACGAACAATCCGTCCGCATGCCGACCACGCCGGCCAATTACGATCAGACCTATGAGCAGGACATGGTCAATTTCGGCGGCGACATCGAAGAAGTGACCGAGCGCTTCGAGGAATGGATCCTCGGCTGATGCAGGAGCAAGAGCCATGGCCGGACTATCCGCACTGACCGACAGGCCCACACTCTGGCCCTGGCTGCTGCTGGCACCGCTGGCGGGGTATCTGGCGATTTTCTTCGCCGTCCCGCTGGCGGACGTCGCCATCATGAGCGTGACGCATCCCGCACCGGGAATGCAGAATTATGAACGGGTGCTGACCGGCGGACTTTATCAGCGTGTGTTCCTGAACACCTTTCTCACCGCCGGCGTGGTGACTCTGGGCTGCCTGATCGTCGGCTTTCCGCTGGCCTATCTGATGAGCGTGACGACACCCACGAAGGCCATGCTGATCCTGCTGCTTGTGACGATGAGCTTCTGGACAAGCTTTCTGGTGCGTACTTATGCGTGGATGGTGTTGCTGGGCAACAACGGCCCGGCGATCTGGGCGATGCAGATGCTGGGGCTGGAAAACCCACCGCGACTGCTGTTCACCCGCTTCGCCTCGACGCTGGCCATGGTCCATATGCTGGCGCCCTACATGATCATGAACATCTATTCGGTGATGAAGAAGATCGACCCGGCGTTGATCCGGTCGGCGGAAAGTCTGGGCGCCAAGGGCGGCTCGCTGTTCCGGCATGTCTATCTGCCGCTGACCGCGCCCGGCATCGCCAATGGCGCGGTGCTGTGCTTCGTGATCTGTCTGGGCTTCTACGTCACGCCGGTGCTGCTGGGCAGCCCGCGCGAACAGATGATCGCCGGGCTGATCGGGCGGCAGATTGATGAATTCCTGAATTTCGGGATGGGCAGCGCGATGGCGATCATCCTGCTGGTGGTGACGCTGATCATCCTAGCCATTTATCACCGCCGCTTTGGCCTTGATAAGTTGTGGGGCTGATCCATGAACCGCTTCATGCGCCTGTTCGGGGTTCTGGTGGTGATCTTCATCGCTGCACCGCTGGTCGTCGTGGTGCCGATGAGCTTTTCGACCTCCTCATCGCTGCAATTCCCGCCACCGGGCTACGGCTGGCAATACTACGAGCGCTATTTCACCGATCCAAGCTGGCTGCGACCGACGTGGAATTCCATCGTCATCGCATCCGCCGTTACCGTGCTGACCATGGCGCTGGTCACGCCCGCGACATTCGCCATGGTGCGCCACCGCTTTTACGGCAAGGGGCTGGCCAATGTGATGCTGATGATGCCGCTGGCCGTACCGCATATCGTCATGGCGGTGGGCTATTATTCGACGCTTGGGCAGATCGGGCTGGTGCATTCGCGCACCGGCGTCATTCTGGCACATACCTGCCTTTCGGTGCCTATCGCCTTTCTGGTGCTGTCCGCGAACCTGAAAGGCTTTGACCGCACGCTGGAACGCGCCGCGCGCTCGTTGGGTGCGACGCCGGTACAGACCTTCTGGCACGTCACCCTGCCGATCCTGCGGCCGGGGCTGATCATCTCGGCGCTCTTTGCCTTCGTGCAGAGCTTCGATGAAACCGTCGTGGCGATCTTCATCTCGGGGCGCAACGCCGAGACCCTGCCGCGCAAGATGTTCGATTCCATCCGCCAGGACGCCGATCCTGTGATCGCCGTCATCTCGACATTGCTGTTTCTGGTGGTGGTGCTGGCGCTGGTGACCCCTTTGCTGTGGCGGATGCTGACGCGCCGCCGCGCCCGAGCTTGAGGACAGACAATGACCCCCTATCTGGCCCTGTCGGGCATCAACAAGACGTACGGAACCTTCACCGCACTGGGGGATGTCAATCTTCAGGTCGGCAAGGGCGAGTTCGTGACCTTCCTCGGCCCCTCGGGCTCGGGCAAGACGACGACGCTGATGATCATCGCCGGGTTCGAAAAAGCCACCAGGGGCCATGTAACCATCGACGGCGCTGACCTGTCCGATCTGGCCCCGCATGAACGCAATATCGGCATCGTGTTCCAGAACTACGGGCTTTTCCCGCACCGGACGGCGGCCGAGAATGTGTATTTCCCATTGCAGATGCGGGGTGCGAAGCGCGCAGTCGGCCTGAAACGCGGCGGCGAGATGCTGGAGCTGGTCGGGCTGGCCGGCTTTGGCCACCGCTACCCAAAAGAGCTGTCGGGCGGGCAGCAGCAGCGCGTGGCGCTGGCTCGCGCGCTGGTGTTCGAGCCGTCGCTGCTGCTGCTGGACGAACCCTTGGGCGCGCTGGACAAGAACCTGCGCGAGCAGATGCAGATCGAGATCAAGCGCATCCAGCGGGCGCTCGGTGTCACGACGGTGTTTGTTACCCATGACCAAACCGAAGCGATGAGCATGTCAGACAGAATTGTGGTCTTCGACAAGGGCGCGATCGAGCAGGCGGCGTCGCCGCTGGAAATATACCATCGCCCCGCGACGCATTTCGTCGCCGGTTTCGTCGGCGAATCCAATCTCGTGCCCGCGCGCGTTCTGGCCGAGGGTGAAGCTGGGTCAGCCGCGCTGGGGCAAGTGCAGTATCTACCCCAGAACCAACCTGCCGTCAGTCCGGGTCAGGAGGTCACGTTGATGATTCGCCCCGAGCACATGAAACTGTCCCGCGCCCCGCTGGAAGGCCGGATGAACGCCCTCATGCGGATCGAGACGATCGTCAATTATGGCGACAACGCGCTGGTCATCGGTCGGGTCGGGGATACGTCGATGCGGGTTCGTGTGCTGGGCGCCGATGTGGTCGTCCTGAGCGAGGGCGACGATTGTCATGTTAGCTGGACGCCGGAGGCCGTAGTTCTGGTGACCCGGTAAGACGCATGACCGGAGGGCTGAAAACCCGATGTGATTCCGCAAATCACCCTCCCGTCACCGCATCCCGGCCTTGACGAAGCTGTCTATCACCTGACGTTGCAGCGCGACATAGATCGCCAGCACAGGCAGACAGGCCAGCGACGAAATCGCCATCAGCGGCCCCCACTGGTTGCCCTCCTCGGTCAGGAACATCTGGATACCGATCTGGATCACCGTCGAATCTTCGCTCCGGGTCAGCAGCAGCGGCCAGAAATAATCGTTCCAGGTGGAAATGAAGAGCAGGATCGACAATGCGGCCAGCGGCGCGCGCAGATTGGGCACCACAACCCGCCACAGCACTCGCCAATGTCCGGCGCCGTCCATCTCGGCGGCCTCGATCACCTCGGTCGGGAAGGACCGCATCGACTGCACGAGCAGCAGGATGGCGAAGGCGGAAACCACATTGGGCAGCAACAGCGCCAGAAGGTTGTCCACCAGACCCAGCCGCGAGACGAGGATATAATTGGGGATCATCACGACCTGAAACGGCACCAACCAGGTCAGCGCGATCAATGCGAAGATCAGCTTGTCCAGCGGAAAGCGCCAGCGCACGAAGGCCCAGGCCGCCAGCACGGCAGTCAGCATCTGCACCAGTGTCGTCGTGACCGCATAGATCGCCGTGTTCCGCAGCATTGGCCAGACGGCAATCGAGTTCATGGCGTAGGTGTAATTCTCCAACGTCGGCGAACCAGGCCACGGCAGGCTGCTGTAGATGTCATTCTCAGGCCGCAGCGAGGTCACGAACATCCACCAGACCGGAAAGATCGAGATGATGGCCAGCGGGATCATCACCGCATGCGGCACCCAGCCGCGCCCGACGCCCGGTTCGGGTATGGCGGTTTCAGTTGTCATGGAAGGTCACCCGGTTCATGAGCCACAATAGGCCAGCGGCGGCGACGCCGAAGCCCGCGAAGAGCAGGATGCCCGCAGCCGAGGCCCAGCCCGCCGCGAGGCTGCCAAAGCCGAACTGCCAGAGCAGATAATAGATGTTGTTGGAACTGCCCAAGGGGCCGCCCTGCGTCAGCACATGAATGTAGGTAAAGCTCCATTGCGCGCCCAACAGCATGGTCAGCAGCACCAGCAGGAAGATCACCGGCGACAGCAGCGGCAGGCGGATATACCGCGTGACCTGCCATTCGGTCGCGCCATCGAGCCGCGCGGCCTCGATCAGAGCAGGGTTGATATTGGCGAGGCTCGCTGAGACGATCAGCGTGGAAAAACCGATCAGCTTCCAGCCGGTGATCCAGACAATCGTCCAGATCGCCAGATCTGGGCTCTGCAGGAAACGCACCGGCGAGAAGCCCAGCGACTGGATCGCCACGTTGACCAGACCGAAGCCCGGATCCAGCAGCCAGCGCCAGACCGCTGCGGCGGCGACCGGGGCAATGATCAGCGGCACGAAGATCAGCCCACGGTACAGGTTGCGCCAGTGCGGTGCCAGATCCTGCGTCAGGATCGCCGCGGCCACCGGCAGCGCCACGGTCAGCGGCAGTAGGCCCAGCAGATACCACAGGGTGTTGCGCAGAGCCTGCGCCATCTCGGGCAGGTCGATCAGGCGCTGGTAATTCAGCGTGCCCACGTTGCGGATCGGCGCGAAGGGCAGCATGTTCCATTCATGGAAGCTGAGCCACAAAGCATAACCCAGCGGCCCGTAGATCCAGACGAACAGCGCCACCAACGCTGGCGCCAGATATAGCCACGGTGTCAGAGGCTGGCGCAGCACCGTGCGCAGCAGGCCGGCGCGGCGCGGCAGCGGCATCGTCGTCTCGGACATGGAAGATTCCTCTTTTGGTGCGAGGGGAGCGGACCGCGCGGCCGCCCCATTTGTTATGCGGGCATCAGCGCCTGCGCGCGACGCTGCGCGTCGAGCATCAGCGGGGCGATATCGTCCGACGGGCCAAAGACCGCGCGTTCTGCGGCGTTCATCATGGTCTGCACGATCTGGCTGTAGTTCGGCCCGGCATGGGGCATCGCCGGTTCCAGCCGCTCCAGCTGCGCCAGATTGGGCAGGATCAGCGGGTTCTCGCGGATCCAAGGGGCAAGGAACTCCTCGCTCTCGATCGCATTCGGCCGCAACGGCAGATAACCGATTTCCGAGGTGATAACGGTATAGGCCCAGTCCGAGGTCAGAAAGCGCATCAGATCCCAGGCTGCACGCTGGCGGGCCGGGTCCTGCGTCATCAGCACCAGCGCCGAACCGGAATTCGTCGGCCGAACCGGCAGGTCGCCGAAGGACGGCATGGTCGTGGCGCGCAGCTCCCAGTTGCCTGCGGCGCCGCGCAGAAGGGTGTTCTGCACCGCGCTGGTCTGCAGGTACATGCCGCCATTGCCCGCCGCCATCCCCTCGATCGCGGCAAAGTCAAAGGCCGCTTCATAGGCGCCGGTCTGCGCCAGCCGCCGCAACACGCCCAGCGCCTCCATCGCTTCGGGTTCTGCGAACATCAGGGTACGGCGATCCTCGGACAGGACGCGCCCGCCAGCCGAGCGGATTACGCCCTGAAACAGCCAGTCACCCGCGGTGTTGCCGAAGATCCCGGTCAGCAGCCCCGGCTTGCCGGTCGCCTGATGGATAGTGACGGCCGCTGCGTGCAACTCTTCCCAGTTGGTCGGTGGCGCATCGGGGTCCAGCCCGGCGGCGCGGAACAGATCGGCGTTGTAAAACAACACCGGCGTGGAAAAGACATAGGCCAGCCCGTAGGTCTTTCCGTCGAGCTGCCCCAGCCGCACGCCATTGGCCACCATCCCGGCCAGATGCGCGTCCAGTTCCTCCTGCGGGACCGCGTCTTCCAGCGCTACGGCGCCCAGATAATCGCGGGCGTAAGCGAGGCCTGAAAAGCCCAACTGCGCGACATCCGGGCCGATGCCGGCGACCATGTCGGCCTGAATGCGGCCCATCAGTTCGGACACCGCGACCGGCACGCCTTCGACTGCCGTCTGCGGATGGGTTTGTGCAAAGGCGTCCAGCATCTTGCGGGTAGCCTCGGCTCCGATCCCAACAGAGGCGAGGTTGTAATTGTAGAACCGCAGGGCATCCTGCTGCTGCGCTGAAAGGTTGCGCGGCAGCACGGTCGCGGCAAGCGCGCTCATCAGAAGGGTGCGACGATCAAGCATCCGAACAACTCCATGGAAGATCGGGGGCACCCCGGAGGGTGCCCCCGGTTGAAGATCAGCGCGGGACAAGGGCCTGCGCACGGTTTTGCGCATCGGCGAGGATCGCCTCGATGTTGTCATCGGGCCCGAACACGGCCTGCTCCGAGGCGTTCATCATCACCGTCAGGATCTGCCGGTAGCTGGGGCCGGGCAGCGGAACCCAGGGCACCAGCGAGTCCAGCTGGTCGATGTTGGGCTGCACAACCGGGTTGTCGCGCAGGAACGGCGCCAGATAATCTTCACTCGTCACTGCATTCTCGCGCAGCGGGACATAGCCGATCTGCGAAGTGATGACGGTATAGCCGTAATCCGAGGTCAGATGCTGCATCAGTTCCCAGGCCGCACGCTGACGGACGGGATCCTGTGTCATGATCACCAGCGCCGAGCCGGAATTGGTCGGCGTCGCCGGCTTGTCACCAAAGGTTGGCATGGATGCGGCGCGCAGATCGAAATTATCAGCAGCGCCGCGCAGCAGGGCGCCCTGCACCGCGCTGGTGTTCAGAAACATACCCGCGTTACCGCTGGACATCGCCTCGATGGCCGACGACGAGGGCAGCAGCGGCATGGCACCCGCCTGCGCGATGGCGCGCAACGTGGCGAGGGCTTCGACAGATTCCGGTTCGGCGAACATCATCGTGCTGCGGTCTTCGGACATCACCCGCCCGCCATTCGAGCGCAGGAAACCCTGATACAGCCAGTCATAGGCCGACGGCCCGAAGATTCCGGTCAGCAGGCCGGGATTGCCGGTCGCCTCATAGATGGCAATGGCGGCGGCGCTGACTTCCTCCCAGGTACGCGGCGGCTGGTCGGGGTCCAGCCCGGCCTCCACGAACATGTCGGCGTTATAGAACAGCACCGGAGTGGAAAACACATAGGCAAGTCCGTAAAGATCGCCGTCCACCCGTGCCAGTTCGATTCCCCGCGGGAACATGCCGGACAAATGCTCGTCCAGTTCTTCCGCCGGGGTGATGTCATCCAGCGCGGGAACGCCGAAGTTTTCCACCAGATAGCCAAGGTCGGCGAAGATGATCTGGGCGATGTCCGGGCCTTGTCCGGCGATCACATCGGCCTGCACGCGGCTCATCACTTCCGAGGACGGCACCGGCACGCCCTCGACCGTGATATTCGGATTGGCCTCGGCAAAGGTCGAGAGCATCTCCAGCGTACCCTCGCGGCCCAGACCAGCCGACGCGAGGTTGTAGTTGTAAAATCGGATGGTGACCGGCTCGTCGATGGCGGGGGCCATCTGGGCAAGGGCAGGGAGCGGAAGCGCGGCGGCGAGGGCACCGAGCAGCAACTGGCGGATGGGTTTCATATAGCTTCTCCGGGGTGAAGGGGTTTCAGGCGGCGAACTGTGCAGCGCGCGCGGCCTCATAGGCCTGCAACTGCTCGATGGTGGAAATGCCCAGCTCGCGCCGGTCACTCGGCAGCGGTGCGCAGGTTACCGTCAGACCACTGTCGCGCAGCGTGCACAGCGAAAAGGACGTGCCCTGCACCGAACGGATGCTGTCCACCATGGGATGCAGCGGATCGAGCGCCGCATGCAGCCCCATGCCAACGATCAGCGGAATGCCGTGCCAGTGAGTGAAGCGGTCCTGATGGATATGGCCCGAGAAGATACCGGCGATGTCGCGGCCCATCAGGATTTCGGCCAGCCTTTCGGTGGCGGCGAAGGACAGGCCTTCCCATTCCCAGTCCGGGTCCTGATCCAGAGCCGGGGCGTGGTGCATGACGAGGATCTTGGGCAGATCTGGGTGGGCATCAAGCGCGGCTTCGAGGAAGGCGAACTGCGCGTCCACCAGATTGCCGCCGATCCGCAGCGGGTTCGAGGTGTCGAGCGTGATCAGATGAATCCCGTCGATCACCTGATGGTGGTCATAGGTCTGCGCGGCACTGGCGGTCGACCCCAGCAGCCCAGCATAGAACCCCTCGCGCGTGTCATGGTTGCCAAGCGCCCAGACCACGGGGATGTCGAATCCTTCCATGATCCCGGCCAGCGCACGGAACGAGGCCGCGTCGCCGTGGTTTGTCAGATCGCCGCTGGCGATGACGAAAGCAGGGCGGGGTTCGATCTTCCTGATCATCTCGATGACGGTGCGGACCGTGGAGGTGGTGTCGCTGCGTAGCTTGCTGTCCGCCAGTTCGGGGGCGCTGACGTGCAGATCAGTGATATGGACGAAGGTGGTTTTCATGGGCATTCTCCTTGGGGAAATTGGTCAGATGAGGCTCTGATCGACCCAGGCGCGGAACGCGGCTTCGCCGCCCATGGCGCGGATCGCAAACGCCTTGGCACTGCCCTGAGTGCGTTCCAGCTCATCGAGAGCGGTATCGAGATACGCGGCCTCAATCCCGAAGATCGCGCCCTGCGCGGCTTCCGGTACGCGGGCCAGCAGTGCAGCATCCGGGCGCCAGAGGCTGCCGGTGGCCAGAAAGTCCGCCATCACTTGTTCGCGCGGGACGCCCAGTGCCAGCAGGATCAGCGCGGCGGCAAAGCCTGTGCGGTCCTTGCCCGCCGTGCAATGGAAGAACACGCTTCGACCTGCGGCGCCCGCCAGACGGGCGAGAAAGTCGGCATAGACCGGCAGATGCAGGCTGGCGAAACCGGCATAGGCGCCGTGCATGGCCAGAGCCGCGCGCTCGTGGTTTGCGGCCTGGATCTCGCGCGCCAGCTTCGCGCTGGCGCCGCTGTCGATGGGTAGCGCGACGGCGTGGTGGTGCAGATCTGCCGGAAACCGGTTCGGGCGCTCGGACACTTCATCCGCACGGCGGAAATCCACGACCAGCGCAAGATCCCGCTCGACCAGAAGGCTGCGCCACTGATCCTCGGTCAGGTCATGCAGCGCCGGGCCGCGCAGGAACGCCCCGCGCCGGACCAAGCGACCATCGGCGGCAATCCCCCCCATCATCCTGAAGTTGGGGTGCGCACCGTCGAAGACGGATTCCCAGGCGTCGGTGGTGGTGATGGTCTGCATGCCCTGCTCCCGGCGTTAACAACCGGGTCATCATGCGCGCTGCCCTGAATCGTCTCCGTGACATTGCCCCCACGCTTTCTTGAAACCCGCAGAACAATGTTCGGCAGATGTCATGCGCACGACAACACGCTGACATGTCTCCGATTCACCGCAGGGCTAGGCAGGGTGAAAACCGGAAGGGGTATTCACCGATGGCCAAGCTGATCTTCGCGGATGTGTCCAAGCGTTTTGACGACGTGACCGCCGTCGACCGCTTCAATCTCACCATTGACGAGGGGGAGTTCGTTGCCCTCGTCGGCCCCTCGGGTTGCGGCAAGACCACCTCGCTGCGGATGCTTGCCGGGCTGGAATCGATCGGCGGTGGCGCGGTGCATGTCGGGGAAAAGGATGTCACCCGCCTCGCCGCGCGGGACCGCAACCTGGCGATGGTGTTTCAGTCCTACGCGCTCTACCCGCATTTGACTGCGGCCGAAAATATCGGCTTCTCGCTCACCCTGAAGAAGATGCCCAAGGCCGAGATTGCGACGCGGGTTCATCAGGCGGCGGACCGTATGGGCATCGCCCAACTGCTGCACCGTCGGCCCAAGGAATTGTCGGGCGGGCAGCGGCAGCGGGTGGCTGTGGCGCGCTGCATCGTGCGCGAACCGGCGGCCTTCCTGTTCGACGAGCCGTTGTCGAACCTTGACGCCAAGCTGCGCGGCATCGCCCGGATCGAGATCACCCGCCTGCAGAAGGCGCTGGGAATCACCACGCTCTATGTGACGCATGATCAGGTCGAGGCAATGACCATGGCCGACCGCATCGTCATTATGGAGGGCGGTCGCATTCGTCAGATCGGCGCACCAATGGAACTGTACCACAACCCCTGTGACCTGTTCGTCGCCACCTTCCTTGGCTCTCCGGCGATGAATGTGCTGACCGGCAGGCTGGCGCGGAACGGTGGCCGAGTGTCCTTTACCACCGGCGGCGTGACCCTGCCGCTGCCCGAGGGCGTCGATTGCGCGGTCGGCCCCGCCACACTGGGCCTGCGCCCGGAACGGATCCGCGCGGAACCGGCCCATGCGGCAGGAGATCTGGAATTGTCGGCATCGGTTGTACATGTCGAACGTCTGGGGGCCGAGACACTGGTGCAGTTCGAGGTGACAGGCCTGCCGGGGCGGGAGCTGACCGCGCGTCTGGCGGGCACGCCAGCGCTGGCACGCGGCGACAGGCGCGCCTTCTCGGTTCCCGCCGAGGCGCTGTACCTCTTCGATGCTGAAGGTCACAGGGCCCCCGCCCGCAGCACGCAGCGCTTCATCCCGGCTTTCAGCGAAGCGGTCTGAGCCTCAGAACCGCAACAGCGGCGTGATTTCAGGTCCGGGGGCAGCGAACATCGGCACGGCGATGTCTAGGATGATGTTGATCACCACCTCGGAATCGTCCAGATCCAGCCGGTCGTCGCTCAGCACCCGCATGCGCGCCTCGCGCCGCTGGACATGGGTGCGGATACCGAGGATCGCATGTACGCGCCAGCCGATTTCCGCCCTGCTGAGCCAGGGCGCCCGCGCCAGCAGGCTGTCCACGATGATCTGATGCGGTGCCATTTCGTTGTCGATCTTGGTCAGTTCGGGAGTCACCGGCTTGGCCAGCAACGAGCCGATCTGTGACAGGAACTGGATTTCGGGACTCTTGCCTACCGTCGGTCGGATCAGAGCATCCAGCACCACGCGCAGGCCCGGCGGTTCGGGCTGTGAGCGTTCCACCGCCTGCTGGAACAACTCCAGCCGACGCAAGTTGATGCGCGCATAGACCCGCTGGGCAACTACAGCGATCAGCGCGTCCAATGAGCCGAAGTGATAAGAAACCGTTGACACGCTGACCCCGGCGCGTTGCGTTATGGATCGCACGGTGAGATCACGCAGCTGCGCGCCGTGACCGACAAGGTCGATACAGGCGTCGATCAGCGCATCGGGGACAGCGAAATTGGCAGGGAGAGCCATGTGCGTCTCATTGACAGTTCAGCAGCAGAGGGTGACAGGCGATTGTAGCGGTTCGGCGACAGACGCAAGCGGCTGCCTGCGTGGCGGCTTGCGTACGGTAATCCTCCCCGAAAGTAAGGGGCTGCATAAGTAGAATTTTCTCGGCAAGATGAACGAGGAGATTTCGAATGAAGACAAGCAGATACACTGAGGCTCAGATCATCGCGTGGCCTGCTGCCGGTTTCGTGGACACCGGGTTAGGTTTGCATAGCTCGGTCCTCGAACGCCATGGGGCTCAGATAGCCCAATTTCGAGTGGCGTCGCCTGGGATTGTAGAAGCGCTCGATGTAATCGAAGACATCTGCGCGTGCTGCGTTGCGGGTGCGGTAGACCTTGCGGGCCGTCCGCTCGGTCTTCAGCGATGAGAAGAAGCTCTCCATCGCCGAGTTGTCCCAGACATTGCCGGCCCGGCTCATGGAGCAGGTGATGCCGTTGTCGAGCAGCAGGCGTTGGAACTGCTCGCTGGTATATTGTGATCCCTGGTCGGAATGGTGGAGCAGCGCGTCAGCCTTGCCGCGCCGCCAGACCGCCATCATCAGCGCATCCATGACCAGCGTGGCATCCCGGCCCGCCTTCATGGACCAGGCGACGACGCGCCGGGAGAAGAGGTCGAGCACGACCGAGACGTAGAGCCAGCCCTCGGCGGTCCAGATGTAGGTGAAATCG
>JAANMY010001859.1_pt1 | contig 21939 bp, 20 predicted proteins | sample 7279691 | NCBI WGS metagenome assembly JAANMY01 (sample SAMN14094543, study PRJNA606508) | bioreactor metagenome | isolation source: A lab-scale SPAN reactor treating ammonium-rich wastewater day 388 | place: Ireland: Galway | collected 2018-02-07
GCGTCGCCGTGAACCGGAACCGGAACGACTGCCACTCCGGCGTCAGTTGCGCGGTTTCGCGCAGGCCGACGTTGCGCCAGTCCGCCTGATCGAGGAGAGTCAATACGGGTGACGATATTCCCCTCGAGTACGCGAAAGGCCGCTATGCGCCGCGCAGGGCGTCCAGCAGCGCCTGCGGCCGTTCCAGGCTGAGCAGGAGTTGTTGCTTGCCGTCCTGCAATGGCAGCCACAGCACGCGCTCGCGCTGGGTCAGCAGGCAGAACGCCTTGCCGAAGTCGCCGCGCAGGCGGAAATGCCCGGCATGGAAGCCGGGCATCGCCATGCCATTGCTCTTCAGCCAGGGGCGCAGCTCGGTGCGCTCGCCAAGGTCGACGATACGCGCGCGCGCCAGGTCCAGTTCGGCGGTCGCCACGCGCTTGCGGTACAGCGCCGCGCGCACGTCCAGCATCGCGCCCTCCAGCACCACCGAGCGGCGCTGCATGGCCAGCAACAGGAACACCAGCAGCAGCGGGATCACCACCAGTGCCGGCAGCACGCCGTGGACCGGGCGGCCGCTGAGCCAGAGCGTGCCGATGATGGTCAGCGGCAGTACGCCGCCCAGCAGCACCAGCATCGACCAGGCCAGTGTGCCGGGAGGGCTGACCTCGAACGATCGTGCAGCGGAGGAGTTGCGCATGGCCTCAGCGCGCCTTGATCCAGGCGGCCACGTCGTCGATCAGCTGCGGGTCGACGTGGCCCGGCTGCTGGTACTCGGCCAGCGAGCCTTCCCCCTCGCCGGCGATGCCCAGGTGGTTGAGCCTGTCGTACAGCTTGAACGCGACTTTGCGATCGTCGTGGAAGGCGTCTTTCCAGCGCTGCCAGTCGGCGTCCACCACCTGGATGTCGCGCGTGCCCTGCAGGACCAGCATCGGCAGCTTGACCTGCTTCGCCTCGGCGACGGCGTCGACGCCGTCGATGCTGCGCCAGTAGCCGACGGGCAGGCCCATCGGACCTTTGGCTGCGGGCTCGGTGGCACGATCGCGTGCGGTGCGCACCTGCTGGACCAGTGCGCTGATCGCATCGCGTTCGGCATCGCTGGTCTTGCCGTCGTCGAGCACGGCGAGGCGGCGGTTCTGTTCGATAACGATGTCCAGCAGCGGGCGCGCAGGGGCGGCCAGCAGCACCAGTCCGGCGACGTGGCCGGACATAGCGGCGATGCGCGGTGCCATCATTCCGCCCTGGCTGTGGCCCAGCACGAACACGCGCTTGGGGTCGATGCCTTCGGCCTTGCGCAGCGCGTCCACCGCGTGCACGGCATCGAAGGTGGTTTCCTCATCCACGCCAAAGGTGCCGCCGGTGAAATCCTGCGGCCTGGCCTTGGTGCGCTTCTCATAGCGCAGGACGGCGATGCCCTGCGCGGCCAGGCCGCGGGCGATGTCGAGAAAGGGCTTGTTCGGGCCGATGGTCTCATCGCGGTCATGCGGGCCCGAGCCATGTACCAAAACGATGGCAGGGAAGGGGCCATCACCCTTCGGCAGGGCCAGCGTGGCGGGCAGGGCGCGCTCGCCTTCGCCGACCATCATGTCGCGCTCGAGGAAGGCCGCATCGCTGGCCACTGCCGGCGCGGGCGCGGCAGTCTGCGCCGGTTGCACCACGAAGCCGGAGATCTTGCCTTCGCCATCGATGGCGAAGGTCGCCACCAGTTCGGCCTTCTCGAAGTGCAGCGGGATTTTCACCAGCGTCGCGTCGCCCTGTGCGGACACGACGGCTTCGCCGCGTCCGGTGGCCTTGCCAACCTGCGCCGGCAGCGATTCCCACACGGCCTTCAGCTTGTCCGCCGGCACTGCCGCGGCCATCTTTTCGCCGAACGTGCGTTCCACCTGCGCGTAGTCGCCGGCGTCCATGCGGTCCAGTGCCTGGCGGGCGATCGCCACGGGATCGGCGGCCTGCGCGCTGGCGCCGGCCGCCAGCGCGAGCGAGGTGGCGAATGCGAGGGAAAGGAGGGTGCGACGCATGTCAGGCTTCCTTCTTGAAAACGAGAGTAGGTGAAGACACGGTCGGCGTGGCATGCACCACGTTGACCAGTTCCCAGCCGGCGCGGCCGTGCTTGTCGAGTTCCTCCTGAAGTGTTGCCAGCTTGAAGCCGCCCATCAGCCCGGTCTTGACTTCCACCACCAGGTATTTCCAGTTCCTGCTCACGCTTCATCCTCCGGTCTTGTCTTGGGCGCGGGCATCCGCCCGGCCTTGCGCAGCGCGTCGCGCAACACGTATTCGATCTGCGCGTTGAGGCTGCGGAGTTCGTCGTCCGCCCAGCGCTGTGCCGCCGCCAATACCTCGGCGTTGATGCGCAGCGGATAGGCCTTTTTTTCGGACATGGCTCAGTACAGCGTGCCGGCGTTGACGATGGGCTGAGTGCTGCGCTCGCCGCACAGCACCACCAGCAGGTTGCTGACCATCGCCGCCTTGCGCTCCTCGTCCAGCTGCACCACGCCGTTCTTCTGCAGTTCGGCCAGCGCCATCTCGACCATGCCCACCGCGCCTGCGACGATGCGCGTGCGCGCGGCGATGATCGCGTTGGCCTGTTGGCGCTGCAGCATGGCCTGTGCGATTTCCGGCGCATAGGCGAGGTGGCTGATGCGCGCATCCAGCACCTGCACGCCGGCATCGGCCAGCCGTTCCTGCAGTTCATTCAGCAGGTGCTGGCTGATTTCGGCGGCGTGGCTGCGCAGCGACAGTTGGCCTTCCTCGTGCTGGTCGTAGGGGTAGCTGGTGGCCATCGCGCGCAGCGCCGATTCGGACTGGATGTGCACGAAGCTTTCGTAGTCGTCCACGTTGTAGACGGCTTCGGCGCTGTCCTGCACCTGCCACACGATGACCGCGGCGATCTCGATGGGACTGCCGTCGAGTTCGTTGACCTTGAGCTTGCCGGACTCGAAGTTGCGCACCCGCAGCGAGATCTTCTTCTTGCTGAAGAACGGGTTGTTCCAGCGCAGGCCGTCGGTCTTGACCGTGCCGACGTAGCGGCCGAACAGGCTCAGCACCGCCGCCTGGTTGGGCTCGACCTTGTATAGGCCGATCAGGCTGAAGAAGGCCAGTGCGCCCAGCAGCAGTCCGCCGAGGATGCTGGTGCCGGAGGCGACGCCGAGGTTGTCGGGGTCCGGGCCGATGCCGGTGCCGATCAGCCAGACCGAAACGGCTGCGGTGGCCAGCACCGCCAGCAGGAACGGGATGCCGGGCAGCGAGGAAACGGGATTCTCTTTCATGGTGGGGCCCCAGGGTTCGTGTTGTGTATTGATATCAAAATGATATCAGTTAGGGCAAGCGCTTCCCGACGGGCGGTTGCCGCCGCCGCGGTCTCACTGCAGGGGAACGAGATAGAAAATGGGCGCCGGCGTGAATTCGCCGGTCGCGTACAGCCCGCCGCCGCCGGCGCTCCAGGCCAGCGCCTCGGCCTGCGGGATCGGCGGGATGTCGTGGGCTTCCGGCGCGCGGGCGGTGGCATCGGCCCAGCCCTCGCCTTCGCTGCGGCGGTAGAACAGCACGTTGCCGTAGGTCAGCACCGCCAAGCTGCGGCGATCAGGGGCGATGTCGGCGGCGGTGACCTGGGAGAAGAGGGCGGCCAGCTTGGGGTCCTTGCGCCGCAACTCCTCGCTTACCTGTGGCATGCCCGCCAGCCGCCCGATCCGCCGCGCTTCCACCACAGCACCACGGGGGTCTGCCAGCGGCAGCGAGAACAGTTCCGGCGGCACCCGCTTCTTCGATACCAGCAGCACCTGTCCGGCGGCGGCATCCACCGCCACCGCCTCGCAGTCGCGTGGCCCGTCCGGCCACCGCGCCCGGATCGTCCATGCCGGCTTGAGGGTGCCATTGGCCAGCTTCGCCGGCTCTTCGAACACGTGCAGGGAAAAACCGCGGCGGCGCCCCCCGTTGTCGCCGGTATCGGCCAGCAACAGGTAGCGACGGCCGTCCAGCTCGAAGCTGGCCAGGTCTTCCCAGTCCTGGTTGCTGGCGCCTTCGATCTGGTAGCGGGCGAGCAGGCGCCCCCGCCTGCTGATCGCGTACAGACGGGCCGGGTTGCCGCCATCGTTGATTGCCCACAGCACGCCGTCATGGGCGTGCGAGGCGGCCAGGCCGCTGATTTCGCCCAGCTGCCTGCTGGTCACCAGTCCGGCCAGCCGCGCGAACGGCAATGCGGGGGGCGTGCAGGCGGCGATGCCGAGCAGCAGCGCGGCCACGAGCAGGATCCGCGGGAGGGGCGAAATCGGCATCCGCACAGGATCGCATGGCCGGCGCGCGGGGCGAAGCGCATCCCCTCATCACCGGGGGTATGCAAGGATGTCGGCATGAGCGAATGGTCCGGATATGCCGTGTTCTTCTTCCCGCCGGCGCTGGAAGCGCTAGGTGATGCCGTCAAGCCCTACCTGCAGGAGGGGCCTGCGGGCCCCTTCGTGCAGTGCCGCGAAGTGGATACCGGCGGTGCCTTCATCGAGATGACGCTGGAAGGCAGTGCGCCCGATGGCCGCGCCGTCGCGCTGGAGTTGATGGTGCCAGGCAACATGGTGCGGATGATCGTGTCCGTGCGCAGCGACGCCGAGTTCGGGTTCTACGACCGCAACCGCGCCGGCCTGGTGACGCTGGAGCCGGGGATGCCGCCGGTGAGCCCGGTAGAGCCGGCCCCCAAGCCCTGAGTCAGGCTTCCAGCCGGCGCCAGGCGCGGCCGTCGAACCCCTCCAGCGGACGGAAGCGGCGCTTGTAGTCCATTTTCGGGTGGCCAGCGATCCAGTAGCCCAGATACAGGTGGGCGCGGCCATCGCGCGCCGCCCATGCCAGCTGGTGCAGTACGCCCAGCGTGCCCAGTCCGCGCGCTGCCTCATCCGGGTCGTAGAAGGTGTAGACCGCCGACAGGGCATCCGGCGCCAGGTCGGTGACCGCCACCGCCAGCAGCCGGTGGCTGCCGCGTTCGCGCAGCTCCAGAAAGCGGCTCTCGTTCCAGGCGCCGATCAGGAACTGCTCGAACTCCAGCGCGCCGTGGTCGTCCATGCCGCCGCCGGCGTGGCGGGTCGACAGGTAACGCCGGTACAGCGCCAGGTATTCGTCGGTGCAGGCAGGCGCTACCACGTGCGTCTCGACATCCGCATTGCGGGCCAGGCATCGCCGCTGGCTGCGGTCCGGGGCGAAGGCGGCCACCGGCACCCGCACCGGCACGCAGGCGCGGCAGCCGCTGCAGCCCGGGCGGTAGACGATGTCGCCGCTGCGGCGGAACCCCCACGCCAGCGCCATCGGGTAGAGCCTCGGCAGGCGCTCGTCACGCGGGTCCAGGACCAGGTCGCGGGCTTCGCGATCCGGCCAGTAGCCGCAGGGATGCGGGGCACTGTGGAACAGTCGCAGGTTGTCGTCGTCGCTGCCCATGGCCGCAGGATAACGCCGCCGTTCAGCGGCGGGCAGGCATGGCCGGTCAACCGCCGTGGCAGCGGAGCGTTTTCCATGACAAGCCCGGCTGGTGCCGGGAGGAGAAGACCGATGAAGAAGCTGCACATCCTGACCCTGGCCATTGCCGCCGCGCTGGTGTCGACCCTGGCGTTCGCCCAGACCGCCGCGCCGCGCATGCAGGCCAAGCCCGACGCCAACGCTGATGGTGTCATCACCAAGGAAGAGGCCGCGAAGTTCCCGCGCCTTGCGGAGAAGTTCGCGCAGCTGGACAAGGACAAGGACGGCAAGCTGGTTCGCGCGGAAATGCCGATGCATCGCGCCGGAATGCGAGGGCAGGCGGGCGGCATGCGTGGCCAGCACGGCGGCATGCGGGCGCTGGACACCGATGGCGACGGCCGCATCAGCCGCGCCGAGATGCAGGCCGGCAAGAGCGGCATGGACCAGCGCTTCGCGCAGATGGACGTGAACAAGGATGGTTACATCGACAAGGCCGACCGTCAGGCGCGGATGGCCGAGCGTCGCGCCGAGTGTTTCGCCAAGGCCGATACCGACAAGAACGGCCAGCTCAGCCGCGCCGAGTTCGACAAGATGGGCGAGGCCTGCGGTCGCGGCCGCGACGGTAAGGCGGGCCGGATGTCGCACGACGGCCATCCGGCGCAGATGCCGAAGCGTTGAATCGGCAGCACCAGTAATGAAAACGGCCCGCAGCGATGCGGGCCGTTCTTGTCTTGCCGGATGGCGCGTGTATCAGCGCCGGCGCACCACCCGCCAGACGGTCCCGTTGCGTTCCACCTCGAGCACGCGCGGCTTGCCGCTGCCCACCGTCAGCTGCACCTCGCCGCTGCCGCTGCCATCGGTGCGGTAGTCGTCCACCGCGATGGCCAGCGCGTCCTTGCCGGGGCAGGCCGAAGCCGGGAACAGGGCGGCAGGCTTGGTCGGCAGCGCCTGCAGCAGCTTTGCCGACGGATCCCCGCCATCCACCGAGAGGCAGGCCTGCGCCGGCTTGCGCCGGTCCAGCGTGTCGGCCACCAGCAGCTGCGCCAGCGCGGTGGGGACATCGACGCGATGGACCTGCACGTCGGTGATCGCCTCGGGCACCAGGGGCGGCGGCGCCGATGGGGCCGCGGGCGCGGCAGGGGCGGCGACGATTGCGTCCGGCGCCTGCTTGCGGGTGGCAAACACGATCAGCGCGATGCCGCCGGCGATCAGCAACAGCAGCCCCACCTTCACCCGCTTGGCGTTGAAGTAGCCGCCGCCCGCCGCCTCGCCGTGGCGCCCGCTGGGCAGGTAGCTCGAAGCCGGGTCGCGGGTGCTTTCCAGCAGGCCCATCTCGCGCAGCAGCTGGCGGCCGCGCGGCTGGTCTTCGGAATGGACGATCCAGACCGCGGGGATGTCGTCGGGGATGCGGCGGCTGTCGTAGCTGAAGCCACCGCGGCGGCGGCCGCGATACGACCGGCCGTTGGCGATCTTCACCGCGATGCCCTCGGCGCGCAGCAGTTCGGCCACGGCTTCGACGTTTTCCAGGCGCTGGCTGGAGAAGACCTTCCTCACGGCGCCAGCACCCGGATCATGCCTTCCTGCGCGGTACTGGCGACCAGCCGGCCGCTGCGATCGAATACCTGGCCGCGCGCCAGCCCGCGCGCGCCCTGGGCGCTGGGGCTGTCGATCGAATACAGCAGCCAGTCGTCAGCGCGGAAACTGCGGTGGAACCACAGCGCGTGGTCCAGCGACGCCATCTGCACGTTCGGCTGGTAGTAGCTGATGCCGTGCGGGAAGGTGGCGGTGCCGAGCAGATGGAAGTCGCTGGCGTAGGCCAGCAGCGCGCGGTGCAGCTCCGGCGCATCGCCCACCTTCTCGGTCAGGCGGAACCACACCTGCTGGAACGGCGGGCGCTTCGGCGGGTTCAGCTCATCACGCGGATAGACGTGGCGGAACTCGAACGGACCGGCGCGGTCCAGCCAGCGCTGCACCTTGGTCGGCAGCAGCGCCAGCTTCTCCGGCGGGATCGCCGGCGCGGGCTCGAGGTCCTCGGGCTTGGGCACGTCCGGCATCGACAGCTGATGCTCCGCGCCCGGCTCCTCGTCCTGGAACGAGGCGGCACAGAAGAAGATCACCTTGCCGTGCTGGATCGCGGTGACCCGCCGCACCGAGAAGCTGCCACCGTCGCGGGTGCGGTCCACGTGGTAGACGATCGGCGCCTCGATGTTGCCGGCGCGGAGGAAGTAGGCGTGCAGTGAATGCGCGTTGCGCGGTTCGGTCATGGTGGCCTGCGCCGCCGACAGCGCCTGTCCCAGCACCTGCCCGCCGAACACGTATTTGGTGCCGATGTCGCGGCTTTGGCCGCGGAACAGGTCGTCTTCCAGGCGTTCCAGCGACAGCAGTTCGATCAGTTCGGAGACGGGGGCGTTCATGGGTCGGAATTATACGGGGCGGGCTGTAGCTGCCCCGCAACCGGAGCGGGTTGCCCCCAAATGGAAACGGCGGCCCTCCGGCCGCCGTTTCCGCATCACATGGGCGCCCGGATCAGCGCGCCGAAGCCCCGAACGGCTGCAGCGAGCCGAGTGTGAAGCGCAGGCCGACGCTGTTGCCGGTCATGTCGCTGGCCTGCTCGCGCCGGTACTGGAACGACACCTGCCAGCCGGAGGCCAGTTGCACGTCGAAGCCAGCGCCCAGCGTCCACATCCGGTTGGCGATGCTGCGCAGGCCGAGCAGGGAGTCGCCGGCCGCGGGGGCGATCACGTAATTGATCGCGGCGTCCGTGCCGTTGCGCAGCGCGTCGCGGTACTCCAGCGACCAGTACGGGCGAATGGTGCGCATCCGCCAGCGGCCTTCCACGCCCAGCGCGACTGCGCTGTCATCGATCGATTGTTCGCGGTAGGCGAGATCGTAGATGCCCAGGCCGGACTCGCGATAGGCGTCCAGGGTGGTGCGGCTGGCTTCCAGCCGGCCGTAGCCGGTCAGTTCCATCGACCCGCCTTGGCGGGTATAGCCCACGCTCAACGCGCCGAACAGCTGGTCGCCCTTGCGCCGGGCGGTCGCCAGCGCATTGGCGGTGGTGCTCCAGCGGCTCAGGTCGAAGTCCAGCCGACCCCAGCCCATCAGACCGTCCATGTACCAATGGTCGTCGCCGCGCCACAGCCCGTAGGCGGTGAAGGCTTTCTGCGTGGCGTCCTGGCCGGAGCGCTCGTCGGCGAAATCGGCATCGCTCCAGCCGGCGCCGACTGCGCCGCCGAACACGAAGTCGCCGAACGCGCGATCCGCACCCAGGGTGACGCCGTCACTGCGCAGGTCGAACCCGTTGCGGCCTGGCCTGCCGTCGTGCTGGCTGAGGATGATGTTGCCCGCCGTCCATACACCGAAGCCGTGTTGCTGCGAGCCCGATGCCGCGCCCAACGGCAGCGAGAGACCGCCGTTCAGGCTGGTGGCGTTGAAGCGCAGGTTCTGGCTCGACGGCGTGCCTGCCACATGCCGCAGCTGGCGCAGGCGATCCAGCACATTGCCCTGCTGGGCCTGGGCGAAGCGCAGGCTGGCATCCACCTGCGCCTGCAAGGCCTCGCCGACGGACGGATCGCTGGTCGGGTTCGGGCGCGCGCCTACCGTCAGTTCCAGGCTTGCAGCGCCGGCCGTGTAGTTGGCGGTGGCGGCCTGGGTGGCGGTCAGGATGGCGGCGCCGGGACCGGTGATCGTCACCGTGCGCCCGCTGACCGTCGCCACGGCGGGGTTGCTGCTGGCGTAGGTGAACCCACCGGGACTGGTGCTGGTCGGCTCCGGCAGCTCGAAGGCGGCCTCGCCCTCGGTCTTGTGGATCGCGCCGCCCCAGGTGATGGCCGGGGTTGCGGCACCGATCACCACATCCAGTGCCACCTGGGGTGCAGCGGTGTAGTTGGCATCGCCGCCCTGATTGGCGGTGAGGCTGCAGTTGCCGGCGGAAAGCATGGTGACGGTGCTGGCGTTGACGGTGCAGACCGAGGGCGAGGTGGAGGCGAAGACCACCGGGCTGGTGGAGGCGCCGGGCGTGGCGGTTACGCTGAAGGTGCCGTTCGGCGCGTAGACCGGGTTGGCGGGATTGGCGACGAAGCCGGTGATGACCTGTACGGCCGCGCTCACGACGAAGCTCTGGCTGACCTCCGGCGCAGGCTCGTAGGACGCATCGCCCGCCTGATTCGCGTTGATGGTGCAGGTGCCGGTGCCCACCAGGCTAAGCGAGCCGGCGGACGTGACCGTGCACACCGCGGGTGTGGCGGAGCTGAAGCTGACCGTCAGGCCGGAGCTCGCCGTGGCCGACAGGGTGGCACTGACGCCGTAGACCTGCGGGCCGGGGTTCGCGAACGCGATGGTCTGCCCACCCTTGGCGACCTGCACGCCCACCGTGGCCGGTGCCGAGGTGCCGCCGGGACCGGTGGCGGTGTAGGTGAAGCTGTCGGCGCCGGCGTAGTTGTTCGCCGGGGTGTAGGTCACCACGTCGCCAGCCACGCTCGTCGTGCCGTGCGCGGGTGCGCTGGCAATGGCGATGCTGGTGTGCACGCCGGTGATCGAGGCCGACAGGTCGATGGCCACGCCCGGGCTGTTGAACGGCACCGGCACGCCGCTGCGATCCGCCGCGACGGGCGCGGGCGGCGTTGCCACCGTGATACCCACGGTGGCGACGTTCGACGTACCGCCGGGGCCGCTGGCGGTGTAGGTGAAGCTGTCCGCGCCGAAGTAACCGGTCGCAGGCGTGTAGGTCACCACGTCGCCGACGATGGCGGTGCTCCCGTGCGTGGGTGCGGTGCCGACGGCGATGCTGGTGTGCGCCCCGCCGCTGATCGAGGCCGACAGGTCGATTGCAGTGCCGCCGCTGTTGTACGCCACTGCAACGCCGGGCATATCCGCTGCTACCGGCTTGTCGATGAATGTGTAGGTGGCGCCGCCGGTGCTGGTCTGGCCATTGACAGTGACCGTCACGCTGGCCGCGCCGCTGCCGGTGGCGGGCGCGGTGACGGTAAGCGAGGTCGCACTCGCCGCCGTGACCGTGCCGGCCGACCCGCCGAAAAGGACGCTGTTGTTGCCCGGCGTCGTGCTGAAGCCGGTGCCGCTGATCGTCACCACCTGGCTGACCGGGCCCGAATTGGGCGAGACGTCGGTGATGGTCGGCAGCACAGCGAAGGCGTTGCCGGCGGTCGCGGGGGTAGTGGGGTAGCCGCTCGGCGTGAAGGCGCCGAGCTGCATGCCCGCGGACGATCCGGCGACCGCGCCCGTGTAGGCCAGGGTCACGGTGCAGATGCCCGACGGGATCTGGAAGGCGTTGAACTGGACGTTCGCGCCCGCATCGGCGCCGGTGGCGCCGCAGCTGCCGCCGATCGCGCCGGTGCGGGTCAGCAACGCAGAGCCGGCCAGCAGCGGCGCGACGGCCGGCGTGGCCGACGCGTTGGGATTGCTGAAGGTGATGGTCGCCGTGCCGGTGTCGCCGGCGCCCAGCGGCGTCGGCGAGAAGTCGAGAGTGGCAGTAACGGCGCTGGCGGCGTCCACCGCGAAGCTCTGCTGCGCCTGCGGCGCGGCATTCCAGTTGAAGTCACCGGCCTGATTCGCGTTGATCGTGCAGGTGCCGGTGCTGGTGAACGTCACGGTGTTGCCGGAGAGCGTGCAGCCGGTACTGGCGCCGTCGAGCGCAAAGGTGACGCCCAAGCCCGAGCTTGCATTCGCGCTTACCGCGTAGGGCGTGCCCCCCACGGTTGCCGCTGGCACCGTGGAAGTGAAGCCGATGGTCTGGTCGCCCTTCGCAATGGTGACAGTGGTGACCGGGGTAGTGGCGGTCAGCGGCTGGCTGTCGGTGACCCGGACGATATAGCTGAAGCTGCCAGCGACCGTGGGCGTGCCTGCGACCGTGCCCGTCCCCGAGTCGATCGACGTGCCGGGCACGAAGGCGCCCGCGGAAAGCGAATACGTGTAGGGGCTGGTGCCGCCCGAAGCGGTGTTCTGCTGGCTGTAGCTGGCGCCCACCTTCAGGCCGGTGGCCGCAGCGGGAGTGATCGTCAGAGGCGCGGGCGTCACGGTGAAGCTTTGCGACACCGTCGGTGCGGCGCTGTAGGCCGCATCGCCCGCCTGATCGGCATTGATCGTGCAGGTGCCGTTCGCGATGAACGTCAACGTGGCGCCCGACACGGTGCAGATGGCAGTCGTACTCGAGGTGAAGGTAACCGTCAGGCCGGATGTCGCCGTGGCGGTCAAGGTGGGGCTGGTGCCGAAGAGCTGCGTGCCGGGATTTGCGAACGAGATCGTCTGCGAGGCTTTGGTGATGGTGATCGAATAGGCCGTGCTCGCGGCGAGGGCACTGCCGATGAGGGCTGCCGAGCTGTCGGACACCTCGATCATGAAATTGAACGTGCCCGAGGCCGTGGGCGTGCCGGACAGCACGCCCCCTGCGGACAGGGTCAGACCCGTCGGCAACGTGCCGCTGGCGCTGAAGGCGTAGGGCGCAGTACCGCCGCTGGCGGTGAACGTTTGCGAATAGGCAGTGGCTACGGTGCCGCCTGGCAGCGCGCCCGATGCCGGCGAGACCATGAGCGGGGCAATGAAGGTGAACTGATCGGCGGCGCTGGTGGCGCTGGTGCCGCCAGTCGTCGTGACCCGGACATCGACCGTGCCGGCGGCATTGGCCGGCGACGTGGCGGTGATCTGGGTGCCGCTGATGACGGTAAAGCCGGTGGCCGCCGTGCCGCCGAAGGTCACGGCGGTGGCGCCGGTGAAGTTGGTGCCGTTGATGTCGATGGCGGTGCCGCCGCTGGTCGCGCCCGCCTTGGGCGAGATCGAAGTGACCGTGGGCGCGCCGATATAGGTGTACTGGTCCGCCGCACTGGTGGCGCTGGAGCCGCCGGCGGTGGTGACGCGCACATCCACCAAGCCGCTGCCGGATGGCGCGGTGGCGGTGATCTGGGTGCTGCTGTTGACCGTGAAGCTGGTGGCCCACGTGCCGCCGAAGATAACGCCGGTGGCGCCGTTGAGATTGGTGCCGGTGATGACCACCGTGGTGCCGCCGCTGGTTGGGCCGGACGCGGGCGAAATCGCTGTGACCGTGGGTGGGGCGGCGTAGGTGTACCGGTCTGCCGCACTGGTGGCGCTGGTGCCGCCGACGGTGGTGACGCGCACATCCACCGTGCCGATGACGTCAGCCGGCGCGGTGGCGGTGATCTGGGTGCCGCTGTAGACCGTGAAGCTGGTGGCAGCCGTGCCGCCAAAGGTGACGGCGGTGGCGCCGGTGAGGTTGGTGCCGGTGATGACCACCGTGGTGCCGCCGCTGGTTGGGCCGGACGCGGGCGAAATCGCTGTGACCGTGGGTGCGGCGACATAGGTGAACTGGTCCGCGGCGCTGGTGGCGCTGGTGCCGCCGGCCGTGGTGACGCGCACGTCCACCGTACCGCTGCTCCCGGCCGGCGCGGTGGCGGTGATCCGGGTGCTGCTGTTGACCGTGAAGCCGGTGGCAGGCGTGGCGCCAAAGGTCACGCCGGTGACGCTGCTGAAGTTGGTGCCGGTGATGACGACAGACGTGCCGCCGCTGGTCGGGCCGGCGGTAGGCGAGATGCCGGAAACGGTGGGGGGCGTTGTGGGCGCAGCGCAGGTCACGGTGGCCGTCACCGTCGCGGTCGGGGAAATTGAGCTTGTCCAGGCATACACCGTGAAGTCCGCCAGCCCACCCGCCGGAATGGTGTAGGTGCCATGCAGGTTGAGCTCGCTTCCTGCCAACGAATAGGCTTCAAGCGGGGGACTTGAGTCCGCGCCGTTCCTGTAGAGGGCAAACCCGGAGCCGCTGTAGTTGTCCGGCGGTGTGTTGGTGGTTCCGGTCGAGGTGACATCGTAGGTGATGACCTCGCCTGCTTGGACGACATTGCCTCCGAACCAGTCCTCTTGGGGAGACGTCAAGACGACGCCACCGCCCCAATGGGCCTGGATCGCGATGCAGCCGGGTGACGCCGCCCCCGCGGGCGCGGCCTGCATCAGACCGAACAGCCCCGCCAGGATCAGTATCAGCCCGCGAGCGCACAGCGCAGCCTAGATGCGCCGGAAGCTCCGGCCCATGCCCGATTTCGTCATCACAAATCCCCTGTCCCGTTCGCGCTGCCGCCGCCATGACGGGCTGGCCAGATGCGAACTGTAACCGTTTCGCCTTGTCGCCGATATGACGGAGGGGAGCCGGGGAGCGACTATGCGATGCGCCGCAGCGTCACCCCGTCCAGCACGGCCCGCCACGGGAACAGCGGCCCCGGGTCGCGCTTGCGCCGCACCTTCAAGGCGGGGTCGTCGCTGGCTTCGACCTCGTCGCGATCCAGGTCCTCGTGGCCGGCGATCTGCGCCAGCGACGGGATTTCCTTGCACAGCCGCTGCAGCAGGGCGGTCAGCGCGGCGATCTGCGCGTCGGTGTACGGCTCGTCCATCGCCTGCCGGCGGGAATCCAGCCAGTCGGGGAACCGGCCGGTGTTGACCAGCTCGATGCCGATGCTGCGCGCATTCCAGCCGCGGGTGTGGTGGGCGCTGCGCGCGGGCGGCACATATTCCTCGATGCGGCCGTCGCGGTCGATGTAGTAATGCCCGCTGTTGCCGGTACCCGACTCGTAAAGCACGCGTTCGCCGTACTCGCGCGCGGTGGCGAGGTCGGGCAGCTCGGTGCAGTGGATGACCACGGTGTCGATGGCGTCCGGCGCACGTGCGGCCAGCAGCTCCGCATAGGGCAGGTGGCGTGCGTGGATCGTCGGGGCAGGCATGCGCCGATGCTAGCATTCACCCATGAGAGGACATTGCATCCTGTCGCACGGCTTCGAAAGCGGCCCCGATGCGACCAAAGTGACCGCGCTGGCCGATGTGGCCGAGCGCCTGGGCTGGACCCACGAACGCCCCGACTACACCGACCTGGACGCCCGCCGCGAGGTGACGCCGCTGGGCGACGTGGCCGCCCGCATCGCCCGCCTGCAGGCGCTGGCGCAGGCCGCTGCCGCGCGCGGTCCGCTGGTGCTGGCCGGCTCCAGCCTCGGCGCCTACATCAGCGGCCACGTGTCGCGGCAGCTGCCGGTGGCCGGCCTGTTCCTGATGGCCCCGCCGGTGGTGATGGAGGGCGCGCCGCCGATGCAGGCCGCCAGCGTGCCGACCTCGATCATCCACGGCTGGCACGACGAGCTGATCCCCGCCGCGCAGGTGGTGGAATGGGCGGCGGCGCGCGACGCGCGGCTGCTGCTGGTGAACGATTCCCACCGCCTGTCCGACCATGTGCAGGCCAGCGCCGAGGCTTTCGCTGCGCTGCTGGCGGCGCTGTGACGCCATGAAATTCTTCGCTTCCTGCGGCAAGGGCCTGGAATACCTGCTGGCCGACGAACTGGTCGCGCTCGGCTGCGCGCGCGCCACCGCCACCATCGCCGGCGCCAACGTCGAGGGCAGCCTGCTGGACGCCCAGCGCGCGGTGCTGTGGTCGCGTCTTGCGAGCCGCATCCTGTGGCCGATCGCCGAGTTCGAGTGCGCCGACGAGCACGCGCTGTACGCCGGCGCGGCCGCGGTGGACTGGACGCGCCATCTCTCGCCCAGCCATACCTTCGCCATTGACGCGCACGTCTCCGGCAGCGCCATCACCCACGCGCGCTACGCCGCGCAGCGGGTGAAGGACGCCGTCGTCGATACCCTGCGCGCCAGCACGGGCCAGCGGCCGGACGTGGACGTGGAGTCGCCGGACGTCCGCATCAACCTGGTCGTCCGCAAGGGCCGCGCCACGCTGTCCATCGACCTGTCCGGCGGCCCGATGCACCGGCGCGGCTGGCGGCGCGTGCAGGGCGCGGCGCCGCTGAAGGAAACCGTGGCCGCGGCGGTGCTGGCGCGGGCCGGCTGGGCGCAGGCCTATGCCGAAGGCGGCGACCTGCTCGACCCGATGTGCGGCAGCGGCACGCTGTTGATCGAGGGCGCGCTGATGGCCGCCGACGTGGCGCCGGGGCTGCGCCGCCACGGTGACGTGCCGCCGAGCCGCTGGCTGGGCTTCGACGGCGAAGCCTGGGCGGGCCTGCGGGTGGAGGCCATCGCGCGTGAGGCGCGTGGCCGCGCCACGCTGCGGCCGTGCTTCCACGGCAGCGACGTGGACCCGCACGCCATCCGCGCCGCACATGAGAACGCGCAGGCGGCAGGCGTGGACGACGCCATCGGCTTCTCCGTCCGCGACATCGCCGACCTGACGCCGATGGAGAACCCGCGCGGGGTGGTCGCCTGCAATCCGCCCTACGACGCCCGCCTGGCCGCCGACCCGGCGCTGTACCGCGCGCTGGGCGACGCGCTCAAGCGCGTGGCGCCGCAGTGGCGTGCGGCGCTGCTGTGCGGTGACGGCGAACTGGCCCGTGCCACCGGGCTGCGCGCAAAGAAGAGCTACCAGCTGTTCAACGGCGCCATCGAATGCAGCCTGATCGCGGTGGACCCGATCGCGCCGCCGCAGCGCGAAGGCATCGAGAAGCGCGCGCTGCCGGAAGGCGCGCAGATGGTGGCCAACCGCCTGCGCAAGAACCTCGACAAGCTGGCGCGCTGGCGGCAGCAGGAGCAGGTCAGCTGCTTCCGTGCCTACGACGCCGACATCCCCGAATACGCCTGCGCGGTGGACGTATACACCACCATCGAGGGCGAGACCTGGCTGCACGTGCAGGAATACGCCGCGCCGGCCGAGATCCCGGAAGCGACCACTCGCAAGCGGCTCAGCGACCTGCTGCTGGCGGTGCGCGAGGTGTTCGGCCTGCCGCGCGAGAAGGTCGCCGTGAAGACCCGCAGCACCGGCAAGGGCGGCAGCAAGTACGGCCACTTCGACCATCGCGGGCAGTTCCTCACGGTGGAGGAGGGCGCGGCGAAACTGCAGGTCAACCTGTTCGACTACCTCGACACCGGGCTGTTCCTCGACCACCGCCCGCTGCGCGCGAAGATGGCGCTGGAAGCGCGCGGCAAGCGCTTCCTCAACCTGTTCTGCTACACCGGGGTGGCCACCGTGCAGGCTGCGGTGCAGGGCGCTGCGCAGACCACCAGCGTGGACCTGTCCGCCACCTATCTGGAATGGCTGGCCGACAACCTGCGCGGCAACGGCATCGGCGGCACCCGCCACCGCATCGCGCAGGCCGACGCGCTGAAATGGCTGGAAGCCGACACCGGCGAGTACGACGTGGTGTTCTGCGACCCGCCCACCTTCTCCAACTCCAAGCGCGCCGACGACTTCGACGTGCAGCGCGACCACGTGCGCCTGCTGCGCGCGGTGGTGGCGCGGCTGGCGCCGGGCGGCGTGCTGTACTTCAGCAACAATTTCCGTCGCTTCCGGCTGGATGAAGCCGCACTGGCCGAATTCGCGCAGGTGGAGGACATCAGCGCCTCCACCATCCCGCCGGATTTTGCCCGCAACGCGCGCATCCATCGCGCCTGGCGGTTGACCGCGCGCGGCTGACCAGCGACGCCGGCTTCACCCACCCCGCGCACCATGGGCGCATGGAAGCGCAATGGCTGGATCTGCTGCAATGGCCCGCGATGGCGGTGACCCTCGTCGCCGCCTGGCTGGTCGGCTCGCGCACGCGCCGCCGGCGCGTCGTGGGTTTCTGGTGCTTCGTGGCCAGCAACCTGCTGTGGGTGGGTTGGGGCTGGCACGCGCATGCCTGGGCGCTCATCGCACTGCAGGCCGGCCTGTTCGCCCTCAACCTGCGGGGCGTGTCCAAGAACGAGGAATGAGCGCTGCCCGGCTCAATCGAGGCGCTGCTCGCGCCGGTGCATCACGATGCCGGCCACCATCACCCCGATGCCCACCGCGGTGACGATCAGGGTGGCCAGCGCGTTGATCTCCGGGGTCACGCCCAGCTTGACCTTGGAGTAGATGAGCATCGGCAGGGTGCTGGCGCCGGGACCGGAGGTGAAGCTGGCGATCACCAGGTCATCCAGCGACAGGGTGAACGCCAGCAGCCAGCCGGCCAGCAGGGCCGGGGCGACCAGCGGCAGAGTGATCCGGAAAAACACCCGCCACGGGCGCGCGCCGAGGTCCATCGCCGCTTCCTCCAGGCTGTCGTCCAGCGCGCTCATGCGCGAGCGCACCACCACCGTCACATAGCAGGTGGTCAGGGTGATGTGGGCGATCATGATCGTGCCCATGCCGCGCTCCGGCCAGCCCAGCGCCTGCTGCAGGGTGACGAACAGCAGCAGCGAGGACAGGCCCAGCATCACGTCGGGCATCACCATCGGCGCCGAGTTCATCAGGCTGAGCAGGCCGCGACCGGGGAAGCGGCCGAAGCGCGACAGCGCCAGCCCGCAGGCGGTGCCCAGCACGGTGGCCGCGCTGGCGGCCACCGCGGCAATGGTCAGGCTGCGCGCCAGCGCCTGCAGGATCTGCTCGTTGGACAGCAGCGCCACGTACCAGCGGGTGGAGAAGCCCGCCCACACCGTGGCCATGCGCGAGGCGCTGAACGAATACACGATCATCGACACGATCGGCACGTACAGCAGCGCGTAGCCCACCGCCATGGCCGCCCACAGCCCCCAGTTGCGCCGCTTCATGCCTGCGCCTCGCGGCGCTCGCGGCGGTTCTCGACGTACTCGAACAGCAGGGTCGGGATCACCAGCAACAGCAGCATCGCCACGGCCACCGCGGCCGCCAGCGGCCAGTCGCGGTTGGTGAAGAACTCGGTCCACAGCACCCGGCCGATGGTCAGCGCGTCGGGGCCACCGAGGATGTCGGGGATCACGAACTCGCCCACCGCCGGGATGAACACCAGCAGGCTGCCGGCGATGATGCCGGGCATCGACAGCGGCAGGGTGATGCGCCCGAACGCCTGCCATGGCCTGGCGCCGAGGTCGGCGGCGGCCTCCAGCAGGTCGAAGTCCAGCCGCATCAGGGTGGCGGTCAGGGGCAGGATCATGAAGGGCAGGTAGTTGTAGACGATGCCGATGTACACGGCGAGATCGGTATGCAGGATCGCGGTGCCGGGTTCGACCAGTCCGATCGCGGCCAGCGCGCCGGTCAGCACGCCATTGGCCTTGAGCATGCCGATCATCGCGTAGGTGCGCAGCAGCGAGCTGGTCCAGAACGGCAGGATCACCAGCACCAGCAGCAGCATCCGCCATGTTGGCCGCGCGCGGGCGATGCCGTAGGCGATGGGGTAGCCCAGCAGCAGGCAGAACAGGGTGGACACGCCGGCGAACAGCAGCGACTTCAGGTAGGCGGCGACGTACAGCGGGTCCTGCAGCAGCAGCGCGTAGCTGCCGGCGTGCAGGCGAAGGCTGGTGGCGCCATCGGCGGCCTGCTCCACCAGTGGCGTGTACGGCGGCGACTGCCCGAACACGGCCTCGGCGAAACTGATCTTCAGCACGATCAGGAACGGCACCGCGAAGAACAGCAGCAGCCACAGCATCGGCAGCATGGTGACGAGGAAGCGCCCGCGGCGGGTGCGGAACTCGGTGCCGACCGCACGGAACCAGCCGAACAGGTTGCGCACGACCTCCGCCCACAGCTGCGTCCACGTGCCGTTGGGGGCGCTGCTCATGCGGTCAGCACCACCGCGCCGCTGGCCGGCCAGCTCAGCCACAGCGTTTCGCCCCAGTCGTAGTGCGGCTCGGAGCTGCGCTCGACGTGGGTTTCCTGGACCCGGATCACCGCGCCTGTCTCGGTTTCGACGTGGTAGATGGAGACGTCGCCGAGGTAGGCGATGTCGCGCACCTTGCCCACCGCCACGTTGTCGGCCTGCGGGCGTGACTCGTGCACGTCGATCTTCTCCGGACGCACCGCGACGCTGACGGCGGTGCCTTCGGGCAGCGGGTCGGCGTGGCGGGCCAGCAGGGCGCCGCCGTCCACCGCGTCGCAGGCGATGCGGGCCACGCGTGCGTCGGCGTCATGCGCCAGCACGCGGCCTTCGAACAGGTTGATGCCGCCGATGAACTCGGCGACGAAGCGGGTGGAGGGGTATTCGTACAGGGCGGCGGGCGTGGACACCTGCACGATGCGGCCCGCGTCCATCACCGCGATGCGGCTGGACATGGTCATCGCTTCTTCCTGGTCGTGTGTGACCATCACGAAAGTGGTGCCCACGCGCTCCTGGATGTTGACCAGCTCGAACTGGGTGCGCTCGCGCAGGCGCTTGTCCAGCGCGCCCAGTGGTTCGTCCAGCAGCAGCAGCTTGGGCTGCTTGGCCAGCGCACGCGCCAGCGCCACGCGCTGGCGCTGGCCGCCGGACAGCTGCGCCGGCCTGCGCGCGCCCAGCTGCGGCATCTGCACCAGCTCCAGCATCTGCTGCACGCGATCCTTGATCTCACCCGCGCCCAGGCCGTCCTGCTTCAGGCCGAAGGCGATGTTCTGCGCCACGCTCATGTGCGGGAACAGCGCATAGCTCTGGAACATCATGTTCACCGGCCGCTGGTACGGCGGCAGCGCGGTGACGTCGACGCCGTCGATCAGCACGCGGCCGCGGTCGGGCGTTTCCAGCCCGGCCAGGATGCGCAGCAGGGTGCTCTTGCCGGAACCGGACCCGCCCAGCAGCGCGAAGAACTCGCCGCGGTACACGTCCAGCGAGATGTCATCACAGGCGTACAGCTTGCCGAAGGTCTTGGTGATGCCCTCGATCCGCAGGAACGGCTGCGCCGCCGGGTCCTTCCACGGCTCCAGCGGCGCGGCGGAACGGATGGCCAGCGCCACCTCAGCGTCCGCTCTTGATCGCGGTCCAGGCGCGCACGCGCTGGCGCTGCACGGCTTCCGGCAGGGACTTGGGGTCGACCAGCTTGGCGCGCACGGCTTCCGGCGGGTACACGCCCTGGTTGTTCGCGATGTCGGGGTCGACCAGCGCGGTGGCGTCCTTGTTCGGGTTCGCGTAGCCCACCGCGTCGGTGATCGCGGCGGAGACCTTCGGGTCCAGCAGGTAGTCGATGAAGGCCTGCGCGTTGCCCGGGTGCTTGGCGTCCTTGGGGATCGCCATCACGTCCACCCAGCGGATCGCGCCCTCCTTCGGGATCACGTAGCGGATGTCGGGCGCCGGCTTGCCGGTGGCTTCGGCCGCTTCGGCCGCGGCGTCGGCGGCACCGAGGATGTCGCCCGAGTAGCCCATCGCCACGCACACGTCGCCGTTGGCCAGCGCGTCCTTGTACTCGGCGTTGTTGAAGGTGCGGATGTGCGGGCGGATCGCGGCATACACCTGCTTGACCGTGTCGATCTCGTCGGCGGCGCCGGCGTTCGGGTCCTTGCCCTTCCAGATCAGCGCGGCGCCGAAGGCCTCCTGGTCGTCGTCCAGCACGCTGATGCCGCACTTGGCCAGCTTGGCGGCGTTGGCCGGGTCGAACAGCAGGTTCCACGAATCGATCGGCGCGTTTTCGCCGAGCGCCGCCTTCACTTTGTCAACGTTGATGCCCAGGCCGGTGGTGCCCCACATGTATGGCACCACGTAGGCGTTGCCCGGGTCGATGTCGGCCAGCCCCTGCAGGATCGCGGGGTCGAGGTGCGACAGGTTCGGCACCTTCGCCTTGTCCAGCGGCAGGTACAGCCCGGCCTTGATCTGGCGCTGCGCGAACGGGCGCGCGGACGGGAACACCACGTCGTAGCCGCTGCTGCCGGCGGTCAACTTGGTCTCAAGCGTCTCGTTCTCGGAATAGACGTCGTAGTTGACCTTGATGCCGGTCGCCTTCTCGAAGTTGGCGATGGTGTCCTCGGCCACGTAGTCGGACCAGTTGTAGACGTTGAGGACTTTCTCTTCCGGGCCAGCCGGGCGGGCGTCAGCGTCCGTCGCATCGGGCTTGCCGCCGCAGGCGGTCAGCAGCAGCACGGCGCAGGCAAGGGGGGCAAGGCGCAGGGTCACGGCAGTCTCCGGGAAGTGAGTCTGCAAATGGTACGCGCTGAAGCGCCGCGATGAGGCGGCGCGGCGCTCAGTGGCCGCGGATGCGCCCGAACAACCCGGTGGTGCGCGGCGATGGCGGCGCCGGCGGCGCGGGCACCTCCGCCACTTCGGCGTAGCCGGTGGCGAGGTTGGCATTGATGAAGTCGGCCACTTCCGCCGGGCTCACCCCGCTGGCCTCGGCGATCTCGGCGACATCGGCCGGCCCCTTCATCATCACCGTGGCGATGCGGAAGTGCTTGGGATATTCGCGCTCGGTCTGTGGCCACTTCTTCAGCAGGTAGCGGCCTTCGACGGCGGCGCCGGACACTAGTCCGCCCAGCCATTGCAGGCGCGACAGCGGCTGTGCCGGGCCCTGCGCGGCGGCTTCGGCCTCCCAGGCCGCGGCGTCGGGCGTGGCGAAGTCGCTTTCCAGCAGCTCGTCGGTGAAGCAGGGCGCCAGCGGCTTGAGCGTGGCCGGGCCATGCCAGCTGCCGGCCTGTGGGTCGATCAGCAACGTCGGGGCGTCGGGGCGCTGCAGGCGGACCCGCTGGTGCAGCGCGCCGGGAGCCAGCCACTGCTGCAGCGTTCGCGTCGCAGGTGGTGCAGGTTCGGCGGCGGGTGTCGCCGGATCGGGTTCCTGCGCAGGCTCCGGCTCCGGATCCGACATGCGCGGGGGCTCCGGCGCGGGCTCCGGAGCCTGCGCCACGATGGGCGCGGG
>JAANMY010001860.1_pt1 | contig 21905 bp, 16 predicted proteins | sample 7279691 | NCBI WGS metagenome assembly JAANMY01 (sample SAMN14094543, study PRJNA606508) | bioreactor metagenome | isolation source: A lab-scale SPAN reactor treating ammonium-rich wastewater day 388 | place: Ireland: Galway | collected 2018-02-07
AGGCGATCCGCTCCGGCGATGCCAACCGCATCGCCGGTCTCTACGACTGGGCGGGAATGGGCACGGCCAACGCCAACCGGGTGATGAACCAGCTGCAGGCTATTGCCAGGCGCGAGGTGGTGGAAGTGCGGCAGGTACATGCCGGCGAGCGCTGGGAGGCCGCCGACCCGTGGCTGGCACCGCCACCGTCCGGCCCGCCGGTCGGCCTGCGGGTGGAGCAGGTGCAGGCCAACGGCCACACGCCGGCGCGCGCCAGTTTCGGCCTGCGCCAGCGCATGGGCTGCTGGTGGGTGCGGATGTAGCCACCCCGCCCTTGGGCAGGGTTGGCCGCGCGCCGGTCAGCGCAGGCGCACCATCCAGCCGTGGCGGTCCGGCGCACGGCCGTGCTGGATGTCGGTCAGTTTGCGACGGATCGCCATGGTGACCTCGCCGGCCGGCGCATGGATGTCACCCACCGCGAAGTCCTTGCCTTTCAGTTCACCGATCGGGGTGACCACGGCGGCGGTGCCGCAGGCGAACACTTCGGCGATCTCGCCGGAGGCCACGCCGCTCTTCCATTCCTCGATGGAGACCCTGCGCTCTTCGACCGTCATGCCACGGTCGCGCGCCAACTGCAGGATGCTGGAACGGGTGATACCTTCGAGGATGCTGCCCGACAGCTCCGGGGTGACGATGCGGCCGTCGCGGTAGACCAGGAACACGTTCATGCCACCCAGTTCCTCCAGGTACCGGCCTTCGACCGGGTCGAGGAACAGCACCTGCGAGCAGCCGTGCGCCTGCGCTTCCTGCTGCGGCAGCAGCGAGGCGGCGTAGTTGCCGCCGCACTTGGCCGCGCCGGTGCCTCCCTTGGCCGCACGCGCGTAGTCCTCGGACAACCAGATCGACACGGGAGCCACGCCCTTGGCGAAGTACGCACCGGCCGGGCTGGCGATCACATAGTAGGCCGCCGCCTGCGCGGGGCGCACACCGAGGAAGGCTTCAGTGGCGATCATGAAGGGACGGAAATACAGGCTGCTCTCCGGCGCCGACGGCACCCAGGCGTGGTCGACCGCGACCAGCTGGCGCAGCGACTCGACGAACTCGCCCACCGGCAGCTGCGGCAGCGCCAGCCGCGCGGCGGAGCGCTGCAGGCGTTCGCCATTGGCCTCGGGACGGAAGGTCCAGATCGAGCCATCGGCATGGCGATAGGCCTTGATGCCTTCGAAGATCTCCTGGCCGTAGTGCAGCACCGCTGCCGCCGGGTCCAGCGACAGCGGGCCGTAGGCGTGGACCTGCGCATCGTGCCAGCCGCGTTCCCTGTCCCACTGGATGGCCACCATGTGGTCGGTGAAGCGCTTGCCGAAGCCCAGCTCGCCGGCCAGCAGCGCGTTGCGCTGGGCCTCGCCGAGGGCGTGATCGGACAGGTTGACCTGGTAGGCCAGCGGTGCGGCGGCGGAAGCGTGCATGCGGAATCCCTGTGAGACGAACCCGCATATTATGAGGCCCGCCGGCGCCATCGGCGCTGGGCTCGCCCCTCAGCCGAACGCCAGCGTCGCCACCACGCCCTTCTGCGCGCCCGGCCGCACCTGCACGTCCCAGTCGTACAACGCGCACAGCCGGCGCACGATCGACAGACCGATGCCGCCGCCCTGCGAATGCCCGGCGTGAGTGCCACGGTAGCCGCGGGTGAACAGCTTGGCCGCATCCTCGGCGCTCAACCCGGGACCGGAGTCGCTGACTTCGACCGCGTCGGCCAGCACGCGCACCACCACCTCGCCGTTGGGCGTGTACTTCACCGCGTTGCCGATCAGGTTGCCCAGCGCCACCGACAGCACCGACTCCGGCACGTCCAGCGGCAGCGACGAGGCGCCCTCAAGGCGCAGCTCCACCGGCTTGCCGGCGAGCTGGGCGCGGTGGCTTTCCAGCAGCTGCTGCGCCACCCGGGCCGCATCGCACTGGCCTACCGCGCGCTCGTTGCGCGACAGCAGCAGCAGCGCACTGATCAGGTCGGTGCACTGCAGTTCGGCGCGCTGGATGCGCAGCAGCCGCGTGCGCGTGCGCTCATCCAGCTCGGGCCGGGCCAGCAACAGTTCCACCGCGCCGCGGATCACCGCCAGCGGAGTGCGCAGTTCATGGCTGACGTCGGCGTTGAACTCGCGGTCGCGCTGCACCACCTCGGTCAGGCGCGCGGCGTAGTCGTCCAGCGCCTTCGCCAGTTCGCCCACCTCGTCCTCGGGGAAGTGCGGCGCCAGCGCCTCGGGATTGGAACTGGCGCCGGAACGGCGCAGCCGCTGCGCCAGCTCGGTGACCGGGCTCATCACCCGCGCCGCCGACCACCAGCCCAGCAGGAATGCCAGCGCGGTGAATCCCACCACGGCCCCGACCAACCACTGGTTCTGCTGCTCCTGGCCGTGCAGGGTCTGCGACAGGTCATAGGCAAGATAGAAGACGTGCGTCGATGTCCGCCGCACCGCGAGTTTGTAGGCGAACCGCTGGCCGTCTTCGACCCCATGGAACTCGTAGATGCCGTCCTTCAGGTTGCGCCAGTCTTCCGGCGCATTGCCCAGTTTTTCGGTGGCATAGACACGCCCCTGCACACCCTCGAACGCGAACGTTGCGTTGTCGGGATTGCGCTGGAACGCAGTGGCATAGCCGTCGATGTTGCGGTTCAGCGCGTCAGCCAGCAGCTGGTTTTCCACGCGCGTGCGCAGCGCGATGCTGGCATAGGCGAACAGCGCCGTGAGGCAGAACCCCAGCAGCGTGAAGGTAACGATGATGCGGGTGCGCAGCCGCCGCCGGCCGCGCTGGTGCCGGTGCGGCGCCGCGATGTCAGCTGTCGGCATCGGGTGCGGCGATCCTGTAGCCGATGCCGTGGCGGGTCTGGATCATCGGCTTGCCGAACGGCTTGTCCACCGCCGCGCGCAGGCCGTGGATATGCACCCGCAGCGAGTCCGAATCCGGCAGTTCCTCGCCCCAGACGCGGCTCTCCAGGTCCTGCCGGGCCACCACCGCGGGCGATGCCTCCATCAGCGCCTGCAGGATCTTCAGCGCGGTGGGGTTGAGCTGGATCAGCTTGCCCTCGCGATGCACTTCCAGGGTGTCGAGGTTGTATTCCAGTTCGCCGACGTTGAGCACCCGCGCTGGCAGCCCGCGCCCGCGCCGTGCCAGCGCGTTGAGGCGCACGTTCACCTCCTGCAGCGCGAACGGCTTGATCAGGTAGTCGTCGGCGCCGGAATCGAAGCCGGCCAGCTTGTTGTCCAGCGAGTCGCGCGCGGTCAGCATCAGCACCGGGGTCTGCTTGCGCGCATCGACGCGCAGCTTGCGACAGACCTCCAGTCCGTCCATGCCCGGCAGGTTGAGGTCCAGCACGATCGCATCGAAGTCGTGCACCACTGCCAGGTGGAGTCCGGTGATGCCATCGGCCGCGAAATCCACGGTATGGCCGCAGTCCTCCAGGTAATCACCCAGGTTGGCGGCGATGTCGGGATTGTCCTCGATGACCAGAATGCGCATGGGGGTTCCAGTTGGGGGCGTATGCCGGGTGAGACCGGCGCGGCTCTCGCCGGTTCCCTCGATTCTTGCACAGCAGGTTCATTTGCGCGGACCGGGGTGGCGCGCGCAACAAAAGGCCCGGGCGGAGCCGCCCGGGCCGAAGTTCACATGCATGCCCTGCATGCCCGTCTGCGGGGGAAGTACAGCCGGGCACGGGATCGATGTTGGGCGATAGCCGATTAAGAATCCGTCAAATCGGTGTTGCGGCTGCGTTGCGCCGCGGCCGCGCGTGCCGCCACGTGCTCGATGACCGCACCCGCCACGTCCACGCCGGTGACCATCTCGATGCCCTCGAGCCCCGGCGAGGAGTTGACCTCCAGCACCAGCGGGCCGCGCTGGCTGCGGATCAGGTCCACGCCGGCCACGCCGAGGCCCAGGATGCGCGCCGCGCGCACCGCCGTGTCCACTTCGGCGCGGGTGGGCCGCACCTTCTTCGCGCTGCCACCGCGATGCAGGTTGGAGCGGAAATCGCCGGGCGGTGCCTCCCGGCGCATGGTCGCGACCACCCGATCGCCCACCACGAAGCAGCGCAGATCGGCGCCCTTGGCCTCGGCGATGAACTCCTGCACCAGGAAATTCGCATACAGGCCGCGCAGGGTTTCGATGGCTGCGCGCGAGGCCGATGGCTTCTCGGTCAGCATCACCCCTGCGCCCTGGGTGCCCTCGTTGAGCTTGATGACATGCGGTGCGGGCCCCAGCATCGCCAGCAGGTCGCCGGTGTCGTCGGGGTTGTCGCCGAACACGGTCACCGGCAGGCCGATGCCTTCCGCCGCCAGCACCTGGTGACAGCGCAGCTTGTCGCGCGCGCGCGCGATCGCCGCAGCGCTGTTCGGGCTGTAGCTGCCCATCAGTTCGAACTGGCGCAGCACCGCGCAGCCGTAGCGGGTCACCGAGGCCCCGACCCGCGGTACCACCGCGGCGTACCCGGCCACAGGCTTCCCCTTGTAGCGCATATCGAAGCCGTCGCTGCTGATCCGCAGGTAGCAGCGCAGCGGGTCGAGCACGCGCACGCTGTGCCCGCGTTCGCGCGCGGCCTCCACCAGCCGGCGGGTGGAATACAGCTTGCCGTTGCGGGAAAGGATGGCGAGTTTCATCGGAGGAAGGCCCTGCATGCGCCGCTGCCGACAGTGCCCATTACCGGCCACACCGCCAACGGAAAGGGCGGCACCCCTGGGGATGCCGCCCTGTGTTCCATCGTGCTGGAGCGGGTGATGGGAATCGAACCCACGTTAGCAGCTTGGGAAGCTGCAGTTCTACCATTGAACTACACCCGCGAGGCCGGCAAGTCTATGCCGGCGGCGGTACGGGATGCAACGCGCGCGCCGCATCCCGCCCGCCAGCGGATCAGAAGGCGCCGCCGAAGGTGACGAAGAAGGTGGTGTTGCTGCCGCCCTTCTGCTCCACCGTCACGTTGGCGCCGGTGGTCACGTCCATCCCGAACAGCTTGCTGCGCACGCCCATGCCCACGGTGCCGTAGTTGTCGTCGAAGGCCACGCCCGGCACCGCGTACGGCGCCGTGCCCGGCATCGACATCGCCTGCGCCCATGCCTGCGCCGGAGCGTCCTCGAACTCGCGGTCCCAGGTCATCCGCACATACGGCGTCATGTGGTCGTTGAGGGCGAAGCTGGCCTGCCAACCGGCGCTGCCGATCAGCGAATCGATATCCTGCCCCGGGTAGGCCAGCGCGGTCGACTGGACGCTGTTTTCGGCATAACCGTCGACGCTGATCCGCTGCGCCAGCACCGCCACCACCGGACCGTGTTCCAGCGCACCGTGCTTGAACGTCCAGCCCGCGCTGGCGCCGGCGCTGAGGTTGTCGCCGTCCGGGGAACCGCTGTGGATGCGGGTGGCCGGGCCGAGGTTGACCTGGCGGTCGACCTTGTAGCCCAGCTTGGTCCAGCTCAGCTGGCCATTGACCCAGGCGCTGTCGCCGGCCCAGCCGACGAAGCCGCCGACGCTGGCATCGGTCTGGCGGAAGTCGCCGCGACGGTAGCCGAAGTCGATCTCCTGCCGGCCGTAGCCCGCGAACGCGCCGTACATCAGGTTGCCGCTGCGCCAGCCGATGCCGAACGAACCGGTGCCGCCCATGCCGTCGTAGCCGCTGGACTTGACGAAGCGCTGCTGCTGGCCGCGCAGGTCGGCCCACCAGTGCATGCCGTCGCCCTCGGCGGCGGCCATGCCGGACGCCACGCCATCGACCATCTGCGCGCGCGCGCGGCCGGTGGTGGTGGCCGACTGCGGCAGCAGCGAGATCAGGCGCGGGCCGTCGATCACCGAGATCGCGAAGTCCGCCACGGCCTTGTGCGCGGCGGTGGTCGGGTGCACGCCGTCGGCGAACAGGTAGCTGTTGGCGCCACCGGGCGCGGTGGACGGCGGGCTGCAGAACAGCGAGCTTCCGCCCTGCACCGCAGTGGAACAGGCCTTGCCGGTGACGTTGGTCAGGCCGAACGCAGCCGGGCTGGCCACCACTTCCTGCAGGAAGTGGAAGGTATCCAGCGGGATCACGCGCAGGTTGGCCGCGGTGATGCCGGAGAACAGCGCGTTGTTGTAGCTGGTACTCAGCGCGGTGCCTTGCGCCATGCCCAGCGCGCCGCCGGCGCGCGCGTCCGGGGTCAGGCCAAGATCGGGCAGGTTCGGCACCAGGATGTATTGCGCGCCGGCCTGGGTCAGCGCGCCGATCATGCCGATCTGCGCGGTCACCGCGCCGCCGATGATGGCGGACGCCTGCGCCGGGTTGGCCTGCACCGCGAACAGGTCGTTGGCGCCGCCCCAGACGGTGTAGAGCGCGCCCGGGTCGACGGTGTTGCCAGCCGCCAGGTAGGCCTGGTACTGCGCGGTCATCGACGGCGTATAGCCCAGCCCGCCCACGGCGCTGGTGCCGACGCGCGCACCGCCCACGGCCCAGTTGTCGCCGCTGCGCGGCGTCGGGGTGGCGGTGTTGTTGCCGCTCCAGGCCGGGGCGGCGTCGCCGCCGTAGTAGCTGGCCAGGTGCTGCGACCAGACATAACCCGGATTGGTGGTGAACTGGCCGACGATCGCGCCGTTGGGGCCCAGCATCTGGGTCAGCAGCGGACGGAAGTAACCACCGTCGGTCAGGCTGTCGCCGAAGAAGATGGTGCGGGTGAACGGCGACGGCGGCACGGTCTGCGCAACGGCAGGCATCGCGACCATGGCAAGGGCGGCGGACAGCAGGGTCCGGCGGAACAGGGTTTTCATCGGCATCCTCGATCTGGACAGGGAATTCGGTTCGACCGGCGCGTGGCCGCAGTCACGACATACGCCAGCGAATGGCGGTGGATCGTTTCATGAAATCATAACGACCTCACGCTGCGCTGCGTCACGAGGCGCTACAACGGGCGACAATAGGCACCCGGGCCTGCATGCTTGCGCAGGCCGCAGTACCGCCAGAGATCGCCGACTTGACCGACCCGTTTTCCAGCAGCGGCGCCAAGGCCCCGCCCAAGCCCTTTACCGCCACCGAGGGCGTGCGCAAGGTGCGCAGCTTCGTGTTGCGCCAGGGCCGCTTCACCGACGCGCAGCAGCGCGCCTTCGACGAGCTGTGGCCGCGCTTCGGCCTGGACTATGCCGGAACCCCACGCGACTTCGACGCCGCGTTCGGCCGCAGCGCCAGGCGCGTCCTCGAAATCGGCTTCGGCAACGGCGAGGCGCTGCGCTATGCCGCGCAGCGCGACCCGGACCGCGACCACATCGGCATCGAAGTGCACGCGCCCGGCGTGGGCCGCCTGCTCAACGCGCTGGCGGAAGACGGCGCGAAGAACGTGCGCCTCTACCACCACGACGCGGTGGAAGTGCTGGAAAACGAGATCATCGACGGCAGCCTCGACGAGGTGCGGATCTATTTCCCCGACCCCTGGCACAAGAAGCGCCACCACAAGCGCCGGCTGGTGAACCCGGAGTTCGCCGCGCTGCTGGTGCGCAAGCTCGCGGCCGATGGCCGCTTGCACCTCGCCACCGATTGGCAGGAGTATGCGGAGCAGATGTGGGACGTGCTCGATGCTACCGCCGGACTGGTCAATGCCGCCGGGCCACGCGGCCACGTGCCGCGCCCGGCGTGGCGGCCGCAAACCCATTTCGAGACGCGCGGGCAGAAGCTGGGGCACGGCGTCTGGGACCTGCTTTACAACCGCCGCTGAGCCGCCGGGCCAACACGTAAGGACACCGACGACGCCTGATGGACACCACCCTCACCCTCACCGGCGACATGCTCTGGGTGCTGGGCCTGGTGGCGTTCACCATGGCGATGTTCCTGTTCGAGCGCATCCGCGCCGACGCCGCCGCGCTGGTGGTGCTGGTGGTGCTGGGGCTGACCGGGCTGGTGGCACCCGAGGACATCTTCGGCGGCTTCTCCTCGGACGCGGTAATGAACGTCATCGCCACCATGATCCTGGGCGCAGGCCTGGACCGCACCGGCGCACTCAACCGCCTGGCCAGCTGGCTGCTGCGGCGCGCACACGGCATCGAGCAGCGCCTGCTGCTGCTGTCCTCGGCGGTGGCCGGGCTCAATTCGGCGTTCATCCAGAACACCTCGGCCACCGCGCTGTACCTGCCGGTGGCCTCGCGCCTGACCGCGCGCACCGGCATCAGCCTGTCACGACTGCTGATGCCGATGTCGGCGGCGATCATCATGGGCGGCAGCCTGACCATGGTCGGCAACTCGCCGCTGATCCTGCTCAACGACCTGCTGGTGTCGGCCAATGCCAACATGCCATCGGGCGCGGCCTCGCTGCAGCCGCTGAAGATGTTCGCGCCGCTGCCGATCGGCCTGGCGCTGCTGGCGGCGTCGCTGGCGTATTTCCACTTCTTCGGCCACCGGGTGCTGCGCGAGGACGGCGACGACGCGGTCACCCCGGCGCGCACGCAGAGCTATTTCGCCCGCGCCTACGGCATCGACGGCGACATCCACGAGCTCACCGTCACCGCCGACAGTCCGCTGGTGGGCATGAGCGTGGGCGACGCTGAGGCGCTGGTCGACATGCCGCTGCTGCTGGCCCTGCAGACCGGCAACGAATCGCGGCTGGCGCCGCCGGCCGACACCCGCATCTGGGTGGGCAGCGTGCTGGGCGTGATGGGCGAACGCCAGCGCATCACCGACTTCGCGCAGAAGAACTTTCTGCGCGATTCCGCCCGCCTGCGCGCCTTCGCCGACCTGTTCAACCCCAGCCGCGCCGGCATCTCCGAGGCGGTGGTGCCGCCCACCTCCGGCTTCATCGGCAAGCCGCAGGCGCAGCTGCGCCTGCGCAAGCAGTTCGGCCTGAGCCTGCTGGCGATCAACCGCGACAAGCAGGTGCTGCGCGAGGACGTGCGCAACATCCCGATCCGCGCCGGCGACATGCTGGTCCTGCACAGCATCTGGACCGACCTGGCGGAAGCCGCGCGCAGCCGCGACTTCGTGGTGGTGACCGACTATCCCAAGGGCGAGCAACGCCCGCACAAGTTCAAGATCGCGATGGCGATCTTCGCCGTGACCATGCTGCTGGCGCTGTCCACCCGCATTCCCACCTCGATCGCGCTGATGACCGGGGTGGCCGGCATGCTGGTGACCGGCGTGCTGAAGATGGACGAGGCCTACGCCGCGATCAGCTGGAAGACCGTGTTCCTGATGGCCTGCCTGATCCCGCTGGGCTGGGCGATGGATTCCAGCGGCGCCGCCGCGTGGGTGGCCGGGCACAGCATCGAGCGGCTGCCCGAGGGCATGCCGCCGTGGTTGATCGAACTGGCGCTGGCGCTGTTCACCACCGCCTTCTCGATGGTGATCAGCCACGTCGGCGCCACCATCGTGCTGGTGCCGCTGGCGATCAACCTGGCGCTGGCGGTGGGCGGCAATCCCACCGCGTTCGCGCTGATCGTGGCGCTGTCGGCGTCCAACAACTTCGTCACCGCGTCCAATCCATCGGTGTCGATGATCACCGGCCCGGCCGGCTACACCCCGCGCGACATGTGGCGCGCCGGCGGTCCGCTGACCCTGCTCTACACCGTCATCATCGTGCTGATGGTGAATCTGGTCTTCTGAGGCTGGCCATGGCCGGCCGCCCCGGGCAGGATCAGCCGGCTTCCCCCAGCCGCACTTCCCCGTCGGCCACGTGCACCGGCACCGCGCGCAGGCAGTCGCCACGGCAGGGACCGGCCACGCAGTTGCCCTGCGGCAGCGCGAACGTGGCGCCATGCACCGCGCAGACCAGGTCGCCACCCTTGCTGCGCAGGAACCTGCCGGGCGCGAAGTCCAGCCGGCGGCCGGCGTGCGGGCAGACATTGAGCCAGGCGCGGACGCCGCCCTGCGGGTCGCGATAGAGGATCAGCGGCTCGTTTTCGCCATCGACCGGCGCATCGCAGGCATGCAGGCTGTCCGGCGGCAGGCCCTCCAGCGGCACCAGCACCACCGTCTCGTTTAACGAACTGCTCACACCTGCCCCGCCGGTTCTGCCGATACTTCGCCGAATTGTGTCATGACGCTGTCGCGTTCAGGGTTTCCACTACGATGTCGAGTTTCCACCGCCGCACCTTCCTGCGTTTCCGCAGCCTCGCCTTCAACGCACCGCGCCGCCCGCGCCATCCACTGCTGCGGGTTGCAGTGGGCCTGCTGGGCATCGCCCTGCTGCTGGCACTGGTGGTGGTGGGCGTCTTCGTCGGCGCGGCGATGCTGGCCGGCGGCCTGCTGTGGCGCCTGTGGGTGCAGCGCGGTGCGCGCGCCGGCGTGCGCCGGCGCGAACCGGCGTTCGACGGCAGCTACCGGGTGGTCGGCAAGGCGCAACTGCCGCTGGCGCACTGATGGACCTGGTTGCCGCCGCGGCGACCCCGCGCATCCCCGTTGTTGATCGCAGCGGTGCTTCGCTGGGCACGTTCCCGGTGCGGCGGATCTACTGCGTGGGCCGCAACTTCGCCGACCACGCCCGCGAAATGGGCGCAACAGCCCCGGCTTCGAAGGCCGAACGCGGTACGCCGGTGTTCTTCATGAAGCCCGCCGACGCGATCGTCGTTGATGGCATCGTCCCCTATCCGCCCGGGACCTCCGACCTGCACCACGAGGTCGAACTGGTGGTGGCGCTGGGCGCCGATGCGCCGGCCGGCGAGCTCGCGGTCGCTGCCGCGTCGTCGCTGGTATTCGGCTACGGCGTCGGCCTGGACCTGACCCGCCGCGACCTGCAAGCCGCCGCCAAGGCCAAGGGCCTGCCCTGGGATACCGGCAAGGGCTTCGATCATTCCGCCCCGGTCAGCGCGCTGCTGCCGGCAGGCGAACTTGGCGCACTGGACGCGCTGCCGATCACGCTGGAGATCAACGGCCAGCGTCGTCAGGCTTCCACACTGGACCAGCTGATCTGGGACATATCCGAGATCCTGCACGAACTGTCGAAGCTGTACGCACTGCGCGCCGGCGACCTGGTGTTCATGGGCACGCCCGCCGGCGTGGCCGCGCTGCAACCGGGCGACCGCTTCGATGCCCGCATCAGCGATGCGCTGCAGCTGCAGGGTCACATCGCGCCGTCGAACGGTTAATCTTCGGCTTCACGCCAGCAGTGGAGAACAGCCGATGGGAATGATGACCGAGTTCCGTGAGTTCGCGATGCGCGGCAACGTGATCGACCTCGCCGTCGGCGTGGTGATCGGCGGTGCGTTCGGCAAGATCGTCTCCGCACTGGTGGACAAGGTGATCATGCCGCCGATCGGGCTGCTGATCGGCGGCGTCGACTTCTCGAAACTGGCGATCACCCTGAAGTCGGCGACGGTGGACGCGGCCGGCAAGGAAGTGCCGGCGGTGGTGCTGGCCTACGGCGAGTTCATCAACGCGCTGATCCAGTTCATCATCGTGGCCTTCGCCATCTTCATGGTGGTCAAGGCGATCAACCGCCTGCACAGGAAGCCCGCCGAAGCCCCCGCCGCGCCCGCTGCGCCGACGGAAGAGGTGCTGCTGCTGCGCGAGATCCGCGATTCACTGCGGAAGTGACACTTCCGGCACGGTTGCCACGCAAGCCCCGGGCCTAGACTCGGGGCTTTCCGTTTGCGGAGCCCGCCGATGCGCACCACCCTGCTTGCCGCCACCCTCGCCCTGCTGATTGCCGCCCCGCTGCAGGCGGCGCAGCCGACCCGCATCGATGCCAAGGCGCTGGCGCAGGCCGCCAACCTGCGCGACGCGGTGCTGCAGGACACCACCGCCTGGCAGGTCACCGAGTCGCTGACCACCGAGGTAGGCCCGCGCCTGGCCGGCAGCGAAGCCGATGCGCGCGCGGTGGAATGGGCCAGGGCGAAGTTCAAGGCGCTGGGTTACGACAAGGTGTGGACCGAACCGGTGACGTTCCCGAAGTGGGTGCGCCGCAGCGAGGCCGCGCAGGTGCTGGGCGCGCACGCGCAGCCGCTGCGCGTGGCCGCACTGGGCGGCAGCGCCGGCGGCACGGTGGAAGCCGAAGTGGTGCGTTTTGCCGATCTGGCCGCGCTGGAGGCGGTGCCGGACGGCTCGCTGGCCGGCAGGATCGCTTTCGTCGACTACCAGATGCAGCGGCGACAGGACGGCGGCGACTACCGCAACGGCGGCGGCATCCGCGGACGCGGGCCGTCGCTGGCGATCCGCAAGGGCGCGGCCGGCTTCCTGATGCGCTCGGCCGGTACCGACACCTCGCGCGCGCCGCATACCGGCAACACCCGCTACGAGCCGGGTCTCACCCCGATCCCCGCCGCCGCCCTGTCCACCATCGACGCCGCCCAGCTGGCGCGGCTGGTGGCGCTGGGTCCCACCCGCGTGCGGCTGGCGCTGGACTGCGGCTGGGACGGCGAATACACCTCGCAGAATGTCATTGGCGAGATCACCGGCAGCAGGCGCCCGCAGGAAGTCGTGCTGATCGGCGGGCATCTGGATTCCTGGGACTACGGCACCGGCGCGATCGACGATGCCGCCGGCATCGGCATCACCATGGCGGTGGGCGCACTGCTCAAGCCGATGCGGCCGGCGCGCACGATCCGCGTGGTCGCCTTCGCCAACGAGGAACAGGGGCTGTGGGGCGGGCGCGCCTACGCCGACAGGCACGCCGGCGACGTCGCCAACCATGTGATCGCAGCGGAGAGTGATTTCGGCGCCGGCCGCATCTACGGCTTCGACGCCAGCGCACGCGACCTGCAGCCGGCAGCGCTGGCGCAGATCCAGCAGGTGCTGGCGCCGCTGGGCATCGAGTGGATGCCGGGCAAGGGCGATCCGGAGTCCGACATCGGCCCGATGACCCAGCGCGGCATGGCCTGGGCCTGGCTGGGCCACGATGGCAGCGGCTACTTCGACCTGCACCACAGCGCCGAGGACACCCTCGACAAGATCGACCCGAAGGACCTGGCGCAGAACACGGCGGCCTACGCGGTGTTCACCTGGCTGGCCGCGCAGGCGGAGGGCGACTTCGGCAGCACCCCCGCGGCGGCAGGCAGGGACTGATCCGCTTGCGATCCACCCACGAAAAAGGCGGCCGGTGGCCGCCTTTTTCTTTCCTGGGCTCCCGCCGGTGCGCGGCGGGAGGTCCGTCCGGCGATCAGGCCAGCAGCGGGTTCGGCCGCTCCGTGTCCAGCTTGTAGAGCTTGATCGCGCGGGCGACGTCCTTGGCGGTGAGCTTGCCCTCGGCGGCCAGCGCGGCAACCGCGGCGTGGGCGACGTGGAAGCGGTCCACCTCGAAGTGGCGGCGCAGGTTCTCGCGGGTGTCGCTGCGGCCGTAGCCGTCGGTGCCCAGCACGCTGTAGCGCATCGGCACGTATTCGCGGATCTGGTTGGCGAAGGCGCGCACGTAGTCGGTGGCCGCGACCGCCGGGCCCTGGCGACCCTCCAGCAGCTGGCTCACCCACGCCTTGCGGGGCGTCTTTGCTTCCGGGTGGAAGCGGTTCCAGCGCTCCACGTCGGCACCATCGCGCGCCAGTTCGGTGAAGCTGGGGCAGGACCAGATGTCGGCCTTGATGCCGAAGTCGGCATCCAGCAGGTCGGCGGCGGCGATCACCTCGTTGAGGATGGTGCCGCTGCCCAGCAGCTGCACGCGCAGCTCGCCCTTCTTGCCCTTGCCGGCGTCGCGCAGCAGGTACATGCCCTTGATGATCCCTTCCTCGCTGCCAGCCGGCATCTCGGGATGGGCGTAGTTCTCGTTCATCAGGGTGATGTAGAAGTACTCGTCCTGCTGTTCCGCCAGCATCCGCTGCATGCCGTACTGGACGACGGTGACCACCTCGTAGGCGAAGGTCGGGTCGTAGCTGCGCACGTTGGGGATCAGCGAACTCTGGATGTGCGAGTGGCCGTCCTCGTGCTGCAGGCCCTCGCCATTGAGCGTGGTGCGGCCGGCGGTGCCGCCCAGCACGAAGCCGCGCGCGCGCATGTCGCCGGCCTGCCAGGCGAAGTCGCCCACGCGCTGGAAGCCGAACATCGAGTAGTAGATGTAGAACGGCAGCATCTGCAGGTCGTTGCTGCTGTAGCTGGTGGCCAGCGCCATCCAGCTGGCGAAGGCGCCGGCTTCGGTGATGCCTTCCTCCAGCACCTGCCCGGCCGCGTCCTCGCGGTAGAACATCAGCTGGTCGGCATCCACCGGCTTGTACTTCTGCCCCTGCGGGGCGTAGATGCCCAGCTGCCGGAACAGGCCCTCCATGCCGAAGGTACGGGCCTCGTCGGCCACGATCGGCACGCAGCGCGGGCCGACCTGCTTGTCGCGCAGGATGATGTTGAACATCTGCACGAACGCCATGGTGGTGCTGATCTCGCGCTCGCCGGTGGACTTCAGCAGGCGCTCGAAAGTCGCCAGCGGCGGCACTTCCAGTGGCTTGCTGGCCTTGCGCCGGCGCTGCGGCAGGTGGCCACCGAGGACGTTCCGGCGCTCGCGCATGTATTCCATTTCCGGCGACTTCGCGTCCGGGCGGTAGAACGGCACCTCGCCGTCGCGCAGCGCTTCGTCGCTGATCGGCAGCTGGAAGCGGTCGCGGAAGGCACGCACCGCGTCGTTGTCCAGCTTCTTGGTCTGGTGGGTGGGATTGAGTGCCTCGCCCGCAGTGCCCATGCCGTAGCCCTTGACCGTCTTGGCCAGGATCACGGTGGGCTGGCCGGTGGTCTTCACCGCCGCGTCATAGGCCGCGTACACCTTGTGCGGGTCGTGGCCGCCGCGGTTCAGGCGCCAGATGTCGTCGTCGCTGAGGCTGGACACCATCGCCAGCGTCTCCGGCGACTTGCCGAAGAAATGTTCGCGGGTGTAGGCGCCGCCGAAGGCCTTGCAGTTCTGGTACTCGCCGTCGACGGTCTCCATCATGATCTTGCGCAGGACGCCGTTGGTGTCCTTGGCCAGCAGCGGATCCCAGTAGCTGCCCCAGATGGTCTTGATGACGTTCCAGCCGGCGCCGCGGAACTGGCCTTCCAGTTCCTGGATGATCTTGCCGTTGCCGCGCACCGGCCCGTCCAGGCGCTGCAGATTGCAGTTGATGACGAAGACCAGGTTGTCCAGGCCCTCGCGGCCGGCAACACCAATGGCGCCCAGCGATTCAGGCTCGTCGGTCTCGCCGTCGCCGAGGAAGCACCACACCTTGCGGTCGGTCTTCGGCATCAGCCCACGCGCTTCCAGGTACTTCCAGCTGCGCGCCTGGTAGATCGCGGCCAGCGGGCCCAGGCCCATGCTGACGGTGGGGGTCTGCCAGAAGTCCGGCATCAGCCACGGGTGCGGATAGCTGGAGATGCCGCGGCCGTCCACTTCCATGCGGAAGCTGTCCAGCTGGGACTCGTTGATCCGGCCTTCCATGAAGGCGCGGGCATAGATGCCGGGCGAGCTGTGGCCCTGGATGTAGAGCAGATCGCCCGGATGCTGGTCGGACGGCGCGCGCCAGAAATGGTTGAAGCCGACGTCGTACAGCGTGGCCGAGCTGGCGAAGCTGGCGATGTGGCCGCCCAGCGACCCGGGCTTGCGGTTGGCACGCACCACCATCGCCATGGCGTTCCAGCGGATGATCGAGCGGATCCGCCATTCCAGGTGCGCATCGCCCGGCATCCGCGGCTCCAGGTGGGCCGGAATGGTGTTGATGTAGGCGGTGGTGGGCGCGAACGGCAGGTGCGCGCCGGCGCGCCGGGTCACCTCGACCATGCTCTCCAGCAGCTGGTGCGCGCGCTGCGGGCCGTCATGGTCGATGACCGCCTTCAGCGACTCGATCCACTCGCGGGATTCCCGCGGATCGGGATCGTTCTGCAGCATTTCGTTGAGCCAGTTCATCGCGCGCGCTCCATCGGCCGGTCAGTCGTCGAAAGGCCGAGTCTAGCAAGCGCGGGGCGCCGGGTGATGCTGCAATGCAGCTCAAATCACTTTTTACCCGGGTATTTCAAAATTACCCCCACTTTCCAGCCGCGACAGTTCCGCCATCCGTGCGCCGCGTCACCTGGCGATGGTCGATGCCCGCACGCCGACGTGCCCCGGCGCGGCGCGTCGGGGCACGGAAGGCCCGGTTGGAAACCGCGCGGCGGCTCAGCCGTTGCGGGCGTGCAGCTCGGCGCGGATCTGCGCGTCCACCGCGGCGATCGCGGTCATGTTGACCACCCGCCGCGACGACGACGCCGGGGTCAGGATGTGCGCCGGCCGGTCCAGGCCCATCAGGATCGGCCCGATGGCGACGCCGCCGGTAGCGACCCGGATCAGGTTGTAGGCGATGTTGGCGGCGTCCAGGTTCGGCATCACCAGCAGGTTGGCCCGGCCCTTCAGGGTGGTGTTGGGGAACATGCGCTGGCGCAGCGCCTCGTCCCAGGCGGTGTCGGCCATCATCTCGCCGTCCACTTCCAGCTTCGGCGCGCGCTTGCGGATGATCTCGAACGCCTGCCGCATCTTGCCGGCGCTGCCATCGAGGTGGCTGCCGTAGTTGGAGTGCGACAGCAGCGCCACCTTCGGCTCGATCCCGAACAGCTTGAGGCGGTAGCTGGCCTGCAGCGTGGCCTCGGCGATCTGCTCGGCGGACGGGTCCAGCTGCACGTGGGTGTCGACGAAGAACCACGCGCCCTTGTCGTTGATGACGCCGGTCATCGCGGCGGTGCCGGTGACGCCGGGCTCGAAGTCGAAGATGCTGCGCAGGTACCCCAGCTTCTTGTGGTAGCGGCCGACCAGGCCGCAGATCATCGCGTCGGCTTCGCCGCGCTCGACCATCATCGCGGCGATCAGGGTGGGCCGCGAACGCATCAGGTTGCGGGCCGCGTCGGGGGTCACGCCACGCCGCTCGGTCAGCGCGTGGTACTGGCGCCAGTAATCGTCGAAGCGCGGATCGTCGTTGATGTTGGTGAGCTCGAAATCCACCCCCGCGCGCATGCGCAGGCCGAGCTTCTCGATGCGGCTTTCGATCACCTCCGGGCGGCCGATCAGGATCGGGAACGCCAGGCCTTCGTCGATCACCGTCTGCACCGCGCGCAGGACCACGAACTCCTCGCCCTCGGCATACGCCACGCGCTTGCGGTCGGCGCGCGCGCGCTCATACACCGGCTTCATCATCAGGCTGGTGCGGTGGATGAACTGGCTGAGCTTCTCGCGGTAGGCGCAGACATCCTCGAGCGGGCGCATCGCCACGCCGGACTCCATCGCCGCCTGCGCCACCGCGGGTGCCAGCATGGTCAACAGGCGCGGGTCGAACGGGCGGGGGATCAGGTATTCGCGGCCGAAGGTCGGCACTTCGCCACCGTAGGCCGCACCGAGATCGGAGGCTTCCTGGCGCGCCAGCGCGGCGATCGCGCGCACGCAGGCCAGCTTCATCGCCTCGTTGATCTGGGTGGCGCCCACGTCCAGCGCGCCGCGGAAGATGTACGGGAAGCAGACAGCGTTGTTGACCTGGTTCGGGTAATCCGAGCGGCCGGTGGCGATGATCGCGTCGGGGCGCACCGCCTTGGCGGCTTCCGGCAGGATCTCCGGGTACGGGTTGGCCAGCGCCAGGATCACCGGATTGGGCGCCATCGTCGCCACCATCTCGGCCTTGAGGATGCCGCCGGCGGACAGGCCGAGGAACACGTCTGCGCCTTCGACGATTTCAGCCAGCGTGCGCTTGTCGGTGTCGCGCGCGTAGCGGGCCTTGTCGGGGTCGAGGTGGGGGCGGCCGCTGTGGATCACGCCGTCGCGGTCGAAGGCCAGGATGTTCTCCGGCTTCACACCCAGCGCCACCAGCATGTCCAGGCAGGCGATGCCGGCGGCGCCGGCGCCGGTGGTGGCCAGCTTCACGTCCGCGATGTCCTTGCCCGCCACTTCCAGCGCGTTCAGCACCGCGGCGCCGACGATGATCGCGGTGCCGTGCTGGTCGTCGTGGAACACCGGGATCTTCATCCGCTCGCGCAGCTTGCGCTCCACAATGAAGCACTCCGGCGCCTTGATGTCCTCGAGATTGATGCCGCCGAAGGTGGGCTCCAGGCTGGCGATGATGTCGACCAGCTTGTCCGGATCGCGCTCGTCGATTTCGAGGTCGAACACGTCGATGCCGGCGAACTTCTGGAACAGGATGCCCTTGCCCTCCATCACCGGCTTGCCGGCGAGCGGGCCGATGTCGCCCAGCCCAAGCACCGCGGTGCCGTTGGAAATCACCGCCACCAGGTTGCCGCGCGCGGTGTACTCGCTGGCCTTGGTGGGGTCGGCGGCGATCTCTTCGCAGGCATACGCCACGCCCGGCGAGTAGGCCAGCGCCAGGTCGCGCTGGGTCACCATCGGCTTGGTCGCGGTGACCCGGATCTTGCCCTTCGGTTCCTGCCGGTGATAGTCGAGAGCAGCCTGTTTCAGATCGTCGCTGGCGGAGGTGTCGGACATCGAAGCGCATTCCATGGTGCGGATGGTGGATGATAACGGCTTCATGCCGGCCGGTTCCGCCACCGGCGCCGCCGGAGACTCCGCAACATGCTGCAACTCGATGCCGTGCAGACGCTGGCGCTGGCCGGGCTCGCCCTGTTCCTGGGCTACGGCTTGTGCCGGGTGATCCCGGTGCTGGGCCGCTACAACCTGCCGCCGCCGGTGATCGGCGGATTGGTGTTTGCCGTGGCCGCGTGGATCGCGCACGCGCGCGGCGCGACCCTGTTCACCCTCGATACGGGCCTGCAAAGCCCGCTGATGATCGCGTTCTTCACCACCATCGGCTTCAACGCCAGCGTCTGGCTGCTGCGGATCAGCGGCCGCCAGGTGATGCTGTTCCTGCTGCTGGCCACCGTGTTCGCGGTGGCGCAGAACCTGCTGGGCATGGCGGTGGCGACCGGCTTCGGCCTGCATCCGCTGTTCGGCGTGCTGGCCGGCTCGACCACCCTGACCGGCGGCCCGGCCACCGGACTGGCGTTCGCGCCACTGTTCGAGCGCGCCGGCGTGGCCGGAGCGGAATCGATCGCGGTGGCCTCGGCGATGGCGGGAATCGTCTGTGGCGGGCTGATCGGCGGGCCGGTGGCCACGCTGCTGATCCGCCGCTTCGCCCTGACCTCGATCCGCCCCGACGACCACCGCGCCCCGGCCGATTCGGCCGCCCTGCCCGCCGCCAGCGAGGCCGAGCGCGAGTACAGCGCGCTCAAGAGCATCGTGGTGATCCTGGTGGCGATGTGGCTGGGCGCCTGGGTGGGCAAGGCGATCTCCGCCACCGGCATCACCCTGCCGGCCTACGTCGGCGCGATGCTGGTCGGGGCAGTGGTGCGCAACATCGACGACCGCACCCGCCTGATCGGGCTGTCGGTGCCGACCACCGAACTGATCGGCAACGTCTGCCTCTCGCTGTTCCTGGCAGTGGCGCTGATGAACCTCAAGCTGTGGGAGCTGGCCGGGTTGGCGCTGCCGCTGCTGGTCAACCTGGGCCTGCAGGCGCTGCTGGTGACCGCGTTCTGCGCGGTCGTGTTCCGCGCGATGGGCCGCGACTATGACGCCGCGGTGATGGGCGGCGGCTTCATCGGCTTCATGCTGGGCACCACCGCCAACGCGATGGCGGTGATGCGCACGCTGGTGGAGCGTTACGGCGCCGCGCCGCGCGCGTTCCTGGTGGCGCCGCTGGTCGGTGCGTTCTTCATCGACTTCACCAACGCGCTGATCATCACCGGCTTCATCAACCTGTGGCCGCATTGATGCACGCGGGCAACGATGCCGATGTAGCCGTGGTCGGCGCCGGCGTGGTCGGCCTGGCCACCGCCTGGGCGCTGGCCCGCCGCGGCCTGCGGGTGCTGCTGCTCGACCGCGCGGACGGCCCTGCGCTGGGCGCCTCGTTCGCCAACGGCGCCCAGCTCAGTTACGCCTATACCGACGCGATGGCCGGCCCGGCGCTGTGGAAGCAGCTGCCCGGCATGCTGGCCGGCGGCGACGCCGCCTTCCGCGTGCGCCCCTCGCTGGACCCGCATTTCTGGGCCTGGGGCCTGACCTTCCTGCGCAACGCCACCGCCGCGCGCCTGCAGCGCAACACGCTGGCGACGCTGGCACTGGCGCTGGAATCGAAGGCGGCGATGGACGCGCTGCTGGCGCGCCACCCGATCGACTTCCAGCACCGCGTGGCCGGCAAGCTGCACGTATATTACGACGCCGCCGCGCTGCCGAAGGCACGGGCGATGATCGACGCGAAGCGGCCATTCGGCGTGCGCCAGCAGCTGCTCACGCCCGCGGAGGCGATCGCCGCCGAACCCGCGCTTGCCGGCACACGCGGGATGGTCGGCGCCGTGCATTCGCCCGACGAGGAAGCCGGCGATCCATGGCGGTTCTGCACCGGCCTCCTTCAGATCCTGCAGGCGCAGTACGGCATGCAGGCACGCTTCGGCTTCGACCTGCGGCGCGCGCAACGCGACGGCACGCACTGGCGCCTGCACGCGGCCAGCGGCGACAGCGTGCGGGTCGGCAAAGTCGCGGTCTGCACCGGTATCGACAGCCACGCGCTGCTGCGGACGTTGGGCCTGGCCTCGCCGCTGATGGCGATCAAGGGCTATTCGTTCACCGCCCCCTGCGGCACCCACGCACCGGTGGCCAGCATCACCGACACCGCGCGCAAGCTGGTGTTCTGCCGGCTGGGCGAGCGCATCCGGGTGGCGGGACTGGCGGATCTCAACCACTGGGATCCGAAGCCCGACCCGACGCGCATGCAGCAGCTGGTCGCGATGGCCCGCGACTCGCTGCCGGAGGGCGCCGACTACGACGCCATCGAACATCGCTGGGCCGGCCTGCGCCCGGCCACACCGCCATCCAGCCCGGTCATCCGCCAGCCATGCGACGGCCTGGTGCTGAACATCGGCCACGGCATGCTCGGCTGGACGCTGGCGATGGGCAGTGGCGAGCGCGCCGCGAACCTGCTGCTGGACGCAGCCTAGAGATCGACCACGCTTTCGGCCGAGACCACCTGCTCCAGCCGGATCCGGTTGGCGAACAGCGAGAACGCCAACGTCCCGGCCAAGCCGTTGGCGCGCGCCACCCACGGCGGCAGCCAGCGCGGTTCGCGCAGGTCGCCGCTTTCGAACAGCGGCTCGAAGCGCTGCACGTCGGCCAGTGTCATCTTGCCGGCGAACAGCAGCCGGCACAGCCGCAGCTTGCGGTGCTTGAGGGCCCAGCGGAAGAAGGTGTGCACGCCCAGCAGGCCGCGCAGGTACACGGTGTCCTTGGTGAACGCCTGCCCGCCAGACGTGGGCACGCCGCGGAACACGCGCTGCGCCGAGGTGAAGCTCTCCACTTCGGTCTGGCCGGACTCGAGGAAGTAGCGGAATACCTGCAGGAAGTCCGCGCCCTCCAGCGCCATCGCCACCGCCTCGATACGCAGGCTGACCCGCTTCATCCGTTCGATGTCGATGCTGCCGGTGATCTGCTCGGCGAACACCGCCAGCCCTTCCTGGGTGGCGGTGACCCGCGGCGAGGACAGTGCCAGGCTGGGCAGGATCTCCTGCTGCCGACCATTGAGCGCGGTCAGCGAATGCACGAAGGCCTCGTGCTGCAGCAGCTGCTGCAGGTCGTAGTCGGAGAACGCGGCGCCCGAGCGCAGGCGGATGCGGGTGGCGCCGGCGGCGGCCTTGGCGATCAGCTCTGGATCAAGCTCGACGTCGATGACGCGGCTGTCGAAGAAGTCGTCCAGCTCGGACTGCAGCCGCAGCGCCAGCGCCGTGGCGGAAATCTCCACCTGTTCCGCCGGCGCGATCAGCTCGCGGTCGAAATCGTCCGCCACGCGCAGGAAGTGGTTGGCCGCCTCGCGGGTGGTGATGCCGCCCGGCAGCGCCTGGTCGGGGGTGCCGAACAGCGCGATCGACAGGTCGGTCACCTGCGCACTGCCGAGATGCTCCAGCAGCTCGGCGGCCAGCACCCAGCCCTGCGCGGATTCGACCAGATACTGCCCGAGCGGATGAGTAGGGTCGGCAGCGGCGGTGACCGCGGCCAGCTCGCGGCGCGCGTCGGAAAAATCGTGCTTCGGGTACTGGTAGTCCGGCAGCC
>JAANMY010001862.1_pt1 | contig 21890 bp, 17 predicted proteins | sample 7279691 | NCBI WGS metagenome assembly JAANMY01 (sample SAMN14094543, study PRJNA606508) | bioreactor metagenome | isolation source: A lab-scale SPAN reactor treating ammonium-rich wastewater day 388 | place: Ireland: Galway | collected 2018-02-07
GTGCTCCCAGAAGGGCGAAATCGCCTATGACATCGAGAATCTTGTGGCGGATGATTTCGTCTTCGAAACGGAGGTCTTCGTTCAACACCCCTTCATCACCTATCACCAAGGCGCAATCCAGTGATCCCCCCTTGATCTTGCCGCTCTCACGCATCTTTTCGACATCCCGCAGAAAACAGAATGTCCGCGCCGGAGCGATTTCTTTCACAAAGGTCTCCGGAGTAATCAGGAAACTGGCCGAACGAATCCCAATGGCCGGGTGGTCATAATTGATCTTGAAGGTGATTTCGAGTGTGTTGGAGGGAACCACCGCCAGTTCCAGCCCCTCTTCAAAAAGCCAGATCGGCTCACTGATGGTGATGTAGTTTCGAGGACGATCCTGGCTCACAAGGCCCGCTTCGAGAAGCACATCGACAAAAGGCTTGGCGCTGCCATCTCCGACTGGAGGCTCATTGGAATTGACCTCCATGATCAGGTTGTCGATCCCCAGGCCCCTTACCGCGCTCAGCACATGCTCGACTGTATGGATCTGTTCCTCGCCACGCCCCAGCGCGGTTTGCAGAATGGATTCCTCCACCATGACATTGTCCGGATCGACCTCGACCCGCGGCTGGCTGGGAAGGTCGGTCCGGATGAACACATAACCATGATCCGGGGGAGCCGGTTTGAAAGTGATGGTGGTCGCATTCCCGGTATGGAGGCCGACCCCTGTATACGAAATTTCCCGTCCGATGGTTTGCTGGAGCACACTCATTCGCTTGCCTTTGTGAAACCCTTCTGCATATTGAATTTGAAACAATGAGTAACGATATGAAAAAAACGTCTGGAAATCCAGAATGAGAGCTCCATCACCAGCCTCACAGTGTGAAACCGGGGGAAGCGCAGGGTGATCTCCCTTTGTCCTCCCTGCCCCCCAATCCATCATTCCCGCCCCCCAACCCGTCATTCCCGCGAAAGCGGGAATCCAGAAATTTTGGCGCGGACCATGGATCCCCGCTTTCGCGGGGATGACGAAGAAGAGTTGGGGATGACGGAGGGGGGAGGATGGGGGCACGGCTTGACAACCATTGACCGGGAACGCCACCAGCGCGGTCTCGCATGTCCCGTAGGGGCACGGCTTGACGTGCCCTTTTGGAAAACGGGTGATCTCCCTGGGCTCATCATGCTGTGCCCCTACCGAAAACGGATGATCTCCCTTTGTCCTCCCCCCCCCTAATCCGACATTCCCAAACCCCAACCCGTCTTTCCCACGAAAGTGGGAATCCAGAAATTTTGGCGCGGACCATGGATCCCCGCTTTCGCGGGGATGACGAAGAAGAGTTGGGGATGACGAAGGGGGGAGGATGGGGGCACGGCTTGACAACCATTGACCGGGAACGCCACCAGCGAGGTCTCGCATGTGCCGTAGGGGCACGGCTTGACGTGCCCTTTTGGAAAACGGGTGATCTCCCTTTGTCCTCCCTGCCCCCCCAATCCGTCATTCCTCAACCCCCGACTCCACCAACGACTCCACCTGCACTTATGACGCAGTCGGCAATGTCGTCGCGGTGTACAACGCCAACAGTGTGCAGCGCGGGTACGAAAAATATTATTTCTCGCAGGATGCCTTCGGCAATGAGTTGACAACCTCTCCATTCTCCGGAACAGCATGGTCTACCGCCCGGACAGCGGACAAGGCCACCTTATGCTCCTGTCCAGTTTTTGCCGAGTCGCTCAGTAATACCCGAGCGGGGCACACTGAGGTAACCTTCCTCTCACAGAATCATGAACTTCAACCAGAGCCGCTGGGCCATTCCATTGCTGCTGACCCTGGCTGTGCTGGCGGCCTACCGGCCGGCGGTCCAGGGTGAGTTTCTCTGGGATGACGGTCTCTATGTCAGCCAGAATGAGGTCCTGCAGGAAAAAGATGGCCTGATCCGTATCTGGATGGAGCCGAAACTGCTTCCGAATTATTACCCTTTGGTGTTTTCCTCCTTCTGGTTCGAATACCGCCTGTGGGGGCAGGAGCCAGGCGGATATCACCTGACCAACATCCTGCTCCATGCGCTCAATTCCCTTCTGGCCTATCTGCTGTTCAGGATTTGGAAAACACCTGCAGCCCTGTTCATTGCCGCTGTGTTCGCCCTCCATCCGGTGCATGTGGAATCGGTCGCCTGGATTGCAGAGCGCAAAGATGTGCTGTCTTCCTCCTTCTTCCTTGGAGCGATGTGCTGCTGGTCCCGCCTGCTTCAGCAGAGACGGGAGGGCTTTTCACCGGTTTTCACCCTGCTCTTCCTGGGGGCATTGTTCAGCAAGACTGTCACCTGCACCCTGCCGGTTGTCTGCCTGCTCCTGCGAGGTTTGATGGATCCCGAAAAAGGGGCTCTCAGGAAAGAAATCATCCGGCAGGTTCCGCTGCTGGCCTGTGGAGCCGTGATGGGAGCTGTCACGGTCTGGTGGGAGAGTGCCCGCCTGGGGGCTGGCGAGGCCGCATCCCATCTCTCTTTTGCAGACAGAATCCTCGCCGCCGGACGAATCCCCTGGTTTTATCTCTGGAAAGTTCTCTGGCCCTCGGGTTTGTATCCGATCTACCCACTCTGGAAGCTCGATCCCGGCCAGCACTCCCAGTGGCTCTTTCCACTGGCCAGCCTGGCGGTGACTGGACTGCTGTGGTTCCTCCGGGCACGGATCGGCTCGATCTGGATCGCCGGATGGCTGGGATACCTGGCCCTGCTGGGGCCTGCGCTCGGATTTATCGATTTTTCCACGCAGGACCTGTCACTAGTGGCAGACCATTACCAGTATCTTGCCAGCCTGGTCCCGATAGCAGCCCTGGGTCTGCTGTTTCAACGGTTGGCTCTGAAAGCGGCCATTCCCCCGGTCCTGGTGCATGGAACTCAAATGGTGCTATGCCTCCTGCTGGGATGGTTGTCCTGGATTCAGGCTGGCTACTACCGCGATCCGGTCACCTTCTGGAGCCATGGACTCGCAGGAAACCCGGAGTGCTGGGTGCCGCATAACAATCTGGGAGTGGCACTGGCGGAGCGTGGCCGGATCGAACAGGCCATGACACATTATGTGGAAGCCATCCGGCTCTACCCGGATTTCGCCGAACCGCAGGTGAATCTTGGGAATGCCTTTAGCAGTCTTGGAAAGATCGACCAGGCTCATGAAACCTATCTCAAGGCCACGAAAGCCCCCCGCGGGGCTTCGAGCGCCTGGTACCGGCTGGGGCGTCTTTACGACAAGGAGGGGAACCTCCCGAAAGCTGAAGAATCCTATAAGAAAGCTGTTGAGATCCGGCCACGTTACCCGGAGGCACTCAACAGCCTCGGAGTGTTGTATGCTCAAACCGGAAGAACCCTGGAGGCGGCGGAAGCCTTCCAGTCGGTGCTTGAAATTCAACCCCTGCACCGGAATGCTCGAGAGAACCTTCGGATCGCGCAGATGGAATTGAAGAACAACCAGAAAGAACAGACTCCCGAGGCGTCCCCTCGATGAACGGGAACCTTGTGGGGCCACAGGAGATTGTTCAGACCTGGCTGCGGCGCCCCTGCCGGGAGGAAGCGGTGGTCGGCCTGATCCGGACTCTGGGCATCTCTCCCTGGCTGGCGCGCATCCTGGCCGGGCGCGGGATCGAGGATCCTCGGCAAGCCCGTGAAATGATCCAGCCGGAACTGTGTCCCTGCCACAACCCCGCCTCGCTTCCCGGAATCGATGCCTTTCTCCAGCGGATCGAAAAAGCCATCCGCAGCCATGATCGCATCATCATCCATGGCGATTATGATGCCGATGGGGTGACCAGCAGCGCTTTGATGCTGTATGCCCTGCAACGCATCGGGCTGGATTGCGAAGTCTACCTGCCAAACCGCTTCGAAAGCGGGTATGGCATCCATCCGGACTGGGTTGAACAACAGAAGGCTTCAGGCTTTCGGCTGATCATCACCACCGATTGCGGATCGACCGCAACCCCTGCCTGCCTCAAGGCCCGTGAGATGGGGATTGATATCATCGTCACCGACCACCACACCCCCGATCCGGATCTCCCGGGAACAGCGGCCCATGTGAATCCTCACCTGCCGGATTCGAGGTACCCTTTCAAAGATCTGTGCGGGGCGGGTGTGGCGCTGAAACTGGCGCAGGCTTTGACTGGTCTGGTCCCCCCCAGCTTCCAGCAGACCTACCGGCAGGAAATGCCGGTCGAGCTGGCCATGATCGGGACCCTGGCGGATGTGATGCCGCTGGTCGGAGAAAACCGCCGCATCGTCATCGACGGGCTTGACCGTGCCCGCGCACAGCCCTCACCCGGCCTGCAGGCCCTGTTTGGCAAAGCCCGCCTGCAGGCGGCAACTCTCAATGCTGAAGCAATTACTTTCCAGGTTGCGCCACGGCTGAATGCAGCCGGCAGGCTCCAATCTCCACAGATCGCATTTGAACTTCTGATCGAAAAAGACCCGGTGCGTGCGCAACAGCTGGCAGCTCAGCTGGAATCGGCCAATGATCAGCGGAAAAAAATCGCCTCACAGGCTGCCGAATCCGCTTTCGAGCGTCTGCGTGCACAGCCCCGTGAAGGTGCTGTGATCCTTGCCGACAGTGAATGGCACCGCGGGGTTCTTGGCCTGGTGGCTGCAAAGATCCTGGAAGCCTCCGGGCAGCCTGTGTTCCTCGGAGCGATCGAAGGGGATCTGGTTCATGGGTCCGCACGGGTTCCTCCCGGGTTTCATGCCGCACGAATCCTCGAGCATGTCTCGGAGCTGACCGAACGGGCCGGCGGGCATTCCGCCGCGGCCGGGTTCACTGTCCAGCTGGCGCGCTGGGAGGAGTTCTCCCAGGCGGTCAGCGATCTGATCCTGAAGCATCCGGGCGATATCGAAGGGGTCGAGGTTTATCTGGATGCCTTCTTCGAGAGCAATGAAGACCTGCCCAAGGTCCTTGAGGAGATCGCTCACCTGGATCCCTATGGGCAGGGGTTCCCGGTTCCGTCTTTTTCAATCTGCCGTTTCCAGGAGAAGCAGCGCACCCATGTCTTCGGTGACAACCATCTGCGGATCAACCTTGGCTCAGCAAGAGAACCTCTCGAAGCGGTTGGCTTTTCACTCGGAGAGTGGGCTGAGGAAATCGAGAAACACCCTGTCGATATCGCCATCGAATATGCTGAAAACACCTGGAATGGAAAAACCAGCCTGCGCCCGAAAATCCTCGCCATTCGTCCTTCACTGCGCGAAACAACCGAACCGGCAGGTGCTGGAGAGGTCGCACGGCTTGAAACTGAAGGCCCGTTATCGAAGGTGGTGGTCTGGGATGCTCGTGGCCTGTGCCCCCTCGAAAATGAGCACTTTCTCCGGATAGGGTATGGGCCGGACTGGCGCGACTGGTGGGAACAGGTGGTTCCCGGAAAATACCCCTTCTGGAAAAACAAAGCCTGGGAGCGTTACACCGCCCTGCCTCCGGGCAGCTGGCCCGGGGCCTGTTCGACCGGATATGCAGGTGAAATCCCTTCCGACTGGGATGGGGAGGTGGTCGAAATCCTCTGGCCGCCCCTGAGGAAATCGGATGGAGCCTGGCTGCAGTCCATCCTTCCGGATAATGGTTCGGAGGTCCTCCTCAGGCTGGCATTCAATCCCGGCCTGCTCGAAGAATGGTTCCAGGCCTGTGAGGCTGAAATCGGCCGGGAATCGATTGCACAGGTCTACCGCTCCATCAGCCATGCGACCCCCCTCAAGGATCTGCTGGCACTCCCCCTCAAACCGATGATGGTGGGATTATCGATCGAAATCCTGGCGGATTTGGATCTGATAACTGTGGATGGGGACATACTCCGGAAGGCGGCCAATCCCCCACGGCGTGAGTTGACCGAGTCGGCTCTGCTGGAAAAATGGCGGCAGTTTTACCGGATGCTGCAGGCCTGGCTGGACCAGTCCCGCAACCGTCCCGCACTCGAACTGGTTCGGAGGTGGCTCAAGAATGGCTGACACCGCCCCACCCAGCCCCTGGGAAACCGAAACCCTCCGTTATGACAAACTGCACCTCCGGTTGAGAAAATGCCTGGAACAGGTGGTCGATTGCCATCCCGGGCGGATCCTGGAACTCGGCTGTGGCATCGGCATCCTGCGGAATGCCATCCGCCAGGCCCTGCCGGACATCGATTATTTTGGCTGCGATATCTCCCACACCGCGGTATCAGCCCTTCAGGATCCCCAGGTTGTCTGTGCCGATTTGCGGTCTGAACCACTTCCCTTTGGAGAGATCCTGTTTGACTGTGTGGCCGGCTCGGGAATCCTCGAGTATGTCGAGGATCTTCCCGGTCTGTTTGCATCCATCCATTCGCGGCTGACTCCGAATGGATTCCTGGTGGCTTCCTACTTCAACATGCATCATCTGTATCGAAGGGTGCTGGCCACCCTCGGAGGTTCTCCTCACCGCCATGGAGAATGGAGGAATAACCTTTCCCTGGCTGAATTGGGCCGGATTTTGTCAGACAATGGCTTTCAGGTGATTCGCTGGGTTCCAGTCAATCTATGTCTCACACGAGTTCGCCATATCTGGACCGATGAACCCGGCTGGTATGCAAAGATGGGGATGATGCTGCCTTTCCAGGCAAAATCCGCCTTTGCTTACCAGGTGGTGTTTCAGGCAAGAAAAATACCGTGAGATACATTATTTTCGGATAGGTTTCATGCAATGAAGGCGCTCAAGATTCTATTTTCGATTTATTACTGGGCGGCATTCGCCCTGATCACCATCGTGATGTTTATCCCGGCCGCTCTGGCCTGGCTGTTGAGTTTCTGGTGGGATCCTTTGAGGCGCTGGAACAACCGTGTGAGCTGGGTGTGGGCCAGAATGTACATGCTGGCCAACCCCTGCTGGAAACTCACCATCACAGATCGTGAAAAAATCAACCCGGATATTCCGACCCTGCTGGTCGCGAATCACCTGTCGATGTGGGATATCTTTGTTCTGTTTCTGCTCCGCAAGGATTTCCACTGGGTGTCCAAAAGAAGCAACATGCTCATTCCCCTGATCGGCCAGAACATGTATTTCGTAAGGACCATCCTGCTGGATCGTGACAGCCCTCGTGAGATTCTTCGCATGGTGAAGGAGAGTGTCAAACGCCTCGAGGAGGGGATCTCCCTGATGATTTTCCCGGAAGGGGAAAGGTCGCTGTCGGGAAGGCTGCAGCCCTTTCTCGGGGGGGCCTTCATGATCGCCAAACGAGCCAAAGTCCGCATCCAGCCGGTGGTGATCACGAATACATTCAAATTACTGCCGCGGCTGCAGTGGATATTCAATCCTATCGTGCATCTGCATGTGTCTGTGCTGGATCCGATTCCGAAAGAGACTGTGGAGCTTCTTGGCACTGAGGAGTTGTCCGCTCTGGTGAAGGATGCCTTTGTAAAGGCATTGCCAGCGGATCATCGCCCTCTTGAGGAAATCAGCTGATTCAGGGCTGGGCAGACAGGAAGGGTGGTGGGGGGAGGAGGGTTCGAACCTCCGTAGGCGTTCGCCGGCAGATTTACAGTCTGCTCCCTTTAACCACTCGGGCATCCCCCCATGCATCAGGACGAGAGAATATAGACCACTCTTGAAAAGACCTCAACCTCTCTCGTCTTCATGGCTTCTGATGATCGCCAGGAACTCCGTGTAGTTTCTGGATTGAAAGACAGCGGCAACCATTTTCGGATCCTGAAAGGTCCGGCTGATATCCGCCAGAATCTCAAGCTGGGAGCCATTATCCTTCTGGGGAGTCAGGATCAGAAAGACCAGGCGTGTCGGCTGGCCATCGAATGAATCGAAATCCACCCCATCTTCGGAAAGCCCCAGGGCGACAATCGGCTGCTTGAGGTCCGGGAGGCGGGCATGGGGGACCGCCAGTCCATTTTCAAGCCCGGTCGACATGACCTGCTCGCGCTCCCAGGCTTTGTCTCCAATCACAGTGGCATCCAGGGAAGCGCTTCCGGCAGCCAGGCTGGCCAGCTCACGGACCACCTGTTCACGGTTCATGCCTTTGAGTGCGGGTTGAAAGCGTGAGGCGGCCAGGAAATTCGAAAACCTCACCGGCGCTTTGGGCTGCAGGATCCACTGAATCAGGGTCCCACTGCTCAGGGAGGTCACCATGGCCATGACTACCAGCGCAACAAACAGGCGCTCATCGATCAGGCCTTTCTGCAGCGCCAGCAGCCCGAGGATGATTTCCATCGCCCCGCGCGCATTCATTCCGAAACCAATCGCCAGGGCCTCACGGTTTGGCAGCCCGCACCATTTGGCCCCGTAAGTGCACCCGACCACCTTCCCGATCGTTGCGATCACAATGACCACAACCACCAGCTGCAAATCGAAATTCGTGAAAAAATTGACCCTCAGCCCGATCGAGGCGAAGAAGATCGGCGCGAAGATCGATGAAATGAACTGTTCGATGGTGGTGCGTGTGCGCTGGCGCAGGTGCGGGGAATCACCGATCGCCACCCCCAGCATGAATGCCCCGAAGATGGCATGAACCCCGATCCATTCGGTTATGGCGGCGCTCAGGAAAGCCATTGTCATGACAAAACTGAGAACCCCCGCCGGCCAGCTGAGATGAGCCTGGATCCAGGGGAGCAGGCGGTTGAACAAGCCCCGCCCCAGAGTCATCATTCCCCCAGTAAAGAGCACGATCAGGATCAGCACCTGCCCGGTGGTCCAGGTTGATGCACCTCCGGTGTCGATCAACCCAAGCAGCACCCCGAATATGATCCAGCCCGCCAGGTCATTCAGGATCGCGGCCGAAATCACGAACATGCCCAGATCGGTCCGGTAAATGTTCAAATCCATCAGGATCCGCGCAATCACCGGCAGGGCCGAAATCGACATGGCGGTGGCAATAAACAGCGACAGGATCAGGTGGGGGTGTTTGGACCCATTGGAAAACAGGTCCTCCATAAACCAGGTGGTTACAAAACCGAGGGTGAATGGCACCACAATTCCAAGAAAGGCCACCACCGAAGCGGTTTTCCCCTGCCGCCAGGCTGTCGAGAGATCGACCTCCATGCCGGCCACCATCAGAAACAGGGCAATCGCGATGGCGGTAAATCCCTGCAGGGCGATCAGAACCGCTCCCTCGTCAGGGAAAAGGGTTTCATGCAGATTCGGGAATACAAACCCGAACACAGTCGGCCCGAGCAGAATGCCGGCGATGATTTCACCCAGCACTGCCGGCTGCTGGAAAAGGCGCGCGATTTCCCCCAGGATTCTCGCCGAAGCCAGCAGTATCCCGAGGGAAACGAACAGGATGGTGATATCGTGGTGTGTCAATGATGCCATCAGATTGCAAATTTCCCGGCTGCTTCCTGTTCTCTCCTCATAGTCATTTTATGGATGCCCAGAACAGCCAGGCATCCGGCCTGATAAACCTATACAAACCTATACCAAAGGTTATTCCGGTTTTTCAACCACCTGAACCGAACCGAGGCGGTATCGGCGGTGACCATCACCGCCATCCAGAGGAAGGGCAACCACAGGGGTCCCATCCAGTTCCCCCATGGATATGAACAACTGGTAAACACCTGGTTTCATGTTGATGGCCCAATGCCCCTGCCAGTCCGCCTGCGCCTCCGGAGCCGCTTCGGGAGGACCCACCTCGAGCGAACGCGCATTAAAGGACGGGTTGGCAAACACAGCCACGATCCCCTCTTTCTCATCCTTCAATGTGATCGTGGGAAAAGCCCCGGGATAACAGGGGGCCACACCCGCATTGGCCCAGCGGGTGCGTATGGGCAGTGGTTCACTGAGGGAAATCTTCTCCGGCCACTCTGCCTGGCGCAGCTGCAGGCGATACCCCAGCCGCAGGTTGATCCGGTCGATCAAATCCCTCTGCTGCTCGAGAAACTCCCTCGGCCACCAGTGGATTGACGCATAGCTGGCATGGTATTCCTCGATTGCACGCATCAGCCAGGAGCCATCCCCCCAGGCTCCACAATCCCGCGAACTCCCATAATGCTCATTCTCGAGTATGACTGGATATTTCGGCCAGACCGATTGCGCCAGATCGGCATGGAAGTACTGATTCGGCGGAGGCTGGACAAGGATGCTGTCATCCCTCAGGGTCATGCCCGCAGCAAGCGCATAATCGATGCCCTCACGCCCCTGGAAATCAAAATCGTCATTGGCGGCCAGCAGCGTCTTTTTGAAGCAGCGCTGGTAGAGATCGACATGCCGCATGATGGTGCTGGAGGAATACTTGCTCTGTGTGCTGGCGAAGGTATGCCCCTCCCCCCACACCCCGAATGATCCCACATCGATAAAATCCACATGCGGGCTGCCATCGTAACGCTGCGCGGCGGCACGCAGAAAGGCTTCATGCTTTTCAAGGAAAACCGGATCATTGTAATCCGGCTCCCAGAATACCCCCTCAGGAGTTGCTCCGATGCCAAAAGTGAAATTGAACCCTTTGGCCCCTGCTTTTTCGACCCACTGCGGCGTGCCATATCGCATCCAGGATTCCGAACAGGTGAAACGGAAAGCGACCCGCAACCCCTGGTCGATCCACCTCTGTGCCGGAGCATCCACAACCGACCAGCTGTAAACCCCTTCCTCCGGCTCCAGATAAGCCCAGGGCAGGCGCAGATAGATGGTTGACAGGCCCGGAAAATCGGCAAGCAGATCCGAAGCCTCCAGTCTGGAGCCATAGTTCTCAGGGATATTCGAATAATAATGGAAGGTCCAGCCCATCGATGGATTCACCAAAGCGCGGCGGTTATCCACCGGGTTGACCCGGGCCATTCCTTCCCCGCTGCGATCATCCGCTCCCAAAGCCGGCACAAGGAGGAATACAAAACTCCATCCCGCCATCCAACTCCAGCACCTTTTCATTTGCGTTCTCCTGATTTCGATTTCAGACAACAGCACAGGGAGGTTCCTGGCCTTTCAAAACAGCGATGAGGTTTTCAGCGGCGAGCCGGGCCATGGCTTCACGTGTTCCGACTGTAGCACTTCCCAGATGAGGGAGAAGGACTGTGTTGGGCAGATCGGCCAGCCCGGGAGCCAGGCGCGGTTCCTCTTCATAGACATCCAGGCCTGCAGCACCGATCACGCCTTCCTTGAGAGCAGCCACCAATGCTTTTTCGTCCACGACAGGCCCGCGCGCGGTGTTGATCAGGATCGCACCCGGCTTCATCCTGCGAGACTCTTTCTCACCCAGCAGGTGATGCGTCGCAGGGGTGTAAGGGCAGTGAATGGAAACAAAATCACTCCCCTCGAGAAGAGCAGGCAAATCCACCCACTCCGCCCCAAGTTTTTCTGTCCAGTCCGGGTTCGGCGAAGATCCCGGACGGCCATGGACCAGCAGGCGCATCCGGAACCCGGAGGCCCTTTCGGCAACCGCCCTTCCGATTCTTCCCGCACCGATGATTCCGAGCGTTCTTCCGGTGACATCCGCCCCAAGCAGCATGGTCGGCCCCCAGCCTGTGAAACGGCCTGACCTGACAAAGGCATCCGCTTCACTGAGACGCCGTGCAGCCCCCAGCAGCAGTGACCAGGCCAGGTCAGCGGTTGCATCGGTTAAGACTCCAGGGGTATTGGTGACACGGATGCCCTTTTCGCGGCAGGCATCCAGATCGATGTTATTGAACCCCACTGCAAAATTCGAAAAAACCCGGACCCCTTCTGCGCAGTCGATCAATTCACGATCGACCCGGTCATGCAGCAGGCAGAGGATCCCGTCTTTCCCCCTGGCCTTTTCAAGGAGGGCCTCACGCTGCATGACCCTGCCCTGTTCTCCAAGGGTGACTTCCCATCCCTGGTCAACAATCATCTGAATGCCAGCCTCCGGGATTTGTTGAGTGATGAGAACCCGCATCAGTTTCTCCTTGACGGCATTAAATTACGGCTTGCTCTGGATACTTTGGCCTTTTTGTGTGAATGAACTCAAGAGACATGGAGGAAGAATGAGCCAGGAACTGTGAACATCAATTCCTCTGGGAAGCCCTTCAGGGTAGTATTGCTGCCAGAGATCACACAGCAAACGGAAAACAATGACCTGACCCAGGGTCGGGGAGGACCTATTGACCTCGTCACGAATACTCGTTTCCCAGGATCCCTATGAGACACGTGTGGCTGTCCTGGAGAATGATCTTCTTTCCGAAGTTTTTATCCAGCCCAGCGGCCAGAAGAGCCTCATCGGGAACATCTATAAAGGCCAGGTCGCCACAGTCATTCCGGGTCTGGAGGCTGCTTTCATTGACATCGGAATTGGGCGAAATGCCTTTCTGCATGTCCAGGATCTGGCTCCGAAATCCTCACATTTCTGGGATGTGGAGCGCCTCATGGATGATGAAGGCCTGGAAACCGATCGAGCCGAAGCCCGCCATGACGATCTGATCCCGAGCCTCAGCGAACACCGCCACCAGGCGCCGCATTTCCGGATCAATGATTATCTGGCCGAGGAGCAGTCGATCCTGGTGCAGATGGAAAAGGAGCCGCTCGGCCAGAAAGGCTGCCGTGTCACCGCGCATATCTCGCTGCCAGGGCGTTACCTGGTGTTTTTTCCCACATCCAACCATGTGGCCATCTCCCGCAGGATTTCCGATGAGCAGAAACGCGAAAGGCTGCTAACAGTCGGGAGGGAACTGGTCGGTGAGCAGTATGGCGTCATCCTGCGAACCGCATCGGAGGATACCCCGGCTGAGGAGCTGCAGCGTGAATTCGAGCTTCTCAAAACCCGCTGGGAACAGATCCTCGCAGAATCCGAACAGGCCGGAATCCCTTCGCTGGTGCATGAGGAGGAAGGGCTGCTCTACCAGGTGGTACGGGATTTCTGCACCGCTTCCACCGAAGAGATCATTGTTGAAGGGGAGGATATCTACCGCCGCCTGAAAGGGTATGTCTCGCGCGTTCTGCCCGGCCTGGGGCCAAGGGTGCATCATTACAAGGAGCCGATCCCGCTCTTCCGAGCCAGGGGCATCGAGGCGGAAATTGAAAGGCTGCTTCAACGGCGGGTATGGCTCAAAAGCGGCGGGTATCTGGTTATCGATGAAACCGAGGCCCTGGCTGTCATCGATGTCAACACAGGAAGGGATCTCGGCCGGGGCAGCCTTGAAGAAACCGCCTTTGCCACCAACCTCGAGGCTACACGTGAAATCGCGCGCCAGCTGCGGCTGCGCGACATCGGCGGGATCATCATCATCGATTTTATCGACATGCTCTCACCCCTCAACCAGAAAGCCCTGATGGAGCAGTTCAAAGCCTCCCTCGCACAGGACCGTTCGCATCCTGTTCTGTTCTCCATGACCGAGCTGGGGCTGGTGCAGCTGACTCGCAAACGGGTGCGGAGGTCGGTGCCGAAAAGCCTGTCTCACACCTGCCCTTACTGCCATGGCGAGGGGATCATCCTGTCCGAGGAAACCATGGTGACCCGGATCATGCGGCGGCTGGAAGAGCTGCTGCTCGAAGACCCTCGAGACCAGATCACCCTGCATGTGCATCCCGCTCTGGCGGAGATGATCAATACCAACCACTCTCTCCGGCTCGAGCAGCTTTCCGACCTGCATGATGCACGCCTGCGGGTTGTCGCTCAGGCCGGCCTGCACCTCAATGACATTCGTGAGACCTTCGAGCAGGATTGACCGCTTTCCTACGGGGCTTCCCGCTGAACCAACAGCTCCGCCATCGCCTGAATGGGGCCGTTTTTCAGATATCAGTTGGCGACATTGAAAGGGATCGAATGGGAATAGGGGCCGGTGCCTCCCGCTCCGAAGAAAGCCCGGATGCGCCATTTGCGCGGGCGCGGTGGAAGATACCCGATCGTGGTGCTGGCGGTGCCCGAACCCGGCTGCTCGATTATCTTCACAATGTTCGAGTTGGGATTGGAATCGAGGATATTGAGCTCATATCCGACCGCTCCCACAATGGGCTGCCAGATGAATTCGACATTGTTGGGAGAAACAGTTGTGTTGGTGGATGGCTGAATCTGAACCGGTGCAGTCAGGCCGGGGATCGGGGTTGGATCGGGAACCGGCCCCTGGAGAGTGGTCTGGAGCAGCGACAGAAGGTCGATGGCATCGGTTTCGCCGTCACTATCGAGATCCGCCACTGAAAAGCCCTCCATCCAACGGCTGCTGAACAGGAAAATATCTCCGGGAGACGGCAGCTGCGATTCATCCAGATCCCAGGGCTGGCCATCCACCGGGGTCAGGATGAACTCACGAGGCTCTGTTCCCTCCCCCAGAAGATCCTGATTGTCATAAGGAGTCACACTCCAGACATAGCGGCCTGCAGCGGCCGGCGGGAAGCCTCTTTCCGACACCACAGTCGATCCACCTGATGGCTGCGGCACCTGAAAGGATCCACTCAGAGGCCCTTCGAAAGAGAGCCGGTAGCCTTTGGCTCCATTGACCCGTGTCCATTGAAAATGGACAGTCCAGGAATCCCCGCGCAGTGTGGTCCGGTCCGGGAGGAGCAGAATCGCTGGAGCAGGCAGATTCCCGCCTCCGGACTGGCCGGTCTGAACAGTGAAAAAAGAAGGCGCACTCTCAAATGCCTGATTGCCCAGCAGTGAGGCCACCTTCCATGAATAGATCCCGGTGGTGAAATTATTCACATTCTGTGAAACCTGATTCCCGGCAGCCTGTTCGACCGGAATGGTGATGGGATCTCCGAAGCTTTCCGGGCCTTCGAGAGTCACCAGGTAACCGGTGGCATCCGCCACCTTGCCCCACACCAGTGTCAGGGTGTTTGGGGGGGCGCTGAGCTGAAGGATCTCACCATTGGAGGGGCTGACCAGCCCGGGCGGAGAAATTGCCATGGCCGCCGGGGTTGCCCCCATCGAAGCACAGGCTGCCAGCACAAAGCAGATCAGGCATGGGGTCGGTTTCATCGGGCGATTCCGGTTCCTTTGATGTTAAAGTTATAGCGCATCGAAGCAGGTGTCACACCTGGATATAGCCGTTACAGGCTTTCAATTCAACCATCGGGAAAGACAGGGGATTCAACTCATTCCTCGTAACGGGAAAAATCATCCTGTTCAGGTGTGGAATCCCTCTGAGCCGGGACCGGGTTGAGGGCTTCAGGATTGAGGTTGTCTGTCGACAGGCCATCAGGGGCATAGGTTTCCTTTTTGAAAAGATCGAGGACCGGAACTTTCAAGCCCATTCCTTTGTCACCCTGGCCGACCGGCCCTTTGACTGTTCCGGTGTTGCAGCCCAGGAAACAGGCCAGAACCAGTGCTGTCAGGAATCTCTGGATCATAATGAGGGGTTATTCCCCGATCGGCAGTATCATCCCTTCACGCGAGGCAAACACCTCGATCCCATGCGCCTCACCATCCAGGCGGGCCTGTTCAGCCAGGCGGTCGAGCTCGTCATCCTCGCGCATCGGTTCATAATGGTACAATCCCAGGCGGCGGACTCCCCCTCTGGCCGCAACGGATACAGAATAGTCCATCGGGCTGTGCCCCCAGCCTCTATGGGATGGATATTCCTCGGTGGTGTAGGTGGAGTCGAACAGCATCAGATCCGCTCCCTGGATGAAGTCCAGCAGTTCTCTTTCGATCCGGTTGTCTTCGTTCACCACCGGATAGTCCGCAGGCTCCACATCCGGGATAAAAACGAATCCTCCCCTGGGGCTGTCGACCCGATAACCGGCTGCCGCCTTTTCATTGGCGTGGTTGACAAAGTGGTGGCGGACAGTCACCGGACCGACCACCACAGGCTCTGTGTCAAGCGGAATGAAGCTGACATCCGCTTTGACATCCGCATGATCCAGGGAGACAGGAAAATAATCCGGCACCATCTGCTGGTGCAGAAACCTTTCGAGATTCGTCGAATCCGGCCCATACAGCCTCAGACGGACATTCTCCCTGTAAAGCGGCCGGAAGAAGGGGAACCCCTGGATATGGTCCCAGTGAACATGGGTGATGAACAGGTGAATATCGAGAGGGGTGCCCGGAGGAAACTCCTCCACGATGCTGTTCCCCAGCAAACGAATTCCCGAACCGGCATCGAAGATGATCAATGCAGGATCCGGGCATGCGCCTGCTGGAAGCTCGAACTGCACACAGGGAGTATTGCCACCATACTTCAGAGTGCCTTTGCCCGGCACCGGAATCGAACCTCGAACACCCCAAATCCGCACTCTCATCGGTTCCCTCTTGTTACAAAAAAATGAGGCCTGTGACACTGTTGGTCAAACCTGGTGAGCAGGGCGCACGCTTCCCGGCAACGGAGCGCCGCCCATGGATCAGAATATCATCATCTTCCATTTCAGTCCTGAAATGAAGACTGGTAAAAATCCTTCCCCACCCTTTCCGCTCTGGACTGGATGGGGAAGAATCGTTCACAAGGCCGATCTCAGGCAGACCGGCTGGCGATCGCCTTCTCGAGATACCCGCTCGCACGGTGCGCGGCGAGCGGATCGGCCGGTTTGTCCATCTCCCGGCGCACCTCGCGCAGCAGTGGCTCCACATCGGTCTGGTAGGCCTCCACCAGGCACATTTCGGCATCCACGATGTTCTGGGAGGCGCGGGCGGCGGCAAGAGCCTTCCGATCGACGATCAGGGCTTTGGCAAAGGCTGTCTGAAGATTCCAGAGGGTCTGGATCATGGCTTCGATCTTGGGCTTGATGTTGTGCGACTGGTCGATCAGATAATCCACCTGGAATCTGTCTTTCAGCCGGATTTTTCCATCCACAAGCTCGCTGTAAATCAGGAAAACCTCATAAGGGTTGACCGACGAAACAGTCAGGTCGTCATCGGCATACTTGCGGTTATTGAAATGGAATCCGCCCAGATCGCCTTCATCCAGCATCCAGGCCACCAGATGCTCGATGTTGACACCCTGAGCATGGTGCCCGAGATCCACCAGAACCTTGGCCCTTTCCCCCAGCTTGCGGCAGAAAGCGGTGGCCATCCCCCAATCAGCGATGTCTGTATGGTAAAACGCGGGTTCGAAAAGCTTGTATTCAATGAAGATCTTCTCATCCGGATTGAGACGTTTGTATACCTCGGCAAAGCACTCCTCAAAAAAATGCTTGCGTTCGATAAAAGAAGCCTGGCCGGGGTAGTTGGTGCCATCCGCATACCAGCAGGATATCGATTTGCTGTTTGTGTCACGCATCACCTGGATGCACTCAAAATGCCTTTCCAGAGCCTTCTGCCGGATCGCGGGATTCTGATTGCCGAAGCTGCCCAGCTTGTATTCCTGTTCCTGAAAGACATTCGGGTTCACCGCTCCGATCTTCACCCCTTTGTCATCGGCGAACTGCTTGAGAGATTTCCAGTCATCCAGAAAATCCCAGGGGATATGGATGGCCACTGATGGGCAGATTCCCATCAGATTATTGACATGAGCGGCATCCTCGAATTTTTCAAAGACTGTGCGGGGAACCCCGGGCTGGCGGAAAACACCGAAACGGGTGCCGGAATCGGCATACCCCCAGGAAGGGGTTTCCACTCTCTGGGCTTTGAGCTCCTCTTTGACCCAATTCACATTCACATTCTTCTTTTCCAGTTTTTCGACTAGAACTTCATAACTTTTTTTATCCTGATCATCTCTGGCCATTTCTCCAGCCTCCCGGAATATTGTTGCCTGGTCACTTTTCTGGCGGGCCTGATCTGACAGTGCCCAGTCATCCGGCAATTGTACCCCCGAAGCCGTTTCTTCAACACCCCCCCGAGCCAGTACACACATGAAAACCGGTTAACCCTTTCCATTCAAAACCCTTCGAGAATAACACTGTCCAAAAACTTCCAGAGTCTGGTATACTGAAGGAGTCTCAATAAAAAAGGGCAGGAAGAATGACAACCGATGTCTGGAAACAATATGATGGCCATGCAGTGACCCACAGTATGGGCCACTACCTGATGGCTGTCCGTGATCTGCTCAAGGCCCGTGGGTATGCCCGTGTCACCGATGTGGCTTCTTTCCTCGAGGTTTCGCGCAGCAGCGCATCGACCTTTTTGCACTCCCTGCGTAAAAAGGGATTTCTTGATGAGGATGAGAATCACTTCCTCCGGCTGTCACCCAGGGGTGAAGAGATCGCCCTGCAGATTGTCCGGAATCAGCTGATTCTCGAGAGCTTTTTCCGGAATATCCTGGGGGTCGAAGAAGAACAGGCCCTGGTGGATGCCTGCAAGATGGAGCACCTGCTCTCGCCGGAGACAAGCTACCGCCTGCTGGCCCTGATCCAGATCCTCCAGACCGACCCGGAACTGCGTGCCAAGGCCATCGAAGGGGTGGCTCGCCAGGCCTGCCCACAGACAGATGACTGCCCGATCTGTGCGGATTCACCATCCTGCCTGATGGAGCGGACTGTCGAGTCTCTCAAGAAAAATCCGCTCTGAGCATCCGGCTCCTGCCCGCCTGAATCCGATATGAGGCTTCGAGATATTCTTTTGAGAAGGACCCCTGATTTTCCTGAAAAAGGAAGGATCACCTGTGTTGAAAAAACAGCGGACCTCATGGGGATCAATCGCTGGTTTCTGCGACGCCCGCCCATTTCGATCCATGCCCCTGACGATCAGATACTCAGCCCGGCCCAGGCCAAGATTCAGACTCTGGCTCCAATCGGGCCGGATGGATGGATTGAAGAAAAGAAGATTCTCGGGCGCCAACGGCGTTTTCGCCTTGTTGATATTCTCAAAGACGAAAACCTTGCCGCCACTTTTCTGGGGGGGGATTTCCTCAAACTTTATCTCGCTCCCTGGGATCTGCACTTCCTGCTGTTCCCCGCTCCAGGCCGGGTCACTTCTTATGCCTATCACACCGGATGGGCATTCCCTCTGCTGTTCATGAGTTCGGGGGATGTGCTCAACGAAAGGCTGAGCACAGTGATCGAGACCGATTGGGAATTTCCTCTGGTGATGGTGATGATCGGTTCCTGGATGGTGAATGGCATTCACCATTCATTCAAACCTGGCCAGCGGAATCCCGCAGGTGGAGATTTCGGCCATTTCAAAGTTGGGTCTTCAGTGGTACTTGTGGCTCCACCCGGACGAATCAATTGGACCTGCTGCGAGGGGGACAAGCTCGATCTCGGGACTTCCCTTGGGAATGTTCGAGGGTAAAGCCTCATCCTCCATCCAGGCATATCCAGGTGCACCCACAGAGGATTCCCTGGGCTGTTTAAAGAAGGCCCTGGCGGCTGCCGTTTCAGTCCGAGTCTTCTTTCGAAGTGCTCTCTGAACTGATGCGCATCAGCTCCACCAGTGAACGGTAGGACTGTTCTTCGATCTCTTTCCGGAATGGGTTGGTTTCGCTCAGGTTCGTCATCGCGAAAAGCCTTAACCCCTGCTCCCAGATAAGTGATTCGCTGATCCCTATTTTGACCTGTTCTTTCTCATCCATATCGTATCCCCAAATATCCCCTGGACTGATGTTTCACAGCGCAATCATCGCTGTGAGCGAGTTCATGCAGTCACAAACTGAAAACAGTATCGGCACCCGCCAGGCAAACTGGATCAAACCACATCTCTGCAGCAAAACAATTTTGGTCTCACGAGAAAAAGAAAAAACAATTTGAAGGAGATATATCCCTTCAGCCCAATTGCATACTAACCCAAACCTGGCGGTTGATCAACAATTATTCAACGGCTCCAGGCACGATTTTTTGGATGGGGTCCAGCGTTGTAGTAATTGATGTATGTTGGGTAGCCGACACGCCCCGGTTTGTTGTATTCCACATGCCGATATTGATCCAGGTGGATCGTGTATGGACGCCCCGGGTACGGCACCGGCTGTGGACGGTATCCACCACCATATCCTGGATAGGCCTGCTGGTATCTGTTCTGCATCTGGTAAACATTGGCCGGGTAATAGGGTGATGAGCCACTGAAGCCATTGATGGAATGGTTTCTCGAATAGGGGCCGAGCCTGTTGTTGTACTGCGCATGGACCGGCTCTAATGCCACAAAAAGGCCGAGGATCAATGAAAGTAAAACGGGTGCCGCCATTTTCATGCGAAGCAACCTCCATTCTCCCAGATTTACTCTCAGTATATTTTGTCCCTAGGGATTGGCAAGTGTTCCTGACGAGGTCTTTATGGTTGAGGCTGCTGCCTGGGCCTGCTGCTTCTCGAGATCATCCAGCTTTTTATAATACGATTTCACCGATCTCCGATGGCCATCCATATTTTTATTGAAGGTCAGCCCGCCTTCTCCATTCCCCGAGAAAAACAGGAAATCGGTGTGTGGGGGTGAAATGACAGCAGTCAGGGCCGCTTCACTCGGGATGCAGATGGGATGGGGAGGCAACCCAGGCTTGCGGCTGGTATTAAAAGGGCTTTTCAACTTCACTGGCAGCTGATCATCCCTTCCCTTCCATTCCTGAAGGGCATAACGGAGGGTCGCAGCCGATCCAAGCGGCCAGTTTTTCCTGAGACGGTTATGAAAAACACTCGCTGCTGTCGCCATCTCTGGCGGTTTGGCCGCCTCCTTCTCGATGATGCTGGCGAGAATGATGGAATCGTAAAGGGTCAGGCCATTCCGCAGCCTTTCATACAGATTGCTGGTGCCTGCCACACGGACCATGAACTCACACCAGTGATTGTGCAAGCTGTCAAGGACCTCCTCAGGCTTAGCCGCTTCATCAAAGAAATAAGATTCGGGTGCGATCAACCCTTCCAGATTGCCATCTCGGCGGACATTCAGGTGCGTGTCAGGCGATACCAGCCGAATCCATGCGGTGGCGCTCTCAACCCACCCGGACTCCTGCAGTGACCGGGCGCAGTCACGCAGGGTGAACCCAGGATTGATTTTTACACGGCGTGGATCATTCGGGCCGACAGCGGTCTGCTCGAGCGCCATGGCTGGAGACCATTCACCCGGGACACGGTAACGGCCTTTTTTCATCCTGCGGTCAAGGCCTGCAAGGACCCCATACTGATTCAATGCACGAGCCTGCTCGAAGCCGGTCAGCTGTGCTATCTCACGGGTTACCTGCCGGAAGGGTTCCCCGGATTGAATTATCAACTCCCGGCTGTCGATTTTCGATGACATCCAGACCTGGGATACCTTCTGTGAAAATCCGCAGAGAATCGTGACTTCAAATACAAGGATAATGCCGGCAACCAGGCGGTATAGTCTTCTCACCCCTCAACTCCCCCTTGTCTCAACGGCTTAATGAATCCCCCCAATGAATTCACGGCCATTTTATACCAGACGCCGGAAAAGGTCATCGTGCAAAATAAAAGAGGGGGAGATCCATTGAAGACCTCCCCGCTTTGAGAGAGACCGAAGGAGAACCTTGATTCATTTCAGGCTCACACTCCAGATCTTGAGAGACTTATTCAGTCCTCCCCGGCCACCTTCACCGATGACCGGGGAGGAAATTGATCAATCCTACTTCAATCGTCTGATGGTGTCGGCTCCGGGGTTACACCAGTCAGAACCGGCTCCATGTCAATCGCATACTGGAACGGGAAGAAGTACGGGCTTCCACTGAAGCGTGGAGCTGTGCTGTCTGGAGTGTTCCGTGTGGATCCGAATGCGAAGACTCCACCGAAGCGGTCGAGAGTATAGACTCCTTCGGAGATCCCATCGCTGCAGAACTCGATATCTGCAAAAATCGAATTCACATCCAGTGCTCCCTGGCCTTCATCGACCCCCACGGATGTCGGGTCATCGAAAGCTGTGACCAGATACGGCATGCCGACTGTGGAAATTGGAACACCACTGCCCACGGCAGTTTCATTGCGCAGGAACCGCACCGGGCTTTCAACATCGACCGGAACCGGATGAATGCCACCCCAGCCATCATAAATCACGAGGCCATTGGCAGCCGATGTGGCTGTCCGCAGCTCGATATCACGTGCGATATCGCGGCCCTGGAAGAACGGATAGATGGTTGTGCGATCAAGGACACCCGTCCCATTCGCCGCACCGCCTGGAACATAGACGCCACCAAAATCGGCGCCGCGGATCGACACCCCATTGCCATCGAACAGATAGG
>JAANMY010001865.1_pt1 | contig 21864 bp, 16 predicted proteins | sample 7279691 | NCBI WGS metagenome assembly JAANMY01 (sample SAMN14094543, study PRJNA606508) | bioreactor metagenome | isolation source: A lab-scale SPAN reactor treating ammonium-rich wastewater day 388 | place: Ireland: Galway | collected 2018-02-07
AGTATAGGATTCAGGCACATCGAGCTCGATCCATCAACATTATTAGGAGGAGAAAGTCCATGACACGATCCTTCCGCTTTTCAGGCTGGCTCCTGATTTTTGCAGTTTCATCCCTGTATGCCCTGCCGCAGGAAGGCATCATCTACAACGAGGACGACACCAACCGGTTTCTCCTGGCGCCCGCGGGGAAACTGACACCCGCGGATCTCGAGGGACTGGTGGATGCACTGGCCGGGACCCATGTCCGCGTCCTCTCGATCTGCTGCTGTGCGCAGAGAACCAACTTCAACTCCTCCGCCTGGGAACCCTATTGGGAGGGCTTTGATCCGAATGCCGACAATTCCCAGCCCTTTTTTGGGGATCTGCCGGAAAACGAACGCGAAGCCAGCCGTCAGTGGGTCTCCAATATGCTTGCGATATTCCAGGCTGGAGCCGATCCCAACCAGTGCATGATTGACCGTTGCCGTCTGCAGGACATCAGTCCCTGGATCAGCATCCGGATGAATGATGTCCACGATGCCCCCCTGGCCCGATCTCCTTTGCACAGCCGTTTCTGGATGGAAAACCATGACCTGTGGCGCTATCCCGACCGATTCACTGCCTGGAATGACCGTTGCTTCGATTATGGCCAGGAACGGGTCCGGGACAACATGATGAAACTGATCCGTGAGGTCCTCGAACGCTATGACATGGATGGCCTGGAACTGGACTGGAATCGATTCCCTTTGCATTTTCGCGAAGGAGAAGAGCAGAAAGGTGCTGCTCTGCTGACCGAATGGATGAAGCAGGTTCGTGCAGTGGTTCGTGAAACCGAAGCACGGCGAGGGCATCGGATCACACTGGCTGTCCGTGTCCCCGCTCGACCCGACACTGCGCTCGGAACCGGTCTGGATGCAATCACCTGGGCCAGGCTGGGGCTGATCGACCACCTGATTGTCGCTCCTTTCTGGGCCACCACCGATTTCGACATCCCGGTCGAAAAATGGAAAGCCGAACTGAAAGGAACACCCGTGAGGATCACAGCAGGCCTGGAGGCACTGGTGCGCTGCCACCCCTCCATGCAGGCTTCGACCAACTCCCCCGCCTCATTGCGGGCCGGGGCGATAGCCGCCCTCAGCCGAGGCTCACAGGGGATTTATCTGTTCAATTATTTCACTCTTCCCAACATGACCGAGGATCTCCTTCAGGAACTGGATGACATGCCTGCTCTGCTTAAACAGAAGCGGGTTCATCCGATCACATATCCGGATATTTCCATCCCTGGAAAAACTGAAACATATCCATTCCCCGCCACCCTGGAACCAGGCCAGGATAAAACCTTCAGCCTGTTCCCTGGAAAACTCCCTTCTCAGAAAAAGGCCCTGGTTCGGGTTATTCCAAAAGAACCTTTCAAGAAAAAAGAGGCTCTCGCAGTTTTCATTCAGGAAACCGCAGCCACACCACTCGATATCACCGGGGAGTTCCTGGCAAAGCCGGAAAGCCTTTCCGAGCAGTACAACACCATCCGGATCCGAAACAACCTGGATTCCCCATTCACCATCGAGGGCATTGAACTGGAGATCCATCCGCAGCTGAGTGAAAAAGAAATTCTCGATGATGCCGGGCGGCGGATCGCTCTCTATCGACAGGGCGAAGGCCGTATTGTGGTTGTGGATGCCGAGGGGCGCCCGATCCCGGGAGTGCGTGTCCGGATTGAACAACAGCGCCATGCCTTCCTTTTCGGCTGTAACTTCTACCTCTCCGGCCAGGTGGGAAGCCCGACTGAGGAAATGTCCCTGCGGGATCGTTATTCCGACCTGTTCAACTATGCCACCCTCCCCTTCTACTGGCCGTCTTATGAAAGGGAAAAAGGTCATACCGAGGAGGCGAAAATCCGGAAGACCGCACAATGGTGCCGTGAGCGCGGCATCACAGTCAAAGGGCATCCACTGGCCTGGAATTATGCCGATCCCACCTGGCTGCCGGATTCCACTCAGGAGGTTTACAACCTTCAAATGCAACGGATCACCGATATCGTCACCTCTTTCAAAGGGTTGATCGACATCTGGGATGTGGTCAATGAGCCAACAGAATTTCAACGTGAAGGCTGCATGAAAGATGCGCCAAAGATGACCGCCATGTGGAAGAGCATCGGGCAGATCGAATTCATCAGGGAGGCCTTTGCACGTGCCCGAGCCGCCAATCCCGATGCCACTCTGTTGATCAATGATTACCGGGTCGGGGCAAACTACAAGCGAGTCATCGAAAAACTGAATGACGCCAGCGGGAAGAGGATTTATGACACCATCGGCCTCCAGAGCCACATGCACCAGAAAGTCTGGCCGGCCACCGGCACCTGGGAGGTGCTTGAAAGATTCGCACCATTTGGTGTTCCTCTGCACTTTACAGAAACTACGATTCTGTCCGGCAAGAATGGTTTCGAGCTGGCCCGAAAGGAAGGCTCATGGCCCTCGACCCCGGAGGGCGAACAGGCTCAGGAAAAAGATGTGGTCCGTTTCTACACCACACTCTTCTCCCATCCCTCAGTCGAAGCCATTACCTGGTGGGATATTGCCGATTACAAATCCTGGATGAATGCCCCGTCAGGCTTGCTGGATGCCCATCTGAAGCCGAAGCCGGCCTACAACTCGCTTAAAAAACTGATTCGCGAAACATGGTGGACACGCCGAAATCTAACCACCGATCGATATGGCGAAGTGCGCTTTCAGGGATTTTATGGGGATTATGCTGTCCAGGTCCTCCCGGCCATGGGCAAACCAGCCAGCGCGGAGCTGGTGCTTCGTAAAAAGCACCTCAATCAGATCACTGTGAAGCTTGACCAGTACCGCCCCGAATCCGGGAGCCGGAAAACCCGGGCCTCTTTCAATCCGAATCCCTGGCCAAAAAGATGGAATTTCGATACAGCTCATGGCCGTTCTCCCTCCTGGGGAGAGTACCGAGCGGGAGGCAGAAGCCGTTACGAACGGGATATGAAATAAGCAACCTCACTGGGTGGGCGGCGCCGGCCGGGAGGAAACCTGCTTGTTCAACCAGGCCACCATGTCCGCCACAACCTTGCGCAGGTAGCGTTCAAATTCGAGCGTGTGCCGCCCGGGGGGATACTCAATAATCTTCAGTGTGTCATTTTCAGCTTCGGGGAGTTTGTCTCCCATGAAGCGGATCGTTTTTTCGTTATCGATGATCTCATCCCTGCCTGCCAGAAGAAGCAGGATAGGCGCCTGGGCATTTCTGGCATTGCGGCGGATCTGCTTATCCATTTTGTTGTTTTCCCAGTAAAACCGTGCGGTGGCTTTTCTCAATGTGAGCGGGTCCTGTTCGATCCAGTTCTGCCAGCGTTGATCATCGGTAAACATCGAGGAGCTCTCGATCGGGATGGGGATTTCCGGTTGAACTTCACGCCTGCGCCAGCTGTAATAGAAGACACGCATCCGGTCCCACAAACTCAAGTTGACTTTGGCCTTCACACCCGGGGTGCTCAGGATCAAGCCATTCACCTGCCCCGGGCGCATGGTTTCATACAGCAGGGCCAGCTTCCCTCCCCAGGAAACACCCATCAAAAACACCGGCAGGTTTGGATAATCCGCGCGAATCCGGGCAAGGAATGCATCGATATCGGCAATCAGGTCTTCATAGTGCTGGATATGCCCGCGATCCTGGCGGTTCAATCCACACCCGCGACGATCCGGTGCATAGACTGTGTAGCCGCTTTCCGCCAGCATCTGGCAGGACTGGGTATACCAGCCGCTATGGCTCTGGATGCCATGCAGGTAAAGGATAACCCCTTTCGGATGAGTGCTGATGTATCTTCTGAAAGCCAAGTGAGTCTGGTTATTGATTTCCAGCTTCTGGATTTGAGGTTCCCCGGTCTTCGGGGGTGCCGCTTGTGTGACTGAGAAGCCCCAGAATAATGGCACGATTACCAGCGAGAGAATGCATGGAACTTTCCTCATCCAAGCCTGCCTTCGATAATCATCCATTTCATGTTGTTTTTCATCAACCATCAGGCCCATGTCATCCTAGGGAGTCGGCACTCGGAAATCAACAAAGCTCATCGGATCAGATTCCCTTCTTCATCCGCCAGAGAACCTCTTCAATACGGCCTTGAGCCACCTCGCTGTATGGGCTGGTGGGAAAATCTTTGGTCAATCGGGTGTATGTTGCGGCGGCTTCCTGAAAAAGATTGTCATATCGCTGGGATTCAGCGAGGAAATACAGGGCACGTGCGGCTTCTTCGCGTGGCAGCTCATTCAGGTTCAGCTGAGCCAGATGGCCTGTCGCCTTCTTATACTGCCGAAGGTTGAAATAGGCCTCCCCCAGCATCAGCCGGACCGAGGCGGGGGGTTGCTGCCCCTGGGTGGCATTGCAGAAATACTCCAGGTCTCTTGCGGCGCGTTCGTAATCACCCATCAGGAAGTGAATTCTTCCAAGCAGATCCAGCGGGCTGTCTTCCGAAGGATATGAGGCGCGCAGAACCTCTGCATCGGAAAGGGCCTTCTGGAGCAGGCTGTTGCGTGTCTCGGGCGGGGCCAGATTGTATTCAGCCAGATAACTCTCGCAGATGAAATATCGCGCCAGCCGTGCCGACTGGGAGAAAGGATCGGTGCGCACAACTTCCTCGAGTTCCTGCCTCCCTTTGTCATAATCGAAGCGTGCAATCAATGTTCTCCCGAGAGCGAGCCGGATTTTTCCCTCCACATCCTCATCGGGATAGCGCGCCAGGAAATTGCGGTACTCGGCCACTGCCTGGTCATACAATCCCTGCGAATAGTAGGACTCCGCCAGCAAACGCCACGCACTCAGAACCTCAGGAATTTTTTCATAATCCACCAGCTGCAGAAGTGTTTTGATGGTATCTGCGGCGTGGCTGAAGTTCTTGAGCAGAAACTGGCAATGCCCAAGCCTGAAAAAGGAATCCCTGAAGGCTTGATCATCGACATAACGGGTCTGGCCGAACTGGTCGACCACCTGCTGAAAGTAGCGCTCGGCTTCTTCATACTCCCCCAGCTGGAAAAGTGCGGTAGCCAGGCGATGCCTGACACGGTATGAATAAATGTTGGCCGGAAACTGTTCAAGGATGCGCTTGAAAGAACGAACTGCATCACGGTAGTCGTGGTTGACCTGGAACAGGTAATTGGTGCGCCGCATCAAAGCCAGGAGTGAATCCTCGCCATGCGGCCCGAAATTGTCGTTGCGTGACAGGGCACTCTGATAGGCAGTATCCATTTTTTCAAAAAATGGGCCGGAGACATCCCCCTCCTGGACAGCCTTCAACACACCCAGCTGATAATAGGCATGCCCCTTGAGATACAGAGCTTCGCTCAGCTCATCTTCATTAAAGGGTGAATCCTCAGGGTGCCGGGTCAATTCGAGAACCTCATACAGATCAGACTCAGCCGAGGCGCTCTTCGCTTCTCCGGCCCGCACCTCGGCGCGTGCCAAAAGTGAATGCGCCAGCCCTGACACGACTTTGAAGGGCGGCGGCTTTTCATCCAGTGGATCTTTTGGAACCGCCAGCAGATTTCGGTAGATTCCGATGCTTTCCTCGATCTGGCCCAGCTCCCGGTTAATTCTGGCTATTCGCAGCTGAACATCGAGTGGGTCAATCCCCGATGAGGCCAGGGTCGAGCTGCGATGCTCTAGCTTCTGCATGTAATCAAGGGCTATTTGCAGGTCTTCCTGCCGTATTCCGAGCTCAAACACAGCCAGGTCTTCCCACAGCTGGGCGACCCGTGAAAGCGTTATCGAAGTCCACTCACTCTCGGGTGATGCGGACAAGGCCTCTTCATGAATTTTTATCAGGTTCCGGATCACGATCGGGTCTTTTCCCTCTTCGCCCTCGAGACGGAAAAGAATATCGGCTAACTGGTATGAGGCCCGCTGCTTGATCGAGGGGGGGGAATTTTCTTCAATGACCTGGCGGAATGAATCAGCCGAAGATTCCCATTCATTTCTCGCTGCAAACAGGTTCCCCAGGCGCAGCAAGGCTTTCCAGCGATACTCCTGCTGTTCCTGAGTCCATTCCGAGGTCGCTTTTCCGACTCTCCTGGAATGAACCGCAAGGCTCTGGCGGGTCGCCTTGATGGCCATCTCGGTCTCGTCTTTCTTCTCATACGAGTCGGCGATCCGGTTATAGGATTCCAGCACCAGGGGGCTGGCCGGATAACGGTCGATCACCTTTTCAAAAGACTTGACGGCATAGTCATACTGCTTGTCTTTCTGTCGGGCGACACCTTCTTTGTAAAACCGTTCATCTCCGCCAGGGCCATAATTCACCCCACGGAAAAAAAAGGCCCCCGCGATTATCGCGGAAGTCAACGCCAGTGCGGCTGCCAGCACCAGCTTCTCCCTGGTGTTCAGATGGATGCGGGGGACCATGCCACTCAGGCGGCTCAAAAAGTGAACCTGGGGGATCACTTCGACCTTTTCGAGGTCCGGCACCTCCTGAGCCAGCTTGTCCACCAGATTTTGAATATCGATCGAACTCACCTTTTCTTTTTCCTCAAAGAGAAGGGGTATCGCGGGATGGCCGGGAATCACTGAGTCCTCAAGCACCGAATCGATTTCATCCGGTGGCTCCACGGGTTCAATCTGGACAGACGGTTCCTCGAAAGGCTCGAAAACTTCCATCAAAGGATCGATTGGAGGTGGGGATGGCGGAAGGATCTCCTGGATTTTTTCGATCTCGGCCAGGGATTCGATGATCAGCGATGGTTCTATCGAGGAATCGATGTTCTCTTTCTCTGCCAGAGGCACCCTCGGAGCCTGGAGTGGGTGGCCTTTGAGTGGCAGGGGCGCTGTGATTTCTTCGATTAGAATCTCATCGGTTAATTCCCCAAGCGGAAAAGACTGTTCGACTCCCTGAAGGAGTTCTTGTGTGAAGGCATCCGGCGTGTGGGGTTGTGATTCGACAATGGATGGCTGGGGAACCTCCCCTGAAAGGGCCTGCGGCTCCTCCACTGGTGTCACTTCCACCGGGGCCACTTCCACCGGGGGGAGACCGGCCTCAAACCCGGGTTTCGACCTCCGCCGTGGCAGACACGCCCAAAGAGACCCGATCTTTTCGCGCAGCCCTTGAGACAAGCTCTTCCATCGTGATTGCTTGTGGCTGTCCAGAAGATAATCGTGGATATCTTCGGGGAGCTCATCCTCAAGATTGAATTTGCCCAGACCGCTCTCATGAAGCTGCTGCCGGAGCAGCTCCGCACGGATCTTCAACTTTTTTGACAGATCAACCAGGCATGCCATGGGCTTGGGCTACGTACTCTCTCTATCCCTTTGGTGATTCAGTTTATTTCCTCATCCCCTGGTCAGGGAACTTCCACTCCTGTTTCACGATATTCGGTCAGCTTGTTTCTCAGTGTCCGGATGCTGATGCCCAGCAGGTCGACTGCCTTGCTGCGGTTTGCTCCACATGCCTTCAGGGTCTCAAGGATGAGAGTCCTTTCGGCTTCCTCCAGAGACATGCCCACATGAACCTCCAGTCCGGGACGTGAGACCGGGTTCAGAATCTCTTCCGGCAGGCAATCCGGAGTCAGCACTCCATTCCGGCACAGGATCGAAGCCCTTTCGATCGTATTTTCCAGTTCGCGGACATTCCCCGGCCAGTTGTACCGCATCAGGATCCGCAGTGTCTCTTCAGGAATTTTCTGAATCGGGTGGCCGTTCTCCTCTTCATAGATTCGGCAGAAGTGCTCCGCCAGAAGAGGAATATCCTCTTTTCTTTCACGCAGCGGCGGAAAAGTGATCGTCACCACATTCAATCGGTAGAATAAGTCCTCACGGAAGCTGCCATTTTTGATTTCTTCCCGCAGGTTTCGGTTCGTGGATGCAAGAATCCGCACATCCACAGGAATAGGAGAGCTGCCTCCCACCTTGTCGATCTCACCTTCCTGGAGAACACGCAGCAGCTTCGCCTGCAGGCGCGGGGACATCTCGCTGATTTCATCGAGGAACAGTGTCCCGCCATGGGCCAGCTCGAACTTCCCGACTTTGCTGGAAATGGCCCCGGTGAATGAGCCTTTTTCATGGCCGAACAGCTCGCTCTCGAGCAGCTCCTCAGAAATGGCGGCACAGTTGACAGCCACAAATCGTTTCTCGGCCCGCGGACTGTGAACATGCAGCGCCCTGGCTATCAGCTCTTTTCCGGTCCCGCTCTCCCCGATGATCAGGACTGTCGAACGGGTCGGGGCCACCTGTTCGATCAGGTCAAAAGCTCTAAGCATCAGGGGTGAATGCCCGATGATCTGATCCAGCCGGTTGCGCTTCTGAACCTGTTTGCGGAGTGTCCGCACCTCCTCTTTGAGGTCACGCACCGAGAGAGCCTTTTCAACAACCACCAGCACTTCTTCCACATCGAAAGGCTTCCGCAGGTAGTCAAAGGCCCCCAGCTTCATCGCCTCGACCGCTGTTTCCACTGTCCCATGTGCGGTCAGGACAATCACCAGGCTCTCCTGTTTCTGTTCCTGGAGCGCCCGCAACACCTCAAGCCCGCTCATTTCCGGCATTTTCAGGTCACAGATAATTATGTCCGGCGGCCAGGAGCCAACCGTATTTAATGCCTCCCGCCCATTGGCGGCTTCTCGTGTCTCATAGCGCTTCCCGAGCACACGCGACAGCAGTGAGCGGATTCCGGATTCATCATCAACAATCAGAATTCTGGGCATGGATTTTCTGCTATTCCTCACAGCGGATCGGGAAATAGAGTGTAAATGCCGATCCCTTTCCCGGGGTGCTTTCGACCCGAATCACACCCCCATGTTCTTCAATTATACGGTAACAGAGGGCCAGACCGAGTCCGGTTCCCTCATCCCGTGTGGTAAAAAACGGGTCAAAGATCTGGTCCAGATGGTGGCTTTCGATCCCCTTCCCATTATCCCGGACCGAGAGAGCCGCTAAAAGGGTGAGCTGGTCTTCTGCTCCCCAGGCTTCCGGACGCGGCTCCAGAGTGACCTCCAGCTTCCCTCCCGGGGCCATGGCCTGGCGTGCATTGATAATCAGATTGAGCAGCACCTGCTTGATGCGATCCCGGTCGAGAGGCAATGGCGGGATCTGCATCAGATGAATTTCCAGGCGGATATCCTCGACCTGCAGGGCCTCCTGCTGCTCATTCAGAACTTCTTCGACCAGGGCTTTCAGGTCGGTTTCATAATCATCCGGTCGAACCGGGCGTGCCAGCTCCAGAAGGCTTTCAGTCAGGCGTGCGAGCCGGTCGATCTCACGAATCAGCCGTGTCGAGCATTCCTCGCGAAAACCCGGATCTTCATATTCACTCGGCAGCAGCTGCAGGAAGCCGCGCATGGTCGCCAGTGGATTGCGCATCTCATGCGCCACACCAGCAGCCAGCTCGCCCAGCGCAGTCAAGCGGCTGGCACGGCGCACCTTTTCTTCAAGCAGCCGCAGCCGTGAGAGATCCTCGAATACAAACAGTGTTCCCCGCTGGACTGTCTGTTCACCTCCAGAAGGCGCTATCGGCACCGCGGTATAACGCACCAGCAGTGTGTCTCCATGCCGCTTCCGAAGCCGTGTTTCACCCGAACGGGGAGCCTGATCCCAATCGGAAACTGCTGGCAGAATCCGCTGGGATTGATTGGCCACGAGCTCCTCAAACTGTGAGGGTGATTGATCCTCCCATCCAAGCAGCACCCTTGCCGCCTCATTGATGCGTGTCACATATCCATCCACATCAATCGCCACCAGGCCGGTATGCATCGAGTCGATCACACGGTCCAGAAATTCACGGACCTGCTCAGTTTCACGGATTCGATGGGCCAGCTCGGAATTGACCGATTCCAGCTCACGGTTCTTCTGTTCAAGCTCCTCCAGCAACGCCCGGACCTGAAGCTGCAAATGCTGATGGGCGGTTACAAGCTTGTTGGTGGTCTCGGTGAAAATTTCAAAATGACGCCGCAGCAGGCGCGCCTCTTCAGCCGACAGATGGGACATATCCTCCAGGCGCAGATCGACTTCGCTCGAGGCCTCCAGCGGCGCGGATTGTGGCTGTTCAGGAGTTTTTGTCATAGTAGCGCGATTTTCCGTAGGCATCCTGGGCGGCACGCTGCTGGTAGCCACGATGTGCGGTGCGCCGTTGCTGGATTTCTTTCAGCTTCTGACCGATCTCATCGGCATGATGATGCAGATTCTCTTCATTGCTTTTTTGGATGACGAGAATTTCGGAGATGACTTTCTGCAGGTTGTCGACCTGTTCCTGGAGCCTTTCGCGCAGGTTCTCCGGAGCCATGGAGCGCACCTCAAGCCAGGCCTTGTATTCCTCCTGCAGGTGCTGGTCAGCAGTCTGAATGGCGGCCAGAAGCTCCTGCTTCTGGGCGATTCGGGTGGCAGCCCCCTCGAGATCCCCGGTTTCTATCAGGCTTTGCTGTTCTTTCTCGAGGCCGAGAAGGCGTGAATAACTCTCAAGGGAATTTGCCAGGCTCTGAGAAAGACTGAGAGCACATCGGACAAGAGGTGATTCCTGATCCTCGTGGTTCATGGCGTCCCCATGCTAGGAAAATGACCCGGCTCTGTCAATTCCTATCTTCCTCATTTTGTTGATACTATCAATAATGCCTTAATATAAAATCTTGATCAAGGGATAAAAATGCTCTTGTGTGTGGATATGAGGTTCTCGTCCCTTAGAGGGTCATTTCCCCGGTAAACCTGGCCGAGCCAGAAGGACGTGCTGGGGAAAAAATTCCGGAGTTATCGAGGGACCCGCCGAAACGGGTCCCAGGCATGGAAGCGTATTGTTGATGCAGTCCCTGAACTCAGAGCGCCAGCTCGCGCGCCGCAAAGCATGGCAGTTGAAAGGCGGCCCGGTGGACCTGGGGAGTGTAGTACCGCAGGGTCTCCTGAATGTCCGGAGCCGGCTCACGGATCGGCTGCGAAAAATCCGGCCCGAGTGAACACACCAGCTGCCCGATCATTCCCGAGGGATAGGTGGGAACCAGGGTGTTCATGTACTGGAGAACCGGGTACAGGTCATTGATCGCCTGAATAAAAGACTTGATCAGCGGAAGATAAAAAAAGATGGTTTCGCACTGGCACAGTGCCGCCCCACCCGGCTTGAGTGCCGATTTGATGCCCTCATAAAACGGGCGTTTATAAAGCACCTCGGCCGGACCGATCGGATCGGATGAATCCACAAGGATCAGGTCGTATTCCCCGGGATGGTTGCCGATGAACACCGCACCATCCTCTAGAAACACCCGCACCCTCGGATCACTCAATCCCGAAGAGGTGAAAGGGAGGTAGCGTTTGGAAAGTTCCACTACCCCCCCATCGATCTCACACATGTCGATCCGTTCCAGACAGCTGTATTTGACCAGCTCACGGACCATTCCTCCATCGCCGCCACCGACCACCAGAACCGACTTGGGGTCGGGGTGGGACATCATCGGAACATGGACAAACATCTCGTGGTAGGAGAACTCATCGAACTCAGTGAGCTGGATGACTCCATCCAGCACCAGCATGCGTCCGAGATCCTCCGTGTCATACACCTCGATGAACTGAAAGGGTGTCTTTTCTTCGACCACCTTGGAACGAATTTTGACACCCAGAGAAGTTCCCTTTTCAAAGGGAGTTTTCTCAAAAAACCAACCGGGAAATTCTGGCATGTTTACTTTCTGAGAGCGACTTTCATAGTATGGCTGCGGCCATTGAAATAGCGCCTCGAAAAATCAGCCGCGACCTGCGGGTCATAATACTTGCAGCTGAAAATATCGATGTATGCGCCATTGCTCTGATTCGCGAAGTGTCCCGAGACCAGCGATGTCTCGATCAGCTGAACAAGGCTGAAACCGGAGACCCGCTCATCCTCTCCGAAATCGACCACGATCGTTTCACCGAAACGTTTCATCTCGATGTGATCGCACAGGTCGATGGCGAATTTCTTGACATACTCCGCATCACGAATCAGGGCCGGGTCACAGTCCTTGATATCGACAGAGGTCAGAATGCCCCAGGCATCCTCACGCTCGAATTTGTCACGCCACGACATGACCGCATCGACCGGATTGACGGAGATCGCACTGCTGCGCTCCAGGCCATTGTGGCTGACAATCCCGCGATTGAGCTCGGCTGCCATGATGATTTCATCTGTTCCGAGACGATCTTTGAACACCTGGACTGCCCGATCGACATCGATACACTCCCCGCAGGTGAATACATCCACCGCCGCATATCGATACTCGGGCCAGCTGTGCACACTGAAATGGCTTTCGGCGATAACCACCACGCCGCTGACTCCCTGAGGCTCGAAAGAATGGAAATGCGAACCGACAATGGTCGCCCCCGCCTTGTGAGCGGCTTCCAGAAATATTTCTTCCAGGCGTTCGGGACTGTTGATGACGTCCGGGTTACATTCGTAGCATTCGATGATCCAATGTTTACCAAGCGACACCATAAGGGGTGAGGGCGCAGTGATCATTCCTCTACCAACCTCCTGATAAGATGGCTCCGAAACGAGCGAAACGAGAAGGTGGGACTCGTGCGGACAATCGGCAGAGGATCCTTCAATATTTTGGAGGAGACTGCTAACCGTAGTGTCCGTATGAACGCGGACAGCGCGATCCATTGGATCGTTTTCCGACTCTCATAAAGCCTCGTTTTTTCTTCTCGGTTCCTTTAACCGGAGACAGTTTTACTCGGGGCGCTTATACCGCATACCCCATAGACCACAATACAACCGGGTAGCATAAGACAGCTTTTTTCAAAATGGAATACCGATGCCGGCCTCAACATCGAAATTCAATCTTATGAACTGCTTACACAACCCTTTCTGTGCCATTCACTGACATAAACGGATCAGCTGGATTTCCGCAACGCCATTTGTCCGCGACGGCTGTGATCGAGTGAAAGTGTGAGGATCCGTGCTGCCTCCTGCGGGGCATGGAATCCAGTCGAATTTTCAGCCTCGACAAAGTCCAGCAGGAACTGTGCGCGGCGCTGGCAGGCACGCGCTTCTGCAAGATGGTCGTCGGTGGCTCCACTTTCTTTCGAGGCTTTTATTTCACCGATCAGGTCCATCAGTGCATCCATGGCGATGTTGCGCATCTGAAAGGTCCGTTCCTGGATCAGCTCGACCCGCTCCTTCAATTCCGATTCGGGGAACTTATGGCAGGTCTGGCAGGCGCGATTGATATTCAGCAGCGGGCTGCGCACATGGTGGTCACTGACTTTGTGCGCGCCCTCGCGCATGTAGGGCATGTGGCAATCCGCGCAGGCCACTCCGCTGCGCGCATGGATCCCCTGGTTCCACATTTCAAACTCGGGATGCTGGGCTTTCAGCGCCTCGGCTCCGGATTCTGCGTGAGTCCAGTCTTTGAATCCGGTTTCGTCGTAATAGGCCAGGATCTCATCAGCCTTAAGCCCTTTGAACCAGGGATAGGTCAGGCGCTTTTCTGTTCCTTTGAAATAGTATTCCACATGGCACTGCCCACACACGAACGAGCGCATTTCCTGGCGGGTCGCCATGGTGTTGGGATCATAATCGGGAATCCCCTGGGAGGCTTTCAAAGCCTTTATCCCTTCCAGAAAACCCGGGCGGGTCACCCGCAGCTCCATGGTCTGGGGATCATGGCAATCGATGCAGCCCACCGGATGAGTGACTTTGGCTTTCGCCTCTTCATAAGGCATCTGATTCATAATCTCGAATCCCTTGATGAGGTCTCCGCCCCCCAGTTTCTTGTAAGGAACATAGACAGAAGCATGGCAATGAATGCAGGTTCCGGGTTGCTTGGCAACCTGCTGGCGCTCGGTGTAAATCTGATCCTCGAGCATGTAGGCATGACCGCGCTCCTCACGGAAATCTTTCGAGAATGCATAACCGGCCCACATGGTCACCAGGCGGGGGTCTTCTTCGAGGCGTGATTCGGAAACGACCGAGCGCGGATCCGCTTGAGTCGGGGTGCGCGGCATGGCTTCGCTGCCTCCGAAACGGGTTCGGACCATATCGACAGTGCGCTGGTACGCATCATACTGAAATGGAAAATTCTTCCCCCAGATGGCAGGATCCTCGGTCTCATCAGTCAGCTCCACCACCCGGAAGAAAGGGTTTTTAGCCTCCTGCTTCCTTTCATAGATGCTGATCAGCAGCGCCACCACCCCAAAAAGGGCTGCGGCGGCAACCACCGCTGTAATGAGAATCACTCCTAGAATCGCCCCCTTGCGGGTCGGTGGAGTTTGAGAATTCGGGATGATTTTCATCGCATGTTGCTCCTTCTTCGAAAAGTCGAATCAGTCCGCCTGGTGGCCGACAGAATCATGGCACTGCAGGCAGGAGATGTTTTTATCCGGGTCATGAAATCGATCGATGGCATCCACAATGTCCTGGTGGCAGTCGCGGCAGGCCTGCTCCGTGATGGCACGGTTCCTCGGAGTGATCTGAATCGGCTCGTGGAAATTATCGAGCGTAAAGGCCATGGAATGGTGATAACCATTCAATGCCTTGGTCAGGTATTTGCCAAAAAAATTGTGCGGAGTATGGCAGTCATTGCACACCGCCACTCCATGATGGCTGGATTTCGTCCAGGCATCGAAATGGTCCTGCATGACATGGCAGTTCGCACAGGCGGCAGGATCATTGGTCAGGTAGGAACCCCCACGCGCATAGATGAAGGTGTAAAGACCCACCCCCCCGACACTCCCGACTGCAGCACCGGTTATTAACAGGGCCACAAGCAGGCTTTTGCTCGTTTTTGCCGGCACAAGTGCCGCTAACGACATAGACATGGCTGTTTAATCGAATATAAATCCCTGAATACCACAACTGGCATTAAATTGATGCGTTTTATACCATTTTTGACGCGCCAAGTTAAGCCTGTGCAATTCTGCATTGACTCGATTGATCCGGATTCATAGTCCCTTCATACTCCTGCCGGAAGGAGCAAAATGAGCTTTTTCCTGTTCAGGATCCAGTGGATCCGAAGGAGGGTATCCACATGCAGGGGGAATGGTCATGGAGGGTTTGACCATACAGAATCCAGCCGGACTGGTGATTCCAGCCTGCCTGAAGGGTGGTGGATTGATTCTGCCTTTCAGGGGGAAACATCCGTTGATCGGCAAAAGGGTGTTCCTCGCTCCCCAGTCTTCCGTTATTGGGGAAGTGGCTCTGGGAGATGATGTCAGCATCTGGTTCGGAGTGGTGATTCGTGGCGATATCGCCTGTATTGAAGTCGGCAGGGGCAGCAATATCCAGGATAATACTGTGCTGCATGTGGGAGATGAGGATCCCTGCCTGGTGGGAGAAGATGTGGTTGTCGGGCATGGAGCGGTGCTGCATGGCTGCCGGATTCAGGATCGGTGCACGATCGGGATGGGGGCTGTTGTGTTGAATGGGGCACTGATCGAGGAGGAAGCCGTGGTCGGCGCAGGTGCTCTGATCCCGCCCCGGATGGTGGTTCCACCGAGAGCACTGGCTCTTGGCCAGCCGGCGCGCATTGTTCGGGAACTCTCTGCAGAAGAGCTGGAACAGTATGCGGTCTTCGCTCCCAAATATGTGCGTGTCGCGGAGGCCTATCGTCAGAGTGATGTTTTTCCGGATATGTGAGTTTCAGAATTCATAGAAAGAAGGAACAGCCAAAATGCGCGCTGGATTCGGCAGCTGCTCGATTACTCCCGCGGAGTCCATCTGGATGGGAGGGTATATCGCGCGTGTGAAACCTTCCATGGGGGTTCTCCATGACCTGCGGGCACGCGCTCTGATGATCGAGGATGATTCCGGCCAGGCTTCGGTGATTGTATCCACCGATCTGCTGGGATTGACACGCCACCTTTCAGACCAGGTCGCTGCAGCGGCCTTTCAGCGGTTCGGCATCCCCCGTGAACGGCTGCTGCTGACTTCTTCCCATACCCACAGCGGGCCTGTGATCGAGGGGTGCCTGATGGACATGTATGACATGCCTCCCGAACAGATCGACAGGGTCAGAGCCTTCACCTCACAACTCCCCGAAAAGATCCTTTCGGCGATCGATTCCGCACGAAACCATCTCGAGGACTGCCGATTGCTTTTCGGCGCCGGGAATGCCTCATTCGCAATGAACCGCCGCGAATACACTGCAGATGGCATCATCAATGGAGTCAATCCAATCGGCCCTCGCGACGAGAGCGTTCCGGTGCTGCGAGTCGAAAGATTGGATGGCAGCCTCGCGGGAGTGGTTTTCGGGTATGCCTGCCATAACACCACCACGATGAGCTATCTGCTCAATGGCGATTATGCCGGATTTGCCGAAATGGATGTGGAGGCCTCGAAAGGCAATCCGGTTGGGATGTTTGTCATGGGATGCGGCGCGGATATCAACCCGATTCCACGTGGAACACTGGAACAGGCACAGCACTATGGCTCTCTCCTCTCCCATGTGGTGCTCTCCCTGGGAAATGGGGATCTGGTTCCGGTTCATGGCAATGTGCGAACCGCACGCAGAGAAGTCTCTCTGTCGCTCGCAGGCCTGCCAACACGGGACCAGCTGCTTGAAGAGACCCGGTCCGATAATTTCGTGGTACGCCGCCGTGCGCAGCGCCTCCTCGATCAGCTCGAACGTCAGGGGCGTCTTGAGGATCATCATTCCTACCCGGTACAGGTGTGGTCTTTCGGAAAAGGATTGCTCGTGATCGCCCTGGCGGGAGAAGTCGTGGTCGATTACTCCCTGCGCTTGAAGCATGAATTCGGCTCCGCAAACACCTGGGTGATCGGATATGCGGAGGATGTCTTCGCCTATATTCCCTCCATCCGAATCCTTCGTGAGGGAGGGTATGAGGGCGGGGAATCCATGCTGTACTACGGTATTCATGGCAGCTGGCAGCCACAAGTCGAGGAACTGATCCTGGAAGCAGTCCGGGAAGCGGTTCATAAGGTTCTCTCCCGGACAGCATCTTAATGGCCAGCTGAAAAGATCTTTGCTGGAGTGAGGATATGGCTACGCCCTTTTTCATCAGGCTGGTATACTGAACAGGCAAATCAATGGAAGGGAGCGCCGGATATGTGCCTGGGAGTGCCGGGATGTATTGAATCGATCTCTGAGGAGGACTCCCTGACCCGGATCGGCAAGGTCGGATTCGGCGGAATCAGCTGTGAAGTCAGCCTGGCTTACGTCCCTGAAGCCAGGGTGGGGGATTATGTCCTGGTTCATGTCGGATTCGCTCTTCAGGTGGTGGATCAGAATGAAGCGCAACGGATTCTGGAGGAAATCGGAAAGATCGAAGACCTCATGCAGGATGATAATGGCAAACTCAGGCCCTCGCCCCCACTCGAAAATCCCCTGTGAAACGAGAAACATTGTGAGATTTGTCGATGAATTTCGTGACCCGGAGAGGGTGCACTCCTGCGCAGCTGAGATCCGTTCCCTGACAACACAACCCTGGACGATCATGGAAATCTGTGGCGGCCAGACCCATTCAATCGTCCGCTATGGCCTCGACCAGCTCCTGCCGGATGGGTTGACCCTCGTGCATGGCCCGGGCTGTCCGGTATGTGTCACACCGGTCGAAATGATCAACAAAGCCATCGATATTGCATCGCAGCCAGATGTGATCCTCTGTTCCTATGGCGATATGCTGCGGGTTCCCGGATCAAGTCGAGATCTCCTCTCAGCGAAAGCCATGGGCGCCGATATACGCATTGTCTATTCACCTCTCGATGCCATCAAAACCGCGCGTGCCAATCCCGGCAAACAAGTCGTATTCTTTGCTGTCGGGTTTGAAACCACCGCCCCTGCCAATGGCATGTCCATCCTGCAGGCAGCCCGAGAGGGTTTGGGGAATTACTCCATGCTCGCCACCCATGTGCGCGTGCCTCCCGCCATGAGAGCGATTCTCACCAGCCAGGGCACCCGAATCCAGGGTTTCCTTGCCGCCGGGCATGTGTGCACAGTCATGGGCATCGATGAATACCTCCCGATTGCAAAGGAATTCCATGTCCCGATTGTTGTCACCGGATTCGAGCCGTTGGATGTCCTTCAGGGAATCGCCGAATGCGTCCGCCAGCTGGAACAGGGCCGGGCGGAAGTGTCCAACCAGTATTCCCGTGTGGTCCGCTCCGAAGGAAACCCCCATGCACGCCGTGTGATTGAAGAGGTTTTCGAGATTGTCCCACGCAACTGGCGCGGGATCGGGACCTTCCCCGAAAGTGGATTGGGGATTTCATCAAAGTACCGTGATTATGATGCCGAATCCCGCTTTGGCCCGGCCCTCCCGCTTCCTGAAAGGGACACCCCCTGCATCAGCGGGCTGGTCCTGCAGGGACTGAAATCGCCTTCTGATTGTTCTTCCTTTGGATCTTTGTGCACTCCGGAACACCCACTTGGTGCCACGATGGTCTCAGCTGAAGGCGCCTGTGCCGCCTATTACAAATATCGTTGCCCGCACCCGGCCCAATGACCGACTTTAACCAGTCCTGCCCGATTCCCATTGCCGATTACCCTCACATTCTGCTGGCACATGGCGGCGGGGGAAGGCTGATGAATCAGCTGATCGAACGCATGTTCCGAAAGGCCTTCGACAACCCCGAGCTGAATCATTGCCATGATGGCGCCTGCCTCGATCTCCCGGCACAGCGCATCGCACTGACCACCGACTCTTATGTGGTTCATCCCCTGTTCTTTCCGGGTGGAGATATTGGCTCGATGGCGGTTTATGGAACTGTCAATGACCTGGCGATGTGTGGCGCACTCCCGCTTTATCTGACCGCCGGTTTCATCATCGAGGAGGGGCTGCCCATGGAGACACTCTGGCGGGTGGTCCAATCCATGAGCCATGCGGCACGGGAAGCCGGTGTGTCGGTTGTGACCGGAGACACCAAGGTGGTCAATCATGGCAAAGGAGATGGCCTGTTCATCAACACCGCCGGGGTGGGTGTTCTCAAACCTGGGATCGAAATCGGCCCCAGGCAGATCCGCGAGGGGGATGCAATTCTGCTCAATGGCGATATCGGGTCCCATGGCATCGCCATCATGGCGCGGCGTGAAGGACTCGAGTTTGAAACCGCTCTTGAGAGTGACCTCGCCAACCTCTCCGGCCTGGTCCAGGAATTGATGGAGTCGCACCTCCCGATTCACTGCATGAGGGACCTGACTCGTGGAGGGCTGGCCAGTGCTTTGAATGAAATCGCCTCGACCGCCGATTTGACCATTGAAATCCATGAGAATCAGATCCCTGTGAAAGCAGCGGTGCGCGGGGCATGTGGGCTGCTTGGATTGGATCCTCTGTATGTCGCCAATGAAGGGCGCTTCATCATCATACTCCCGGAGGAGGATGCTGAACCCTGCTTATCGATCCTTCAGGCCCACCCATTGGGAGCACAGGCGGTGCGAATCGGTTCTGTCCGAAAAAAAGGCACAGCCCCGGTTGAGCTGGTCACTCCCTTCGGCCTGCACCGTATACTCGACCTGCTCAGCGGCGAGCAGCTCCCGCGTATCTGTTGAGCCTGCCTTGGGACTCAGAACTCTCCTCGATTATCAGCTGCAGATTACCATTCGATGTAAAAAGGGCGGGCCTCCTTCCGCAGGGTTTGGGAAGGAGGCCCTTGACTGAGGGTAGGGTGATTCAGGGCCTATTCGAAATCAGCGATCATATCTTCATCGATCGGATCACCGAGCATGGGCAGGCCATCCAGAAGAAACGGGCCTAGCGGGTCTTCCATCATCCCGAAATCCGGACCTTCCGGGTTCTCTGTTACGACATCCATTTCGACTGCATCCGGTCCCTGCATCTCAGGGGCATCCGCCGGAGGTGGGCCAACCGGGCCGCCCAGGGCCGGATTCTCATTCGGTGGCATGGGGCCATTGGGAGGAGGAAGCATCCCCGGGCCGCCTTCCATCATCATCCCGAAACCGCGTCCACGATTCGGACCCATTCCATGGGGCGGGCCTGGACGGTTGTCATCGCGGTCTCCTCTGCGTCCACGCATTCCATCACGATCCCCTTTGCGATCCCGGTCTCCATCACGGTCACGATCGCGGTCGCGATCTTTGTCCCGATCCCATTTCTTGCCTTTGTCCTTGTCGAACTCTTTATCTTTGCCAGGACCTCTTTCACCATCTCTGGGAGGGAAGGGACGTCTCATAAAATCCATTCCACGCCTCATATGAGCCTTGCGGGCCGCCATAAACTTCTCGACCTTGCCAACCTGGTCTTCGTTGAGAATGTTCAATGTGCCGCGGCGCTGGTTGATGAATGTTTTCAGTTGATCCTTGTGCAGATCTCCGAGTTCATCGACCAGCTGATCGATGTTTTCCTGCGGGGTGTCTTTCTTCATTCCGATCTCGCGCAGCTTGATCTTGGCAATCTGCAGCTTGGCATTGATCTCGATCAGCTTGGTTTCGGTTTCGACTCCCAGTTTGCTGAGGCTGTCAACCTGTTCCTGGCTCAGGCCCAATTTTTCACGAACCTCAGGGAAGTCCCACCATTTCCCCAGACCGGGGCGTCCATGCCGACCGGGGGCAGCTGGAAACTTGCAAAACTGACCCTCGCATATCTGATTTGGGTTCGGGCCTCTCGGCCCTTCGAACGACCATGTCGTGGCTGGAAACGCCAGCAGGGCTGTCAGCAGCCCGACTTTGACTAGATTCTGTACCATCAATTTATCTCCTTTCTGTTTTTTGCTCTGAGTGGGTATCCCTCATACCCTGCCCCCCTGCACAAGCAGGACTTATGCCAGGAAGACGCATCCCCTTCGGTCACAGGAAAATTCACAAAAAGACTGGATATTGCCCCAATTTATCGACTGACTCACCCGCACGCACAGCTCCAGCCAGGTCAGAATCGGCTTCGCTTGACGTTATCGTGCAGGGGTGTACCTTTTGGTCTATTCGAATTGTCATGAATCCCGCATTTGCCAAGGCTTGGAAACCTCTCATCATCCTGCTGGCCATGATCACCATTGGCTGCTGCGTGCGCTGGGCCTGCATCGCTTCCAAATCCACACCAAGCCATGACGAGTGCATCTCCTACCTGGCCGCCTGTGGAAACCAGGGTCTGTATGCACTCTCTCCTCCTTCCTGCCAGTGGCATTCAATTGCGGATATCCATCGTTTCTATGAGATGAACCCCCAGGCCTCCCTGCGGCATATCCGCGATGATCTGGCACAGTATGACATTCACCCGCCGCTTTATTTCTGGCTGCTGCGGTCCTGGATCACGATCTGGGGCATCTCCTCGCACTCCGGTCCCGCTCTGAACCTTGTTTTTGTATTTCTCTCGGCTGTGGGCCTGTTCCTCCTGGGACAAAAAATCTTTTCTTCCACCAACAGTTCCCTTCTCGCTGTCTTCATCTGGATCTTCAGTCCAATGGTTGCTTCGATCTCTCTGGATGCCCGCCAATACGAGCTGCTCGGCACTCTTTCGATCTATTACCTCCTGCTGGTCCTGGATTTTTCACGATGCCATCCGGGGGTTTCGATCTGGAAGCTGGCTCTTTTGGGATTGATTACCACAGCCGGCCTGCTCACCCATTTTTATTTCGCAATTCTGATCTCGGGTGCTGGGTTCTATCTGATGACCCGGACCCTTTCAGGAATCTCGAAAAACTCCGATGGGGGAGAATCCGCGCATTCCATTTCTCCCTGCCGCCTTCTCTGCTTTGGGGGAGTCACATTGGCCGGGATTCTCCTGTTTCTGGTCATCAACCCCGAATTTCTGAACTCTTTTTCCAATCAGCGAAGCCAGTCCGTTCCATACTCCATCAGCGGATTGGTGACCCGGATTGGGAAAACGGTACGGTGCCTGGCTGGATTCTTTGTTTATCCGAAAGAGTTGATTGTGCTGTTCCTCGGCCTGGCCAGTGTGGCTGTGCTGCCCCTTGGTTATTACTGGAAATCCATTCAGCAAGCATTCCGGAACCATCCATCGATTTTAAGGCCTGGATGCGGCTGGTTC